>Ga0208827_1000865_pt1 | contig 13667 bp, 19 predicted proteins | sample Sb_taG_5_FD_187709 | JGI IMG/M metagenome (GOLD analysis project Ga0208827, IMG submission 187709) | Peat soil microbial communities from Weissenstadt, Germany - Sb_50d_8_FC metaG (SPAdes) (version 2) | ecosystem: Environmental > Terrestrial > Soil > Wetlands > Peat | place: Germany... | reverse complement strand
GCAGGAGCAGCAAGGGGGCCTCGTGTCGATGGGGACGCACGCGAGAGAGATGCAGGCGCAGCTCCAAGCCGCGTTCGGCGGGACCGCCGCGGTCTTGCACGGCAAGCCTCGACATGAAGGTGCGGACGATCAGCATGACGATGTCGCGGACGAGCCGCAGAACGTTGCGGATGAGACCGTGTCGTGGCCGAAAGTCACTCGAACGGGCTTCTACGGTTCGGGTTGGGGGTGGCGATGACGCCCGAAGACAGGATGCGACTGACGAGGCTCATCTCGTCACCGGAGTTCGAGCGCGGGTTTGACCGTGGCCGCCGAGCGAGGTCCTGGGTCAAGGACAATAAAACCTCCGTGGTGCTGGGCGTGGTCGCGCTCGCCGCCGCCGCGATCTGGATCTACAGGAAGCGCTCCGCGCCGCCGCATTCTCTGGTTTCCGGGGTTTGGACGGACCTAGCTTTGAAGCAGGGTCTCGCGACCGGGGACGACCTCTCGATCAAGGACGCCCAGAACTTCTTGAACACGATCAACGCGCAGTCTCCTCCTAGCGAGGGTGGGGACGGGATCGAAGAGGACGGCGTCCTCAGTACCGAGACCGCGGACGCGCTCCAGAAATTTCAGGCCGGTAACGGACTCTCCCAGACGCGTGTCATCGATCAAGAGACCGGCAGCGCGCTCGCATATTTTTCGGCCGCAGTGTCGAAAGTGCCGAGCGTCAAGAGGGCCGCGGTGGTCTCGCCCGAGACGTTCGCCTCGATCACGCCAACCACGTACACGCAACCCGCGAGACCGAGACCCGTCACGTACGCATCGCCTTTGAGACCGCGTCCGAGGACGATGCGCGCGCACAGGCTTCTCGCGGCGAGGGACATCGGGCAAGGCTGGGTGATGTACGGCAACTGCGCGTGCAGGTGGAACGACGCTGCCTGCGCGGCGCGCTGCGGCGGCTCACGGCCGACCTCGCCGCCGCCGAGCATGCTCGAGTCCACGTCGAGATTCACGGGTGACACGCAGGCGAGCGGCGATTACCGCGCGGGCATTCAGTCGACATCGATGTACAGCCCGCAGAACTATTACACCGACGCCTTCGGCGCGTGGGTGCTCCCCGCTTCGCCCGAGTGGTTCTGGTGGACGTGATGATGGGGAAATCCCACGAAAGAATTTTTGATGAAATTCGCCGGGTATTTCGGGGGTTCTCGAAGGATTTTTCCATAATTTGTGGACAAAGACGTGCGTGTTACAGTTTGCGGAAGAGAAGCTGAATGATCCTGTCCGATCACCAACTCCATTCGTTCGCCGAGAAGTGGCCCCGCATGTCGCATATCGTCGAGGGCGCCTCGGGCGAGAAGACGTTCGGGGCGATCCTCCAGGCCATCGAGGTCGTCGGCGTCGCCGGCACGATGAGCTACCTGAACTCGCGTCACGCAGCCGCCGGAAGGCACGCGTACGAGGTCGCCGGGGTTCCGGCCGATCTGGCGCTCGGTCTGCTCTTCTCCGGTCTTGCGACTTTCACGGGGTACTTCGGCAAGCAGGCCGACCACGTGAACAACGTCGGGGCGGGTTTCCTCAGCGCGTACGCGTGTCGCATGGGCACGATGTGGGGCGCTGTCGCTCGCGACGCGAAGGATCACGCGCTTCCGAGCGCAGTCCGAGGTGCGTTCCCGGCTGGCTCCCCGTACGCGCCTCCGCAGCAGCAACAAGTTCAGACCGCCGGTTACCCGTGGGCGGCATGATTACCTCTTTTCGGTACTTCGAATTCAATCCAACGAGGAACATCACATAGACGACTGAAAGAGTCCCACAAGTAGTGAAGGTGAATACGGAATAGGTGCCGTTGAAGCTTTCCGAGATTTCAGACGCGGAGCCATCGTGGCCCCGTGCCTTGAGAAGAAGGAAGCGCGGTTACCATGTACGAATTCGCAAATTTGGATCGGGTTGGCTACGGAGCAGCGCCGGGCGGTTACGACCGCGTCGGTTTCGGCCCGCAGCTCGTGGGAGTGCAGTCGGGTCCCGCCATCGTCGGCGTCGGTCCCGGTGGCGCCCCGATGATGGGCCCCGGCCCCGGAGGCCCGATGGCAGGTCCGCCTCCCGGTCATCCGGCTCACCACGGTGGACGTCGCAACCCCTGGGCACCGCCCGGCTTCCCCTGGTCGGGAATCGGCTACGGCCCGTACGGCTACGCGGCTTCGACGCCGTACCCGTACAGCGGGTACCCGCACGTGGTCAACACGCCCCCGACGCAGGTGCGTGAGTTCGTCATCGGCTTCGGCCCGACGGTCATCCTCGCGAACTCGACTGCGATTTTCCAAGCGCAGCCGCAGCTCATCTTCCGCGGATCGCGCCTCATCGTGCCGAGCGCGCTCGCGAACAACTTCTCGATCAACGACATCCGCGTCGGCAAGGACTCGCAGGCAGTGTCCGCGAACCCGATCCCCGCGGCGGCGTTCAGCGAGTTGGCTGTCGGCGTGAATTTGGGCTTGGATACCGCCACGCCTGGAATCATCATCACGATCAGCGTCTCGAACACGACGGCTGCGCAGCAGACGTTCTCGGCGGCGCTCATCGGCACCTCGATGCAGTAACGGATTGGGGCGCCAGTCAGCCCCACCACGTTACCGCATCTGGGTAGCGCGAGTGCCGGCTAGACGGCTCCCCAAGACGTTCTCGTCGAGCAAGGAATCCGGTTGGCGGCTTTCTCCACTCTTTCTCCGCCCACCTAGCCCGGCCAGGGGCCCGGATAACTGGCCCGAACGCCCGCCTCCTCTCCCCCTCATCGCGGGATGAGGGGGCGGGCGTCCTCGGTTTTGGCGACTTGGTTTTTGGTTCGAATTCAGTCGAGGTCTTCATGAGCGGCAACGGCAAGGTAGTGGGGATGTATCCGAACGACTCGCACGGTACGCCCCTCGGCGTGGTCGCCTGGAATGGGCCCGAGCATCACGAGATTTGCTCGAGCGCCGTGCTCGGCCGCGCACGCAAGGCGAAGGGCGAGCACCTCTTGCCGTTCGCGACGCGCGAGAACGAGCGCGCGGACGCTCGCCTCTACGTCCAAGCGATGCCCCAGATGCCGTGCAAGGCGACCGGGTTCTACGTGGGCGGGGAGACGTTCACGGTGGAGGACCCCGAAATTACTTTGCCGGGGCAGTACGTGAGGCTCGAGATCCCCGACGCCGCGACGAAGAAGATCATCTCTTCAGCGACCGATCTTCAGACGATCGCCTGCGGCATCCTCGCCTCAGTGGAGAGGTGGTCAGGGCACGCGTACGGAGTCGCAGAAGGCTCCGCGCCAGGCCCCAAGTGGAAACTCCCCATCGGTGCCCGCGTCGTGAAGGAGCAGGTCCCGAACACGCTCACGATCGCGCCTCATGCGACGGTCATTGTCCAGTGGCAGCCCGAGGTGGCGAGCCGCTTCAAACGCTTCGCGATCGAGATCGTCGGCGACAAGGACGCGCTTCACCTGAACGACTTCCGCTTCGGGAAGGACTCGCTCTTCCTGTCGAGCGCGCCTGTCCCGCTCTCCGTGGTCGCGATGCCCGGCGCGCTCGAGATCCCGGACGTCGTGATCCCAGGGATCATCGTGACGGCGAGCATCTCGAATCACTCGGACGAGGAAGTGATCCTCGGCGGCGGGATCGTCTTCGAGAATGTCGAGGACGAGCTTGCCGCGCTCCAGAAGAAGTACGAGGAGGACCAAGCGGCGCGAGCAAAGGCGCAGTCCGAGAGCACTCAAGTTCCACTCGGGACGGTGCAGGGCGAGTTGGTCCAGCAGTATCCGAACGCGCCCGGTTGGGAGCCGCACCCGAGCGCGTCCGGCTGGGAGCAACACTCGAGCGTGTCCGACAAGGAGACGAAGTAGGCCCTCATGTACCAGCCGAAGTTCGAGCTTCTGTCGTTTTCGTCGCTGCCCGTGCAGCGCAAGCAGATCGTCCTGCGCGCGGCGCTCGAGTTCCTGATCGTTGCGGACTGGAACTACATCATCGAGAACCCCGGCCTGCCCTCGCTCTACGACTTCGCCCCGCAGTACATCCTCAAGGTGCGTCCCTCGGGCTTGGACTCATGGCAGGATATACCTCAAACAATCGCGCTAGGTAGCGGAGATTGCAAGGATTTTGCCTGCTGGCGCATCGCCGAATTGCGGCACCAAGGGTTCGACGACGTCTACCCGCACATCAAGGTCACTTATCACCCCGACCCGCGCGGGCTCGAGCCGCCGATGACCGTCTATCACATCCAAGTCCGCATCCACGAGCAGATCGAGGACCCGTCACTGATCCTCGGGATGCCCCAGCACGTCACCTACGAACAGCTCCGCGGCTAAGCCGTGCGGCGATCGAGCCCCGCAAGAGAAGAAAGAGAAACCAAGAGCCATGTCTGACCTCGGAACATTCCTCGCGATCGTCGGCGTCGGCGTCGGCGGTTATGCGATCTACCGTTGGCTCAATCCAGCGACGGAGCCCGGCCACTGGCGCCACAAGGAGAAGCAGAACCTGAAGGACGCGAACGTCAGCGGTTACTTCACGGGCGTGCAATCCGGACCGGCGATCGTTGGAGCCGGCGCGGACTACGCGGGGTACTCGGACTACACGGGCTACTATACCGGTGCGGGTTATGCGGGTTACTACGCTGGCGACGGTCGTGCACCTGCGCCGCCTGACCCGCGCAACTGCCTCTGCCCGATGAGCCTCGATCCTTTGGATCCGAGCTTGCCGGTCTACAAATGTCCCTGCAACGTGCCGGGTGCGATCCGGCCGCCGTACGCCGGCTACATGGCCGTCGGGCGCGGCGGTGGTGGCGGTCACCATCGCCCACACAGGCAACAGCAGCAGCAAGACCAGCAGCAAGATCAGCAGGAGCAGGGCGGCGACGCTGGTGACATGGGTGGCGGTCCCGGAGGACCCGGTGGTCCTGGCGGACCCGGTGGATTCGGCGGCGGTCCTGGTGGACCCGGCGGTCCTGGCCAATTCGGTAGGCATCATCCGGGTTACGGCGGCGGCCATCAAGGCTTTGGCGGCCACCCAGGTCCGCAGCACTTCGGGAGGCGGTGACAACCATGGGTCCTCTCGCGATCGTGGTTCTCGGCGGAGTCGTCTACTATATTTACGAAAAAGAGAAAAACCCCGCGTGGTCCCCGTTCACGCGCCTCCTTGCGACGCCGGTCGACAAGGTCATCGCGCTCGAGAAGGTGAAGGTCACGAGCGTGCCGACGCCGAGCCCCACGGTGGCGCTCGACCCGCACATGACGACCGACCAGGTGAAGCAGGTGAACCAGACGCTCACCTCCGAGACGGATCCGAAGAAGATCGCGGCGCACGCGATCGCCCTCGGCGCCGCCGGCCACGACAACAGCGCCATGGCGCTCGCGGCGAAGGCCAACGCCGTCGGCGAGGCGAAGGCCACGGGCGCGCATGACGTCGACATCCACATGAAGCAGATCGAGGCCGCGGGCGCGGCACCGTTCGAGCACGTCCCCGTGCCGGTGGACGCGCCGATGACGGCGTGCGAGGCGCAGGTGCTCCTCAACGTGCTCACCGCGAGGCAGGGACACATCGACGTCGAGGGCGTCCCGGTGCCGCTCGCGATCACGAACGCGTTCGACGCGGACACGTCGCACATGATCCGGATCTTCCAGGCCGAGGCCCACTTGCCCCCGACGGGAACGCTCGACGCCGAGACGGCGAAGGCGCTCCGGATCGAGGCGCTCAGCCCGCAGACGCCCCACCTGGCTGCGCAAGTGGCAGCAGGCTGGGGGCCCGTAGCCGCGGGTTCAGGCGGGCCAGTCGCCACGGGATTCTACGGCCACGGGTGGACGCATCCTTGGGCACAAAGTCACGATTACTACGGTTGGTCGCAACCTTGGCAGCACGGATTCCACGGATTCCAGTCCTATGGATGGGCAGGTTGGCCGTGGCACGGTTTCGTGGGTCAACGTGGCCGTGAGTTCGAGCATGGTCGTGAGCACGAGGCCCAGGAGCACGAACGATTCGGCCACGGGCATGAGCGATTCGATCACGGGCACGAGGGCGGGTTCGGTCGCGGGCACGAGGGCGGGTTCGGTCGCGGGCATGAGCAATTCGGTCGGCACGAGTTCATGCCGCAACAGCAGTTCGGCGAGGAGATGATGCCCATGCACCATCACCATCGTCGCCACCTGACGCGCGAGCAGATCATCGAACGTCAAGAGCGCGAGCGGGAGCACCTGTACCACCACCACCAGCGTTTCCCCCAAGAGATGCAGCAGCAGATGCAACCCCAGGGTGAAGAACACGAGGCCGCGCTGCCTGCCGGGATGCCGACGGGCGGGGGCGGAGGAGCCTCAGCGAGCGCGGCGCCAGCGATCGAAGCCGACGACGCCGCGACGACGACTCAAGGTTGGTGGCCCCAAGCGGGCGACGAGTATTCGTACTTCCCGCAGCAAGGACTTCAGCTCACACCGAGGGGAGAAGCGGCGTATTACCCGCCGCACGAGCCGTCCGGCGGTGCCGCGTACTACCCGCTCACCCCCGTCGGGGACTTCGGTGGCTACGGCTACATCGGTGAAGGCGGTCTCGGCGGTCTCGGTGGGTACGGTAGCTGGGGAAGTTTTGGAGGCTGGGGCCACGGCCTCTGAGCAGCATCATGACCAGCCCTTCTTCATTCTCGCTCCAAGAGGCGCAATGGCTCGTGAAGTTTTACCGGAGCCTTCCGGGCCAGTCGGCGCCGCCGCAAGGCGAACAAGGACAACCCTCTTTCGAGGATCGCGAGGCGCAGGAATACATGCAAGCTCAGCAGATGCAAGCCCAGGCGGCTTATAGCGATTACCCGGAAGAGTATTACGACGAGTACTGGTGATCGTCGTTCGATATAGAAGTTGAACAGCAGGAGTCATGAACATGGAAGAGAAAGATTCTACGCAAGCGATGGCCTCCGACGTGCTCCCCGGCGTGAGGTTCCAGGACCCGCGTCCGACGGATCTGCAAGTCTTCTTCAGCCTTCTTCCCACGGTCCTCGGGGGTCTTTCCAGTCGGGCCGACACGCGCTCGACGAACCCGACGGCGTTCCTCATCATTCGTGAGTGCCTCGGGCAGTGCGCTGTGATGGGCACCCTGCGCGCGACGTTCGTGTGCAACGACGGTACGCCACTCGCACTACCGCCGCAGAACCAAGTCGCGATGGGCGTGCAGGCCCCTGTCCAGCACCAGCCGTCGAACCAAGGTTCGATGGTGCAGCAGTACCCGAACCAGCCCGGCCAGGGACAGCCCAGCGGAGGTGGTGGCGGGATGGTGCAACAGTATCCGAACTACGCAGGTCCCCAGCAAGCCGGAGGTGGTGGCGGCGGTGGCGGAATGAAAGCCACGGTCGTGGCGATGTTTCCGAACAACGCGCAACCTCCCCAGGCACCACCGCAGCTCTGAGCAAGGGAAGATAATGAAATCTCGTCGCCACTCTGCTCGATATCACTTGAACACGGTTGCCCAAGCGAAGGCGTTCGCTCAAAGGCGGCGGCGCGATGGTGAGCATGCTGTCGTGAACGGAAATGTCGTAACGGTAGGTTCATCCATGAAGAACATTCTCATTTATGACAAGCGTGCTCGTCTCGCACGTCAACGTAGGGCGAGGCGAGCGCTACACGTTCATCCCAGGTGATGAAGTGATGATCGAGTGGACCCCAGCGAAGAAGACCGTGGCTGCTTGCGCAGTCATCGGTGTGGGTCTGCTCGTCGTCTCGTCGCGCAGGCGTTATCGCGAGCACAACGGCGCGCCGATCGTGCTCGATCCCGATCTCGACTCCGACACGAGGCGCGTCGTCCTCGTCGCCCTCGCGCACGAGCACGATCCCGAGGTGCTCCGCGTCCTCGCAACCAAGCTCGGCGCGGTCGGGCACGACAAGACCGCGAGTGTGGTGAGCAAGAGGGCCGGCGAAGTTGCGCGCGGGAACGGTACCTCCCGCATCTCTGGCTACGTCGTGGGTCAGGCGGGCACGAACATCAGGTGGGCGCAGAGCATGCTCCAGAAGCTCGGCTACGACGTGCCGCTCAGCGGCGTTTACGATTCACGCACTCGTGAGGCTGTCGAGCGATTCCAGTCGCTTCACGATCTCAACATCGATGGCATCCTCGGCGAAGATACCTTTCGGATGCTTCGCGCGCTGACGGGGGGTAGTTGATGCCGCTGCTCCTCTGGCTCCTCCCCGGCGGGTTCATCATCTGGCTCCTCTCGCAGCGCCACACCGAGGCTCGCCTCGCGCGCGAACGTGAGACGGACGCGCGCCGTCCGGTACTGGGACCAGGCTCAGGAGCGATGCCGGTGACGGGAGCCTATTACCCGTTCCCGCGCCCGCCCGATGGCGCAGGTTTCCTCTCCGAGCACCGCGGGCCACTCAGGCCGCGCGCGTACCTGCGATCGCCCGCGAGCGGGCGGGTCGTGACGACGGCGGACTACCTCCAGCACCTGCACGAGGCGACGGTCGCCGCGCAGATCCTCGACCTCATCAAACCGCAGGCGCTCGCCGCGGACGTCGCGAGGCTCATGCAAGCGCCGCCTGAAGTCGTCGAGGCGTTCCACGTCCTCTCGGCGCCGCTCGACGTTCTTTTCGCGCAGAAGGATCTCAACGTCCTCGGCGCGACGCCGCCTCTCCGCGAGGACGGGGTCCCGAGCGCTGAAACCCGCGGGGCCCTGAAAGCGTTCCAGGCACGCTTCGGTCAGCCCGAGACGGGCGTCATGGACAGCGGCACGGCCGCCGCGATCCGCTACGCGGTCGGGTGCATCAACTCGCAGGATCGCGCGCACCTCGGTGCCACGATCGCGCAAGCGTCTGGACAAGCAGGAGCATGAAAATGGCGAAGCGACCGAACAAGTGGCAGGCGAAGACGCACATCTCGGAGCACAAGGGCGCGCTTCACAAGCAGCTCGGGATCCCCGAGGATCAGCCCATCTCGACTTCGACGCTTGCCAAGCTCCAGCACAAGTCCGGCAAGCTGGGCCAGCGCGTCCGCTACGCGCTCGTCACGCGCGGCTACTACGGCAAGCACAAGCCGTTCAAGCATCACCACGGCCCGCTCTCGGCCGCGTCGCTCGCGAAGCGCCGCGCCCACGCGCGACGCCGCGCGCGCCACGGAACCATGCGGTGAGGAGACACGCATCATGACAAACAGTGATTTTCCGTTCATCAAGACAGGCATCGCGATGCACCTCGCGGGCGGCATGATCGAGAGGAACGCCGCGCGCGCCGCGGCGAGCACCCCGAGCGAGGCCCACAAGGCGGAGTTCCAGGCGTGGACGATCGGCGGCGCGCTCTCGGCCGACGTCGGGGCCGGCCTGATCGTGTACGGCATCTACAAGCGCAGCCCGTTTTGGGGAGCGGTGACGGGCCTCGGTTGGCTCGCGCTCACGGTGAAGACGACGGGCGACAACGCCGAGCGGACCTTGACGATGATGGATAGGTGGGGAGGTGCGCCCGCCATCGCCGCCCCGACGCGGACCGGATGGGATCCGTGGGAGCGCCGTAGGTGGGAACACCGCGAACGTGAACGCGAGCGTGAGCCGTACGAACGGTTCTGGTGATGAGGGACACCATGGAAGAGAAAACCAAAAATCTTTTGAAGGTTGGCGGAGGCGCGCTTCTTTATTACTTGGCGGCGCGCGAAGCTCACAAGCCATTCAAAGGTCCCCTCGAAGGATTCTTCGGTTCGAAGGCGGAAGCTATTGTGAGGGGGCCAGCAAAGCTTCTCTGGGGCTTGATCGCGAACGAAGGATTGCGTGGTTTAGGCGTGGCAGATAACGAGGCCTTCGGTTGGACAGTGCTCGGTGCCCTCGGTGTCGAGTGGTACGTCATTTCCTACAAGACGAAGTTCGTGTCTGCAGCGTCGATCTCGTCACCCGTTGCGACGGGCTGGGACGAGTATTACGCCGCTGGCGACAAGGGCGTGACGGTCTTGCCGCCGCCCCCTCCGAGGACTCCCGTGACGTACACGCCGGCCTACATGCCGCAGCCGTCACCCGTGACGTACGCGCCGACTTACATGCCCGGCACGGCTCCTGCCAATTATGACTTCGGGCCAGGTTTTTGAACTGAAACAGGATTACTGGTAATCAAACTTCGTTCTTCATCGCAACCGGAAACCATCAACAAGGAGACTCAGTCATGGTCGATTACAAGAAAGCCGCCATCGCTGGCGCAATCGCAGGCACGGTCCTCAGCTTCCTCATGGGCAAGAAGTCGCGCGGGATCGATTACGGTAAGATCGCCAAGTACGCGGCCGGCGGTGCTGGCACGCTCATGGCTGCAGGGTATGTGATGGCCGAGACGGGCCGACCCATCAAGATGCTCGCGACCGCGGGCGACTTCACGGGTTGGGACGATCAGCACGATCATCACCACCGCCCCGTCGGTCACGAGCACTTCCACCGCTGGTAGGCCGATCGGTTCCGATCGCGATGAGCTTCAAGGAGGGTGGCGAGCGATTCGGTCGTCTCCCTCAGTGCAGCGCCATTGCGGCGTGACCCGAGAACCAAATGTACGAAGGACATCCCCACTACTTGCTTCATCACGGACCGCCTCTTCAATGGAGCGGTGAAGGTGGATATCCGTACTCTTGGGAATATCCTTATGCGCAATGGGAAATGGCGGATTCATACGGCGATTACAGCGATTACGGTTACTACGGAGATTCGTACACGGGGTTCGACGTCTCCACGATCCCGGACACGGCCATGAAGTGGGGACGCGAGATCGGTGAGCAGGTCAGCCAATTCGGGTCGGCCGCCGGAGAGGCACTGAAGAACGCCGCCAAAGGAGTCAGCGGCGCGACACCGAGCTGGAGACCTCTTGCGCCTGTGGAGAACGCGGCTCAAAAAGCCTCCACGGCCGCGGACTCGACCACGCTCGCCGCGGAGGAGGCCCGCCGGTCGATTGCGCACGTGACGAGGAGAGCGGACGCGACGCTCGACCAGATAGACAAGACTGCGAAGGAGCATGAGGAGACGGTGAGGGTGGTGAAATACGTGATGATCGGGATCGCGGTGCTCGGCGGCGCGGCGCTCGTCTATGCGGTGACGAAATGAGCGACGAGAGGATCACCGACCACTACTGTAAAATCTGCAACCGCGGCGTCGGTCCGCGCTGGGTGCAGCGCTGTCCCTACGAGGACTGCAAGGCCTTCGGCGAGATCGCGGCAGGCAAACCCCTCAGCGGATCCGGCAATCGTTGGATCGGCTCCGGGCAGAAGCCGCAGCTCCTGTCGGAGGTCCCGATCGCGGACTACGAGCGCATCTCCACGGGGACGCGCGAGTTCGATCGCGTGCTCGGCGGCGGCGTCGTCACGGGCTCCACCGTGCTCATCTCGGGTGATCCCGGCATCGGCAAGTCGACGCTGCTCCTCCAGGTCTGCATCGATCTCTCGGTGTGTCCCATGACGGACGCGGTCACGGGCGAGACGACCGATGACCTTGTCATCCTCTATGTCTCGGCGGAAGAGACCAACAGTCAAATCAAAGGTCGCGCGGTCCGCCTCGCGAAGGAATCCAAGAGGCTCTACCTCCACAACGAGTGCGACGTTCACGAGATCGCCAAGCAGGTGGTCGAGATCGATCCCGACATCCTCGTCATCGACTCGATCCAGACGATGGTCATGCCCGGCGTCGACGGCGCCGCGGGTTCGGTTACGCAGGTGCGCGAGTGCGCGCTTTTCCTCGTCGACTTGTGCAGGAAGCGCGGCATCGGTTGCTTCCTCGTCGCGCACATCAACAAGGAGGGCGTCGTCGCCGGCCCGAAGACCCTCGAGCACCTCGTCGACGCGACGCTCGAGTTCCACAAGGAGGGCCTCGGCGACCTCCGCTCGATACGGGCGAACAAGAACCGCTTCGGCGACACGAACGAGATGGCGCTCTTCCGCATGACGAAGGACGGGCTGCACTCGATCGAGAACCCGAGCGAGCTGCTCCTCCAGAACCACAAGGACGGCAAACCCGGCGTGTGTATCGGCCTCGTCGCCTCGGGACCTCGTCCGTTCGCGGTCGAATTCCAGACGCTCCTCGGGCCGTCCTCCGCGAACGGCTCGAGCATGGGGCAGCAGAAGCGGATCCTGACGGGCCTCTCCAGCTCGCGCGCGACGCAGGTCATCGCCGTCCTCCAGCGGAGGATGGGCCTCGACTTGAACCGCGAGATCTTTGCGAACGTGCCCGGCGGGCTCGACGAGGTCAAGGACCCCGCGCTCGACTTGTCCTTCGCGCTAGCCCTCACGTCGTTCGCGCTCGGCACGGCGCTGCCGAAATCGCTCATCGCGTTCGGCGAGATCGGCCTCGCCGGCGAGGTGAGGCCCGTGACGTACGTCGAGGCGCGCATTAAGACGGCGATGCTCATGGGGTTCGAGATGATCGTCGGCCCGCGTCAGGCGTCGTTCGAGACGACGGACATCGTCGCCGCGCTCTCCAATTCGGATGACGAGATGAACCTCAGCGAGCGATACTACCCCGTCTCGTCCCTTGAAGAGGCGTTCGACCTGTTCGAGGGCTTCGTCATCGTTCCGCCCGAGCCGAAGCAGTCGAAGATGAAGAGCGACAAGAGGAAGAACCCGCTCACGCTGGTCAGGGACGACCCGAAGGACCCCAAGGATCGCGACTGAGCCCGACCGAGAAAAGAGACCACTCCCCATGAACCGAAACTTTCCGCCCCCTCCCCAACCGTTCCGCCGCCCGCGGCCCGACATGAACGCCTACATGCCTGCGCGCGTGCTCATGGCCCTGATCGGGCAGAGCGAGAAGCGCTACATGTTTCTCCGCGAGGCTGCGATGAAGATGGACGCCGGCTTCGGTGAACTCGAGATGGTGTTCGAGGGTGAGCCGCTCGATCCGACCGTGCGCGAGTGGCTCGACAACCTCGCAGCGCTCGGCGATCTCGGCAAGCAGGACCTCGAGTACAAGATGAAGTACGAGCTTCATTTGCAGGGCGAGCTGAAGCGCTTCTTGATGGGAAGGCCCCCGAGCGCGCTCGTGCGGCGCCCGCCGGTGCCGCCGCAGCTCGTTCAAAACGGACCGCCGCCGCAGCAGATGCCGCAGCAGATGGGGCCGCAGCAAATGCCTCAGCAACAGATGCCGCCGCAGCAGACGGCCCAGCAGGGATTTCCGCAGATGCAGATGCCGGAGATCCCTCCCGGCGGTCAGTACGATCTACGTGATCCGAAGCAAGCCGCCGCGGCGCTCCTTCGCGCGCAGTCCATGCCGCTCGGCCCCGGATCGACGCAGCCGCAGCAGGGCGCCGCGTTTGTCCCGCCCGGCGCGTACGGCGTCCCGCAGGCCCAAGCAGCGTACGGCGTGCCGCCCGGAGCGTACGTCCCACCGCAATCGCAAGTGCCGGTCATGCAGGGCGTGCCGGAGACGGCGACGCAGGTCATGCAGCAGTCGTTGCCGCAGCAGCCGGTCGTGAGCGTGCCTGCACCGCAACCAAACGGAGTCACGAAGAACGCAACGTCGTGAGCCGCATCCCGCGGTTCTAGGTAGAGGAGAAGAAGATCATGGCAAAGAAGGGTCACAAGTCTCACCGCAAGGGCAGCAAGCGCAAGATGCCGCTCAAGCTCATCGAGTCGCGCGTCGCGAGGGCGATCGGCATCATCCACCACCGCGGCGGCCACGTCCCCGGCTACACGATCACGCGTCGGAAGGCCAAGCACAAGAAGAAGGGCCGCTGAACATGCCCGTTCGTT
>Ga0208827_1000860_pt1 | contig 13703 bp, 9 predicted proteins | sample Sb_taG_5_FD_187709 | JGI IMG/M metagenome (GOLD analysis project Ga0208827, IMG submission 187709) | Peat soil microbial communities from Weissenstadt, Germany - Sb_50d_8_FC metaG (SPAdes) (version 2) | ecosystem: Environmental > Terrestrial > Soil > Wetlands > Peat | place: Germany: Weissenstadt... | reverse complement strand
GTTGGCTCGCGTCGGCACGAGGTCGAACCTGCGGCCCGCGCCGAACAAGCCGGCGCAGAAGCGGGCCACGACGTCCCGGCCTTCGTACTCGAAGGGCATCGGCGGCATCGACATGAAGACGTCGCCAGTCAGCAGGGCCACCAGCGCACCGAGATCGGCGGACTCCCATGCGCGGACGAACTTCGCCGCGATCGCCTCCTCGGCGGGTGAGCCGGAGGCGGGCGCCGGTTCGCGGCCGGCGGCCGGCGGCAGGCGGCGCTGGAGGCTGGCGCGGGCCCGTTTGAGGGCGCTGGTGACCGACTCGACGGTCGAGTCCAGCATGCCGGCCACCTCGCTGGCGTGGAATCCGAGGACGTCGCGCAAGATGAGGACGGCGACCTGGCGAGGCGGCAGGACCTGCAGGGCGGCCACGAAGGCCAGGGAGATGGATTCGGTCTGCTCGTAGCGGGCCTCCGGGCCGGGCGGCACCTCGATCGCACCCTCCAGCAGGGCGCCGGGAAACGGCTGCAGCCATACGACCTCGCCGAGCCGGGTCGGCTCGGGCCATTCAACCCCGGGCACGTCCCACTCCTTGGCCGGGCGTCGGCTGGCCGAGCGAAGCGCGTCGAGGCACCGGTTGGTGGCGATCCGGTACAGCCAGGTGCGCAGCGAGGCGCGCCCCTCGAACCCTCCGAAGCCTTGCCAGGCGGCCAGCAGCGTGTTCTGCAGGGCGTCCTCGGCGTCCTGGAAGGATCCCAGCATCCGGTAGCAGTGCACCTGGAGCTCTCGAAGGTGCGGCTCGGTCAGCTCCCGGAACGCCTCGCCGTCCCCGGCCCGCGCCCGTGAGATCAGGTCGGCTGTCACCACCTCCGCGTCACCTTCTTCCCGCACCTTGCCGCACTTCCATCTTGTATAGGCGCCGGCCGGGGGGCGAACTGGGCGGTCGGCGGGCGCCCACTTTCCCGGCCCCGCAGCGCCTGCATCATCGACGGCGACTGACCTACGCCGCCCGCGGCGGTGTAGGTGACAACACCAACCAGAAGGAGAACCAGAAATGGGAAAGATCGTGATCAGCACGAACGTCTCGTTCGACGGAGTCGTCCAGGACCCGGACGGTAAAGAGGGCTTCAGGCTGGGCGGCTGGTTCGGCCAGTTCGGGGGCAAGGACCTCGAAGAGTGGGCCAAGGTCTCGCTCGAGGAGGCGCTGGACACCGAGGCCCTGCTGCTGGGCCGAAGGAGCGACGAGTGGTTCGCCGCGCGGTGGCTATCTCGGAGCGGCGCGTGGGCGGACAGGTTGAACAGCCTGCCCAAGTACGTCGTGTCCTCGACCCTCCAAGAGCCCAGGTGGAGCAACGCGACGGTCCTGAAGGGCGAGGTGGTGGACGAGGTCTCGAAGCTGAAGCAGGAGCTAGACGGGGACATCGTCGTCTACGCCAGCTACCAGCTCGGACGCACGCTGATCGAGCACAACCTGGTCGACGAGCTGCGGCTGGTCGTCTTCCCGGTCGTACTCGGGGCCGGCGAGCGCCTCTTCGGCGAGACCAGCGACAAGAAACCCATGCGCCTCATCGACACCAAGACCATCGGTGACGGTCTCACCTTCCTCACCTACGAGATGGTCCGGGACGCCTAGCGGGCGTCGGACGACGCCAGTGTTCCGGAAAGCCCGGATGCCCGCCCGCCGCCGGGCGGGCATCCGGGTCCTCCTAACGTCAGCGCTCGCGAACAGGCTCAGGTAGCTCTCACTCGCCTGGACAGGCAACTCGCCGCCGCGGGTGCCATGAGCCGACCGTCAGGCAGTACGTGCTGATGAACGGCCGGCCACGCTTGCCATGCCTCAACGGAGAACCGGCCCCGTTCGGTCCTTGGTATCCCGGACGACCAGGCGGCCACGGACGGCAACCTCAAACCCACGTACATGGCCGAATTCGCCAAGCAACGCCCCGCTAGGGGATGAGGATGGCCCGGCCACGGATCCGGCCGTGGCGGAGATCGTCGATCACTTCGTTGGCGGCGTCCAAGGGGTAGCCGGTCGAGCGGAGCACGACTTTCCCCCGCTGGGCGAGGGCGATCAGGTCGGTTAGATCCGGGTTGGTGCCAATGAGGTTCCCGGCGACCGTGATCTCACCCAGGACCAGCTGGATGGTGGGCAGCGTGACGGTGCCGCCGTAGCCGACCAGGTAGTACGTGCCCCCTGGGCGCAGCATGGCGACGGAATCGCCGATCGTGGGGTCTTCGCCGACGAAGTCGAAGACCGCGTCGCGCCCGAGCTGGTGAGGTCGCGGACCTGCTGGGCCTGGTCCCCGTCGGCGATGACCGCATGGTCCGCACCGCAGCTCAGGGCCAGCTTCAGCGCCTCCTCGCTGGTGTCCACCGCGATGACTTGCGCCGCGGTCATGGCCTTCAGGCACTGGATGCCGATGTGACCCAGGCCGCCGGCGCCGACGGCGACGGCGGACGAACCCGGGCCCAGCGCCGTGACGGCCTTCCTGACCGCGTGGTAAGCGGTCAGGCCGGCGTCGGCGAGCGCGGCGACTTCGGCGGGCTGCACGCCGGCGGGGAGCTTGACGACGGCCCGCGCGGTCGTCTTGAACAGCTCCGCCATGCCGCCGACGCACATCAGGCCGGGCAGGTTGGGGCCTTGCACGCAGCGCATGTCGTCCCCGGCCCGGCAGGCACGGCACACGCCGCACGTGAGATTGGGGTGGCAGATGACCGGATCGCCGACGGCCAGGTGTTCGACGGCCGGGCCGACGGCGTGGACCCAGCCGGCGTTCTCGTGGCCGAGGACGAGGGGCAGGTCGGCCGGGATGACGTCGGCGAACCAGCCGTCGATGATGTGCAGGTCGGTGCGGCACAGCCCGGCGCCGCCGATCCTGACGACCACGTCGTCCGGCCCGGTCGCCTGGGGTTCCGGCACGTCGTCCAGGGATGGCGGCTGCCCGTATGAATGCACCCGGATCGCTTTCATGATGCTCTCCCTTCCGGAGAGCCCAGCGTGCGTACCGGCGGTCGCGGTTCGGTCGCGGCCTGGTCGCGGTGGCTAGGACACCGCTGCGCTAGGACAACAGGGCGGCGAGCTGCTCGGCCCGCCGTTGCCATCCGGTCATGCCGATCCGCTGGAACTGGCCGGCGGCGGCCTCCAGCAGCGGGCGGGCGCTGGCCGGACGTCCCAGCCGGGCGTGCATGAGGGCTTCGTCGAAATCGGTGATGGCCCGCAGCGGGCGCGCCCCCTGCTCCTCCAGGACCGAACGGGCCTGCCCGAACCAGTGGACGGCTTCTTCCGGGCGGCCGTCCACCGCGCACAGCCGGGCAATGGACAGCCGCAGGTCCATCATCGGGAACCGGAAATCGGCGGGGAGAGCCTTGAGGCGCAGGGCCGACTCGACCGACCGCAGATGGTCGCGGCGTTCCAGTAGCCACAGCGTCTCCGCCGTGTCCGCCGCGGTCCGGGTGTAGTTCAGGGCCCAGGCCGGCGCCCGGGCCAGCGCCCGTACGGGGAGTGCGAGCAGTGCCATCGCCCGTTCAGGCTGGCCGAGGTGAGCGGCGGTCCGGGCGCAGCCTGCGCTCATGGGAGCGCGGGCCCAGCGCGGCACCGGGTCCTCGGTGCTTACGAGTTCGTCGAACATGGCGAGGATGCCGGTCCAGTCCTCCCCCGTGGCGAGCGTCAGCGCGTCACGGGCGCCCTCCACGTGGATCCGTTCCCAGCTCCAGCCGGTAGCAGGGATGCGGCGGGCCAGTTCGCGGGTCTGCGACAGCGCCGCCCGTGCGCTATCCAGGTCGCCCAGAGCGGCCAGGGCGCGGGCGATGCTCGCCCGGCAGTGGACTTCCCGGGCCAGCTCGCCGCGGATCCGGGCCTGCTCCGCCGCTTCCTCGAACAGCGGCAGCGCGGGCCGCAGCCCGCCCAGCAGGTAGAGCAGCACCGTGGGATCCTGTGCCGCTTCGGCGGGCACGCTGTCCCGCCGGCCGTAGATGGCCCCGACCGCGTACCGAGCCAGGTCGACGCTGCGCGAGACCGCCCGGGGTGACCGGTACAAGATGGTCAGGGCCTGCCGACGCTTGGGCTGGTCTATAGGCAGGCCGACGTACTCCGGGTCGGTGGCCTCCTTACGGTCCAGGGCCAGCAGGGTGAGCGCCGCCCAGGCCTCGTCCCGCGCCGGACCGGCGTACGCCAGGCCGGCCGGAGCGAGCATCCAGGCGTGTGCGCTGCTGCCCGCCGTGCTCAGCTCGGAGGTGACCCCGGCGAGGTAGGCCGCGGCGGCGGGCGGGCCGTCAGCGTGGGCGATCCGTTCCGCGGCGTCGCGGGCCGTCTTGACAGCCGCGTCGAACCGCAGGGCCCAGGCCAGACTCAGCCCGAGCCGGGCCCGGACCGTGGTGAGCCGCTCGTCGTCAGGTCCGGCCAGGTCGGCGGCGGCGGCCAGGAACGCGACGGCCGTTTCGTGCGCTCCGGCGGCCTGGGCCAGGTCCGCGGCCTCGAGCGCGACAGCAACCCCGGCGGACGCACCCGGCAGGGCCTGGCTGCGGGCGTACTGGGCGACGATCTCGGCGGGCTCGGCGCAGGCGGGGACCCGCTGCCTAGCCGCCTCCAGGGCTTGCGCCAGACGCCGGTGCAGCCGGGCCTGCCGGGAGGGGCTGAGGGTGTCGTAGATTGCCTGCCGGGCCAGGGTGTGCACGAACTCATACCGTTCGGCGGCCCCGGCGGGCCGGATCAGTCCGGCGGCCAGCAGCTCATCGAGGGCGGCCAGTGCGGCCTGGTCGCCGAGACTTGCCGCCACGGCTGCGACCGGGAAGAGAAACGGCCCGGCGAAACCGGATGCGGATACCGCCACCCGTTCGGCATTATCGGAAAGGCGGGCGAAACGGCGGGCGATAACCTGCCGCACTCCTTCGGGTACCGCCACCAGCGGGAGGCTCGCTTCCAGTGCCCCCGAGCCGTCCTGCCCCAGCGCCCGTTCCTCCAGCAGGTGACGGATCATTTCCTTGGCGAAGAACGGGTTCCCGCCGGTGTGCCCCGCGATGGCCGCGGCCAGGGACGACGACACCGGCAGCCCCGCCTCCGCTGCGACCAGCTGCCCGATCGCCTCGGCCCCCAGCGCCCGGAGCCGGATCACGGTGCACTCGGTCTCGGCCTGCATCGCGGCCAGGACGTCTCCCAGTACGTTGTGCGCCGTCAGTTCAGTGGTGCGATACGCCCCGGCCAGCAGGAGCCGGCGGTGCCCGCAGCTGCGGGCCACATGCCGCAGCATCATCGCCGTACCCGCATCGGCCCACTGCAGGTCATCCAGGACCAGCAGCACCGGCCCGCGGGCCGACACCGCCGTGAAGAACTGCGCCGCCGCATCGAGCAGCCGGAACTGCTCCTCGTCCGGCTGGAGGGCCGACGGCGGGGTGAGATCCGGGAGCAGCTCACCCAGCCGCGGCGCCATCCGGGCCAGCGCAGGACCGGCCAGGCCGAGATCAGCCCGGAGCTGCTGCGGGCTCACCAGCTCGCCGTAGCCGACGATCGCCTCGGCGAACGGGCGGAACGGCGGCGCCCACGCGCCTTCCACGCAGCGACCGGCGAGCACGACGGCCGAACTGGCCCGCGCCTCGTTGGCGAGCAGCTGCAGCGCGTCGGACTTGCCGATCCCGGGCTCACCGGCCAGCAGGGCCACGCCGCCCCGCCCGGCGGCCGCCTCGTCGAAGCGTCTCAGCAACCGGGACATCTCGCGGCCGCGGCCGAAATACCCCCGCCCGGCCGCTGGCCGCTGCGGCGGACGCCAGCCGAGCCGGGGCGACTGCTGCAGGATCGCCTGGTGCAGCCGACGCAGTTCGGCGCCCGGATCGACGCCCATCTCCTGCGCCAGGATCTGCCGCAGCCGACCGAACGCGTCCAGGGCCTCCGCCTGGCGCCCGTCCCGGTACAGCGCGAGCATCAGCTGACCCCACCGCCGCTCACGCAACGGGCCGCTGGTCACCAGGGCCTCGAGGCCCCCGACCACCTCGTGATGGTGCCCCAGCGCCAGTTCGGCATCGAACAGGTCCTCCAGCGCGGCCTCGCGCAGCTCCTCGAGCCGCATCGCCTCCGCGGCCGCGAACGGGCGATCGGCGAACTCCCCCAGCGCCGACCCGCGCCACAAGTCCAGGGCCTGCCCCAGCAACCGGGCGGCCGCGGCCGGATCGCCGCCCGCCATCCCCCGGCGGCCCGCCGCGATCAGTCTCTCCGCCAGCCCGGCGTCGGTGGCGTCCGGCGCGGCCCGCAGGCAGTAACCGTCCGGCAGCGTGGCGATCGTGGCGGCCTCCGCCCGGGCCAGGGCGCGGCGGACACGGAGCACGTAGTTCTGCAGCGTCTTGGTCGCGGTCCGGGGCGGATCATCTCCCCACAGCGCGTCCACCAGAGAGGCGACACTGACCGCCTCCCCGCAGTGCACAGACAGCGCGGCCAGCAGGCAGCGTTCCTTCACACCACCCAGCGGGACCGGGCCGTCGCCCAGCAGCTCGACAGGGCCGAGGATCCCGATCTGGCCGGTACATGGCCGTCCCTCCACGAAGACAGCATCCCCCGCAGCGGACCTGTTGGCCAAGGTGTCTATTCCGAGCGAGAAGGTGGCGGGCGCCGACGGTTCCAGCAGCCGGACTTCCGCCAGCCCGGTCTCCTCCCGCACCTCCCGGGCAGCGGCCGAACCTGGTGGCGATCAGCGCCCAGGCGGCAGATCAGGGCAGTCCGGGCGCGCGCGGGCGAGCGATTCCCGCATCGGCCGCAGCTTGTGGGCCGACCCGGTGGCGCGCGCGAGCAGTTCCTCGTACCGTGCCATCCCGGCGGCGCCAAGCGCCTCGGCGTACCCGGGAAGCGCATCGTCGAAAGAGCCCCAGCCGCTCTCCAGCGCACCCCTGAACAACCGTTCGGCGAGCCGCGCCGGGTCAGGCGAGCCCGCCAGGCAGGCATCCAGGTGCAGGTCCTGCGCACGGGCCAGCGCTTCGGTCAGGTCAGCGCCGTAGCAGGTGCCGAAGTCCAGCGCCCGCTCGATCCCTTCGATCACGTAATCGGCGAGTTCGCGGACCGCATCCGGTGCCTCATCGAGGAGAACCTCAGCTTCGTCGAGCAGTTCCTCCAGGTCCCCGGTGTCGGGATACCACTCGTCATAGTGCTCGTGGTCGCGGGCTTCTTCGGCCAGCCCGCCGAGTTCGGCCGCGAACTCGGCCCGCAGATCGGCGACAGCGGCGGCCGCGTCGGCGGCGCCGGCGGCGCCGGCGCCCGCGGCGGCCTCCAGCAGCCGCGCGGACAATACCCGATCGCCTGCGGCCAGCTCCGCGAGCTGCCTGGCGAGCCAATCCCTGTCGAGCGCACGCAACGTCTCGAACAGATCCGTGACCTGCTCATCTTCGCCGGTCCGCACCCATGCGAGCGCGACGGCTACCGCATGCGGGCAAGGCCCGGGTGCCGGGCAGCCGCACCGCGCCTCGATGCCGCGCGGCCCGATCCTGACACCGACCGGGATGCCGTCCACGGCCGCTTCGATCAGCGGCCCGTCAGCCGACAGCCCGGCGACCTTGTCCGCCATGGCCAGCGCTTGCTCGAAGACACGGTCCCCGGCCTGTTCCCGCAGAGACTCTTCGGTGATCCTTACCAGTGCCACCCGCCCGATTCTTCCGCACCCACGGGTAAGCCGGTGCACAGATGGGTGGTACAGCCGCCCGGGTACGGATCACGCCCACGGGTGTGTCACGCGATTGAGCCCCGAACGGGTATGGTGCGTGCCTCGCGTAAGGCGACTGCTGCCCGGCGGAGCGCCCTCGATGACCCCCGTACTGGGCTAGGGCTTACGGCCCACCGCGTCCCAATAACACGTGGAGGGGCATCCTCAGTCGGTGCGAGAACAGCTGGGACGACTCATACGCCAACGCCCGGGCACTCTCTTAATTAAGAATTCATGAATTAGAAATCGACAGGCACGACTATGGCGGCCTGGGCATCACCGTCTGTCCCGAGTGGCACAATTCCGCCGTGTTCATCGCCTGGATCGAGGAGAACATCAGTCCCAGGCCAGAGCAGCGGCACCCAAGCGGATGCCTTTCCCGCACGCCCGACCAGGTAGATAACGACCAGAATTAATAATTTTCGACTTACGTTTCCGCAGGTCAGAACCCGACCTGAGCGGCAGCAGGAGACCCGGGACGCCCCCGGCCTTGTCTTTGGCTGTCCTGTGCGTAGGCTCGGAACAGCAGGCCTGGGAAAAATGGAAATGTCATCGCCCAGAGGCTAGAGTCCCGCGTCAGCAGGTAGGGCGCATACGCGATCAGCTAATTTCCGCAGCCGAAATTAGCGGCACCGCCCGAAATTTCTCTTGGCACAGCCAGCCAGCTACATTCACTCCGCAAAACCGGGCAAAGGGAGACGAGCCATGGTTTCACAGCTTTACGTCGACGGCATCACGGACACGGTGCCGCACAACATCGCGAGCAGCCTGACCGCCGGCCAAACCGCAGCCGACGAGGACACGATCAGCATCTGGGTGGTCTGTCCTGACCGCTGGTTCTTTGGCGACTTCGCGGTGGTCACCAGCCGTGACGGCCTCGCGTTCGCCGGCGAGGTAGAGGGCATGGACGTCTGCACCGGCGAGATTACCATCCGGGGTGCCGGGCAACTAAGCGCGCGAGCTACCCCCATACGCGGTCTCCGCGGCTGAGGCCAGCGCTGGAGGTGCCCGCACGCCGTAAATGTACGCTGCTAACGGGTGGTTGACCACGCTGTGTGATCTGCATCCGAGCTAAGCCTTTCGCGTCGCCAGCCGTCCGCCGGCGAGGGCAGTGGTGTCGACGTCATCGAGTGTGGTGACCACCAGATCCGCGCCGGCCGCGGCCAGCAGGTCGGCGTCGTCGGCTCGGGCGATGCCGATCGCGGCCATATCGCCGGCCTTGGCGGCTTGGACCCCGGCGGACGCATCCTCGATCACCATCGCGTGGCGCGGCTCGACGCCGAGTTCGTGCGCGGCGGTCAGGAAGATCTCGGGGTCGGGTTTGCCGTGGGCGAAATCGCGTCCGGAGACGTCGGCGTCGAAGTAGTCCAGCAGCGTCAGGCCGGGCCGAAGCGTCGGCGAGGAGATCCCTTGCTCCTGCGCGAAAGTGTCGAGCCGGATCTGGCGCAGGAACAATCCCGCGTTCTTCGACGACGACGCGTCCGCGATGAGCATCCCAGCGTCCTTGGTCGCAATGACGAACCGCAGCGCGTCGGGATAGGCGGTGAAGTCACCGGCCTGGATGAGGCGCACGACCATCTCCTGCTTGAGCCGTGCGTACTCGGCGACACGGTTTTCGGCGTCGGGTATGTGGAAGTAGTCGAGGGCGGCGCGGGCGCCGCTCATGCGCGGCTTGCCGGATACGTACTGCTGGTAGACGTGGGAGGTGAACGCGTCCGGCGACCACGTCGTGCGGTCGCGGATGCCGCGCCAGCTGGACTCCATCAGCTCGCGCAGCGATTCGCGCCACGCCTTCTCGTGCGGAGAGTCGACCAGCACCCCGTCGACGTCGAAAATCGATCCCTGGAACTTCGGCATGCGTCCTTCTTTTCAGTCTCGGGCGGAGGGCCCAGTGGTCGCCGGGTTCCGGCTGAGCTCGAACACGGTCTGGTCGCCCGGGCACAGCTCACGGACATCGTCGCGGACTGCGGCCCTGACGGGTCGGCTCGCCCCCTCGGGGTGGACGGCCAGCGTCAGGTGATCGCCAGTGAGTGTCACCTGGATCGGGGTCTCCCGGAACTGCATAGAGAACGACAGGCTGTCGAGCCTGCTCGGGAGCTGGGGATTGAAGTGCAGGACACCGTCGTAGACATGGGCGCCGGCGTAATTCCGCTGCATGAGGTCGAGCGTCCCGGACATGACACCCATGTGGATGCCTTCCTTCGTGGTCCCGCCCTGGATGTCATCGGCATCGCTGTGCAGCGCGACCAGGAACCGGTCCCACGAGCTCTCGGGGTCGATGGTGGCGAGTACCCCGGCATGAGTGACAAAGCTCAACGTCGAGCCGTGAGAAGTCCGCCGGTCGTAGTATTCGACGTTCCGCGTCACCGTGTCGGCATGGTAGTCATACCCGAGCCGTCCGAAGATCTCGCGCAGCTCGTCCTGCCTGAACAGGAAGAACAGCATCACCGTGTCGGCCTGCTTGGTGACCTTATAGCGGTTGGGGTCCTTGCCCTCCGCGCGCAGGATCCGGTCGAGCCGCTGGATGTTGCCGTACTTCGCCCGGTATGCGTCCCAGTCCAGCTCCTCGAGGTCCTCGTATCCCTCGAACTGGCTGATGATCCCGTCGCCGAGGAACGGGACGAACATCCGCCGGCTCATGTCCTGCCACACCGCCAGCTCATCGTCGCCGATGCCCAGCCGCATGCGCAGTGCCTCCGCGCGGCTGGCGGGGAGCAGCGGCAGCAGCTGGCCGGCGATGCCGCACAGCCACGCCACCAGGACGTTGGTGTAGGCGTTGTTGCGCAACCCGCCTTGCAGCGCATCCGGGTACTTGTCGTGGAACTCGTCCGGGCCCATCACGCCGTGGATCTCGTAGCGCTCGCGCTCGGGATTGAAGTGGGCGATCGACGCCCAGAAGCGCGTGATCTCCAGCATCATCTCCGCGCCGTAGTCGCGCAGGAACGCCTGGTCATGGGTGGTCTGGAAGTAGTGCCAGATGTTGTAAAAGATCGCCGCGTTCACGTGCCGCTGGTTGCGGCTGAGGTCGGGCTCCCAGAGGCCCGAGACCGGGTTGAGGTGGACCAGCTGGGTCTCCTCGATTCCCTCGCTCCCGCTCTGCCACGGGAACATCGCACCACGGAATCCTGCCTCATGGGCAGCCGCCCTGGCCTCGCCCATCCGGCGGTAGCGGTACATCAGTAGCCCGCGCGTGACCTCGGGCAGCCGGACGTTGAAGAACGGGAACGCATAGATCTCATCCCAGAACACGTGCCCGCGATAGGCCTCCCCGTTAAGTCCGCGGGCGGGCATCCCAGCGTCGAGGTCGGCGGTGTGACGGGAACAGACCTGGAGCACGTGCGCGATATGCAGCCGCAGCAGCTGTTGCACGCTCTCATCTCCTGACACCCGCATGTCGCATATCTGCCACAGTTCGTCCCATGCCACGGTGTGGCGCTTGAATGCGGCGGCGAAGTCGGCGTGGCGGGCCGCCGACCTGGCCGCCCTCACCAGCGTGTCGCTGACCGCCGGATCCCGCGAGGTGTAGAACGCCACCATCTTCTCGACCCGCGTCGCCGTGCCCTGTTGCACGTCGAAGGCGAGGACCTGCTGGATATAGTCCTCCACCTGGTAAAGCCTCCGCTCGACCTGGAGGCATTGATCAGCGGCGAACACGCGCGTGCGGGCCGCGTGGCTGATGTACAGATTCGACTGCCGGGTCTCGGCCTTCAGCGCGACGACCTCGGGCCCGAACGTCCGGGGGGAAACGGGGTTCAGGTGGCGGCCCTCCAACTGCCGGTAGCGGGCGACACCGCCATTGCTCACCCGGCCGTCGATCGCCGTGACCACCTCGACGCGTCCCGACCAGTTCTCCGGAACCAGCGTCCACTCGATCCCCGCGTGGTGCGGGTCGCCCATGCTGACGAACCGGCGGCTGTGCAGCGTCGTCTCCCGGCCGCTGAGATCACGGAAACGAACGTGGCGGACGACAGCCGCGTACCGGATGTCCAGTTCGTGGCGGTAACCGAGCAGATCCACGTCGGCGAGCCGGATCGCCTCCCCGCCCTCGATGCGCAGCTGGAGGACCAGCCAGTTTGGCATGTTAACAAGATCCTCGTTGAGCACGGGCACGCTGCTCAGGATCGTCGTCTCGCGGTTGTAACCGCCGTGTACGTAGGTGCCGGGATAATGCACACCGTCGGCTTCTTCCCACTCCGCCGCGCCACGCGTGCACAGGTAGCCGTTGCCCGTCGAGGTCAGCGCTTCGCGAAGCCCCTCAGACCCAGGCTCAAAGCCGTCATACGTGAGCAAGAAACCGTCCATGGCACCTCCTCGCCGCCTCGGCACGCCGCAGCCTCACGCCCGGCATAGCACCGGACTTCCCCAGCACAATGCGCCAGACTCGGAGAACACCTCCATCCCGTACCCGCGGGGCCAGCGGGCCGACTGCCGGGCCTCCTCACCAACGCTGGCGCCTCACGGGCACGGGTCGGAGGCCGCCCGCGTCGAAGGTGTACCCAGTCCACCCCGTCGGCACCGCCGCGCGAGGTGAATAATCCGTCGAGGTCAAAAGCACTGGGAAACCGCTGTACCGTCACGCTGTGGCCCTTGACACCGGCGACCCGCTCGCACCGCTCCGGCGCGATCCCGCCACGGCCGGGATCTTCAGCGACTTCGACGGGACCCTGTCGCCCATCGTTGAAGACCCCGAGCTCGCCGAGCCCGTGGCGGGAGTTCCCAGACTCCTCGCAGAGCTGGCCCGGCGCTACGCCGTCGTGGCTGTCGTCTCGGGTCGCCCGGTTGCCTTCCTCGCCGCCCGTCTGCCCGCATCGGTTCTGCTGGCGGGGCTGTACGGCCTGGAAGTGCAGCGCCACGGCGAGCGGCAGATCGACCCCGAAGCGGAGCGGTGGCGCGCGGTGGTCAGCGCGGCGGTCACCCGTCTCCGCGCAGTCGCACCGTCTGGCGTGCTGGTCGAGCCGAAGGGTCTGTCAGTCACGTGTCACTACCGGACCAACCCGTCCCTCGAGCCGCAGGTGATGGCCCTGGCCCAGGAGGTGGCGGCAGCGGCCGGCCTGGTTGTGCGCCGCGGTCGCAAGTCGGTGGAACTGCTTCCCCCGATCCGGACGGACAAGGGTACGGTCATACGGAAGCGGGCCGCGGCCCTTCGTTCTGTCTGTTATCTCGGTGATGACCTCGGCGATCTGGCCGCCTTCCGCGCCCTCGACCAGCTGGCCGCCCGGGGGATCAGCACGGCACGGATCGCGGTGCGCAGTGATGAGGCGCCCGCGGAACTGCTGCAGGCTGCGGACGTGATCATCGACGCACCTGAGGGCGCGGCCGGACTGTTGCGCACTCTGCTATAGCCGCCGGGCAGGGAGCGCGCCCTCCGTACCACCGGCCGCCACCATGACCTACACGATGCCAGGCCCCGGCCGTGAACGACCCCAGCGTTGCCCGCGCCGGAATGGTCACTTGGGCCGCAACGAGCGCAGTGAGGTGGCCGAGATGACCAGCTCGGCGGCGGCATCCTCAAGTCAAGCCGGGTTTAGGAAGCAAGACGGCGATCTGGCTCGCCGGGTCGTCGGCGCGCAGAACGCCCACATCTGAGCGGCCAGCGCGGCGACGGGGCTACTAAACCGATCCGGACCTCCAGACCGAGGCGGAGGCCAAAGCCCGCCAGGCCCTGGCCGACCTCGGAGAACGGTACGCCTGGGAGAAGAAACGCCTCGAAGAGAAGCGGCGCATCGCCGAGGCTGACGCCGAGGTGATAAGGGACGGGCTGTTGTACGGAACCGGCGACGGACGCGTCGTCGAGTCCGGACACGCATGATGAACTTGAGTGTCGCCGGGGTACCTACGCCCGAGCTTCACCCTGCAAGCATCCCCGTGCTGGGCTAGGGCTTGTCAACGGCCGCACCCCACTGGATGTTCGGCGTGCCGGTGCCAGCCTGGCCGGTGACCGAACGCCATTGGTGCTTGGGGACCAGGTCCGGCTCGAGCGGCTCGAACCCGTCGATCCTCTTCATAGCTCCCCACCCTTCCCGGGTTTGTCCAGATACCCGGCAGCTC
>Ga0208827_1000857_pt1 | contig 13753 bp, 7 predicted proteins | sample Sb_taG_5_FD_187709 | JGI IMG/M metagenome (GOLD analysis project Ga0208827, IMG submission 187709) | Peat soil microbial communities from Weissenstadt, Germany - Sb_50d_8_FC metaG (SPAdes) (version 2) | ecosystem: Environmental > Terrestrial > Soil > Wetlands > Peat | place: Germany: Weissenstadt... | reverse complement strand
TTGGTTTCCCGCCACCCTGCTATCCAAACTACGGGGCTCCTGACTTTTGCCCCGGCAGGCCTTTCTCCTGCTGAACATGCCAGCCTTCGCTGGACACACAACCGGACGTGCGGATTTCCCGCATCCGGCTTTCCGACTGGCTTCATGGCAAGGCTTTCGGCGCTGGGTTGGGATGGTGTTTCCAGAGCGAGACGACTTCGAGTTCGCCGTAAATGGCCGAACGGGAGAAGTTTCGCGCGCCCCGGTTCTGCATCTTGTGCCGTCTGGCGAGGAAGGCGCGCACGTGGTCGACGACGTAGTGATCGACGTCCCGATAGGCCTTCGCGAGGCTGCCGTAGCCGAAGTACGCCGACCAGCCGAGCAGGAGCCTGTTCAGCTGTTGGCGCATTTCCGGCCACGGGGCCACGTTCGCGGGCGTCAGCAATTCGCCGATCTTGGTCTTGATCCGATGCACGCTCGTCTTCGAGGGGCTCGCGCCCGTGTATAAGCGTCCGTCCTTGGTGCGGTGATGCGGGCCGAACGGGCGAGTAGGCCGACGGGATTTCGCCGCCAGCCTCTCTTAGAACCGTGCATGAACCTCTCGGCTCACACGGCTCCCATCAGGCGAACGTGCCGGTCATGCCGATACGCCAGTGAACGAACAGGCTCATCCTCTCCCGGACCAGCTTTTGTAGAAAACGGCTGGCGCGTATTTTGTGAGCCTTGAAGCGTTTGAACTTCCGCATCGCCCATCTCACAAGCGTCTGATTGACATACCTGAGCATGGGAGACAGAGCCGAAGGCGCGTATCTTCCGTAGTATTCAATCCAGCCCCTAACGAGCGGGTTGAGTGTACGTGCGATGTCCGCCAGCGACAGCTGCGTTTGTCGTCGGATGTTCAAGTCCCGGATCGTCGAGCGCATGGCTTTCAGCGCCGAAGGGCTGACCGCCGGATTGAAGCCGCAGAACATTGAGTTGTCCCGAGACTTTTTGATCCAACGGGGCCGGAAGCAGTATCCGAGGAAGTCGAACTTGACGTTCGGATACGTGCTCTTCCGCTTCCCATCCCGGCAGTAGACCATCTTGGTTTTGGTGGGATGCAACTCCAGATGGCATTCCGCCAACCGGGCTCGAAGCTCGGCCTTGAGGGCTTCTGCTTCTTGCTCGGTCCGGCAGTGCACCAGCCCGTCATCTGCATACCGACACCACGGGAGGTCGGGGTGTGTCCGTTTCATCCAGAGATCAAACGTGTAGTGCAGGAAAAGATTGGATAGAATTGGACTAATCACGCCCCCTTGCGGGGTTCCGAGAGTTCGCTCTTTTCTGATCCCATCTTGCTCCATAGGCGCCTTCAGCCATCTTTCGATGTAGATCAACGCCCATTTGCATTTCACGTGTTTCCGGACCGCCCTAAGCAATAGCTCGTGGTTGATGTTGTCGAACAGACCTCTTATGTCGAACTCTAGAACCCAATCGTATTTCCAACATCGCTCACGCGTGACCCCTACTGCATCCAGCGCCGATTTTCTCGGTCTATAGCCGTAGGAGTCTGGCAGGAATATGGGGTCCAAGTCCGGCTCAATCAGCTGCTTGACCACCATCTGGGCGATGCGATCGCTTACGGTGGGCACACCTAAAATCCTTTCGCCTCCGCTCTTTTTGGGAATGGAGACAGCGCGCACCGGCGGTGGAAAGTAGGTTCCTGAGCTCATTCTGTTCCATATCTTGTAGAGGTTTCCCTTCAAGTCGGCTTCGAATTGCTCGATTGTCTGCCCGTCCACGCCGGCCGCACCCTTGTTGGATTTGACCGCTTTGTACGCTTCGTACACTCGCCGTTTCTCGATCGTGAACGGCTTGTCTGTCGTATCCGTCGACGTCATCCTGTCTCCAGTTGTTTCGCTGAACACGACCACCTGACCCGACCCCTTTGCTCCAGCCCCATTACAGGGCCTTCAACGCTACTACGGGTCGATCCGTCCCAGTCCCCTGCATCGGTACTCTCGCCTCGCGGTTTTCGCCGCTTGTGCTTCTCCCTTGCCATCAGGGGCTGGTTCCTGCAGTTCCGCGCAAAAGCCTATGTCCGACTCACGCCCCCTCTACGCCGGTCGCCGTCCGCCCAGTCATCAGGCCCCCGGTGGACTTGTCCCAGAAGAGATACACGCCCCTGGTTTTGACGACGCTTGTTTCTTAACGACGCGTCTTCGACGGGTTCATTGTCATTCGTCTTTCGGACACTCACCTGCTCAAGGTCCTGCCCTGAGCTTTTGGTCCAACGCTCACCACCACGCCTTTTGGACGCAGCAGCTTGGAGTGGTTTGAGACCCGCTCCTGAAAGCTGATCCCGAGGGGCCCGCCCTCATCATTTGCGCAGCTTTAAGACATGATTTTAGACGTTCATGCAGAACTCCTTTCCATGTCTCTGCAGCACACTGTATCCCAGGAAATCGAACTCTCCTTCCGGCACTTTGCAGATGCGTGTCTTCTCCTCGTTCACCGTCAGCTTCAGCTTACCCATGATCTCGCGCAGCCTTTGCAAGGCCGCTTCGGCCTTGCCTCTTCTGCACAGGATCACGAGGTCGTCCGCATAGGTCACGAGCCGCGTGCCGAGGGTTCGCTCAAGCCCGAACATCTTCCATCCCAGCACGAACCGGCGCATGTAAATGTTCGCCAGCAAGGGTGAGATGGGCGAGCCCTGCGGGATGCCGCGCCGCTTGTCCCGCGCCTCGGTCGTGCGCGTCTTCCGCCCCCGATCGTCGGTTTCCTCCACGGGGCAGTCCAGCCACATCCTGATCAGATGCAGCACGCGCCGATCGACGATCCGGCGCGCTGCCGACTTCAAAAGCTCGGCATGGGGAATGCTCCCGAAGTAGTCCGCGAGGTCGGCGTCCACCACGTCCGGATGGCCGCGAAACAGCAACTCTTCCACCTCGACCACCGCCTGTTGGGCGTTTCGCCCGGGACGGTAGGCATAAAGTTCCGAGGGAAGGTCGGCTTCGAAGATCGGTTCCAGCACCAGCATCGCTGCTGTCATGCAGACCCGATCCCGCAAGGTTGAGATGCCCAGCGGCCTGAGTTTGCCGTTGGCCTTCGGTATGTACACGCGTCTGATTGGGTCCGGTCGGTAAGTCTCCTGCCTGAGCGCAAGCGCCAGTTCGCCCAGCCATCGCTCCACCCCGTACGCCTCGACGGCCTCGAAGTCCTGACGGTCCACGCCCGGCGCGCCCTTGTTGGAGCGGCACTGGGCATAGGCGTGCGCCAGAATGTCCTCGCGGCTGATCTTGTCGTAGAGGGCGTAGAAGCGAAAGTCGGGTTCTGCCTTCGCTTTCGCGTGCAACGCCGTCTGCAGTTTCTGAACGCTTTGCGGAGTTGATAGGTCGCCCAATCTTCCAGGTCCCTCGCTGCGTCTTGCGTCTGTCTTGAACTGAGGCCCCTTCCCTCCCCCGGCGTTACCCGGCTTCAGCGGTACTACGAGCCTCTCCGCCACCCCATGAGCGCCCGGCCTGTCCCTCGCGGGCGTCCGGTTGATCATCCCTGACCACGCTCTGGGGCTTCCCGTGTTGCGTGCGCTTTCCTTGTGTACGTGCTGCCGCCAGTACCCCGGTGCAGCGACTGGGCGTCGTCTTCGCTCATCTCACCCAGCCGTATCAGCCTTCCCCGAAATTGCAGTCGGGTCGGCCTGCACATCGACCTTTTCGAGGCTTGCGCGGCGTTTACTCGCGTTGCGGCCCGCACACTCGCGCCGTCACCTATACGTGACCAGCTACACCGAAGGCTTCAGCCATTTCGTCACCTCCATGACTGCTCCGGTTGCTTCCGGCTGGAGCGTTCGCCGGGTGGGACTTGCACCCACTGGAAAGCGCCGCCTTCTCACGGCGCACGTAGAGTAGAAGTGTGGCGCGGTGGCTTTAGGTTGAGCATGTCTGTTTGCCGCCCCTTTCGTCTGGCGGTGCCTTAGTGGCTCAGCCATGGCTCCGTTTCCACACTCCCCTCATCGGTAGGGTCGAGGACTGACGCGCCGGTTTAGGCCGAAGTTTGTATTCCCTGTTGGCTCGCTCTTTCGTCTGCGAGTGTCACACCATCTCGACCATGCCACGTTTCCAGCCCCCGCCGCGTCGAACGCAGCATGCGGGTTTCCTCGCACTGCGCTCACCTGTCTGCTTCGCCTCAAGGCATATGGGACCTATCCTGCCGGGACGGCTTTCAGCGCTGGTCGTACCACCCGATAGCCCTTGAATAGGCCCAGTGTGTTGTACGTCCATTCCCTACTCCACCGCGTCCAGCCGAAGCCCTGACGGTTCCGAGCGCGCTGCATATGGCGCTTGATCTTCTTTTCCACCCAGTCTTTCACGAAGCTAAAGCACTCGCTGGAATGTCCGACCGCAAAGTAATTTACCCAACCGCGTAGCACCGGGTTGATCAACTTCACGACCCGGCCAACCGGTTGCGATTGGTTGCGACCGAACATATCCTTGAGCTTCCGCAACAGCGCCGTCCGCTTCTTGAGCTTGGGCGTGTAGTGAGCACGCCACGCGCCCCTTAAACTGCGCACCTGACGGAAGTCGAACCCCAGAAAGCCGAAGCTTTCGCCGCGGCCGAGGTCCACGATCCGACTCTTCTCCTCGTTGATTTCGACTTGCAGCTCGGCGAGTTCCTCGCGCAGTCGTTTTTCCACCGCCGCCATTAGCCAGTCATGTCGCTTGTAGGCGTCGATCAAGATCACCAGGTCGTCCGCGAATCTCGCATATTCGACGTAGGTGTACTTGCCGTCACGCGAAGCCTCCTTCGCCCGCTCTAGCATCCTGTCCACCTCGGTGAGGTAGATGTTGCTGAGCAGCGGCGAAATCACCCCGCCTTGCGGAACGCCTTGCTTCCCGCCGGCTTTGAGCATGATCTTCAGCAGGTGCATCACGTCCGCATCGTCCACGCGTTGAGCGACTTTCGCCAACAGCCGATCGTGCCGGACATTGTCGAAATAGCTGCGCAAGTCGATGTCTATGACGCGTGTCTTGTGCTGAACGATCGCTCGCGCCACACGGTTTACCGCTTCATGAGCTGTCCTCTTGGGACGGTATCCAAACGACCCCGGTTGGAAGTCCGCCTCAAAGATCGGTTCCAATATCAGCTTGAGCGCGCCTTGCACCACCCTGTCGCGGATAGCTGGAATCGAAAGAACGCGGACCTTGCCCCCATCCTTCGGAATCTCCTGCCTCCGAGCCCGCAGCGGCACATAGCTACGCCGGACCAGTTCGTCCGCTATCTGCCCGAGGAAAGCCTCTACGCCTTGCGCTTCGATGGCCTCGAAGGTCACCCCGTCACTTCCCGGAGCCCCGTCGTTCTTTTTGGCCAGCGCATACGCCTCGCGTACCGTTTCCAGCTTGCAGACATGGACATATAGTCCCCAGAACTTCCAGGATGTCTCAGCCTTCGCCTTGACGTATATTCTCCGCCTCAGGTCCTGCAAATCGATGGACGCCTTTGTCATCTCGTCCTTGCCTTCCTTGTGGTCGGAGACGTTACAAACAGCAGGGCTCCTTCGCTCCACGGGCGTTACCCCGCTTCGACGCTACTTCGAACCCATCCGTCACCCTCTCGCCTTCGATCGACTTCCCGGTTGAGCCGGTTATACGATCTACCTTGCTCCGATGATTTCTCCTCGGGACGAGGAGGGCTTCTCCAGTTGCTCGGCATGTCCTTGTCACCGTGCTGTCGCTTCCACCCCGCCGAAGTGTTGGAGCCGCATCGATCAGATTTCGGCTCCCCATGCTGCCTTCGCCCTCCGGTTGGGGGCTCGGCCTTCGGGGCTACTCATTTTCGAGGCCACTTTTGCGTTCACTGTTGTTACGGCCCGGTGACTCGTCGCCTCCCCACGGGAGACGTTGTCGATAGGCTTCAGAGTCTTGGTTTCCCGCCACCCTGCTATCCAAACTACGGGGTTCTGATTTTTGCCCCGGCAGGCCTTTCTCCTGCTGAACATGCCAGCCTTCGCTGGACGCACAACCGGACAGGCAGGTTTCCTGCATCCGGCTCTCGGACAAGACCTCACGCCTTCGTCCACGGCACGTCGTGCCCAAGCCGACTCAGGCGTACGAGCCCGAAGTGCCCGTAGAGGTGCGAGAGTGGATAGCTCCCGCCCCGCCTGACTTTGTGCTTGAGGCGCAACCACCGGCGCACCCGCGCCGCCGCGTAGGCGTCAAGCGCCCGATACGCCTTGCTGAAAGCGCCTACCGAAAAGTAGTTCGCCCATCCGCGCAGCATGCGGTTCACTTTGCCCACCAGCGTCGTGGTCTCTTGCCATGTGCACGATCGCTCGGTCAGCGCGTGGATTTTCTCGACCGCGCGCTGAATGCTCTTCTTTGATGGCCGGTAGCCGATACGGGCTTGGCCGGTCCTCGCCGAATACATCCGCCCGAACGTGTACCCCAGAAAGTCGAACTCACTCTCCGGCACTTTGCAGACGCGCGTCTTTTCCTCGTTCACCGTCAGCCTCAGCTTGCCCATGATCTCCCGCAGTCGTTCCAAGGCTTCTTCGCCTTTGCCCCTTCTGCACAGGATCACGAGGTCGTCGGCGTAGGTCACGAGCCGCGTGCCGAGGGTTCGCTCGAGCCCGAACATCTTCCATCCCAGCACGAACCGGCGCATGTAAATATTAGCCAGCAGCGGTGAGATGGGTGAGCCCTGCGGGATGCCGCGCCGCCTGTCCCGCGCCTCGGTCGTGCGTGTCTTCCGACCGCGATTGTCGGTTTCTTCCACCGGGCAGTCCAGCCACATCCTGATCAGATGCAGCACGCGCCGATCAACGATCCGGCGCGATACCGACTTCAAAAGCTCGGCATGGGGAATGCTCCCGAAGTAGTCCGCGAGGTCGGCGTCCACAACTTCCGGATGGCCGCGAAACAGCAGCTCTTCCACCTCGATCACCGCCTGTTGGGCGTTTCGCCCGGGACGGTAGCCGTAGAGTTCCGATGGGAGGTCGGCTTCGAAGATCGGCTCCAGCACCAGCATCGCTACTGTCATGCAGACCCGATCCCGCAAGGTTGAGATGCCCAGCGGCCTGAGTTTGCCGTTGGCCTTCGGTATGTACACGCGTCTGATTGGATCCGGTCGGTAAGTCTCCTGCCTGAGCGCGAGCGCCAGTTCGCCCAGCCATCGCTCGACCCCATACGCCTCGACGGCCTCGAAGTCCTGACGGTCCACGCCCGGCGCGCCCTTGTTGGAGCGGCACTGGGCATAGGCATGCGCCAGAATGTCCTCGCGGCTGATCTTGTCGTAGAGGGCATAGAAGCGATAGCCGGGTTCTGCCTTCGCTTTCGCGTGCAACGCCGTCTGCAGTTTCTGAACGCTGTCCGGAGTTGATAGGTCGCCCAATCTCCAGGTCCCTCACTACGTCTTGCGTCTGTCTTGAACTGAGGCCCCTTCCCTCCCCCGGCGTTACCCGGCTTCAGCGGTACTGCGAACCTCTCCGCCACCCCACAGCGCCCAGCCTCTCCCTCGCGGGCGTCTGGTTGGTCATCCCTGACCGCGCTTTGGGGCTTCCCGTGTTGCGCGCGCTTTCCTTGTGTACGTGCTGCCGCCAGTACCCCGGTGCAGCGAACTGGGCGTCGTCTTCGCTCGTCTCACCCAGCCGTATCAGCCTTCCCCGAAATTGCAGTCGGGTCGGCCTGCACATCGTCCTTTTCGAGGCTTGCGCGGCGTATCGCGGTAGGGACGCCCATTGCTGGGCGCCCCCCGCACAGATCCGGACAGGCCCGATTTAGGCATCCGGCTCCTACCTCGGGTGTTTGACGTCAAAGCGCACGTCGGGCCAAGGGTGAAGGATGCGCGGCTGGGGAAGCCAGACATCGACGAGCTTCGTCATACGCTCCCATGTGAAGCCGTCCTTCTGGCTGCGCCGCCGGAGCGTTCGTCGCCAGAGGTCGGTCACGTAGTGCCGGAACGCTGAAAGCGCCCGGCTGTTGGTTGGGACGGCGTAGTAGGCGAAGTGTCCTGTCACAACCTGCTTCAACCATAGTCCCTGGGTCGGGATGGGTTGATGCATTCGACGCCGTAGCTCCGCCTTGATGTCCTTCAGCTTTGCCCGCATGCGGTCGCGCCGGGTCTTCCGATGGAGCTGGAAGGATCCCTGGCGTGATTTGCCGCAGATGAAGGTGAAGCCCAAGAACGCGAAGGTCTCCGGTTTGCCGAGTCCGCGTCGCTTGCGGTCGACCGCCGCAAAGCGGCCGAACTCAATCAGGCGGGTCTTGTCCGGGTGAAGCGACAGCGTAAATTCCCCGAGCCTTTCGCGCATTGCATCAAGGAAACGGCGCGCGTCGCCCTCATGCTCGAAGCCGACGGCCAGATCGTCCGCGTAACGAACGACGATCATGTCGCCTTGAGCTTCCCGCCGTCTCCAGCGCTCCGCCCAAAGATCGAAGCAGTAATGCAGGTAGATGTTGGCAAGGAGCGGCGAGATCACCGAACCTTGTCCCGTTCCCCTGTCATCGACTGTCACGATCCCATCTTCGAGTATGCCCGCCTTGAGCCACTTCTGGATCAGGCGGATGATGCGCTTGTCGCCGACCCTGTGTTCCAGAAAGCGAACCAGCCAACTTTGGCTGACAGCCCCAAAGAAGTTTTGGATGTCGGCGTCAAGTATCCAGTTCACTTTCCGTATTTTGATCGCCGTCGACAGCGCGTCCAGCGCATCGTGCGGCCCTCGCCCGGGTCGGAACCCGTACGAGAAACCGCAGAAGTCGCCTTCGTAGATAGCGTTGAGCGCCATGACGGTTGCGCCCTGCACGATCTTGTCTTCCAGGGCGGCGATCGCGAGCGGCCGCTGCTTCCCATCGGCCTTCGGTATGTACGTCCGGCGCGACGGTTGCGGTCGATAGGCTCCCCGGTGGACCCGTCGTTGCAGATCCTCGATCCTTGGTTCGAGGTCCGCCTCGTAGTCGTGCCACGTCATGCCATCCACGCCGGGGGCGGCTTTGCGCTTAAGCGCGTAAAACGCAGTCCGGAGCGTGTCGCCATCGATGTGGTGGAGGAGCGCGGTGAACTGTCCCTTCTTCCTTCGCCTTGCGGCTTCCCGTACGCGGTCCAGCGCCTGGGTCACGCGCACCCGGCTCTGGGTCCGGTGCGTGCTTTGCTGATCCGCGTTCCCCTTGGTCCCCGGCCTTGGCTCCGCCGGCTCCGCAGCCGGTCGCCCGGCTTTGTTCGTCGGCTTCGTGGCTACTGTGCCGGAGTCTGACTTCTCTGGGTCGTGCATCGGCGGCTACGGCTCCTCACCTTCCCGCCGCGGACCATATGACCCAACAGGGCCTATGGCCGATCCAGAGATCTCCCGGTTCCCGCGCAAGGAGCTTCCATACATGCCAGGGTCTTAGACCACGCCGGGTCGGCCGGGCGCTCGCGTTAGCGCACCCGTCCATATTGCCTTCCGACGAGTAAACAGCGTCGGCACCCGAGATCACAACGGTTTCGCGGCTCGATGGCTGGCCTATATGCTCCCCTGCCGACGCTTCGCCGACGTCCTCGCGGACGCCTGCGCACGGCTCGGGGCCGATGTGGATCGCTACTCCTTCATCGAAGTGGACTTGCACCACAAACTCCTTGCCGGTCTCCCGGCGCACTCACTCGCATTGCGGCCCGCACACTCGCGCCGTCACCTATATGTGACCAGCTACACCGAAGGCTTCAGCCATTTCGTCACCTCCATGACTGCTCCGGTTGCTTCCGGCTGGAGCGTTCGCCGGGTGGGACTTGCACCCACTGGAAAGCGCCGCCTTCTCACGGCGCACGTAGAGTAGAAGTGTGGCGCGGTGGCTTTAGGTTGAGCATGTCTGTTTGCCGCCCCTTTCGTCTGGCGGTGCCTTAGTGGCTCAGCCATGGCTCCGTTTCCACACTCCCCTCATCGGTAGGGTCGAGGACTGACGCGCCGGTTTAGGCCGAAGTTTGTATTCCCTGTTGGCTCGCTCTTTCGTCTGCGAGTGTCACACCATCTCGACCATGCCACGTTTCCAGCCCCCGCCGCGTCGAACGCAGCATGCGGGTTTCCTCGCACTGCGCTCACCTGTCTGCTTCGCCTCAAGGCATATGGGACCTATCCTGCCGGGACGGCTTTCAGCGCTGGTCGTACCACCCGATAGCCCTTGAATAGGCCCAGTGTGTTGTACGTCCATTCCCTACTCCACCGCGTCCAGCCGAAGCCCTGACGGTTCCGAGCGCGCTGCATATGGCGCTTGATCTTCTTTTCCACCCAGTCTTTCACGAAGCTAAAGCACTCGCTGGAATGTCCGACCGCAAAGTAATTTACCCAACCGCGTAGCACCGGGTTGATCAACTTCACGACCCGGCCAACCGGTTGCGATTGGTTGCGACCGAACATATCCTTGAGCTTCCGCAACAGCGCCGTCCGCTTCTTGAGCTTGGGCGTGTAGTGAGCACGCCACGCGCCCCTTAAACTGCGCACCTGACGGAAGTCGAACCCCAGAAAGCCGAAGCTTTCGCCGCGGCCGAGGTCCACGATCCGACTCTTCTCCTCGTTGATTTCGACTTGCAGCTCGGCGAGTTCCTCGCGCAGTCGTTTTTCCACCGCCGCCATTAGCCAGTCATGTCGCTTGTAGGCGTCGATCAAGATCACCAGGTCGTCCGCGAATCTCGCATATTCGACGTAGGTGTACTTGCCGTCACGCGAAGCCTCCTTCGCCCGCTCTAGCATCCTGTCCACCTCGGTGAGGTAGATGTTGCTGAGCAGCGGCGAAATCACCCCGCCTTGCGGAACGCCTTGCTTCCCGCCGGCTTTGAGCATGATCTTCAGCAGGTGCATCACGTCCGCATCGTCCACGCGTTGAGCGACTTTCGCCAACAGCCGATCGTGCCGGACATTGTCGAAATAGCTGCGCAAGTCGATGTCTATGACGCGTGTCTTGTGCTGAACGATCGCTCGCGCCACACGGTTTACCGCTTCATGAGCTGTCCTCTTGGGACGGTATCCAAACGACCCCGGTTGGAAGTCCGCCTCAAAGATCGGTTCCAATATCAGCTTGAGCGCGCCTTGCACCACCCTGTCGCGGATAGCTGGAATCGAAAGAACGCGGACCTTGCCCCCATCCTTCGGAATCTCCTGCCTCCGAGCCCGCAGCGGCACATAGCTACGCCGGACCAGTTCGTCCGCTATCTGCCCGAGGAAAGCCTCTACGCCTTGCGCTTCGATGGCCTCGAAGGTCACCCCGTCACTTCCCGGAGCCCCGTCGTTCTTTTTGGCCAGCGCATACGCCTCGCGTACCGTTTCCAGCTTGCAGACATGGACATATAGTCCCCAGAACTTCCAGGATGTCTCAGCCTTCGCCTTGACGTATATTCTCCGCCTCAGGTCCTGCAAATCGATGGACGCCTTTGTCATCTCGTCCTTGCCTTCCTTGTGGTCGGAGACGTTACAAACAGCAGGGCTCCTTCGCTCCACGGGCGTTACCCCGCTTCGACGCTACTTCGAACCCATCCGTCACCCTCTCGCCTTCGATCGACTTCCCGGTTGAGCCGGTTATACGATCTACCTTGCTCCGATGATTTCTCCTCGGGACGAGGAGGGCTTCTCCAGTTGCTCGGCATGTCCTTGTCACCGTGCTGTCGCTTCCACCCCGCCGAAGTGTTGGAGCCGCATCGATCAGATTTCGGCTCCCCATGCTGCCTTCGCCCTCCGGTTGGGGGCTCGGCCTTCGGGGCTACTCATTTTCGAGGCCACTTTTGCGTTCACTGTTGTTACGGCCCGGTGACTCGTCGCCTCCCCACGGGAGACGTTGTCGATAGGCTTCAGAGTCTTGGTTTCCCGCCACCCTGCTATCCAAACTACGGGGTTCTGATTTTTGCCCCGGCAGGCCTTTCTCCTGCTGAACATGCCAGCCTTCGCTGGACGCACAACCGTACAGGCGGTTTTCTCGCATACGGCTCTCCAGTCGGTGGTTTCTTCATCGAGACTGTCTCGCCGATAACCAGGCCGTGTGAAGCGCGAACAACCCGGCTTCCGCGAAGAAGGCATTTGGCCAGCGTTGATGGTCGGCGCGGCAGACGCCCTGCCCTGGGCGCTTTTCCTGCTTGCGCAGGATGGCGCGCAGCCGCCTTCGGACAAACCCGTCGAGCTTGCCGAAGGTTGTGTGATGGGCATGTTTGAAGTAGCCAAACCAGCCGCGCAACAGCGGGTTGAGATCCGCCACGGCGCAGGCGAGGCTGTCGCCGCGTGTGCGTCGCGTCTTCCCCCTTATGCTGTCCTTGAACTTGTTCAGGCTCTTCTGGCGCACGTGACGCTGGCCGGCTTCGAAACGGTAGCCGAGGAACTCGAACCCTTGCCCCGGCTGCCGACAGTCGCCGACATGCGTCTTGTCGGGGTGCAGCGCGAGGCCGTTTTCGCTCACCCAGGCGCGCACCTCCGCGAGGGCGGCGTCCGCCTCCTCGCGCGTCCGGCACAGGATGACGAAGTCGTCCGCAAACCGCACCATGCGGCGCCCGCGTTCGGCCATCGCCGCGTCCAGCGGGTCGAGGTAGATGTTGGCCAGCAACGGGCTGATCACTGCGCCTTGCGGCGAGCCCCGTGTCGGCGTCCACCTCTCCAGCCCCTTCAGGATGTCGGCCTTCAGCCAGCCGCGGATCAGATCGAGAACTCGGCCGTCGCTGACCTTCTCCTCGATCCGCGCCAACAGCCGATCATGCGGGATCGAATCGAAATAGGCGGCCAGGTCCGCGTCTACGACGTGGGCGTAGCCATCCTTGATCAGCCGATCGACTTCCCGCAGCGCGTCATGGCATCCGCGCCCCGGGCGGAAGCCGTAGCTCCCGTCGCGGAACCGCGTTTCGAAAATCGGTTCGATCACGAGCCGGACGGCCTGCTGGACGATGCGATCCTTGACCGTCGGAATGCCCAGCGGCCTCGTCTTGCCCTCGCCCTTCGGAATGTCGACCCGTTTGACGGCCTGCGGGCGGTAGGATCCCTCCCGCAGCGCCGCCGACAGCTCGGCCAGATAGCCTTCGGCCTTCGCCGCGAACCGCTCGATGCTTTGCCCATCCACGCCCGCCGCGCCTTTGTTGGCCCGGACCTTCGTCCAGGCCGCCGCCAGCGTCTTGGGCGCGAACACCTTATCCATCAAACTGAACCATTTGCCGCCTTTGACGCCGTTGCCCAGCGCCGACAGCATGCGTTCCGTCCAGACCGAGGCTTCGGCCCACGCAAAATCACGTTGAGCCTCTCCGCCTTGTGTAGCCTCGTCGGCACTCCCGACGGTCTGTTGCCTCGAACCGTTCATCGCGCATCCCCCTTCCTGCCCACCTTCCCTCGCACGGGGTTATGTTGCCCCGTCCTCTCGCGGTCCGTTCCTTCCGGGCGCAGACCGCAGCGGTACTATGCGGGCTCTGACTCCTGCCCGGCTCGCACACGCCGCGCAGGTCTCTCCGCTTCCTTTGTCTCGCCGTCCGAACATCCTGTCCCCAACCACGTTGTGGGCCCCGGGCATCGCTTTCGCAGTCGCCTCAGCGTGCTCGGTCTGGTCTCGCGATCAGGGCTTCGCCATGAGTGGGCAGGCTCGCCGCGCCACGCCGCCGAAACGGGTTCGTTATCCTACGGGCTGTTCGTTCGCCTCCGGCTGCTCCCCACCCCGTCTCGCGACGACGCAGTTGCCTTCGGCTACATGTGTCACGACTTCACATCGGTTGGACTTTCACCTCCCTGACAAGACAACCTCACGGACGCACCCACCCCGGCAAAGCCGGGGGGTCTCCCGCTGACGCTAGCGGGTGGGGGCCGATGCGCAGA
>Ga0208827_1000856_pt1 | contig 13764 bp, 9 predicted proteins | sample Sb_taG_5_FD_187709 | JGI IMG/M metagenome (GOLD analysis project Ga0208827, IMG submission 187709) | Peat soil microbial communities from Weissenstadt, Germany - Sb_50d_8_FC metaG (SPAdes) (version 2) | ecosystem: Environmental > Terrestrial > Soil > Wetlands > Peat | place: Germany: Weissenstadt... | reverse complement strand
GTCGATTTGAAGTATTGCCTCAAGGTGAAGGGTTACTTCGACAAGGACGGTTTTAACATCGAGGAAGTGGACGCCGATGGTCCCGCCTTCAAGTTGACGGACCCGGACAGCGGCGGGGTCGCAATGTTGGAGAAAGGAGACATCATCATCGAAGTGGATGGTAAGAAGATTAAATCGGCGGAAGACTATGCCAAGGCCATCAATGGCGCGGCCGATCACACCAAAACCAAGATCAAGGTGAAGGATGTCAGGTCTGGGGACGCAAAAGATTTCACAGCCGACGCTGCTCAGCGCTGATTGCCTGACCGATTCAGGGCGGTCAAGCGGCAGGCGCCATGCTTTTGGGCGCCAGTCTTATGAAAGTGATAGTCTGCGCCTGGGATGCCCGAACGCATGGCACTCAACCCCAAAAAGTTAGCGGCTTGCTTCCGTTAATAAGTCAAGGGAAGCAAGCCGCTTTATGCATTCCGTCGAAGCGCGAGAGCTTTTGTTAATTACCGCCTTCAAGCTTCGCCACGCGTTCCTTCAAACGCTTGACCTCGGCCTTCAGCGCCTGCACCTCATCGCGCAATCCCTGGAAGCCCTCCAGCCACCCGCGGAGGTCTTCCTGGCCTTGAAGCACTCTTGCTTCACGCGGTGGTTGTGCGCCGAATAGACGATCTTGGTCTAAGACTTCTCCCCCATTGCACGTAACGGCTTTGCGGAATTCCGCCTTGTCGAAGTCGCGGGGTACGGCGTGAACGGAACCATCCGCCATCGCCACATTGAAAACGCCTTTGAATCCTCCGCCGAGCTCGGGCAGCGGCAGGTCCGGATCGTATACCAGATCCTCGGGCTTGGTCCAGGGCACGGGCGAAGCAGCCTCGACAACCATGATCGTATTCGAGGTCCCATCAGTGATATCGCGAATTCGCCGCTTCAGGCGCTTCTCAAAGGCCGCTCCCGGGCCGACAAAAACCTGGTAGTAGGTCAAGTGACCCAGTGATGCGGTGCCTGTAGTTGAAGAAGAGTTCCCGCCCGAGGAAGAAGAGGAACTCGAAGAGCCACTCGTCAGGCTGGCCGGAAGGGCGAACACCGCGGGCATCCTGTCCAGCAGCGCGCGATTGTGGGGGCTGTCCCAGGACTCATTCAGCCGGAATTGCTTGTACAGGTCACCCTGCTCCAAATAAGGCAACAGCTCCACGCGCCAGCTCAGCAGCGCCTTGCCGTCGCCGCTGTAGATCGCTGGAGCCGGGAAGTGGTTGTTAGCGGCGTGATAATTGTGCATGGCGAGGAGGATTTGCTTCAGGTTATCCATACTGGCCTTGCGCATTCTTGCATCGCCGGCGACTGACGGGCGCGGCGGCTGGCGAGCAGGACGCCCTTGTTGCTCCTCCGCCTGTGCAGCGCCCGGGACCAATCCAGCCGCCGGCTCGTCGCGCGGTCCCTCCTCTGCCGTGGGGCCGTAGAACGCCCGGGCCGCCAGTCCCACCCCTCCCAGGCTAAGAACCGTCGCCACCATGCCAATCGCGACCAGTCTCGTTTTGGTCCAGAACATCGTTCGCATAGCTCCTTGTGCCAAGGTAATGACGCGGGCGGAGACAAGTCCGGCCGCGGGGTTAAAGCACGCATCGGCCAGCGAGGCCGTGCAAGTTTTGGTGAGCAGCGTGCGCGGCACCGTGACACTCCAGGTGCCCTGCGCACCCGAGAGCAGCAGTGTCGGCGCTTCGACGCCGCGGACAGTCAGCCGGCGCCGCAATCGATCGCGGGCGCGGGCCAGGCGGGACACCACCGTCCCTTTCGGGCAGCCGATCTCTGAGGCGGCGGCCTCATTGGTCTTGCCCTCGAAATAGCAGAGCAAGACTGCCGACCGGTATTTCTCCGGCAAACGCTGGATTTCTTCGTCCAGGAGAGATTGCAGATCGGGGCCATCCAGTGGTTTCGAGGTGTGCGTGCTGAGCCCCGAGCGCATCCTTTTTTCGTGGGCGGTGCGCGCGGCCGACTGCTTGCGAGCGGCCAGGGCGATGCGGTAGGCAACCTTGAACAGCCAGCTGCCCACGGCTTGCCCGCAGCTTATGGAGGCCGCCCGCCGTGAGAGCGTCAGAAAGACGGCCTGAAAGGCATCCTCGGCATCCTGGTCCTGCCGCAGCACGCGCCGGCACAGGCCGAGGACCATGGCCGAATGCCGCCACACCAGCACCTCGAAGGCGGCTTCGTCTTGGGCAGTCACGAAGCGCTCCAGCAGTTGCGCATCGGTCAGCCCGGCTCCCGCAAGAGTACCGGCCCTACGGAGCGAATGCAGCATCGCGCTTACAGGTGTGTCGGCCATAGCACTTGTATAGAGGGGGGCGACCAGTATTCGCTTCCCTTTTTTTACCACGAACCGGACCGAGGCGTTGACGGCGGGGCGGCACCTGGTGACAGAATTCTTCGGTGGTAAGCAGTTTGGGAGGAAGTAGAGGCCGGGGGGTGCGTCTCGCCAAGGCCCTCTATTGGCCTTGTCGCCATGGCCGGGCAATGCGGCAGTGTTTTCGGGGCATGCGGCCAACGGCTGTCGTCGCTCTGATACCAGGGCTCAGGAAGTGATCCGCTCTGGCGCAACAAAAAGGCCACCCGAAGGTGGCCAGGGCTAGTGCGAGGGCAGGTCTAGATTGCCGCCAGTTTCCGCCGTCGCCATGAATGACCCGCGATGCCCGCGATGCCCATGCCAAGCAGGGCCAAGGTGGCGGGTTCGGGGACGGAGGAGGTGCCGGTAATCACTTCCATCTGATACGGACCATCAGTATTGGTGAAAACCCCGGTTGTATTTGCAAAAAACTCGGACCCGACACCTACCCCGCTGGTGTCGAGCGACCACGACCATAACGCCGAGCTGCCATTGCTCGAACTGAGCTCCACCCAGTATCTGGTGTTCGCAGTCAGGCTGAACGACGTGGGGAAATCGAAAACCGCAGGCGTGCTGGACAGGAAACTGTCTGCCAGCGTGCCGATTGTCGTGAGCACCGAACCAGGGCTCGTTGATGAGTCGCTGAGAAGAGACACGGTGATCGAACCGCCTGATGTCGGGTCACCACTGAGCAACAACTTTACATCTGATAAATTGAGAGCGCCAGCTCCACTAGAGAAAGAATCTGCCAACGGACCAAAGGAGGAAACAGTGTCCGCGCCGGATGAAGATGCAGGAAGGTTGTTGTAAAGAATGTCTGCCTTCGCACTGCCAACCCCGCCCAACAGCAGTCCCAAAACCGCCAAGCCTATAACCCACCGCTTCACGAGTGATGCCCTCCCAAGTTGAGGAATAGCCTCTCTGCTATGGAACGTCCAGAGCATGCTGTGTCCCGAAATGGCTATGCGCAAAAGCCGACTGGCTAGCAGAGGACAGCCTGCGAACACGCCAGGATCTCATACAGCCGGTCTGGATTCACTCAAAGCAATTTGGTCCTGTTAGGGCAACTGGCGTGCCATTTCTTGGAAGATTGGCCGAATGTTGCCGCGATTCAGGTGTTTACTTGCTCCAACGGCAGTGCTGACCGAGATTTGCGTATACCCCATTCTTGTGCTTTGGGTGTTGCCCCGGCCAAGCACGTACGGTTTCGGCTGCTCGGTGCACATTACGATTAACGCCCTTTACAGGGACTGTAAACTCCTGGAAGCATTGGAGAGCACGATGGCTAGGTGGAGCTTCTGGCTGGTGGGTCGCTGACTCTTCGCACTGCTGGGACGAGGGATCCCCAATGCATCGCACGCTGTCCACGTCTTTCATTTGACATGCGCGCAATAGTTGGGGTTTCAAGAAAATCCGCGGCTCCTCAACGGGATGCCCATTTGGATTGGGGAGCGGTTAATTCAACAGGAGAGAACGGAGGCAACAGGGGAATTGCTCTCTGTTTCCTCCGTTTTCTCCTGTTCGTCGATTTTCACTCCAATCAGCGCCGAGGTCCGGGCGGGAGAGCGTCCATTGGGGTGGTAGTGTAGTCAGGCTACCATTAGTCATTAAGATATTGAAGATGGCCAAAAGGCATTTATGTCCATTTGTGGCGCGCTCATGGGCGCATACACTAGGCAAGAGCGGGCGGCTCCGACGGAATGGAAAGGATTCAAGACATCCTGCTTTCAGGACGCAAAACGTGACACCCGACGAACGAATCGTATCATGATCCTGGTTGGGACCCTTACTCCTGTAAACGTGAACCGGTGACAGACTATGACGCGCAGGTTTTTCTCGGTTGTTTTGGTCGCAATCCTTCTGCCCTGCGGGGCGGTTGCCCAGGGGTTGGATTATGTCAAATCGCATTACACCAAGTCCGAGTACCGCATTCCGATGCGGGACGGCAAACGTCTCTTCACGGCTGTTTATGTACCCAAGGACCAGTCGCTACCCTACCCGATCATGATGACGCGCACGCCTTATAGCATCGGGCCCTATGGCGTCGACCAGTACAAGGGCGACCTGGGCCCTTCCCCTGAATTTGGCAAGGAAGGCTACATTTTTGTCTACCAAGACGTGCGCGGCTGCTATATGTCGGAGGGTGATTTCGTCAACATGCGGCCGTACATCGTGTCCAAGCGCGGGCGGCAGGACATCGACGAGAGCAGCGACACGTACGACACCATCGACTGGCTGATCAAGAGCGTTCCCAACAACAACGGCAGAGTCGGCCTGTCCGGCATATCCTATCCGGGGTTCTATACCGATGCGGGCATGATCGACGCCCACCCGGCCTTGAAGGCGGCATCGCCCCAGGCTCCGGTAACCGACTGGTTCGTGGGCGACGACTTCCATCACAACGGGGCCCTGTTCCTGCCGCACTTTTTCAATTTCATCTCCATTTTCGGGCAGCCCAGGCCGGAGCCGACAACCAAACATGGAAAGCCGTTCGATCACGGCACGCCCGATGGCTACCAGTTTTTCTACAACATGGGGCCGTTGTCCAATGGCGACGCCAAATACCTCAAGGGCGGCGTGCCGTTCTGGAACGAAGTGATGCAGCATGACACCTACGACGATTTCTGGAGGGCGCGCAACGTCCGGCAACACATCCACGATATTCGTCCCGCCGTACTCACGGTGGGCGGCTGGTTCGATGCGGAAAACCTTTTCGGGGCGCTGGAGACCGGCAAACGCGTCCGCGCCAACCATCCGCTAAACGCCAACACCCTGGTCATGGGACCCTGGCGGCATGGCGGCTGGAGCCGCGGCGATGGGGTTTCTTTTGGTCACGTGTCGTTCAACTCCAAGACCTCGCAATACTTCCGGGAACAGATCCAGCTGCCGTTCTTCGAACATCACCTCAAAGGCAAAGGTGAGTTCAAGGCGCCGGCCGCCTGGGTATTCGAGACGGGCACGAACCAGTGGCGGCAGTACGATGCCTGGCCGCCCAAACAGTCCCAGTCGAAAGCGCTCTACCTGCGCGCGGGCGGCCAACTTTCCTTCGATGCGCCGCCCGACACCGGTGGCAGCGAAGTCTCCGACGACTACGTCAGCGACCCGGCCAAGCCGGTGCCTTACGTCGATTTCATTTCGATCGGCATGGCGGCCGAGTACATGGTCGCGGACCAGCGCTTTGCAGCCCGGCGGCCCGACGTCTTGACCTACCAGACAGACGTGCTCCATCATGACGTTACCATCGCCGGAGCCATCGAGGCGGACTTGCACGTCTCGACCACCGGCACCGATTCCGACTGGGTCGTCAAGCTCATCGACGTCTACCCGGACAATTATCCCGACCCGAATCCGAATCCTGCCGGCGTCCACCTGGGCGGCTTCGAGCAGCTCATTCGCGGCGACGTGATGCGCGGCAAGTTCCGCGACAGTTACGAAAAGCCCGAACCATTCATTCCCGAGAAACCCACGCACATTCACTTCGCCCTGCCGGACAGCTACCACACGTTCCGCCCCGGCCATCGGATCATGGTGCAAATCCAGAGCAGTTGGTTTCCGCTGGTGGACCGCAACCCGCAGACGTTCGTGAATATCTACACGGCCAAGAACGCCGATTTCCAGAAGGAGACACAGCGCGTCTACCGTTCGGCGCAGCTCCCGTCGCGATTGGTGCTGCGCGTGCTCCCATGACGCAGAATGGGAAGGCGAACCCGGACTCAGGAGTTCGCAATTTTCTGTTTGGGTGCGCGTGCTTCTTCAGGCGGCTTGATGTGCCGGAAGAGCCGGTAGAGAAGACCGTCGTAGACTAACTTGAGGGCGCCGGCCACGACGAATGGTGCACCCATGAGTCCCGGGTGGCCAAGCAGCACGCCGGCAAAGATCGGCGCCATGGCCGCTCCGGTCGTGCGCGCCACTCCCGTAACTCCCGCCGCCGCGGACCGTTCGTCGGGATCGACAACAGCAGCCGTATACGATTGTCGGGCCGGCACATCCATTTGCGAAATGGCAAAGCGCAAGAGAAGGACTGCAATCGCCCAGGGCAAGGTCGGCATGAACGGGACCAGGATGAGAAGCAGGTTCGATGGAACGTGGGTGAAGACCATGGTGTTGACCAGTCCCACGCGGCGGGCAATGGCGGCGGCCGTCAGCGCGGAGAGTCCTGCCAGCAGATTGGCGGCAAAAAAGATCCGGCCCAGCGTTGCCTCCGTGGCCTGGAAACGGGCGTGGAACCAAAAAGCCATGATCGTTTGCAGCACGAAGCCCCCGGCAAAAGCATCCAGGGCGAAGAGTGCCGACAGCCCCATCACCATGCCACGCGATCGATGAAGACCGAAGAGGATTTTGCGGTCTGACCCCGTAGCCGCGCTCGAATTGCTGGGCTGTACTTCCGCAGCGGGAGAGAGTCGCGTGAAAAGCAGCGCCAGCAGCACGCCGGCCGCTGCGTAGGCGAAAAAGACCACGCGAAAGCTATCCACCGGCGCCAGCGGCCGTGCTTGCAGCCACTCGACCGCCTCGCCACAGGCAAGAGCGCCTGTCGCCGTGGCAACCGAGCCCGCCAGGCTATACCAGGCGAAGAAGTGGGTGCGTCGCGTGTCGGTTACGGTCTCTGCCAGCGCGGCCTGTTCAATGGCCAGGAAGGGCCCCACTTCATTGCCGCTCGGGCTGATGACGCCAATGGTCGCGGCCAGGACCAGCGGCAGAAAACTGCTCGTCAGTGCAAACACGATCCCGCCGAGCACCATCAAGAGCGCGCCGCCAATCAGCATCCTCTTCCGGCCGATCCGGTCCGCGTTGGTCGTGATCCACAGCGAGATGGCCGTGTCGCCGAGCAAGGTCATCGTCAGTAGCAGCCCGATGCGCTCGTCGCTCAGGCCAATCTCGACGAGATAAAGAGCCAGGATCACGGGCAGTGAGCCGTAGGCGAACAGGCGCACCATGCGCGTGCTGAACAGCAACGTCACATCGGAGGAGAGGGCCCGATGTACCCATGCGAAGAATTTGGCAGTGCTCAACGGCAGCTCTCGCGTTCCATGAACGATGCACCAGCATGGGCCAGGGTTATTCGCCTGCGACCTTCAACTCGTCGAAGTGCGTTTGCGCGTCCGACTTCGACCACAGTCCGACCTTGCCCGCTTTTTGATAGGTGCCGTCCTTGATCTCCCACATTTTTTCGCCGTCGAGGTAGCCGGTCATCTGGTCGCCCTTCACATCGATCTTCAAGCGATGCCATTCGCCCGCGGGGACCTTGATTCCCTCCTTCGCACCCAGCTGCGTGCGTTTGCCCTTCACCACTTTGTAGACGCGATAATTATCCTCCAGGGGGTTCATCCTGCTGACATAGTAGTTTTCATGGTCCTGATAGCGCCACACGAGGCCGCCGCCCTGGTCGTTCTTACCGGCGATGGCCTTGAAGGCGACGCTCAGCTCCACGTCCTTATAGTTGGTATTGTCGGCGACACACAGGTTGAACACCTGGTTGGGACTCTCAGCCACCTGCGCCAGGGCGACGCCGCTTTTGGACGGCGCTGAACTGTCCTCGACCACCTTCCAGTCGCTGCCCGCCAGGGCGCCGGTCTTTTCAATCTTCCAGCCGGCCGGCGCTTTGCCCACATCATCTTTGGAGAAACGCAAAGTGCGCGCCTTGTCGTCCGCGCCGTGGACGGCGCCCGCCAACGCGATGAATGCCAGAAGGTTGAGCCATCGCATCATTCAGTCTCCTTGATCAGAGGGGTCGCGAACCAGTCCGGAGCCTGCACGGTTTTGTCGTAGAGTACACGTCCTTCGGCCAGAATCGAGGTGCAGTCCAGGCTGCAATGGATTATTCTGGCTATCAGAAAGTATATTCAATACGGGCGGCTCGCCGTGCCGGCAGGCCGCTTACCTTTGTCCAACGAACACGGACGCGCTAACCGTTCGGCAGGGACCTTCCATGGCCTCCACCTCACCCCCGATCAAGACTCTGGCGGATCTATTGAGCCGGCTCGGAGGTGTCCCCTTGGACCGCATTCGTTTCCATCCCTCGCCCGGCCAGGCCACCGTGCAGGATGTCATCGACATTCAAAGACGAGAAGGCCGGCTTTGCGAACTCGTCGAAGGGGTACTGCTGGAGAAGGCCGTGGGCTATAACGAATCGACCTTGGCAGTTTTCCTGGCGGGCGTACTCAATGCTTTTGTTATCCCTCGGAATCTGGGTTTGGTCACTGGGCCCGACGGCACTGTGGAGTTGCTGGCCGACCTGGTGCGCATTCCGGACGTGGCTTTTACCCGTTGGGATCGACTTCCCAATCGCCAGCGTCCGACCTCGCCGGTGCCGCGCCTGGCGCCCAACCTTGTTGCGGAAGTGCTAAGCCGGAGTAACACGGCCGGCGAAATGACGGCAAAACGAGAGGATTATTTCACGGCAGGCGTCCAGATCGTTTGGGAAATTGACCCCGAGAAACGGCAGGTGACCGCATGTACCTCGATGACGAACTCTGCCCTGCTGACGGAGGCGGATACCCTCGATGCGGGTGAAGTGTTGCCCGGATTTACGCTGCCCTTGCGAGAATTATTTGGCGAGCTGGACCGTAGGGGCTAGGCAAAGAAAGTGACAGGAGCCTTTTCTGCTCCACTCTTTTGTCTTTTCCGGAGCCCGAAAGAGAGTCGAACCTGCTGCGCGCTCCAGCCATAAGCTGGCTGCTGGTTGTAGTTTTTGCTTGCAAGCCCTCCTCAGTCTTGAGATTATCAGATCGCGGCATTCCGAGACTCGCAACCGGCTAGCCGCGAATTTGCGACTCGATGTTGACACCCGCTTGATCTGACAGCGTTGTCCTGGGCCTAGCCCTCATGACTGCGACGCCCCTCAGTCTGCTGGAACGACTCAAGGTTGCCAAGCCGGATGCTTCAGATTGGCAGCGACTGCAAGAGATTTACCCGCCTCTGATCCGCTCGTGGCTGGCACGCGTCCCCGGCGTTCGCGATGAGATAGACGACCTTACTCAGGAGGTCCTTGTTGTCCTCTTCCGAGAGATGTCTTCGTTCGAACGGAGGCGCGATGGCTCCTTTCGCGCGTGGTTGCGCCAGGTCACCGTCAATCGGGTTCGCGCTTTTCAGAAGGCCCGACAGCACCGACCCATCGCGGGCCTAGGCGAAGCGGCCGACCAGCTCCTGGCTCAACTCGAAGACTCCGATAGTAACCTCGCGCGCCAATGGGACCGGGATTACGACACGCATGTTTTCCAGAAACTGCTTGCCATGGTCCGGGGCGACTTCGAGCCAAATACCTGGAAAGCATTCCAGCGATTCGCAGTAGAGGGCCTGCCGGCCGCCCAAGTTGCCCACGAATTGGAAATGTCCGAGAGCGCAGTCGTGCAGGCCAAGTCGCGTGTCCTCAAGCGCTTACGGCAGGAGGCGGGAGAATTATTGGAATGATCCAGCTTTTTGCAAGATGTTAGGCCTGAATTTGGACTTTCTATATCATCGTGCTTGATTCGCCAGCTTCGTAGGACAGGTTTCTAACCTGTCCGGTCAGGTTGGAAACCTGACCTACAGCATAAAGAGGAGTTCCTACTCATGAACGCCCGCCCCGATCTCCATCCTTCCGCCGACACGCTACGTGCCTTCGGCCTTGGCAAGCTGGACGATCTCTTGTCCGAGACAGTCATAGCCCACATCGACACCTGCCCCGATTGCCGGCAGCAGGTTGGTGCGCTCACTGGAGATAGCTTCTTGGACCGGCTTCGCCAGGCCCATAGCCTGGGCAGCACACCGGCTCCGGCCAAGTCGCTGGCCGAAGTGGGTCGCGATCCTCAGAAGAATCGGGACATTGCCGCGCAGCCCTCCACTCCCATTCCGGATTTGCCGCCCGAGCTGGCCAACCACCCCCAATATGAAATCCTTCGCGAACTGGGACGCGGCGGCATGGGTGTCGTCTATCTCGCCAAAAATCGCTTGATGGGACGTCAGGAAGTCCTCAAGGTAGTCAACCAGAAGGTTCTCCAGCAGTCCGCTAGCAACGATCGCTTCCTGCGCGAGATCCAATCCGCCGCCATGCTCAGCCATCCCAATGTGGTCACCGCCTACAGCGTGTTGCCGATCGGCGACTTGCTGGTCTTTGCCATGGAATTCATCGACGGCGAGGACCTGGCCAAGCTCGTCAAGGCCCGCGGCCCCATGCCGGTGGCCAACGCTTGCTACTACGTCCAGCAGGCCGCCATGGGGTTGCAACATGCCTTCGAGAAGAAGATGATTCACCGCGACATCAAGCCGCAAAACTTGATCCTCTGCCGCGACGGCAAGAAGCAGATCGTCAAAGTACTCGATTTTGGCCTGGCCAAAGTGCTACGCGAAGAGAAGCAAGACACCGGCCTGACCGGAACAGGCCAAGCACTGGGCACGCCGGATTACATGGCGCCGGAGCAGATCCTGGACGCGGCCAGCGCCGATATTCGCGCGGACATCTACAGCTTGGGCTGCACGCTGTATTACTTGCTAACCGGCAGTGCGCCCTTCCGGGGCAAGACTATGTACGAGGTATTCCAAGGACACCAATCCATGGAAGCCAAGCCATTGAACCTGGTGCGTCCGGAGGTGCCGGAGGAACTGGCGGCGGTCGTCGGCAAGATGATGGCCAAGGAACCGGGCAAGCGCTATCAGACGCCGGTGGAGGCGGCCCAGGCGCTCATACCATTCGTGAAACCGGGGACCAAAGGCGCGGCGGTCAAGCCGGCGCATGAGCTGTCGATGGGCGCGGGCGCGGCAAAGGTGGGCACACCGAAGACAACGAGGCGGGAACAACCGAAGGCCGGGCCAGAAGCAAAGTCAAACGAGCGAGAAAGACCACCGGCGCCAGAGGTTAAGGAGCATGTCGAAAGTTGGGAAACATTGACGGATGCCGTTACCACGCCAAGCCGGTTAAGTAAGAGGACTACCAGGAGGGCTCCGAAGAGAAAATGGCCCGTCTTCGTCGGTGGGGCAGCGTCCGTGCTGCTGATAGGCTTGGTGGCTTTATGGGCAGCAGGCGTATTCAAGGTCAAAACGAAGAACGGAACCATTGTGCTCGAAAATCTGCAGCCCGACGCCGAAGTTCTCGTTGACGGTGAGAAAGTTACTGTCAAATGGGCGAACGCGCAAAGCGCGGAAATCACCGCCCAACCGGGGACGCACGAACTGGCGGTAAAGAAAGATGGCTTCAAGGCCAAAAGCAAACAAGTCACGCTGGAGGACGGGGGCCGAGAGGTTTTTAGCGCGCACCTTGAAGAGTTGCCAAAGGCGGATAAGCCGGCCGATGGTTTCCAAAAGCGCGACGATGACGGCTTCGTGCCGCTGTTCGACGGCAAAGACCTCAGCTGCTGGGACTCGCCGGAATTGTGGGCCGGTGCAGAATGCAAGGTGGAAAATGGGGTTCTGACTCTGTTGGCACTGAAGGATGCGGGCTTCAGAATGAAGAGCCGTCAGCAATTCTCAGATTTCCACCTCCGATTCGAACTACTGAATACCCCGTCGCATAACACGTCGATTGCTATCCGTCTTTCAGAGCAGGCCGTGGGCAATTTCCACAATGATCACTACGCCATCTCTTTCGGAGGGCTCACGACAGCGCCTGAGGAAATGCTGACAATCGGGTCCTTTGCCAAAGCGATCAATGCGCCGTCGGATGAGAAGCTCAATTGGCATTCTCCTTCCAAGGCCGTTGAAGTAAAGCCCTATGAGTAGTATGTCCTTGAGGTCATCGCCAGGGACAATATAGTGTCCGTCTTCGTCAAAGGGGAAAAGATAGCTGAGCACATAGATCAGCTCAACACGCGGAGAAGCGGATTCCTCAGTTTGAGGGGAATCTATTTATCTGAACTTCGAATCCGCAAAATCGAAATCAAGGAACTTCCACCGAGGGTTGAGGAGCCCGCGGTCCGGCAACTCGTGGGCAGCCTACTAAAGCCTGCCGTTTTTGGCGGAAAAGATTCGCTCGTCTCTACGCTGGTCCATGCGAATGGCACCAGCATCATTCTTATTTCCCCGGATGGTAAGGAGCCCAAATACCTGACCTTTGGAGAAATGCACGACAGGTCTCCAAGCTGCTCACCGGACGGCAAGCGCATTGCCTTTCACTCGGATCGCGATGGCGGCGGCGATATCTACGTCATGGACGGTGACGGCGGCAATGTGCAGCGGCTAACGCATGGACAAGGGCACAACTTTGGGGCTGCCTGGTCCCCCGACGGCAGGCGCATCGCCTTTGTCACGGATCGTGACGGCAACCGTGAGGTTTATGTGATGAACGCCGATGGGTCCGAGCAAACCAACCTTACAAACCACCCGGGAAACGATGCAGATCCAGCGTGGTCACCCGATGGAACGAAGATTCTGTTCGCCTCTCAGCGCGATGGCGCAGTCTGGGCCGTCTACGTCATGGACGCCCATGGCGGCAACGTGCATAAGTTATTGGATGCAAGCAATAGCGGGGCCGTATATCCGGCCTGGTCTCCCGACGGTAAGAATATTGCCTACGCTGGCCCGAGTAACGACACCCTGGAGATATTCGTTTGCAAAGCTGACGGTTCGCAGAGGAAGAAGTTGACTACCCTTGGCGCGGTGAATTCCCTGGCAGCTTGGTCCCCAGACGGAAAGCGAATAGCCTTCGCGCATTTGAGGTCGGAAGATGGGACTGGATCACTGAACGTCATGGACGTTGACGGCCGCAACCTGATTAAAATCCTGCCAGCGAGCCGAGGCTGTCGGCCATCGTGGCAGCCGCTGGCCGCCGGACGGTAGATAATAGACATGCCCAGAACAACAAGTCAGCCGACGCACTGTTGCATAACATTGCGCAAATTGCCGCAGATGAAGAGTGCTGGTCCAGATCTGCGAGCAGCGTTTCAGGCCATTCCCGGTCTCGAAGTACTCACAATTGAAGAGGTCGATCATGCCTCCAACGTCAGTGCCGCCTCAGCCGCCCCCTGATGAGGAGCGGCCGGGCACGCTGCTGGAAACCGACGAAGAGATCCGCAAAGCCCAGAAAGCGGTCAAGCCGGTCCCGGCGGCCGCCGGAGCAAAACGACCGTTTGCGGGGCGCCCGCCAGCAAATCCTTACCGGCCTACTGCCCGCGCGCCTGTCGCACTGCTGACGGTCTGCGATGACGGCAAGAGTGACGGTGAGGTCCTCCGCATCCGGGCAGAGCGCTTCGTCATTGGCCGGTTGGAAGGCGATTTCCTCCTTCCCCATGATGATTCCATCTCAGCCCGGCATCTTGAGATCAGCAGGCACCGGCTGGGGGATCGCTATCGTTGGGTGATTACGGACCTGCAAACAACGAACGGGCTTTTCATCCGCGTGAGCAGGACGATCCTGGCGGACAGGGCGGAGTTCCTGGCGGGGGGAGGACGCTACCGGTTCGAGGCGGCGAGCCCGGCCATTCCGGAGACGG
>Ga0208827_1000849_pt1 | contig 13865 bp, 11 predicted proteins | sample Sb_taG_5_FD_187709 | JGI IMG/M metagenome (GOLD analysis project Ga0208827, IMG submission 187709) | Peat soil microbial communities from Weissenstadt, Germany - Sb_50d_8_FC metaG (SPAdes) (version 2) | ecosystem: Environmental > Terrestrial > Soil > Wetlands > Peat | place: Germany... | reverse complement strand
AAAACTGCTGGAGCTTGGCTGCCAGGAGACGGGTAAACGGTAGAGACGGGAAACCAAACCCCGATCCCGTATTCTATGGTCAGCCACCAAATATCGCCGCGCCAAGTGGACCTGGAACACGGCCGCGCGGGCATGCGCCGGTGGTGGGAGTGGGGAAGAATCCATTCTCGATCAATCCCGAGATCAAACCGTTCCTGCAATACTTTCTCCCCAAAGGCCAGGCCCTGACCCGCCGCAATGTGACCAAGATCGTGAAGCACTTCCACCTGGCCTTCAAGGGTATGGAGACGGAAGAAGGTCTACGACGTTCTGATGGAACAACGACAATGAGTTATCTCAGAGGAAACCGTTCACAGCCGCTGACCTCAATGGCCACCTGGAGCTTGATTGCGGTCGCTATCTTCGCTTGCTGGGCCGCCCTAGCTTCCTCGGGCTGGTTCTCGTCGGGCACCGGCAGAAGAAGGCATTAGCGGGTGGCCCCGCGCCTCTATTTTGCCGGGGAAGGTGCGGGTCAAAGATATATACCTATAGGCGTTTAACCCATGGGTGGTTGGTTCGTAGGGGGGAACCCGGTGGGCTAAGCGGTGGCCCTTTTATAGACTTTGATGGAATTTCATTGCGCTGCAGCGATATTTGTATTATATATCTGTTTATGCTCAGATCCGAGAGGCAGTACTTGACGACGGCGGAAGTGGCTCGAATCCTCGGAGTGAGTACCCAAACCATCTATAACTGGCTTCGAGCTGGAAAGATTTCCGAACCCGAGCGGAATCCGCTAACAGCGTACCGGCAGTGGACGGTCAAGGATGTCGATATGGTCCGAACCTCGATCCTGGAGGTTCGGGCCAGATGATCCGGCTTTTAATTTCCAACCAGCGCGGCGGGGTGGGCAAAACAACCACGGCCATCAACCTGTGCCGTTACCTTTCGGACCTCAATCGACGTGTATTGCTGATTGACACCGACCCCCAAGGATCCGTCGAAACCGTTCTGGGAGTCCGCGCCCATCACCACCTGGCGCACTTTGTGGCGCACCGATATGCACTGTCCGAATGTGCCGTAAAGGTACGGGATGGCTTCGATGTCCTTTGTTCCAATCGGGAGACGCTTCAGGCCGAAGCGGCTCTGATGGGAGCGCAGGCCCGCGAGGTGATTCTGGAACATCTGCTGAAGCCGGTCGAGAAGGATTATGACGCCATCATCATTGATTCGGCGCCGTCGATCTCTATTCTCCAAACCTGTGCGATGTATTATGCCGGCAACGTTCTCATCCCGGTAGACATGGATTCGTTGTCGGTAACAGGGGCAGGCGCGACCATAACGACCGTCTCGCAGCTTAATGAGTTTCTGCGAGCAAATGTCCGGGTAATGGGCTTTCTGCCTACGCAAGTCGACCGCCGCTTGCAAATGGCGCAAGCCGTCCTCGGATCCTTGGAGGTATTTAAAGAACGATACGACATTCCGATCTTACCCGAAATCCGTACGGATGCTGCCGTCCCCAAATCTATCCGTGCGCGCAAGATGCTGGTCGACTACGATCCCAACTGCCGGGCCATGCAGGATTATCGTCTGGCCTTTGCGCAGGTGCTGGAAATTGTCGAGGGGGGAGTGAAGAGTGCCGAAGCGCCAGCCAAAGCCTGATCTGATCACTCCCGACGAGGTCATGGACTCACCGGCTTTGCGGGGGTTTGATACATTTCTGCGCTATCGGCCGGCGGAAGCGAAATCCGCCACCGCGGGCCATTCTGGATCACCTATGGGTGATTTACCCATAGGTATACCAATCATCCGCCCCCCGCAGAAGATCCGGCGCGCGGTAAAGGTCCAGGATGCCCACTCAATCGGCGAACAGGCTCTTTACCAAGCTCTGTGGAACGCTGCTATCCCTGAAACAGCAGACTCAAGGCTGATTCGAATCGGATATGGGGGGATGCAAAGCCTTTGCGGACTCGACAAAAGCAACTGTAAAGATAATATTCTTTCCTTGATCAAGAAACTGGCGATAGAAGTCATATCCGGGTTCGATATCCGGCGCAACGAAGGCAACACATACCGAGTGCTTTCCTACGGGGCTATTTTGAAGAGGCGGAAAGCGGCCGGTTTGGAATGGGTCATCCGTAGCCGGGGAGTCCAATTTGTAGAGCAACCACCTATAGGTGAAAAACCTATGGGTGATTATCGTTCACCTATGGGTGATTCGCCCATAGCCCCTGGGGGTAATTCACCCGGAGGGGCTGTAGGTGAAACGCCCACAGGACCTATGGGCAAAACGCCCATAGCATTTAGGAAAGAAATAAAGCTGGAGGAAGCAGAACCGTCGTCGCCAGTGGTTTGGAAGGCGCTCCGGCAGCATAGCGAGGTCGTCGACGACGAGGGAGTCCGCAGGCTGGTGGCAAGTTGCCGGGCATTGGCACCGGATTGCACCGAGGAAGAAATCGCTTATTTCATTCGTGCCAAAGCGGAGCAGGCAAGAGCAGGCCGCGCCGTGCGCAACCTGATAGGCTTCTTGCAGACGGCCGTACCGCGGTGCTTTGAAGGCTCGGCATTTCGGGAATTCCGCACTGAGCAGGATCAGAAAAGAAAATCTGAGCAACAGCAGCGCCTGGCAGCCGAGGCCGAGACGGCCCGTATGCTCGCCGAGCAGAAGGCCGTACTAGCCGACCCAAATGCCACCGAGGAAGACAGGCGATTCGCTCGCCGAATCCTGGGGATTCCCGAACCAGGGGAGGGGAGACCGGACGGGTAGTCCGGGCAGGGAAGAGGCCGTCGATACAGACCAGACCGCGGACCCTCACGATTCGAGCATAGAGGTGCGAAACCAACATCCGGTCTCCATCACCTCACTGAAAAGAGCTTCCTGCACATGTCCTTGAAATCATCCGCCATCTTTTGAGCCAGCAGGAAAAGCTTGAGCAGGTTATCCGGGGTGGCGAAGGCGACCGTCAGCCTGCCGGCTTCGAGGTGCACATCCGGGGGCAGGGAAGTGTCCCGGGGCGCCAGCGACACGCGGGGAATCGCCACCCGGACAGCGGCCCGGTGCCGGCTCCAGACTGTTCGATGGATTCCGCCAGCGCTGCTATGCGCCGGAATTCGAAGGCGTAATCCCGGGCTGGCGACGGTGCGTCCAGTTCGGCGATCAGTCTGCCCGTGGTCGATCAGGAACGTCTTGCCGGTCTGGCAGCCCCCCGAAACGGTTCAGGAGCTGGATGGCGCGGCGGCAGCGCACCCGGAAGAGCCATTCGAACCAGAGCGGTCCACTACGGGCGTCCGCAGCGCGCCACCGCTTCCAGAATCTCTGGAAGCCGCAGAAACCAGGCCGGTTGGGCAGGCACGACAGGATGAGACCTCATGCTTTATGTTAGTGCGCATCCGCGCAAAATGCTTGACAAATAGCGTATGATAAGGTAACTTGTGGTAGGCTATGGACAGGCCGACTCAAATGCTCGCTTGCAACGCCACGCCCACCCATGGCCAGTCTGTTCAGGCTGAATTTAATTTAGGCGCTCTGGGGAGTTCCCGCCCGCCCGGCAGACGTCCTTTGCCCCCTGCCGCCGCCATATTCCGGCCGATCCCGGCATCCTGTCCTGCGGCTCCCGGCCGGCCCCCGGTCCGAGACCGAGTTTGTCCGCCTCTTCCGGACGGGAGCAACGCCATGCCTGATGATCCGGATGTGTCGCTGGTTCCGGCAGTGGAGGGCCAGACGGACGATCTGGCCCGCCTCAAGGCCCTGGTGCTCGACAGCGTCACCTCGCCAAACTCCCGCCGCGCTTACGATAAAGCCCTTGACGACTTTCTGGGCTGGTATCGGCAAACTCCCCGGGGACCGTTCCGTAAGGCGGTGGTCCAGGAATACCGCGTGAAACTGGAGGCCGACGGCCTGGCAGCGTCCACCATCAACGTGCGGCTCGCCGCTATCCTGGCGGGACTCCCAGCCTCTCCGGCGCCGCCGCCAAACTCATCATCTACCGCGCCTTCGTCGAGGCACCTGCAACGTATACAACAGTTCCGGCCCCGCCCCTTACTTTGGCCGCACCTTGCGCCTCGCGGCGGTCTTCTTAGCCGGTGCCTTGCTCTTCTTCTTAGCTGCCTTTGCGCCAGCATTCTCGTCCGTGTCCGGAGCAATGTCCACGCCGAAGATGCCGGATAGATCGTCGCTGCCCAGGATCTTCGATGGTGCCGGCGCCGCCTTGGCGAGCGGCAGCGCTTTGCCGGCTGTGGCGATCAGTTCCTGGTGGTCCACCGCATGCAACCGGAAGAGGAGTTCGGGCTGCTGGTCAAAGCGCGCGCCGATGCCATAAAGCACTGCCGCAACATGCTTGCACATATAGGCCCCGTCCGGGCAACTGCACGAAAGCTTTATCTCTTTCGGCGATGGGAACAGGCCGGCGTTCTGTCGGCAGATTCTTTCCATTACGCCCTTGGAGAACCGTCCCTGGAGTAACTCGACGAGTGAATCAATCGCGCCGGCGCAGTCTGTGCAGATGGATTGCCACCGAGCTTTCGTGATGGGAGTGACCTTCACCTCGACTTTGTAGATCGAAGAGCCGCTAACCAGAGCATGGATTGTGCCGGGGCCGATCTGCAGATCGATCACCGAACCGTTGCGCACATAGGTGCGCCCGCGCGGCAGCCGGTTCACATAGTCGCTGTAGCGTTCCAGATTCTCGCACCAGGACTTGCCCCAGAAGGTTTTGGCGATGGTGCGGCCTTCAATGACTACCGGCGTGATATTATGCCCCTGTTTCTTGCGCTTCTCCATCTCGCGCGCCGCTTTGCGCCGGCGCTCCGCTACCGGGACATAGGGTGCCCATCCTCCCCAGTCGTTGTAGTAGGCCATCGATCACGTCTCCTTCAGCGCCTTGTTGAGATCGAGCGCAACCAGTTTGAGCAACTCATCGTCCTTCATCTCCGTCAGGAGCAGATCGGCGCTGCCCTCGAGCAAATCCTGCGAGAGTTGGCGCTTGGATTCAATGAGCTGGTCGATTTTCTCTTCTACAGTACCCCGGCACACGAATTTGTGCACCAGCACATTCCTGGTCTGGCCGATGCGGAAGGCGCGGTCGGTGGCCTGGTTCTCCACCGCCGGATTCCACCACCGGTCGAAATGCACGACGTGAGAGGCGGCCGTAAGGTTCAGGCCCGCGCCTCCTGCCTTGAGCGAGAGCACGAAGAACCGCTCGCCCTCATCTTCCTGAAAGCGGCGCACCAACTCCTTACGCTTTTTCACCTCGGTTTCGCCGTGGAGCACCAGGCCGGGCGCGCCGAAGACCGAACCGAGGAATGCCGCCAGGGGCGCGGTCACCTCGCGAAACTGGGTGAAGACGAGCATTTTGTCCTGTTTGGCGGCGACCACTTCGGCAATCTCTCGCAAACGGGCCCATTTGCCGCTATCGTCTTCGCTCCAGGCGCCGTCGCCGAGCCACTGGGATGGATGATTGCAGATCTGCTTGAAGCGCATCAGAAACGCCAGCACCAGGCCCTTGCGCCGGATCCCGGTGACATCGTCGAGCTGTTGCGCCAGGTCTTTGACAGCCTGTTCGTAGAGGGCAGCCTGCTTGCGGCTGAGCGGGCAGAAGGCTTTCATCTCGGTCTTATCCGGCAAGTCCGCAATGACCTTCTTATCGGTCTTCAATCTCCGCAAAATATATGGCCGCACCAACTCCCGGAGCGGGCCGTAGCAACCGTCAGGTCTCTCCGCCAGGCGTTTGGCGAAGCGCGTGAATTCTTTCGCCGTTCCCAGGAGCCCCGGGTTGACGAAGTCGAAAATGGACCACAAGTCGCCCAGCCGGTTCTCGACGGGCGTCCCCGTCAGTGCCAGTCTGGCACTCGCACTGAGCTTCTTGACGGTGCGGGTTTGCTTGGCGTCCGGGTTCTTGATGGCCTGGGCTTCGTCCAGCACGACCAGACGCCAGGAAGTCTCGGCGAGCCACGGAATGCGGAGCAGCGAGCCGTAGCTGGTGATCACCAGGTCGACATCCCGCAGGCGTTCTGGCGAAAGCGTCTTCAGATCTGCCGGCGGCAGCGCGGAGGGATGCGCGATGAACGCCTTCAGTCCGGGCGTGAAGCGTTCCATCTCCGAGGCCCAGTTGGCCAGCAGCGAAGCGGGAGCCACCAACAGACTGGGCTGTCGCTGACCCTGTGTCTGACGCTGCAGCACGAGCAACAGCGAGAGCACCTGAATGGTCTTACCCAGTCCCATATCATCCGCAAGACACGCTCCGAGGCCGAGTTTGGCGAGGAGATAGAGCCAGCGCACTCCCACTTGCTGGTAAGGGCGCAGGGTGCCGTTCAGCGCCTCGCCCGGGTCGATTTGGGCCAATGCTTCAGGGCTGCGCAGCCCCTTCAGCGTCTCGGCCAGCCAGGGTCCGGCGACCACCTGCGTCCAGTCGGCGATTGCGTCGGTGGAGTCGCCTTCGGGCTCGGCGGCGACATCGGCTCCCGCCAGGAGACGCATGGCTTCGGCGAAGCCGAGGCCGTTCTCCGTGGCGGTCCGCTGGACTTTGCGGAACTGCTCGATCAGGCGGCTGAGGTGCTCGCTGTTGATCTCCACCCAGCGCCCGCGCACCAGCGCGAGCCCATCCGATTTCGCCAACAACTCGCCGATTTCGGCGGCAGTGAGCCGTTCGCCATCGAGTGTCACTTCCATGGAGAAATCGAGCAGCGCATTCTGGCCGATGCCCGCAGGCGACTTGCCGCCCACCACTCCGGTCACGCGCGGCCGCGGCGGCCGATTGCCGCGCCACGACGCGGGCATGCGAACCACTACCCCGGCGGCTTCCAGGCGCGGGACGTCTTTCAAAAGCTGTAGGGCCTCAGGGGGCGTCCAGCGTAGGGGATGGAAGATCTCGCCGGCATCGATCATGGCTTTCAGCCACGAGCAGCTTTCCGCGGCCCGCTGAACCGGAAGAAGCAGCGACAGGAGGAGGTCTTTGTTGGCCGCGCCGGCGTACTCGCGCAGGGCCTGGCCCAGCGGCAGATGCTGAGCTTTGGCATGCGCCGACAACCGGGTGGTATAGGTGGCGAGAAAGGCGAAGGGCGCCCCTTCATCCTGGCGGTTTTCGGCCACATGAAAATGCACGCGGCCCACCAAGTTCCATGCCGCGTTGCGGCCCTTCAGAAAGTCCTGGACCCTCCTGCCGGATTCGGACAGTTCGAGCGCAAAGGCGGCGTCCAACTCGTGCCATAGCGCATCGAGGACCGCGCCGGTGAGATACTCCGCTCCGACCATGAGAGGCGCGGCCATGGCAATGCACTCCAATTCGTCGGCCGAAGGCTGCGGGGCGTGTACCTTGCCGCGCGGGAGTTCGATGTCCGGCTGGGTGCAGAGCGCGGTCACGTATCGCGCGCCGAATTCGCGCCAGTAGGAATAGACGGGAGGAAGCGCGGCGCCGGCTTCGTCGGCTCCCAGGCAGAGAAGGCCGTGGCCCGATCCGCGCTCGAAGGCCTCGTGCAAGCGGCGGGCCAGCGCGGCATCCAGCGATGGGGCGCCGGAATCGTGGGATAAAACCAGACGGCCGTGCGGAGTGAGGGTCAGAACCAGAGAGAGTGAGTCCATTGCCGGGGCCTTCTCAGGTTAGCAACTAACGGCGCTGGGGATGGAGCGCTGAGCATTATTTTGGGAAGGGGAGCGGGCCAAGCCGCGCAGCCTGGCGTGCCCGGCCCGAGTTGACATAGCGTCCGGATTATCGGAAGCAGTTACCCCTACGGAAGATGTCCCGAGGGCGCGCGTGACGGATCCCGTCTGATCGGTGGCGTGGCCGCTGCCCAGGTGTTGTGCATTCCGTTCCCTTGTTCCCGTTTCCTCGGGCTTCAGCTTCAAACCGAATTCGTGGCCTTGAATCGCATGGGTCTTTGCCCCCACGGGCGTCCATCCTCCAGGCACGTTGGGTTCCTTCAGCGGGTCCGGGTCGAACATCTCCTCCAGGCTGGCCACCGATCCATCATGCAGATAGTGTCCGCGATACCAGACCCCTTTGAGCGACGGCACTTTGTAATACCCGAGCTATGCACTGCGGTGAGCCTGCGTTGGCGGGCGGAAGCGCGGTGAACCATTTGGGGACCCCGTTGATATTGGGGTAAAACAGAAGTTTGTGAAGTCGCCACTTCGCAGAGCGGACCCCAAGGAGGTCACCCAAATGGTTACAGACAGAAAAAAGGATAACCGCAAAACGCCCCGAAATCAAGGCCCAGTCTTTTCCAATACAGAATGATCCTGAGATCGGGGGCTGTTTCCAATACAGAATGATCTTGAACATTGGTTGATAAAAATGTTTTAGGTCGTTTGGAAATGGGTTTCAGAGTTTCGCATCCTGTGATCAATGACGTTGATTATGGGAAATGCAAAACTGCTGAGCGCCGTCGAGATCGGGCGGTTTTTGGAAGCCAGTGAGGGGATCGATTTCTCCGGAGCTGAACGCTGTGGAGTCTACCAGTGGATCGAAGAGACTCTCCAGCGCTATCGATACTCGCAGCAGTCCAAGGAAGCGCGTGGAGTGCTGCGGGAATTCATCGTCAAGATGACGGGCTTGAGCGTGCCGCAGGTGACGCGCTTGATCGGTCGCTACCTGCACGACGGGCAAGTGCGCGAGAGGGAATATCGGCGTCATCGCTTCGCTCGTCAATACCGCCTGGATGACATCGTGTTGTTGGCCGGTGTGGACCAGGCGCATGGACGGCTGAGCGGACCAGCGACCAAGAAGATTCTCGAGCGCGAGTGGGAGGTATTCCACAGGCCGGGGTTCGAGCGACTAGCCGGTATTTCGGTGTCGCATCTGTACAACCTTCGGCAGACCACCACCTATGGGCGCCGCTGTCTGGTGATGGGCAAGACCACACCGACCACCGTGGCCATTGGCGAGCGCCGCTGCCCGGCGCCGGAAGGACGTCCTGGCTACATTCGCGCCGACACCGTGCACCAGCCGGAACGGGACGGAGAGAAGAGTGTCTACCACATCAACGCTGTCGATGAGGTCACGCAGTGGGAGGTATTGGGGTGCGTACCCAAAATCAGTGAACACTATCTGATCCCCGTACTGGAAGCGATGTTGCAGCAGTTCCCCTTCCCCATACTGGGGTTTCACGTCGACAATGGTTCGGAATATGTCAACGACCCGGTGGCTTCGCTGCTGGAGAAACTGCACGCGGAGTTCACCAAATCGCGACCCCGCCGCAGTACCGACAACGCTTTGGTGGAGACCAAGAACGGCACGGTGGTGCGCAAGAACATCGGTTACCAATGGCTGCCGCCCGGCCATGCCGGCGATATCGACACGTTTTATCAGGAGTGGTTCAACCCGTACCTGAACTATCACCGGCCGTGCGGTTTCGCCACGGTGACGACCGATGCCAAGGGCAAGGCAAAGAAAGTATATGACGTGTATGCCACGCCCTACGAACGGTTGAAGTCGCTGCCGCGAGCCAGGCGTTTTCTCAAGCGCGGCGAGAGTTTCGCCGCGCTGGATCGCATCGCTGGAGCCGAGAGTGACACCGAGTTCGCACGCAAAATGCAGAAAGCCAAGCAGGAGCTTTTTCGGCTCTGTGCCCAAGTAGGAGTTGCTCGACCGGTTCCGTTGCAAGCCGCCGCGCCCGGCCGGGCAGCGCCGGTCCGGCAGGCGTCAGCCGAACCGCCGCGACGGCTCGCGGGAGGGCCACGGTCATGAATCGATGGCTGAACTTCCGTCAGATCAAAGACGCCGTCTCCATGGGCGTAGTCTTGAAACACTACGGATGGAAGTGCCTGAGACGCCGCGGCGATCGGGTCCAAGGATGCTGTCCCATTCACCGTGGTCAACGTGTGGACACGTTTCATGCGGATCTGCGCAACCACGGGTTCCACTGCTTCTCGTGTCAGGCACACGGCAGCGTGCTGGATCTGGTAGCCGCCATAGAACGCTGCTCCCTCCGCCAGGCGGCCCTGTTGTTAGCAGAATGGTTCGGCGTAGCGCCAGAGGCGCGGCTCGCGGAGTCCGGCGTCTATCGGCAGCCAACGTCACAACTGAGTAGGGAAAAAGAAAGGTCGACTCCACCGCTGCGGTTTGTTCTGCGGCCGATCGATAACGGACATGCGTACCTGAAACATCGCGGCATTGATGCGGACACGGCCGCCCACTTCGGGGTCGGCTATTATGCCGCTCCGGGCTTGCTACGCGGGCGCATGGTAATTCCCATCCATAACGAGCGCGGTCAACTGCTGGCGTACGCCGGCCGATCCATCGACACTGCCTATCCGAAATACCTGTTGCCCGCGGGCTTCCGAAAATCCCAAGTACTGTTCAACCTGCATCGCGCCGCGGCTGGCGGCCCGGACACGGTGATCGTGGTCGAGGGATTCTTCGACTGCCTGAAGGTGCACCAAGCGGGCATGTCCTGCGTGGTTGCGCTCATGGGCTGTTCGATGTCGACCGAGCAAGAGAGACTCCTGACCGAGCATTTCAAAAGAATCGTGGTGATGTTGGATGCCGATCCCGCGGGCCAACAAGCAAGTATTCTGATTGCGGAAAGGCTGATCAGCCGCTGTACAATTGACATGGTGCAACTGTCCGCTGGCCGTCAGCCAGACCAGTTGTCGAGCGAGGACATTCTACGGGTGTTGAGGCACTCGGAGTGACGTTTTACTAAGGATGATAAACGGATGCGAAACTACCGCTCCTCAGGATCATTCTTCGATTGGAAAAGAGTGGCCCTGAAGAGACCTTGTCCGAGCCCAATAAAATCGGGGCTTCCACGCCCTATGACTTCAACGGTAAGAATCTGACCCCCTACGGCGGACTGCTGCCGGTAATCACCATGCTGGAGAAACTCGACTTCCAGTCCCTGGTGGAACAGACGGTGACATCCAAGCGTATTCCCCGCGCCATGGACCTGTATCGGTTCCTGCTGGGAATCGTGCTGGGGCTCTACATCGGCTTCCCGCGCCTGAACCAATTGCGCTTCATCGCCCGCGACCCGATTCTGACGGGCATCCTGAAAGTCACCAAACTGCCGGTGCAATCCACCTTCTGGAGATTGGTGAATGCGCTCCATCGGAATGTCGCCCGGCAGATTCTGACCGTGATGCGAAGCATGCGAGAACGGGTTTGGGCAGCGGCCAATGTGAAACTGGACGTCGTCACCATCGACACCGACACCACCGTGCACACACTCTACGGCCAGCAAATGGGCGGACGCAAGAGCTACAACCCGAAGAACAAAGGCAAGAAGAGCTACCAGCCGATACTGACGTTTATCGCCGAGACGCGGGAATACGTCTGGGGCGAACTGCGCAACGGCGACCGCCCCACGGGCAAACAGGTCGGCGATCATTTGCGCAACGTGCGTGCGGCCCTGCCGCCGGGTGTGAAGGAGGTTTGCGGCCGTGCCGATTCGGGATTCTACTGCCGGGAAGCGGTCGAGGCGTATGAAGAAATCAACGCCCGGTTCGTGATTTCGGCGCGCAAGACGTCCCGGCTGGTGGAGGAACTGCGCCAGGCCGCGTGGCAGCCGTCACCCAAGACGGATGGCGACGCCGAGTGTGAATTCCGCTATCAGCCAGATGGGTGGGAGAAGCCATACCGGTTCGTAGCCCTGCGCCATGAGAAAACGCGCGAGGAGACGGAGCCGGAGGAGACTGAGCAGTACCAGTTGTTCGAAACCAGCCGGTACAAGTATCGGGTCTTCGTGACCGACTTCAGCGAGCCCATCGATTTCGTGGTCTGGTTTTACAACCAGCGGGGCGGCGGGGAAAACCTGATCAAAGAGGCCAACAACGATGCCGGGCTGGCGGCGCACCCCTCGCGTCGCTTCGATGTGAACAGCAATCATTTCCAGTTGGCGATGCTGGCCTACAACCTGAACTGCTGGCTGATGCTGTTCAACCGCGAGCCGCAGGCCGACGCCACCGCGCTGCAACACACGACTCTGGCGACCTCACGGCTGCGCTTCCTGTTCGTGGCGGCCAAGATCTGGCGTCACGCCGGGCGCACCGGGGTCAGCTATAGCGATCAGTACGAAGAGAAGGGAGTGTTCGAGCGGCTGATGGATCGGCTGCGCCGGATCGCGCCGCGTGGGCAGGGCTACGCGCCGGTGATGGTGCCGGCCCTGCGCTGATCAGGCACCGCCGACCCATGGAGAGCCGTGCATAGAAATTTATGCGCGACTCGCAAGCGTAACGAAGCAAGCAACTTCGGCGCGGGGCTCGGCGAAATCGGATACTCAGGAGGGTGATGGAGTAGCAAAACTCGAACTGACTTACTCAACCACGGCCAGCATCAGCCGAGTGGGGCCAGCACTCGGAACGCTGATTGTGTGCATAATCCAGGTTGGAAAAGTGCATCCAACACCCAACACACCCAGAAATCTTTCTCGACGTTCGGTTCCGTGGTCCCCAGCCGGGTGGCGGCAGCGAGAAACAAGTCTTTGCGCTCCCCGGAGGTCGCCGATATAATTTCGAGAAAGTTGTCGTTCATGGTTTTGGGGCAGGTATTTTGGAAAGGCCGTTCGAAGGGTGGCGCTGAGCAGTCGCGTTTCTGATAAGATCCTGGATCCATGTAGGCAGTGTGTGGATGCCCGCGGCAAGGTCCTGGCGGATTGTGGCTCCGTGCGCCGGATCGGAAATGATGGACTGTAGCCGTTTCACGATTCTGTCCTGGTCGGTAGGCAATAGATCGCGCACCCAGTGTAAGGCCTGCACCACGCGCATGGCGGGACGGCCCGCCCAATAGAGGCGGCTGGGAGCGGTGAGCTTGAAAGTGATCGTGAGCTTACCGAGCCTGATGGGGCGAATGCGAGCGTCAGTGTGAACGACAACATGGGCGGGAACGGCATCCGTAAGACCGAGCTGGTTTGCTGCGGTGAGGCCATCCACGAGAATTCGAATCTGATCGCGGCGCGCGACGGCGTCGATGATCGCTGTGTAATCGGGAGTGGTGACTTTTCCGGTGAGGCGGTTCACTGTGGGCACGTCATAGAGTCCACGATCAATGCGCCGAATGTCGTTGGACTTGGCGAGTCTCTGGAGCGCCTTGTCGACGCCGGCCCGGGAGCCGAGGTCGAGGAAATCTGCGGGGGTCCACACGAGGAATGGTTTGCGAGCAGTCATCCGGTCGAGGATGCGGGTCTTCAGATCGAGGGCAGGTCCGCGAAACGTTCTGGTTTGTCCGATCTTTGCATACATATTGAGGACAATAATCTGTCCAAATAATGGTAACATTTTTCGGACAGATTTGGCAGGACGGAGGCTGAGCGGAGGCTGGCAGACTGGGGAGGCACACGACAGGGCGTCAAGGAATGGAAAGTCTCGGACTGGCTTGCTGGACGTCGACCGGCCGGAAAAAGCCCCGACGAGACGAGATTACGTCCAAGTTCGCTATGTCTATTCTCTATTGACAAACGTCGTTTTATTTCCCAAGCTGAATGTCGCGGTTTCGAGCCTCATCGCCGGTGCCGGCCGAGGGTTGATGGTCGTGTGTGATCGAAACCCGCAGGCTCTTCCTGGCTGCACGTCGGAGCGTCCGCTCCCGCCGTAGCATTCCCGTCTAACCGAAAACCCGAGCATGTTTCCCTCTGTCCGGCCTTGGAGCGGTTCGAGCTGGAGCAGACCAGGAAACGGAGTACGCGGATGTCGGAGGCCCCGAAATGGCGGGCTGAGCCGCCGACGCAGCGGAAATAACTTTCTGCTTCAAAAAAGGCATATTCGGGTGTCCGGGCCTCGGGTAGTCCTGCCGCAGGATGGTCAGGACAAGACCGAAGTCCACCCGTTCTCGATAGTGGTGATCACGTCGTCGCCGGTCCGCCAGCTTCTCCGACACATATCTCAAGGCCTGGGGCAGGTCCTCTGAGGTCACGACTTTCAAAACCTTGTTAGTGGCGGCGGGCGAAGGGGCCATTAT
>Ga0208827_1000834_pt1 | contig 14033 bp, 13 predicted proteins | sample Sb_taG_5_FD_187709 | JGI IMG/M metagenome (GOLD analysis project Ga0208827, IMG submission 187709) | Peat soil microbial communities from Weissenstadt, Germany - Sb_50d_8_FC metaG (SPAdes) (version 2) | ecosystem: Environmental > Terrestrial > Soil > Wetlands > Peat | place: Germany... | reverse complement strand
CATCCTGCCACGCGGACTCTTAGTGCAAGCTATTTCAGAGTCGCTGCACTAGCTGGAATGGGGTCAGTTGGTCCAACGTGTCACCGGGAGGCTCAGTAACTCTCTGGGCGGTGTCCTGTTCCTCACGCAAGCTCTGCACCGCGGTTGGTGATGGATACCAATCCGGTTCGAAGGGTGTGCCCGTTGCGGACCGTTGGAATGGCGTGAGCTGGACGCTTCAGCAGATGCCACATCCCAAGGCTTTCTATACGATCAACGTCGCGGCAGTCAAATGTCGCCGGGAGGCACCGTGCATGGCAGTTGGTTACGTGCAGCATGGTCCTGGCGACTTTCCCGAGATCAAGACGCTTGCCGAGCTTTGGAACGGTTCGAACTGGGTAATCCAGAAGTCGCCTAATCCGTAATGGTCTTGCCGCGGCTGCGGCGTTTCAGTTGCGTCATGCGAGCGACCAGGTCCCGTCTACCCAGCAGAGCTCAAGGTACTTTCACGGACCGTCGCCTGCGCCACCGTCCACTCAGCAGACGCGTACCGATCGTGCAGCGGGCAGCAACAGGGCTACCTCCCTGACCGGAGCCCTGGTATTGGTTACTGTGGCCCTGTCGCTGGCTGATTCTTCGGCCTAAACTCGGGGCATGGCGATCCGAGCGGCGATGATTCGGGTCGCGTGCGCCCTCCTTGTGGCTGCCTGCGGCGCACCGTCAGTCCCGTCAGCCACCGCCACAATGGCGCTCGACACCGTCAACGGGTCGCTATACATCGTGATCACCGCAAGCCAGTCAGACATCACCAGCTTTGAGGATTCGGCTGTCGGAACCACTAACCCCCCGGGGGCTTACCTAACGGTCATTGGGGGCGATCACCACGAGGGCGATTTCGTTTGTGCAACTGACGCTGCCAAGAACGGTGACACGGCTCACATGACCGTGTATAGCACGCTCCTAACTACCGTTCCGGCATCGACCTGCGCCCAGCTGAAACAGTCCATTGAGAATGGCTAGACTGAGCCGGGACTGGCGGACCGTGCAGCGATCACCGCCGACACGCGCCAAGGCCGCGAGGAGATCGCTACTTCGCCGGACCCGCGTCACCGCAAATCCAGTCGCTGCCATCGCGGCGAACCTCGCACCGGCCCGGGTCACGCACCCATGCTGACGCACTCGACTGGCACGGCCACGCTTCGGGCGGGTGGCAGTGCCATACTCCCGGCATGGTCGCGCTGATCGTCATGGTGGCGGCGATCACGCTGTTTCTCGCCGTCCTTTTCATATACGGCCTGCGAGGGGAACCGAATCGGGGGCCGGCGCTCGGGAACAACAGCCCCTATCCGACCGACATTTCTGGCGAGGAACCACCCTACCTACCCGGACCGGTGATAAGCGAGAACGAGGAGTTCCGCCGCGACGCTCACACTAGGCTTTCCCATAATCGCGCGCACGGACACAAGCGGTAGAAACCGAATAGTCGTTACGCCGGCGGGGCGAACGGATCCGCTGTCCCGCGGAGAAGCTACGGGTAACTTCTCGACCTGCCGGTGCAACGGAGTTCGGGAACCTCGTCCATCGTCAAGACACCCTATCTGAGGACGCCGAAGGAGTTGAGCATCGCCTGGCGGGGGCCGCTCTCCCCCGCGGCCGGCCAGCACCGACCGCGGAGTGCCGCACCGTAACACCGCGTATCCGGAGGCTCTGTCGCAACGTTCTGATAGATGCAGACTGCGCGCCAGGTGCGCCGGCGGATGCAGGAGGCTAGTCATGCTCCGCCGTCAGAGGTTTGGGATCGTCGCGACGGTCATCGCCCTCAGCGTCATGGTCCTGGGAGGCTGCTCGTCAACCCAAGTCCCAACGCCTTCCCCATCCCCAGCCAGAACTACTGCGCCGTCGCAGGCGCCCACACCGGTGCCGACTTCAACCCCGACACCACAACCCGTGTCTCTGACGGTCGGAACACCTCCAGCGGACATCTCGGCATTCAGCGCTGGGTACGACCCCGTGAGCCAGCGCCTCATCGTGCAGGCCGGAATGAACGCGGCGTCGTCGCCGGAACTCATCTCCCAAACATGGGCTTGGAACGGCACCACGTGGGCGCAACTGCAGCCGACACGTGAGCCTCCACCCGAGGTTGGAGGTTCCATGGCCGTTGATCCGATCAGCGGCCACCTCATGTTCGCTGGCGGCGATTCCTTCTCCGAGACGGTCGACAGCCAGGGAAACAATGTGCCCCATTGGTCCGCGAACAACGGCACCTGGCTCTGGGACGGGGCCACCTGGACGCGCGTCGCAGACAACCCGCGTCAGGGAGGGTACCCGGCTCTCGCACTGGATAACGCAACAGGCCAGCTGTTGCTGAGCTCGCCCGACATCCGGGGCGTGATGACGACTGACGACCTCGAAGGGAGCGGCCCGCCGTGGTACGGACAGGGCGCGTACCGGTGGACAGGCACCGGGTGGACCCCCGTCCCGCAGGGCGCGTCAGTGTCATTCATGCTGGATTCCGCTGCGGCCTACGATCCCATCAGCCGACGCCTCGTCCAGTTCGGGGGAACCTCGCAGGCGCCGAACGATGAGACGCAAGCGTACGACGGCGGAGGCTGGCGGTTGTTGCAACCTTCCACGGTTCCGCCGGCTGGGTCTGCCCTCGCCGCAACCGACGAATCGACTGACGAGATCGTCATGATCACTTACTCGGTTGACCACCCTGATCTCACTTCGACCTGGACGTGGAACGGCTCCAATTGGGTGCGCCATATCCTCAATGAGCCACCGCAGGACGTGCTGAATGGACACAGGGGGCAGATGTTGTGGGACCCGGCGATCAACAAGATCGTGCTGGTCGGCTTTGGCGGCGATAACTCGCTCCGCATGTGGGTTTGGGCAGGAATCTCCTACGGCTGGCAGCAGCTGCCCGCGTAGGGATTGACCATCGCACGGCGATTGGTACCCCTGGGTACATTCCCGGATGCTGGCGTAGACCGCTATCCCGGGGCTGGACCTCACGGATAGCATGATGCTGTGAGCGGGGAGCCAAGCAGCGGGCCTGCTCTCCGTGCGCCGACGAATACCCGACAGTGGAGGGATCGCGGCGTATCTGGATGCCCAGTGGTGGCGTTCTAATAGATGCCGACCGCGCGCCAGGTACGCCGGCGGCCCCGGAGGTTGTTCATGTTCCTCCGTCAGAGGTTTGGGATTGTCGTAACGGTCGCCGCTCTCAGTGCGCTCCTCCTCGGAGGCTGCTCTTCAACCACTGCTCCAACGCCTTCCATTTCCTCAACACCTACGGCGATCCAGTCAACTGCGGCCTCATCACCCACACTCGACCCCACGGCGAACTGGACTCCTCTCAGCAGCAGGACGGGCGCCATGTCCCTCCGCTACGACCCCAGGTGGTCGGCGGCGAAGTGTGAACCTGGGGCGCAATACAGCTGGGGCACTGCCGTCGGCCCTACCACGGCCATATTCATAAGCTCCACGCCCGGCGCATCGACGGAGTGTCCACTGGAGAATGAGAGCCCTGAGATACTGATCGAATCAACGCCGGCGTCCGCTACGCCCCAGGCGACGCCCGGCATTGGTGCGTGTGGTGCCAACACCCCGACAACAAGTGAGGTGACGGTCGACGGCGTCACGGGTCAGCGACAGCTCCTCACCTACGGCACGTATTCCGGATGCATCGGCATCCCGATCGTTGCTGAGGTCCGCTACACATTCACCACGAACGGACGCTTGTACACCTTGAACTACGCCCACCGTCAGGGTGATGCTCACGATCTCACCTCAGAGTTCGATCTGATGGTCCAGGAAACGGTGACGTTCTCGGCCAGCTAGATCGCCGAGCAGGTGCGATTAGCAGGGTGTTGATTTTCGCCCCCTGAGCGGGCCTCGACAGGGTGACGCGGGTATGCGAGTCTTGGGCAGCTCATTCAGCTTGTGGAGATTCAGCATGCGTGGCACCACCACCCGGCAAGTGACGATGTTGTCCACGCTGACCACGGACAGCCTGATCCCGCCCGAACACCCGATCCGCCGGATCAAGCCGGTGGTTGCAGCGGTCCTGGCCGATTTGGAGCCGGAGTTCGACGCCATGTACGCCCGCACCGGCCGGCAGAGCGTGCCTCCGGAGCAGCTGCTCAAGGCGACGGTGCTCATGGCCCTGTACTCGATCCGCAGCGAGCGCCAGTTCTGCGAGCGACTCCGCTACGACCTGCTCTTCAAGTTCTTTCTTGACCTCAACGTCGACGACGAGGGCTTTGACCACAGCACCTTCAGCCGCAATCGGGAGCGGTTGCTGAGCCACGAGGTCGCCGATCGCTTCTTTGCGGCGGTGGTGCGCCAGGCGCACCTGCGCCGCTACCTGTCGGGCGAGCACTTCAGCGTCGACGGCACCCTGCTCGAAGCCTGGGCCTCGCACAAGAGCTTTCGGCCCAAGGACGACGGCGGCAATGGTGACCCGCCGGCGCCGGGACGGAACGCCGAGGTGAATTACCACGGCGAGCGGCGGAGCAACGAGACCCACGAGTCCACCACCGATCCCGAGGCGCGCCTGGCTCGCAAAAGCAGCGGCGTGGCCGCCAAGCTCAGTTATGCCGGTCACCTGCTCATGGAGCATCGCCACGCGCTGATTGCCGATATGGAGCTGACCGCAGCCACGGGCTACGCGGAACGGGAGACCGCGCTGACGCTCTTGCGGCGATTGCCGCAACGAGCCCGGCGGCGCACGGTCGCCGGTGACAAGGGCTACGACACCAGGGATTTCGTCGCCGGCTGTCGCGAGCTGGGCGTGACCCCGCACGTGTCCCAGAACACCACCAACCGTTGCAGCGCGATCGACGCACGAACCACGCGACATCCCGGCCACGTGATCAGCCTGCGCATCCGCAAGCGCATCGAGGAACCCTTCGGCTGGATGAAGACGGTCGCCGGTGGACGCAAGCTGCGCTACGTCGGCCTGCAGCGCAACCGAGCCTGGTTCCTGATGACCGGAGCGGTGTACAACCTCATCCGGATCACCGCCCTGGACGCCCAGACCGCCTAATCTGAGGCCCGATGGGCCTCGCATCAGGGCATTGCGGGCTCGAACACGCAGGAGATCCCAACCCCGGCAACGGCTTCGCCGACTTCGACTACGCCGGCGCTCCCGGCGGGCAGAACATCAACACCCTGTTAGACGGGTCAGAGCCGGGCGGAAGGTCGCGCGGGCATCATCTCAGTCCCTTGAGCTGCTGACCGAGCAACATGCGCTCACTGCCCCGTGGAGCGGGGCGCGTTACAACCCGGCAACCTAGGGTCTCCCTGTCCTGGCCTACTGGCACCATGGAGAAGTCTCGAAAGTAGGTGCCCAAGAGCGTATCCATGGTTACTGGTGTCGGCGTCCTCTGGCTACTAGCAGGCTGCTCAGTCGGGTTCATCCTGCTGGTGCTTCTGATCCTATCGACTGGCCCTCGGCGCCGTCCCGTACAGCCACGGGGACGCCGGCTGGGCATGTTGTACGTAATCGTCGCGATTGCCGCTGTCGCGGCGGTGCTCGTCATCGGACTCCCCTGGTGGATTGCCCTCATCCTTGGGGCAGCGTTCGTTCCCGCCATGTTCAGTCAACTGCGCCGGCCGCGGGTGAGCTGACCCTCCGGCATCCGAGCGTGGAATTAACACACCAGAGCTCGGGTGCTAATGGGTCGTCAGGTCCGCCGCCGCAGTCGCCCATCGAATCACTCACCGAGTGAGGGATCGTCACCATCGAACGGGGCGGGATCAAGATCGCGCCGTTCGCTTGGCAGACGGTGAGTTCGTACTCGCCCGGCGTGCCCCCGGCCGGGGAGCTCAGTTGCGGTCTCGCCGCGACCGGCATCGGGAGCGTCCCGTGCGATCTCGGGCGACTCGTTCTGCTTGACACTGAACGCTTCCCGATGTTGCGCGGCGATGGCAACCACGTCCACGCGGTAGCCCTGCCCGATCGCAACCGGTCCGCAGGTCGGGCAGTCAACGCGCCACAGGTCGGTGAGCAGATCGCGGCTGATGTGGGCACCGTGATCTCGATCCCGGAAGTCAGTCATCCCGAGTCCTCCTTCGAGAGGCAGTTCGTGGGACGCTGGAACCAGCATTCGCGAGCTGCGATATGGCGGAGACTCGGGCGACGCCACCCGCGCACCGTGTGTCACCTCAGCATCCTTGCCCGCTCAACCGCTGCCAGAGGCGTAGGTCACCTTGGTGCGGGACCAACGGTGATGCGACTCGACAGGCCACAAGACGTTGCTGCTAGGTAGAGAACTAGGTGGCCCGAAATCACACCCGGCGGAACTGTTTGCTTGCAAGCTCGCGGCGCAGATTTGCCCGCGGGGTGGCACTGGGCTGAGTGGTGACTTTCGGCCCTAGTCACAGATCAGGATGTCCGAGACAATGGCGCACGAGTTCATTCGGGGGAAACAGGTGCTGCTCCGCAGCTATGCGTTCGTCCACGTTCCGGCGGAGCTCTTGTGCGCGCGCATCGCTGCCGACCACGGCAAGTGGCTCTCGCCACTAGCGGCGGCCGCCGTAGGCGACGGCGAGGCGCTTCGCCTTCGGGTCGGGCCCATCGATGCCTTGCCCCTGCTGAGCAAGACCGTAACCCTCGACGCCGGAGAGGCAATCGAGCGCAACGAGGTCACCGTCGTTCCGATCAAGTGGCAGGCCACCGGCTCGCCTGGTCTCTTTCCTGGACTCCAGGCCGACCTTGAGGTCGCCGCGATCGGTCCGATGTTCACGCAACTCACCCTGCGTGGACACTACGACCCCCCGCTCGGCACCCTCGGGCGGCAGATCGACCGTTTGCTTCTGCACCGCGTGGCCGAAGCCACGGTCCGCTCCTTCATGGGCCGCCTCGCCGAGAGCCTCACCAAGAGCATCGCCGAGGATTGGGACTAACCGCCCGTAACTACGGACACGCATGACCGCGGCACCACCCAGCGGGCAGATCGCGTGCGACGACGGCTCATCGATTTGGTCGGATACGGACCATCTCTCGCGCCCTGACGGCGCAAGCCGTCTCCGATTCAGATCACCCGGGTGACTGTGCTCTCGATCAGGCGAGCGTGCCACTTTGTTCCTTGAGCCAAAGGCAGCGACGAACTCCCTCCACACGGCCACGCTGGGTCGCCTCCTAACGCGTCAGTCTGACGGAACTGTTGCGGCTGTGCCATAGTCGTGGCCGCCGGGCGGCGAGGCGATCCACCCCATGCCCGAAGGGTCGATTTTCGGGCACGTCACGTGGGAGAGGCACACATGATCCGTGAGAGGGGTATTCGGAAGGATTCACACTTAGCAAGGGGGAACGAAATGAGCCTTCGCAAGTCGCCGTTCATCGCGTGCGCGTTGGCGCTCGGAGTAGGAGCAGCGGTGCTCGCCCCGGTTAGATCGCAGGCGGCGGGTTCCGCTGGATCGGGTCGCGTGATGCTCGCTGGCACCGCGGCACCCGCAGCGGAGCGAGCACGTCCGGTGGGGGCGGTGAGCAACTCAAGCCAAGTCGCGTTTGACCTGGTCCTTCAGCTCCGCGATGCGAGCGGAGCGCAGGCGCTTCTGCGCGCGGTGTCCACGCCCGGGAGCGCCGAGTACCGCCGGTTTGTCACATCCGCGCAATGGGAGGCGCAGTTCTCCCCGAGCGAGGCGCAGGTGAGCCAGGCAGGGAGCTGGCTGCAGAACGAGGGGTTCAAGGTCGGCGCAGTTCCGTCTGACCATCTCGTGGTTCCGGCCACCGGGACAGCGGCACAGGTCGAGGCAGCCTTCGGCACCCATCTGGGGAATTACCAGGTCGGCGGCCACGCCTTGCGGCTTGCCAGCGGCGACCTCTCCGTTCCCGCTTCGCTGTTGGGGATTGTCGCGGGCACGATGGGCGTCAACCAGAGCATCGCCCAGCCGGCGGATGTCGCCGCGTCCGGCTCCAGTGGCGCGGGCCAGGCTGTGTCCGCCACCGCGGGTCAGTTTCCACCGCCGCCCTCCGCGTTTCTCCCAGCCCCGCCGTGCAGCAGCTACTTCGGCGAGCTGACCAAGACGCTCAGCCCTCCGTTCGCCGGCTATCCGACGACCGTGCCCGACGAGGTGTGCGGATACAAGCCGGGCCAGCTGCGTTCGGCCTACGGCGTCAGCGGAGCCACGCTCGGTGACGGCGCGAGCGTGGGCATCGTCGACGCGTTCGGCTCGGCGACGATCGCCAGTGACGCAGCGACGTACGCCGCCACGAACGACCCGAGCCACCCATTCTCAACGGCGCACTACAAGCAGATCCTCCAGATGCCGTTCACCGACGAGGCGCTCTGCGGCGACTGGTCAACCGAGCAGGCGATCGACGTGGAATCGACGCATGCGCTGGCGCCCGACGCCCATATCGTCTATGCGGGGGCCTCGAGCTGCTTCGATCCGCAACTGTTCGCGGCCGAGCAGACGCTGGTCGACAGCCACCGTGTCGACGTGATCTCGAACTCGTGGGGCGACCCTGCGGGTGACCTGCTTGACGACTCGGCCACACGCACGGCGTTCGACAACCTGTTCACGATGGCCGGCTCCGAGGGCATCAGCATCCTGTACGCCTCCGGCGACTGGGACGACAATTTCTATCTCACCGGCCTGTCGGCCCCGGCCTTCCCGGAGTCGAGCCCGTACGACACCGCCGTCGGCGGCACGACCACCGAGATCGGTCAGACGGGTCAGATCACCGCACAATACGGTTGGGTCACCGGGCGCTCGTTCCTGTGCACCGCGAACATCGTGGCTGCCGGCATCTGCTCGTCATCGTCGCTCAACACCTGGCTGCCGGCGAGCCTCGACGGCGCTTCGGGGGGAGGGACGAGCTACGAGTATGCTGAGCCGTCCTATCAGCAGCCGGTCGTTCCCACGGCTCTCGCGGACCGCAACATCGGCGACACAGGCGAGGCCAACCGGGTGATCCCGGATATCTCCGCCGAAGCCGATCCTTCGACCGGATTCCTGATCGGGCTGACTGAAGCATTCGCGGATGGCACGGTGGGGTACGGCCAGCCGCGTTACGGCGGGACCAGCCTGGCTTCGCCGATCTTCGCCGGGATCGTTGCCGACGCGATCGGGAAGGCCGGAACGCCGTTCGGTTTCCTGAACCCGACCATCTACGCGCTCGACACGAGCACTCCGTCGGCGATCACCGACGTCCGCTCGCCGGGCAAGCAGGGCATCTACCGACGGGACTACCTCAGCAGCTTTATCTCTGGCGCCTCGGGATACATCTCCTCCTTTAGGGAGCTGTACTACCTGGGGCCGGAAACCTACTGTGACGGCACGGGTCAGTGCTACAGCCGGCAACAGCCGCTCCGAGACGGCAAGGGTTACGACAGCTTGACCGGAGTCGGTGCGCCGAGCACCACCTTCATCAAGGACCTGTCCAACTCGTAGACCCAGCGCCGACGCATTTCAGCGGCCGCCGTGTCCCCGGGCTTCCCGGGGAGCGGCGGCCGTTTTCGTTGGTTGCGTCCCGCCTCGATGCCAGGCATCTCGACTGGGCCGAGGGCTCATGCGTGGAAAGTGATAGTTGCGCACCCCAGCGTGCAATTAACACACTAGAGCGGAGGGCGTTCAAGTGCGTCAACTGCGGACGATCGTGGGCGCACTCAGACGGGATGGGCGCCGGTCTATGCTTGGCCCAAGGGCCGGGCGAGTCACAGTCACTTGTCCCTGGCGGGGACCGGACATTGCAATACGGCCTCGGCAGGGTCCTCGCCCGACCCCCCGCGTACGCGACCCGCGACGCGCCGCCGCGGCCCCTGTAGGACAAGAGGCGTTGATGGCTAGGTAGAGGAACCGTATGGGCCCCGAAATCACGCCAGGCGGAACCGTTTGCTGCTAGCTCGCGGCCCAGATTTGGCCAAGCGGTTGGTCCACGCCGAGTGGGGACTTTCGGCCTAAGCCGAAGATCAGGGCCTCAGACACCAAGGCCTGAATCGGAGCCGTCAATACGGTCGGCGGGATCTTCGCCGCCATCTGACAGCGATCGCGAGTCCGATCAGGGCAAGACAGGCGCCGAGGCCGACCAGCCCCAACAACGGGGCGGCGCTGACCCTACCGGAGCTCCCGACATAGAGGAGGTCACCGACGACGATGAGGACCACTCCAACGACCAGCAGCGCAATCCCAGTGCGCTGCGGGAAGCGGATGATGATCGAATAAACGCATGCAGATTGATCAGGCCGCCCGGATATGGTTGGCGCGCGCGCCCTTGGCGTTGCTCTCCACCTCGAAGCTCACGCGCTGGTTGGGGGTGAGGTTCTCGAAATTCAGCGAGCTGTCGAGGCCGCTGCGATGAAAGAAGTACTCCTGTCCGTCCTCACCAGTGAGGAACCCGAAGCCGCGTTCGCCCACGATCTTCTTGACGGTACCAGTCACTGTCGTGTCCCGATTCCTCCTCCGGATTGAGGACGCACCGCGTTCGTTCGAGAAGGCATGACGAGCACGAGCGAGACTCCTCGGCGACCGAGGCGGTGCCGGCAGTCTAGCTCACCAGGTGCAAGCACAATCTCGGAACGGCATGATCTTTCCCTCGCAGATCGATGCCCCGAGCACCCCGAACCACCGCCAGGTGAGCATTCGTCGAGAATCAGCATCACGGTCGAGTACGCGTCTCGGGCCCAACTGCATTTGCTCATGTCCGATTCGGGACCTTCGACCCTATCTCGGTCCGGCTGCGGGATCGGACGATGCTCGAATGGTGCCTCACAGGCCGGTGGGGAGTTGACGAAGCCACTCCCGGAGATTCCTATGTTGCGCTGTACTCGTTGCGGCGATGAGCGGTTCATTCCGCTGACTTTCCCGGGGCGCAAGGTCCGCGAGGGGGTCGGCGCTCCGGTGCGTCCGACGGCCAAGTGCGTAACGTGTGGGATGTCCTACATCCCGCCGGGTCCGGTGCCTCGGCGTCCATAGAGCGGTCTTGGCGCCGAGTCACGCGCCTGAAAGGCGTGTGCTTTGGCGTCAGGCGGTCAGCCGCGCCGATCGCAACCCAGGCCGACCAGTCAACCCCAACGCCGGTCCCGTCGCCGGACCCGACCGCGGTCGCGACTGCGACCCCTGAGCCGACCCCGGCGCCGTCACCCGAGCCGGGATACAGCTCCGCCCCGCACCGCACGACGCGCCCGAACCGGTGTCACCTGTACATCTACACGCCGCCGAATCTTGGGACGCCGCTGTTCTACCGCTCGCGCTCGCCGAAGGCGGCGCGGATTGCCACGGTGGCGGCTAGACGATCCGCCGGATCGAGGGCGCGTAGACTGGGGCGACAACCCCGAAACTCATTCCCTTCCTGAAGGACGCCTCCGGCTCAAGAAAGCTGGAGGCGTCTTCATGTCTAGCGTCTGGGAGTGTCAGCCGCCCGAAAGACAAGCCCGTTGCTCACGCCAGCGGACAGCTCTGTTCCGTGAGCAGGCGGTTCCTCGAATCGGGCCCAAGGACCAGCTGTCTGCGGACTCACCTCCAAGGGACCCACAATTTGGTATCAAGAGGGCGCGAACCGTCCTGGCGCCTACGTCGAGGGTGGCGCGAAGCCGAGCTGGTGGTCGAAGCCACTGGCTGACACACCCATCGACGTCTCTCACGTTCGGGCAGCCCGCTTCGGAGAGCCGGAGCCCAAGCGTTCGACCCAGGTTCGCCGGCGCAAAGTACGAGGACATCGCCTCAGATCAGCTCGTCTGCTGGTCGCAGCAGCCACGGCCGCGGAGGGCATGGAGCAGGGCGCATTCGACGTGCTTGAACGCTCGGCTACCCAGTAGTAGAAGGTTCGCCTCGCGTGTGCGTCACTCAGGCCAATCTGGCGCTGCCTCAGCCTGGAGTTTGCGCAGCGCCGAGTAGACGATGGCGGCGACCACGAAGCCCACGTAGAACGAGAGATCGGCGCCGTGAAGGGCATTGGCCACCGGTCCGACGACAAGCCCTGTATTCATGAACGGCACCATCGCAGCGAAGCCGACCAGGAGAGCGGCGAGCGCCGGCCAACCAGTGGGGAGGGTCGCGAAGCTCATGAGACGAGCGAGGCCTTCTCTGCTAATGCTGCCCCTGCGCTGGTACCAGTCGATCACGATGATCGCCAGGAAGGGGGCGATCCAGTAGGCCGTGAAGAGCAAGATGTTCTGGAACTTGCTGGACAGGTTCCCAGAGCTGAGCCAGAGGATGAGGATGAACGCAAGCAGTGTCCCCAGGGCAGCACTCCAATCCCGCCTGATCTTGATGCCAGCGGCTTGGACGGCCAAGGATCCTGAGTAGTCGTTCATCGCGTTGCTGGTGACGGCGCCAAACATGACGGCGATCAACGCCAGGATCCCCAAGAAACCGCCGCCCACCAACGATTGCACTCCGCCCGCGGTTTGATCGACGAAGACCTTGGCGCCGGCCAATCCGATCGCATACATCCAGATGAAGGACATAGCCAGCCCCGAGAGCGTCCAGAAGAAGATGGGCGACGATCGTGTCTCTTTCCGCTGATAGCGGCTGTAGTCAGCGGCATAGCTCGCCCAGCTGAAAGCCCCACTGCAGGCGATGGTGGTCATCAGGATGAAGGCGCCGACCGCTGCAGCGCCCTGCACCGTGTTGTGAGTTGGGATGTTGCCATGCTCGAGGATCTTCACGGACAGCACAACAAAGAGCACCGCGAGAACGCCGCTCCCCCACTTCTCGAGCTGATGGATGAACTCGTATCCAAAGAAGCCGATGGCCCCCTCCGCGGCGAGCACGATGATGACGCCCACGAAGAAGGGGATGTGGAACAGCAGTTGCGCCGCCTGGGCACCGAAGAGCCCGACGAGCGCGTCCCAGGCCACGGAGCTCAGCCACTGCACTGCCGCAGGCAGGGCGATGGTCTTGCCGAAGGGCAGACGGGCCAGCGGCAGCTGACCCATCCCGGTCTTTGGTCCCCACGTCGCCAGCAGCGCGACGGGGAGCGCGCCGAGGACAACTCCCAGCGCGATCGCAATGAAACCGAGCCAGAAGCCCAGCCCGATGGTGAATGCCAGCGTCCCGGTGAAGATTCCGGACAGCTCCAGGTTGGGGGCGAACCAGACGGTGAAGTTCCGCCACGACGCGCCATAGCGTTGCTCCTCCGGGATGGGCGCCATGCCATGGCTCTCGAGGACCATGTGGCCCTCGTGCCGAGGCCGCCTGCCATGAAAGGCCGCTGTCCCTTCACCGATGACGCCGCCCACGTCGGTCCGCTCGACCACGCGCTCCACCTCCCTACGCCGGCATGACCCGGATCAGGTTCGACGGTCGGCGGCCCGTGCCGCCCTCTCAGCCCCGCCGGGGGCTCCCGTGTGCTTGCAACTATAGCGAGGCACGCTGACGCGGCACGGCTTCAGCGGGCCATCGACGCACGCCCCGACATCGCTGAGGCGCACGTGCCGGATGTACCCCGATCGCATCGGCGCCTGGTGACCTGCCGACGGCTGGGTCACGGATCCAAGCGATGCCGGCCGCGCCGGCGCGGTCGACGGTGGTAGATTCCTCCTACCGGGGTGCCCCACGCGGGGCTGAGATCACACCCGCGAACCTGATCTGGGTCATGCCAGCGTAGGGAGTACGTGTGACACGAATCGCTCGGGTGTTGAGCATCGCATCGTCCGATTCAAGTGGGGGCGCGGGCATCCAGGCCGACCTGCGTGCCTTTGCTGCAGCAGGTTGCCACGGCACCAGCGTGATCGTCGCGCTGACCGCACAGAACACCCGTGAGGTGAGCGCCGTGCACGCGGTCCCATGCGACTTCGTCGTCGCTCAGCTGCGCGCCGTCTTCGACGACATCGGAGTTGATGCTGCCAAGACCGGCATGCTGTTCTCGGCGGAGATCATCGAGTCGGTGGCGACGTACCTGGAGAGTCATCCGGTGCCCCTGGTCGTTGACCCCGTCATGGTCGCCAGCTCGGGAGCGCGGTTGCTCCGCGACGACGCGGTCAGCGTCATGGTTCGCCGGCTGTTCCCGCTGGCAACCGTGGTCACTCCCAACCTGCCGGAGGCGAAGGCGCTCACCGGCGCCGACGGGTCGCGGCGGGAACTGGCGGAGCGCTTGCATG
>Ga0208827_1000832_pt1 | contig 14066 bp, 9 predicted proteins | sample Sb_taG_5_FD_187709 | JGI IMG/M metagenome (GOLD analysis project Ga0208827, IMG submission 187709) | Peat soil microbial communities from Weissenstadt, Germany - Sb_50d_8_FC metaG (SPAdes) (version 2) | ecosystem: Environmental > Terrestrial > Soil > Wetlands > Peat | place: Germany: Weissenstadt... | reverse complement strand
TGCAAACACGCGGCGCGCGCAGCCAGGGGTTCCCGTGGCTGCGAGCGAATGAGGCTTCCTCGGTAAGAAATACGAGCGCCTCAGGCGCCGCGGAAGAGCGGCAGCCGCTCGAAGGCGCCTGCCAGAGCGGCTTGCGACGGCAGACCCAGCCAGTCCTCCAATACGGTGGCATAGACGCGCCGGAAGTCCAAACCCACTTTAAGATCGCCGGCTTCCAGATCGAGCAGACTGGGCGTTGTCCCAACGAGCCCGGGCTTCACGCCGGTTCCTGCCAGTAAAACCGGACCAGCAGTGCCATGGTCCGTACCCTGCGATCCGTTCTCAGCAACACGGCGGCCGAACTCGCTGAAGCAGAGAACCGCCACACGATCCGCCAGGCCCGCCGCTGCCAGGTCGTCCAGAAACGCGCGCAAGGCCGACGATAGTTCGAACAGCAAGCCGGCATGCGTGGAAAGTTGCCCGCTGTGGGTGTCGTAGCCGCTTTGTTGCGTGTAGAAGACCCGCGAACCGAAACCAGCTTTCAGCAGGCGAGCGATTAGTCGCAGCCGGCTTGCCAGATCGCCCGCGGGATACCGGCCATCCACGGCTTTGGCACCTGCGATTTCGACCAGACGATCTGCCGTGGTGTAGGCATCGAGCATGCTGCGCTGCACGAAGGCCCTCAGGTCATCTGGGAACTCCGTTTTGGGAAGCGCGGAGCGTGGATCCGCACCTGCGGTAATCGCGAACTCCTCGATCCGCTCCATGGCGGACGCGACAGACCGTCGGCCGCGCAATGCAACCGGGGGCTGGCCGCAACCAATGAGCATCGCAGCCGGCGCGCCTTTGGGCAATTTGGGTCCCCCATCCAGTCCGCGGCCAAGCCAACCCAGGCTGTTTCGCTCCTCCGCGTCGAGTCGAGCAGAATGCCAGATCGCCATACTATCAAAGTGCGATCGGCTGGGGTTCGGATAGCTGACTCCTTGCACGATGGCCAGCCGGCCGCTCTCCAGGAGTTTGTGAGCGTCGCCCATGCTTGGGTTCAAGCCGACGTGGTCGTTGATTTTCAGGATGCGTTCGGCGGGCAATCGGAGCGCCTTGCGGTGCTTGGCATAGCCCTCGTCGCGGTAAGGTACGACGGTGTTGATGCCGTCATTGCCACCACCGAGCTCGATGACAACCAGGACTCGGGCGTCGCGTTGCGGCGCGGCTGCCCGCGCCGTGTGCGCGAGGAAGCCAGGTATCGTCGGCGCCAGGGCCAACAGGGATGAGTGTCTCAGGAATTCGCGGCGGGAAAGCATGGGTATTCTCCAGGTTTCCTCGTTCTTTCGCGGAGCGTGGGAACGAGACGTCTTGGTCAGGCGAGTTGCGCTTCGGGCGTCGCCAGAATCAGGGCCAGGGCTCGACGGAGCGCCACGGAATCTGGCCACGTCTTGGAGTCTAGGGTACCGGCCAAACGCTCGCGCCAGGCCGAGCTCAGTTCGGTGCCGAGCAAGAGGCTCAAGTAGAAATTTAGGACGCTGTCACGATTGGCCGCCTGTTTATGCCGCTGCGCCAAAGCAACCGGGTCGAGCGCCAGGTCGCGCCCCACTTGTTTCCCTTCGATCAGCGCGGCGGCATAATTGGCCCGGCCGATTAGCGCTCGCGTCGTGAGCCACGCTCGCCCCTGTGTCCAGCCGCCGACGTTCGGCGGATAGAACAGATCTTGCCCTAGCCGGGTTGTCCACTCTGCGAGAACGAGCGTGCTCGACGGCGGATCGAACAACTCCAAAGCCCGGGCGGCGCCGACGACGTACTCGATCGGCCCCTGCACGCGGCTGCCAAGATTGCCCTCGGCAAAAAACGCTTGCGAGCGCAGGACCTTCTCGACAGCCCAGTTCACATCAAGCTGATGCTCGCGCAGGCCCGCGGCAAGGGCGGCCACTTCTTCCGGTCTGACCGCGCCTTCGCCCATGAACAATTCGCAAATGCGCATCGTCAACCGATCAGCCGTAGCCGGGTGTTCCAGGAGCATGCGGACCAGGTCGGAGGCCTTCCAGGGCCCTCTCCGGCCAAGAATGGTCTTCAGGCCGGCGTCGTGACGGGCCGGCGCCTCCTCGAATTTGTCCTCCACGACTGTCCAGCCGGTCAAGGCGCGAGCCGCCTCTTTCACGTCTTCTTCGGTGTAGTGTCCGACGCCGAGCGTGAAAAGTTCCATCAGTTCCCGGCCAAGGTTTTCGTTCGGGTGGCCTTTGCGATTGGCAGGCGCGTCGAGCCAGATCAATAGCGCCGGGTCGCGGAAAGCGGCGTTCAGCATGTCCGCGAACGGTGCGCGGGCATACTTGCGGAATAGCTCATTCTGCCGGCGCATCGCGCCGAGATCTTCGACCTTGACATTGCTCGTGGCGAAGTGGTTGTGCCACAGCAGCGTCAGCCGTTCGCCCAGCGGGTCGGGTCCGTAGATCATGCGGTACACCCACCAGGCCTTCAGGCGTCCCGGATCGCCCGAGGGGTCGGCCGACTCGCCTAGCAAGTTTGCAATTTTCTGGAACTCCTTGGGCACGCCTTCCACGGCCGACTTGCCGGCCAGCACGCGGTCGAGGCTAGCCTTGGGTCCGTCCTTCAGGTCGCGCTGGATCTCGCCCCAGGTCGCCGCGAAGCCAGCACGGCGGTGGAGATGGACGACGCGGCGCAGGTTCCACGGAGCCTTGTCATCCGGCTCGTAGGGTGCCCAGTGGCCTTCGGTTTCCGGCGACCTGGCGGTCGTTCCCATGGTTCTGTTTCTCCCGGTGCTCTTTGAAGTTATGCCCCGAGGGACGGAAGGCGGGTTTAGTTTTTCTTCCGAGCCAGAACGGAACTAATCCCGTTCTACCTTGACGAAACTAGCCTCCGGGAGTTTGTGATTCGTTCCGTTTAGCCTGCACGTCGCCTAGGTCTTTCTCCTCGGCTGCCTTCAGCGTCAGGCCTGTAAATACCTGGGCTGCGGGCTTACCTTTTTCGACGACGGTCAAGGTGTACTTGGCGCCTCGCACCAGCCCCTCAACGCGGAAGCGTCCGTCCCTATCTGTCTCGAATTCCGCATTCGGAAGAAGCCGGCCCGCTACCTGAAGCAGCACGCCGGCCCGTGGTTTGCCTTCTGCAGTGACGAGCCGGCCACTGACCGTGCCCCAGGGCTCTAGCTTGACGGTGAGCGGACCCTTGGCATTGCCCCGCACCTGAAGCATGCCGGCCAAGCGCTTCTTCTCATGGAAGAACACCACCTCACGTTGGTCGGCACCGTCGAGCCCGTAGACCGTGAACTCGGCGCTCTTCAAGGGAGCCCTCGTCCATATCCGCGACTGTCCGTAGGCCGTCAGTCCGAGCGCTTTTGTCCCAATCAGCGGCTTGCCGTCCGGTCCGACCACAGTGCCGCCTGGCATGCGGCCGGGATCAAGGCGGATGTTGTAGGGCAGCGGCTCGGCATCTTTCGGGGGATTGATCTCCACCAGGGTGTGGACCGTCGTGGGATCAACCAGGTACGGAGCAGTGAGGAGGAACATGTGGTCCTGACGCCAGTCCTTGATCTGGTCCGCTCCGACCGCCATCCGGTAATGATCGTTCCAACCGCGGGCCATGAGCAGGCCGCGCCCGGGAAAAGCCACGAGTTCGAAAGTGCCGTCTTCCTTGGTCTGCAGGAAAGGCTCGGCTGTGAAACCGGGCACCGCCTTGTAACGCGGGTTGTCGGCAAATGCGACATAGCTCACGTTGGCAAACACCGGCTTGCCCGTGGCCTTGTCGAGGACGCGGCCCTTGACCAGCACGCCGCGCTTCAAAGCGAAATCAACCTCGACCGGGTCAAGACCTGGGCTGTTGGCTACCTCCTGCTTGTCCTGGAGGTAGGGCTGGCCGGCTGCTGGTGCCGCCTTGATGAGGTTGCCCTCGCCTTTGGGCATGCCAACGAGCCGATACCGGCCATCCTTGTCAGTGACCGTGCGGACGCTGCTGTCGCCGCTGATATTAATTCCGGCAAACTTGTCGCTCTGGATCGGGACACCAGCCAGCGGCTTGCCCGTGTTCTTGTCGCGAACGACGCCGACAATTGGCCGGCTCGGCGCGGCCGGATGCTCGAAGGTCGCCCCGTAGTAGGTAAGCTTCCCACCCTCGGGATTATAGGCGAACATGCTGGCGTGCATCGGCTTTCCCGGCCGGGTCATAACACTCACCCCGCTGGCTATGCTGAACACGATCGTTGGCCCTTGGAAGGTGAGCCCGACAAGGCGCTCCCGGCCGCCGCCCTTGAGCTGAAACCTGCCTTCTCTATCTGTAACCAGGGTGGGGAAAACTGCCATCGCCGGCGGTAGGGACACACTATCCAGAAATCGGAACTCGATGGGGTAGCCGTCCTGCTTGTTGGCCTCGAGCGCTTCCAGCCAGGGCGTCAGATCGCCGGCACGCGGAATGCTCAGGCGATCCACGCAAACCTTGATGCCGGCGAGAGGCCTCCCTTGTAGGTCAACGACGCGGCCATTAATTGGCACGTCATCCCTGGCCAAGCGCAGGACCAGATCGCCGGCCCACGTGAATGCCCCAGGGATGGTCACGGCCGGGCCGTATCCCTCGGCCGTGGCTACGATGCAGGTTTTGCTGAAATTATCATCGGCGTAGAACCGGGACTCTGCCGCTGGAACCGAGATGCGGAACCTACCGTCCACGCCGCCGGTCGTCTGTACGTGAAGTGTTTTGACGTTGGTCGAATCGAGCGCAACCAGGTGCAGCTTAGCCCCCCCAAAAGGGTTGCCCTCGGGGTCGAGCACGCGGCCGCGAAATGTCGCAACCTCTTTGCCTTGGTCGTTTCCGGCGCCAGGCGCCGGCGCCCGGTCGTTGACCTCGGTGTCAGGCGCGCCCAGAGCCGCCAAGTTCTGCTCGTCGCTCGCAAAAGGCTTCGCGGCAGTAGCCCGATGGGTGAAGAAGCCGACACTCGTGAAGAGGAAACAGCCGGCGAGGGCCAGCGTTGCGATTTTCACTTTCCCGAGGGTCGTCGCGTGCAGGCCCGCCTTGAGAAGCTTGGCCACTTGGGCGGACACCAGGGCGCTGGCGTTCTTTCCAGAGGCGTAAACCACGGCAGCCTGAACCGTCGAGCGTGCCAACGCACCCGGCAGCGCCGCCGAAGCCGCACTCCCTTCGAGCCCGATGCCCACGAGCGCGGCGGAAAGCGTCAAGCCACGACGCGTGAGCCGGCCGCGCAGCAGGTCTCGGCCTCGCTCCAAACGGCTCTTGAGCGTACCCAGCGGACAGCCGAGGCTATGCGCAGCCTCATCGCGCGTTTGCCCCTCCAGGTAACAGAGGAGAAGCGGCGCTCGATACTTTTCCGGTAGGCGATTCAGCTCCGCATCCAGGATCGAGCGCAATTCCCGCCAGGTGACATCGTCTTGCGGGCTGCCGCTGAGTTTGTCGGTGGATGGAGGGATTGGGGTGTTCCTTCGTCGACCGTTCGCGTTTGCCTGTAACGATACGCGGTAGGCAACGCCGTGCAGCCAGGAGGCGACAGACGCATGCTTACGGATGGCAGGCGCCCGGCGGGCCAGTGTCAGAAACGTGGCCTGGAAAGCATCCTCGGCATCGTGCCAGTTGTGCAGGACGCGCCGACAGACGCGCAGGACCATCGGTCCATGCCGGTGCAGAAGCGCGGCAAATGCCTCCTCGTCGCGTTCACTGGCGAAGCGCAGCAAGAGATCCTGATCCGGCTCCTGGTTGGCCCTATGCGTGGCAACCAGCTTGCGAATGTGACTCAGGATCAAACGTTTCTCGGCAGTGGCCATAGCGATAGTTCTCAGAAGGGAAACTGATGAATTCTCACTATAAGTAGTGCTGCCGAGGACGAAAGACGGCCGAAGCTTTTTTCTTGATTCTGCACAACTCGTGGAGTTTCAGCGCCAGGAGAGTCTTTCAAGTCACGGCGCGCCTTGCGTTCGAGGCACATCACTCCTCCCTCTTCGCTTGCACGTCGCCAAGGTCAACGGTTTCGCCGGCACGAACTGCCTGATCGATGCGAATCCAGCCGGTTGTGGTTAATTGGCCTTTGGCGACCTCCGCCACATCCACTCTGTAAATCATGCCGCGTAGCAAATTCTCGACGCGGAACCTGCCGGCCGCATCGGTGTGGCCTTGTCTCGGCAGGTGCTCAGCGTAAGACGTGTCATTCTTGCCACGATAGATGATGCGCACCTCGGTGTTCGGCCGTGGTTGGCCATCTGCATCCACAAGCCTGGCGGTGACAGTGCCTGTCGCCTCAAGCTTCATGATCAACGGACCGGTAGAATTGGCGGGGATTTCCAGAACACCGCCGAGCTTCTTCTCTGGATACAAGAACAGAATCTTCCGCGGCCGATGGGGGTTGTACGCTAGCACCTGGAAATCCGCGGTCGGCAATGGCGGATGCTCCCAACCGCCCCAGCCGCTCAAACCATGGGCGCGGACGCCGGCCAACGGCCTTCCACTCGGATCAAGGACCTGGCCGCTGAAGGAAAGGCCTGGTGATACGCTCACATCACAAGCGAACGAGTCCGTGCCCGCAGGCGGATCGATCCGAGCGAAGCGGTTGTAACTGATGGGCTGCACGCTGAAAGGGACAGTGTCCTGCGACTGGTTTTCCTGCGCATCGTCTGTTTGGTTGGCCAGCAGGTAATGATCCGAAACCACGACAGCAACAATACCCGGCCCGGGTAGTCCGATCAGATGGTAGGAACCATCCGCAGCAACGTTGACCGATCGATCCCCGAATAAGGCCTGGTCGAAACCGTCGGCTTCCTTGATGTGCGGATTGTCGGCGAGTGCATAGTATTCGACGCGTCCATAGGGAACAGGCTTGCCAGTTGCATTGTTGTTGACCCGACCTTTGATCCAAACGCCTCGCTTGAGATCGAAGTCCACGGCAACTGGGTCCAGTCCTTTGGTGTCGGGGACATCTGCTCCGCTAACCAGATACGGGTGATCGTCACTCGGCACGGCCAGAATCTTGTTCCCTTCTCCTTTTGGCATTCCGGTAAGGCGATATCGTCCCTGGGCGTCAGTTGTCGTGGTGATGAAGTGCCGCCCATAGAAAGTGGGGTTTCCAGCCAGCTTGTTGCTGGTGATCTTGATGCCCGCGAGTGGCTTCTTGGTGTCTCTGTCGCGCACGACGCCGACGATGGGCTTGGTCGGCGCCGCGTGGTGGTCGAACTGGGCCCCGTAGTAGAACATAACGCCGTCAGCCGGACTCATTTTCGACTCCGGGATCTGAATTGTCGGCGACTGCCGCGTCAGAATGCGGGCCTCGGTGGACGCAATGGTCGGCCCCTCGATCATGACGGCCAGGACGCGGTCGCGGCCTATACCCTTCAGATGAAACCGCCCGTTGGCATCTGTAGAGACTCTCTCCGGCAAGCCAGGTACGGGCTGAGCGAGTTGCTTGGCCAGAAGATCTCTCTCGAGCGCATGGGCGCCGTCCTTTTTGGACACGATCGCTTCCTGGAAGTTTGTTAAGTCCTCTTTTGGCGCGGCAAAGACACTAAGAATGCGTATGTTTGCGCCCGCGACGGGCCGTCCTTCCAGAGTGAGTACCCGGCCATTCACTGGGACGTCGTCCTTGACGAGCTGCAGCGTCTGATCTTGGCCCGCAGTATCCTTGTTTAGTTCGACCCAGCCAAGACCGTGCCCTTCGGCCGTCGCCGCTACCACCGCCCAATACCACCAGTCCTTATGGAACTCCGACCGGCTGGCAGTGAAGCGATAGCGGCCGTCCGGTCCGGTAGTCGCCCGCACTGGAGCAACTGGCGGCCTGTTGACCAGCCGCCACGGCATGGTCACATAGACCTTGGCGCCGGCGGCAGGTATCCCGTCCGCGGTCAGTACTTTGCCGCTGAAGACGAGAGGGCCGTTCGATTCCTCGTTGGCGGCCTTCTGAACCGGCGCGTCCGCAACGGAAACCGGCTTCGCAGCAGTCGCTGCACCTTGATGACGTGCAGTGACGGGCGCCTGGTTGGTAATTCCAACCGTGCCCCAAAACACAAGGCCGGCCAACGCCATGCCGATTGCTCCGGTTATTTTGGCAAACGACATGGTTCTTATTCCTTTATTCGCAAGGTTAAGAGCTTGTGTCGAAATGGTTCCCATGACCGGGGAAGTGCGCCCGATCAAGGCCAATGCGGCTCGGGCCGTGGTGCTGGCGAGCCCGACTGGCAGCGCCGCCGAGGCCGCGGGCGACAGCGTGGCCGCGCCGAGTACTGCCGACAAAGCCAGGCCCCGGCGCATCAGGCGGCCGCGCAGGAGTTCCCTGCCGCGCTCCAACCGGCTCTTGAGCGTCCCCAGCGGGCAGCCGAGCTGCTGCGCTGCCTCATCGCGAGAAATCCCTTCGAGGCAGCAAAGCACGAGAGGCGCCCGATACTTAACGGGCAGCCGGGCCAGTTCTTCATCCAGAGCGGTTTGCAATTCACGCCCTGTGATTTCTGCAAGCGGGTCCGGCGCGGGCCGCTCGGGGACTCGGGCGGAGCGCGCGCTGCGTCGTGCAGCCTCGACACGAGCCTTCTGAGCCAGCCTGTATGCCACTTCGTAGAGCCAGTGCCCGACCGATTGCTGCCACCGCAATGCGGCTGCCTTGCGCGCCAAAACCAGGAACGCCGCCTGGAAAACGTCTTCCGCGTCATGCACGTGCGGCAGCACGCGCCGGCAGACACGCAGGACCATAGCTCCATGCCGGCGCACCAACATCTCGAAAGCGGCCTCGTCGCGCTGCTCGGCAAACCGGCGCAGCAGCTCATTGTCGGCTACGTGGACAGCGTTTGACACGTTGCCGAGCCGGCGAACGTGACGCAGTAAAGCGTTAACTTCAGATCTGGCCATCTCGCCATTCTCCCAGGGTTGTTGCGCTCTCTCTATCTATAAATGCCCACAGAGACGAAGAACGGCCGATTGAATTTCGGGCAATGACTCCAGCAATGCTTCCGGTAGAATAGATTTGGCGGCGCGCGTTTCGAGTCCTCTCCACCCACGCGGGTTGCATCATGGAACGCCGTGCGATCGCCGTCCAGGGGGTCGTGCAGGGCGTTGGCTTCCGACCCTTTGTGTACGGTTTGGCTTCTCGCTTCCAACTCGGCGGTTTCGTCAAGAATCGCTCGGGCGGAGTCTTGATTGAGGTCGAAGGGGATCCCAGATCCCTCAACTCCTTCTTGACGGCAATCTCCGAGCGGCCGCCTCCCCTGGCTCACATCAGGGCGATCTCTTGGGAAAGTCAACCTCCGCGGGGAGATCGCGAATTCCGCATCGAGTCGAGCGACCAAGAAACGCCAGCTAGCATTTATGTTTCGCCCGACGTGGCTGTCTGCGAAGATTGTCTGCGCGAGATGTTCGATCCGGCCGACCGGCGCTACCTCTATCCATTTCTCAATTGCACAAATTGTGGACCGCGACTCACCGTCATCAGAGGCGCGCCCTATGACCGGGCGAATACGACCATGTCTGGGTTCGACATGTGTCCCGCCTGCCGCTCGGAATATGAAGACCCCGGCGATCGCCGATTCCACGCTCAGCCGACTGCGTGCCCCATTTGTGGACCACGCCTGGAGCTGACCGACGGTACGGGCCAACGGATTGAGACGAATGATCCAATTTCGTTCGTAGTGGACGCGCTGCGCCAAGGCAAAATCGGCGCACTCAAGGGGCTCGGCGGTTACCACCTTGTTTGCGACGGCGCCGATCAGGCCGCCGTTAGCACGCTCAGGGCGCGCAAGCATCGCGACGAAAAGCCATTTGCACTCATGGCTCGTGATCTGGACGCAGCCAGGGCGATTTGCTTGGTCTCAGACCCCGAAGCAATACTCTTGACATCGCCCGCCCGCCCAGTCGTCTTGCTGCAAAGACTGCCGGGCGCGAAGGTCGCCTACGGCGTCGCGCCCGGGAATCCCTGCCTGGGAGTCATGCTGCCATATACGCCACTACACCACCTACTCATGCACGCCCTGGGAGCTGTTTCGCTCGTAATGACGAGCGGCAATCGGTCAGATGAGCCGATCGCTTATAAAGATGACGACGCGCTCAGCCGATTGAAAGGAATCGCCGATTTTTTCCTGCTGCACAATCGACCCATCCACGTACGCTGCGATGATTCGGTCACGCGCATTGTCGAGGGCCAGGAATTATCGTTACGCAGGTCGCGCGGTTACGCCCCGCGGCCGGTCACACTGCCTTGCGCGTGCCCGCGTCCGATCCTGGCCGTGGGTGGGCAACTCAAGGCGACTTTCGCTCTGGGCCGCGACCAGCAAGCGTTTCTCAGCCACCACCTCGGCGATCTCGATCACTACGAGGCGTATCGGGCGTTCGTCAAGGACATCTCTCTGTTTGAAAAGTTATTTGCCATCCGACCTCTCTGTGTGGTCCACGATTTGCACCCCGATTACCAGACGACTCGCTATGCCCGAGAGCGATCCGCAGCGGAGGGAAGCGAACTTCTCAGTGCGCAGCATCATCATGCGCACATGGCCAGCTGCATGGCAGAACACGGTCTGACCGAGCCAGTCATTGGCGTGACCTTCGATGGCACGGGCTACGGCACCGACGGTACGATTTGGGGAGGAGAGTTTCTGGTCGGCGACTACCGAAAATATCGCCGCATGGCTCATTTGCGCCCAGTCGGGATGCCCGGCGGGGACCAGGCCATCCGGGAGCCCTGGCGAATGGCGGTTGCGCATCTTCGCGATGCCCATTCTGCCCCGGCCCACTTCCAAAGGCAGATTCAACCCCAGGCTTTCGCGCTCATTATGAAAATGCTCGATAGCAAATTCAACACGCCAATGACGACAAGTGCAGGACGATTATTCGACGCTGTCGCTGCCTTGGCCGGCTTGCGCCAGCGCGTGAGTTACGAAGGACAGGCAGCGATGGAGCTGGAATGGCTGGCCACGAACGTGGCTGACGACGCGGCCTATTCCTTCGAGCTGGAGGAGGTTGCGGAGGGCGAGCCGGCGGAAACTACCCTGCTCGTCGATACGCGCCCGCTCATTCGTGAAGTGGCCAAGGACGCGAATGACGGCACCTCGCCCGGGAACATCGCCCGGCGCTTTCACACGACGATGGTCGAAATCATCGCTGCCGCCTGCGCTCGGATTCGGAGGTCCACACAGCTTAACGCAGTGGTCCTGAGCGGCGGCGTGTTCATGAACGCACTTTTGCTGCGCGAAACCTGCCGGCGGCTGAGGAACGATGGTTTCCGCGTCTATCGGCATCGATTGGTTCCGCCCAACGACGGAGGCTTGAGTCTGGGACAACTGGCTATCGCGGCCGCCCTGAGTCGTGCGGAAAGTTCTGGCTAGTGCTCTGCTCAAGGGGTAAAGTGCCACTTAATGACCGTGCGGGAATAGGCTGATACTAGCCCGAAGCGTTAGCGAGGTCCTCGCTGACGCTTCGGGCTAGTATTGGCGAAATCGTGGACGGTGATGTCGTCACCGGCGACTTCGCTAGAGGAGTAACGGTTAGCCGCAAATCTGTGCGCACATTAGCAAGGTCGGTGTTCGCCTCAAATCGACGCCGCCTCATCTGTGAAGCGATGCACGGGCCTCGCTTCCATCAAGATTGGGGAGAAGACCATGTGTCTTGGAATTCCGGGAAAAGTAACGGAGACATATCGAGAGCACGACATGCTCATGGGCAAAGTGGATTTTGGCGGCGTTTTCAAGCGGGTGTGCCTGGAACACGTACCCGAAAGCAAAATCGGTGATTACGTGATTGTTCATGTGGGCTTCGCTCTTTCACGCATCGATGAGGGGGAAGCACGCCAAATCTTCAACTTCCTGGAAGGAATGAACGAGCTGGGTGAATTGCAGCTGGGAGGGCCCGATGAAGTACCTCGATGAATATCGCGATCCAGCCGCGGCCAACAAACTCCGCCAGGCTTTGAAGACCGCAACAACCCGGCCGTGGACCATCATGGAAGTTTGCGGCGGCCAGACACATACCATCGTCAAGTATGGCATCGACGAACTCTTGCCGCCCGGCATTGAGTTGGTCCACGGCCCCGGCTGCCCGGTGTGCGTGACGCCGCTCGAGCTGATCGACAAGGCCATTGCAATCGCCTCCCAGCCGGAAGTGATTTTTTGTTCTTTTGGCGACATGCTTCGCGTACCGGGGAGCCGGCGCGATCTCTTTGGCGTCAAGGCGGCCGGCGGCGACATACGAATCGTCTATTCCCCGCTCGATTGTCTGCGCATCGCGGAACAGAATCCGGCCCGCACTGTGGTTTTCTTCGCGGTCGGCTTTGAGACCACTGCGCCGGCGAATGCCATGGCGGTGTGGCAGGCCAAGCGCCGCGGGTTCAAGAACTTCGCGGTGCTCGTGTCACACGTATTGGTGCCGCCGGCGATGACGGCCATTCTTGCCTCGCCGACCAACCGCGTACAAGGTTTCCTGGGTGCCGGCCACGTCTGCTCGGTCATGGGCTACGAGGAGTATGAGCCCCTCGCCGACCGCTTCGGCATCCCGATTGTCATCACCGGCTTTGAGCCTCTCGATCTGCTCGAGGGCGTCTACCGTTGCGTCCGCATGCTGGAGGAGGGACGGCGCGGGGTCGAGAATCAGTACGCGCGCGCCGTGCAGCGCCAAGGGAACGCTGCCGCCCTGCGCTTGATACGCGACGTCTTCGAAGTTACCGACCGCAAGTGGCGCGGCATCGGCACGATTCCGCAGAGCGGCTTCCGTCTCAGCTCTGCGTATGCCGAGTTTGATGCCGAACGGCGCTTCGCGGTCGAGGGCGTTCAGGTAGCAGAGTCAAGCGTCTGCATCAGTGGACAGATTCTGCAGGGGCTCAAGAAGCCACACGACTGCCCGGTCTTCGGCAAATCCTGCACTCCGGAAAACCCGCTCGGGGCAACAATGGTGTCGTCAGAAGGTGCCTGCGCTGCTTACTACAACTATGGACGATTCCGGCATCCGGCTCCGGCTGCCACCGGAAAGCTAGAGAAAGTAAATGTCTAAAGTCATCGATTTTGATCAATTAAGCTGTCCGGTACCGTTGTCCAATTACGAGCATGTCTTGTTGGGCCACGGCAGCGGCGGCCGATTGACCGCCGATCTGATCCAACGGTTGTTCTTGCCGGCGTTTGGCAATGAGATACTGTCGGCCCTGGAAGATCAAGCAACAGTCAGCCTTTCGGGTATGAACGGGCTGAGGGCTCCTCGATTGGCGTTTACGACGGATTCGTTTGTGGTCCGTCCCATTTTCTTCCCGGGTGGCGACATTGGCAAGTTGGCAGTGCATGGGACGGTGAACGACCTGGCCGTGGGGGGCGCCAAGCCGCTCTTTCTCTCGGCCGCTTTCATCCTGGAAGAAGGTCTGGCCATGGTCGACCTGCGGCGGATCGTCTCCTCCATGCGCGAGGCGTGCGCGCTTGCGGAAATAAGTCTTGTCACCGGCGATACCAAAGTTGTCGATCGCGGTAAGGGCGACCAGATATTTATTGCCACGTCCGGCATCGGCATAGTTCCAGATGGGCGAGCGCTTTCGATTCGTGCCGCCCGTCCGGGTGATCGTATTCTTGTCTCCGGGACAATCGGGGACCACGGCATCGCCATCATGTCGGTGCGCGAGGGGATCGAATTCGAGACGGTCCTGGAAAGTGATAGCGCCCCGCTCACCGATCTGACGCGGGTAATGCTTGAGGCTTGTCCTGGTATCCGGTGCATGCGTGACCCGACGCGCGGCGGGCTGTCGAGCGCACTCAACGAATTGGCGGTGGCCTCAGGCGTGGGTGTCGAGCTGCACGAAGCGTCGATCCCGCTTCGGCCTGAAGTGCGCGGCGCCTGCGAAATGCTGGGGCTCGATCCGCTCTACGTCGCTAATGAAGGGAAATTGATTGCCGTAGCACCACCGGCCGATGCAGATCGACTCCTGGAGGTGATGCGTAGCCATCCCCTGGGACGGAACGCTGCCATCATCGGCGAGGTGGTAGAGGATCATTTGGGGATGGTGACCATGCACTCGGTTGTGGGCGGAGAGCGGGTCGTCACCATGCTGGCTGGCGAGCAGCTTCCCAGGATCTGTTGATTCTTATTGAGGCTGAGTAAGCATTTCCAACGCGATGTGATCGTAACTCCATGAAGCCAAG
>Ga0208827_1000819_pt1 | contig 14209 bp, 10 predicted proteins | sample Sb_taG_5_FD_187709 | JGI IMG/M metagenome (GOLD analysis project Ga0208827, IMG submission 187709) | Peat soil microbial communities from Weissenstadt, Germany - Sb_50d_8_FC metaG (SPAdes) (version 2) | ecosystem: Environmental > Terrestrial > Soil > Wetlands > Peat | place: Germany... | reverse complement strand
TCGAAGATGACCGATATTCCTTCCGCGCTCGACATCTCCAAGCAGTCCCTGCCGCCGTCCGGTTTATCTCTGCGGAGCCTCTTATCGGACCGCTGCCCTCGCTGCAACTCACTGGCATTCACTGGTTGATCGTCGGAGGAGAGAGCGGGCAACTGCACCGGCCCGTCTCCCTTGAATGGATAAGGGAGCTCCGTGATCGCTGTCATAGCGCTGGCGTCGCATTTTTCTTCAAGCAATGGGGGGGGCAGACTCCCAAGTCCGGCGGTCGGGTACTGGATGGACGCACCTGGGATGAGATGCCTCAAACGACTGTGCTTCAACCAGCTCGCATCCAAAGCTAGAACGGCAGATCCACCTCCACCCCCGTTCCGAGCGGACCCACTGCCTCTCGATATGCATCCCCCATGAGCTTCGGTGCGCGCTCGTGATCTGAGGCATGAATCATGTAGTACATTGTGCGTCGTCCGTGTCGTCGATCAAAGATCGGCCACGACGTTGCAAACCCATAGCCCAGGTCGTCCCGCAGGCGCTTCGCTACAAGACTCGCTCGCGCTGTGCCGTGCATCTTGTCCAGGTCTCTCCAATCATCCCGGCCCCACCACGCGCTGGCTCGCGCCTCACTGACTTTCGACAATGCACGCGGCAACCAGTAATTCGCTAGGAAGTAGAATTGCTCGATCTTGTGCGCTCCCGCCTTGTGATTAGCGAGACTCTCGACCGTTGCCCATTGGCACTCAAACGTGCGCTGGTCGAGGAGCGCAAAGCACGCCTCCTTATCTGTAATCAGACCACTAACCAGAATACCGGCGACCGTCACGTTGAAGTCACCGGGTACCACCCGAATATCGCGGCCGGGTCGGTCATCGCGTAAGCGTTCAAGCGCCTTGATCTGAGCGGGCTTCCGATCACACAGGTAAAAGTGTTGCAGCAATTCAATATCCACGACTCTCTTCGCAGACCACATTGACACGTCATGCTGAGGCCCCGCAAAGCCGTCGATATATGTGCCGTGGTGCGTCACCTGGACAAACCGCAGCAGATAGCCGGCGATGAGTGCCGCTTTGCTCTCGGTCCACAGTGGGAGCGGACCCGCGTGAGCATCTGTCGGTCTCGCCGACGCAATCACTGGGACGTCATAGAGCCCAAGTTGCTCAAATGCGGGTGAGGTCAGCTCGTCCAAACCACTCTCACAAGCAGCGTCTCGTCAGGAAGCGAAAGCGATCGCGAGTTCCGTGAAACCCGAGGCTTGCAGCTTATTGAACTCCATCTGTGGAACCTTGATATACCGCCACGCATTGTCGGTCAGCAGCGACGCGTTCTCACACCATATCCCTGCCGCGCGATCCTTGTGCGCCACATCAAGGTCCTCGCGACCCTTCGTCTCAATCAACCAGTGCGTTCCGTCGTTTCCTATGGCGACGAAGTCCGGTTCGTAATACCGAAGGTTTGTTGCGTTGTCAGTGTATTCGATTGCAAATGGGAGGCGCGACGTCGGAGGCAATTTCGCAAAAGCTCTAATATCGTCGCTGTCTTCCAGGAATCTGGCGAACTCGCGCTCGAACTCATTGTCCGCCGCAACGAGATTGAAAATCGTCTTCTCGGCGGCAAAGGTCGGACGCGAGAAGGGGAACGCTTCGGTTTCGGATAGCCTGCGCCCCTCCGTCTCTAGTGTGGGGGTAAGCTCCTCAACGACCAGACCGCGGAGCGCACCAGCGAAGGTCTTTATGGTCATGTAGCCAGCCACAGGCGTTGAGATCGCCTTGACCATCACAGGAGTGCTCAGGTCGACCTGCTCGCCAAAAGCCCGGGTCTCAAGGAACTCCCGGACCTTCGGCACCAGCGCGGCGAATTGCGATGGGAGCTTCACGTCCTGAGAGATGCGTTTCGCGTAGTACGAGATGACCTCTTCAGCAGTTCTCGGTACCGGAATCGTGTAATCACGCTCGACGATCTTCTCTAGGGTGATGATGTCCTTACCCTCATAGCGAAATGTCTGAGCGGCCTTGTCGTTGGCTTTGCGCGGGAGTGCGGGGCATGTGAACTTACTTATGTCGAGGGCAGCGATCTCTTCGGCGAGCGTCTTCTTTCGCGCCAGAATCGGACTTAGCACTGGAATGACGATGTCACGCTGAAGCTTGGTCGGCTCGGGCTCGATTGTCGTTATTACGAGCGCGTCCTTTAGATCGAAGGTATCAAGAGTGATGTCTTCCTCTCGCTCCAACTGATCTACGAACTTGAGAAACGCGGCGTTGCCAATGATGTCCACGCGCTCTACGTACGGCACTCCCCAACCGCCAAACATCAACCTCAAGCCCCGGCCAATTGTCTGCTCCGGGAGAATGTTTGCCTTCGATGTATACGGTCGCAAGCCGACGATGACCGTCACATTCTGAACGTCCCAGCCTTCACGAAGCATCAAGACGCTAACGATTGCGTTTACCGGGCTGTGCCCTTCGTCGACTTCACGCGCGGTCTTGCGCGCCGCATCAAGATCCCGCTTCGAGATCTCTCCTTGCTTGTCCGTGTGAATGATGAGGAGCTTCTCGGCCGCGAATTCTTCAGGATAGGTGGTGCGTAAATAGGAACCTACGTCTTCCGCGTCCGACGTGCTGTTGAGCATTACAAAGAGGATCGGCTTCTTACGGAGCCCTAGGAGCTGCTCGCGATATTCCCTCCAGCGCTCAACACCTGCCGTTAGATATGCCTGGTATCGAGTGCTAGCGACATCCGATGGTTGTTCCCCGATGCCAGCCGTCATTCCCTTCGTGGGCCGCTTCACGACATTGTCAATAATCGCCTGCTTCAGAGGATAGTCATAGACAGTCCATGTGAACAAGCCTCCCTTGGCGTACCTAGGCGTCGCTGTGAAATCGAATTGACCCGCGACTCCCCCGGCCATGTCAGCATGTAGCCGGCGGATCACCTTGTTCCACTCACTCGACTCGTCGTGAGTATGGTGCCCTTCGTCATTCACGACCAGGCACGGACCGCCGCGCTCAATTAGCCGTCGACCAAAGTCATCCGGCTCCGCATCGGCTGCTGGTGGTTTTGACCCGAGCACCGCCACCATCTCATCAGGTTCCGACGATTCAGTTGCCCCAGCTCCCTCGTAGAATTGCTGAATGTTCGTGAGGTAGAGCGCCCCCTGCGAACTTGCCCTCTCCGGATTACCGCGTACGTAGCACTCAAAGTCCCAATAGATTTCGAGCGCAGGGGGCACAATCGGATCGAACCTAAAGATTCGGCCACCCTCAAAGTCGGTTCTGAGTCGCTCAAAGACGATGACGTTTGGTGCGATCAGTAAAAACGAGCGTGCGTACTCGATGCTCCCTTCGGCGACGGCGTTGAAGTAGTGCCAGGCGACGGCCAGTGCGATCGCTTTTGTCTTTCCGCTCCCTGTCGCCATCTTCACGCAGTATCTGGCGAAATCATCGAACTGAAGCACATGAATGCCAGGGGTATTTGGCGCAAATCGTTCCAGTAGATCGCGGTGTCGCCTGACTCGCGCCACCTCATAAACAAAGATGAGAGTCTCCAGTGCTTCCCGCTGTGCTGGATGGTACGCGAAGGCGTTTCCATCACGGAGTCGATGGTCCGTATGGAACCAATAGTTCAGAAGCTGTTTGCTCGTGTCGGTAGCGCCTTTGTATTTCTCTTCGCGCCATTGCCCGACAGCTTTGCGTAGGGCCGGAACGCATGCCGCGGTCGTAACCCGTGCCTGGAGCAGGCTGAGCTGCTCATCCGAGAAGCCGCTCTTCTTCGGCACGGCTATGAAACCTCTACGGTGAGCGTCTTCGTCGTGTCGTTGCCGAGAATATCGATGACCTTGACCACGACGCGGTACTCGCCAGGTGCGTCGTAATTGTGCGTCGCAGTCTTGAGCAGACGCGGTTCCTTTTTCGTTCGGTAGGTTTGCCACTCATTGTGGAAAGCGTCGCCCTTGTTGTCCCAATCTACTGCCCAATAGTCGATCCACTGCGACCAATCGGAGATGCCTCGCTGAACGTCATCGGGCACGTCGTCTAGCGGAATGATGAAATCAGTCAGAGCCACATCAGCCCGCCGCGTCTTAACGTCCACGTCCACAGCAAGAGCGGCCAATTCATAAAATCTAACATCGCCTTGCTCGACCGCTCGCTTGTCTAGCACTTCGCGTGGTATGCGCCAGAAGCGTATGTCAATTCCTGCTCTGGTCGCTTCTTGCCGTGCCACTTCATTCAACTCAAATGCAAAGTCCCACCCAAGGACGTCCACTGACATGGCAGTGGGGGCGTCGCTGCCGGTGCCCACCGCTCGACGAAAGTCCGCGACGATTTGCTTCACGTCGCCCACCGTCACTGGTGCGTCAACGGTGCCGACGTGCACCATCCGCCCTTGCTTTACCCCGTGCAACCATTTGTATCCATCGATCCGTGAAGCTCGGTATATGTCGAGTACAAAGTTGCGGTAGGAGGCCGTCCTCGTCGCCGCTTCCTGTCCAAATTCAGACGCTTGCCAAAGCTGCCGTTCGTACTTCCCCAGATTTTGAACCACGAAGGGTTGAATCTCGGGAATAGACAGCAAGCGCTTACGCGTAACGTGAACAGCAAAGCGACCGAGATCGGCGACAACCCATCGCCGCCCGAGCTTCTCGGCGGCAGCGGCGGTTGTCCCACTTCCGGTAAAGCAATCCAGAACGAGATCACCTGGATTAGACGATGCGTTGATTATGCGCTCCAGCAGAGCGAGCGGCTTTTGCGTCGGATACTCAATCCACTCGCGACTGCTACCCATTAGCGGTGGGATATCCGTCCAGATATCTTGCATCGGCACCCCGCGCATCGTATCAAGGTAACCTTTGTAGGATGGCGTGCCCGTCTTCGAGTAGACGAGAAGCCCCTCGTCATGCATGCGGTGCATGCGCTCCTTGGTGAACTTCCAGACCTTCGTCACGCCGTTCCACGCGTACCTGAGGTTCGGACGATTCGGATTAGGATTTATGCAAGAGATGAGCCTATATCGACGGCCATCCGGCTCCTCATACTTATAGAAGTCGCGGAGATATTCCTCGCGATGGGGCGCGTATTGCGGATTCCAAGTGAAGTCTTCCCCCTTGCTGTAGCGAAGGAGCGTGTCATGTGAGGCACCGAACTTATAGTCAATGTTTCCGTGCGGAAGCGAGCGCTGCCAAATGATCTCATTGAGGAAGTGATCGCCGCCGAACACTTCGTCCATCACGGCGCGCGCATAGTGCACCACGCGCCAATCGAGGTGAACGTACATGGAGCCCGTTGGCGATAGCAATTCGTGCAGAAGCGTTGCTGTTTCGGCGAACCAGCGCAAATATGCATCGAGCGAAGTGGCGCCTCGCGCCTTGGCCTCTGCGGTAATGCTCCACGTATCTCGGTAAGCCTTCACCTCGATGAGGCTGGGGCGTTTGGTGAACGTTCCAGCGTCGTCTTCTTCACCCTCATCCTCGTCGGAGTTGGGCACGTGTGCGGTAAATGAGAAATCGTCGCCCGTCGCAAACGGGGGGTCAATGTAGATGAGATCGACCTTACCCGCGTACTCGCCAAGCAGCGCGGGCAGGACATACTTCTTGTCCCCCCAAATTAGCCGGTTGCGCCAGTCCGCATCTTTGGCTTGAGCAAACATGTCGAACGAACGCTGGCGCTCTTGAATTGACTCGTTCACCGTCTCGACAGTCTGGAATGGCAGGGAGACGTGCAGCGGCGCAATACGCTTTCCATCGTTGTCGTACTTACCGTCCCAGCGCAGCTCGGTCACAGTGTCACGCTCCCCTCCGTCTTCATTCGCCGAGCCAAACGCCGCCGACCCCCGGGACGCATCCTAGCCACTTCCTCAGGGAGGTTTTGCAGCCGTCGCCGATACGCCGCTTTGCGGCAAGCGGGGCAGCAGAAGCGTGGTGGACGACCGACTATGGGACGCAGCGTCGCCTTACCGCAACTCGCACACGTCCGGGGAAGAACGGGCGACTGCGAGGGAGACATGGCAGCGGACGCTAACAGGTTTCGTCCCGCGCTACAACTCGCTGGGATTCGGTCACAGAACCCAGACAGCTCCCTCGCCCGCGACGCTGACGTCGACTCCGCGAGAGTAGCTTCAGCCGACCGTGACAATCGGTCGGGGTAACGTCACCTACTGTTATGGGGCGAGTAACTCCCTGTGGGTTGGCTGAGCCAGAGTCCTCTCATCTACCTCCAGTGCCGCCCTAACCGGCTTGGTGAACTCCGGAGGGTGGGCTGATCCGACGACCCCGCTCTTGTTCATCGACTGATCCGTGTGACGCGGCCATCAGGGCCGCTCGAGGATGGCCACCGCACGCTGGAATCCGCCGCAGATCACGAGCGGCCGATCGCGTCGCACATGAAGGGGATGCACTACGGCGTACAGCGTTGGAGACTTGTTCCCAGCCCGGTGCGATCGCCAAACGGCGGATTGCCCGGGGCGACGCCTACGAGATGTGGGCAGGGAGCACCCCGAGAGCGCCTACCGCCGGGGCGGATGAGATTCGTGCGGCTTGTGAACGCAGGTGAGAGCAACCACGTCGCTCCCTGCTCCTGGAAGTCGTTATCCCAGCCGACCAGACGATCGTCGGCGAGCCACACCTCAGGCGCGAAATTCCGCACGGTGGAAACCGCGGCCGGGCCTTGCGCCTTGACAGGTATGTACCGAACTGGGTACATTCAGCGCGCGTGGACGCTGTGCTGCACGCCCTGTCGGACGAGAGCCGACGGACGGTAATGGAGGTGTTGCGGAACCATCCGGCCACGGTGGGTGAATTGGCATCGCTGTTGCCGATCGCCCGACCCGGCGTCTCGCGGCACCTCCGAGTGTTACGGGAAGCCGGTCTGGTGGAGGTGCTCCACCAGGCGCAGTGGCGGGTCTACAACCTGCGCCCCGAGCCGCTCGCCGAACTCGACGGTTGGCTCGGTCGGTACCGGGCGCTGTGGGAGCAGCGCATCGATGCCCTCCACACCGAGGTGGCGCGCGGAAAGCTCGCTCGAGGGGATACGCAATGACCACGAGCCCGGAATCAGATGACCGCATTGTGGGAAGCCTTCGACGCCTCGATGACGAGAGGGCAGCGGTCCGTGTCGAAGACATTTACGACACTGACATCGACGACCTGTGGTCGGCGCTGACCGACCCATCGCGGTTGGCACACTGGATCGCCACCGTCGAAGGCGACCTGCGTCCAGGCGGCCGATTCCACGCTCACTTCACCAGCGCCCACGAAGGGCTAGGACGCATCGATGTCTGCGAAGCACCTAGGCGACTGCTCGTCACCTTGGACCCGGGCACGTCAGAGGAGACGGTCATCGAAGCCAGACTCAACGCGATCGGCGATCAGACCCGACTGGTCATCGAGGAACGTAGTCTCCCGATCGGTGAGATCGCGGTCCATGGCGCCGGCTGGCAGGCGCACGTCGAGGACCTAGCTGCGTATCTCTCCGGTCGGCCCGGCGCCTGGCAACGCCGGTGGGCCCAGCTCACGCCTCGCTATGAGGAGATGGCCGAGCGCCTGTAATGGTTCGCCGAGCTGGCGCTGTGAATCACCACAGGATGTCAGCAGTTGCGGTAGTCCCGTGCGGTGATCGCATCTACGGCAGCGCGGTGAGACCTTCGGAAGGCGCCTACCTGAAGCGTTGCCGGGCTGGTCCGTAAGTGACTGTCAGAACCATGTCGAGCACGCTCACCGTCATCCTCTCGACGCTAAACGAACTGCCGCCATCGGAGTCCTCCTTCTGTTTCGAGCCAACCAATTGCAGTGATAGTCAGGACCCATCATCTATCACGGTCATCAGTCTCAGCGACGTGCGTTCTCGTGGGTGCTGTGCTGCTCGTTACCGGTTCGACAACCCCCCGCACCTATCCCAAGGATCGCGTACGTCGTCGTATCCGTGAGTCGTGCACCGGCTCACACGACGAGCATCGCTACGCCGTGATATCGCGGAACCAAAAGCTCGCGCCGGCACCAAGTGACCTCGCTACCGCGTACAGAGCCGCGATCAGCAGTGCGGTGCCGTATCCGACCGTCGTCGAGGACCCGGCACCGAACAGCGACGGCTGGCCGCCACTGAGGACTGCCGCGGACGACGGAATCGGTGAGGAGCGTCGCCCGTGTTGGGCGACGCTCCTCGTGGATCAGGGTAGGTCGACGTCGGTCGGTTGTCTAGGCCCCGTTACTCGACAGGAAGGCTGGCCCGTACCAAACCTGCACAGGCTGATTCGGATTCGGCGCTGCGTCCATGAACGACACGAAATCGTTGTAGCAGTAGGACTCCGAGTTGAAGGTGTAGTGGGTCGTCGGGTTCGATCCGGTGCAATTCCAGGTGTTCGCACCGCCGTCGATCGAACCACTGCCAACGAGGAACTTGTAGAACTGCACCATCGGCGCGCTGCCGGTGTGGGTTGTGCCGTTCACCGCCACGTCAGCGGCCATATTCTTCAACTGCTCAACGGGCGTGTAGACCGTCGCTCCCGTGCTGCTGTAGCAGATCGAGTTGTTTGCTCCACAAGCGACGGTCGAGGCGTCGTCGGGAAGCGTCGAACCGTTCACCGATACCACGCTCGCGAGGTTGTCCATGTAGCCGCCGAACGTGTGCTGGCTGGTTCCGGGGGCAAACCAGTTCACCCACTCTGAGTACGCACGACCGAAGCCGAAGTTGGCCTCAACCGAGCCAGTGCCGCACGTCGACGGAGGCGTCGCACACTGCACCGGATAATCCTGGCCTGCCGTTCCGGTTGAGCCGCTCCCGCTGTTGCAGGTGTCGGTGCCGATGCAGATATAACGGTTGTTCGGGTAGGCGTACATTCCGTTGCAGGGATAGCTCACCGATCCGACCTTCATGTCGTTCTGACAGGTCGTATCCGCGCCAGTCGTTTCGGCTGCTTGACTGGTCTGGAGCGCTCCGTACGATGCCGGGTAGTCCTTCGTCTCGATCGACGGGTAGGTGCCGTACAGAATCCACTCATTCTGCAACTGCGCCCACGTCTCGTAGCGATCGCCGAACTCGCAGGAGTTGGTCGCCGCTGCCGTGGTCCGATCGGTCACAACCTCGGGCGTTCCGTAGAAACCATTGTCCGTGGTCGCGTACATCGCGGATGCCACCTGGTCGGCGGTCACCGTCTGCTGGCCGGTGCCGACCGTGTTCACTAACGGAGCGCAGGTCACGGGGTCGTCCTGGGTCCACTGTGCCCTTCCGAAGAGGACGCTTCCCATCGTCAGGGACTGACCCGTAAGCCCGTTGGCGGCAGTCCCGTATTCGAAGTCCAGTTGAGCGGGCGTGCCACTCGGGAAGCCCCCGGTGGGGAAGGTGCCGGCCGTGCTTCCAGGGGGAAAGAATGTCTTGTTGCCAGCGGCGTCAAGCGCCTCGACCTGGAGGGCGTAACTCCCGTCTACGGGCAGCGACAAGCTGCCGTACAAGGCACCAGGACCGCACTCGAAACTCGTGCTCGCCGTATTCGGATTGCTTAGGAAGCACTTGAAAAAGTAGGCGCTGCTCCCGAACGACGTGCTATTCGACTGCAAGTAACAGAGCGTGTCGATCGGCTTGGCGTTGATCGTGCACGCCCCGCCGTACGTGCCGTGGATGCCGATCTTCACCATGACCTTTGAGATCGTCGACCCGCTCGAAGTCGCCGTCCCTGCGATCCAGGTGTCGGCCTGCGTCCCAGTCAACCCCTGATCTTCCTCGGGCGAGGTCATGGAAAGAACTGGTTGTGATACCGCTCCGACGACCTTCGGGAGCACGGTCCCACTTATCCCTGCGAGCGCCAAGGCCGCGACAGCCGCTCCACCGAGCAATCGCTTGTAAGACACGCGTTCTGCCCTCCTCGAGCAGCCGCAGCGAGGCCAAGGGGGCGCTCGTCGATCCAGCGGCTGACCCGTTAGCCACATTCTCTCTCGTACTCGGTCAGACGTGAAAACGCCGCCGAGCCGCTGGATCGAATCAGATCGAGACCCGGTTGTCGATCCTCATTCGGTGGGCGATCCGGCGCGGTCCCTCCCTCGCGGGCGATTGGACGTTGATCACGCGTCCACTAGCGTGCGCGAAGGCTGGGGAGCGAGGACTCGAGCCGCTGATCGGCTGAGCCAGCGTTATGCGTTCTTGCCGACGACGCTGCTTCGAAAGCAATGGAACGTGTCAAGGTCAGGTAACCCTGAAGGTCTGTGCCTCTTGATCGAGTAATCCTGCGGCGATCCTGTTGGGAGCCTGATGGGCCAACACAACAACATGAGCCTTTGCGACGGCCGGCGCCGGTTCACGAGAGCACGGGCGGTGCCCTTGAGCATGCCAAGCGGCCCGGAGGTTTCAGGTGTCGTGGAAGTCAGGCTCGTATCGACGTCTCTCGGCATCCGCACGGCGGACGGCGTCTATAACGGGCCTCCAATTGCGATCGGGACCGTCGCCGCCTTGCCGGATCCCCTCTCCTGCGTCCAGCCGGAGCCCGTCGAAGAGCCACTCGATGCGCCCCTTCGATATCGGCCAGAGGGCAAACGCCTCGGCATTCCCGGAGAACTTAGTGACTATCGACTCGACCGCGTCGGCGACATGGGCCGCAACGATTGGCAGGATCTTTTCGCGATCGGGATACGGGTAGGCGGGGATCGCGCTCCAGAGCCGAGCCACCGTTGCCCGCGCTCCAGGATCGCCGTTGATCAGGCTTCTGATGGCGTCCACGAGATCCTCCGGAGCGCGCCGCAACTCCTCTTCGAGGGTCTTCGTCTTTACTTGCCAAGACGCCGCCGCACGAACCATCTCGTCCAGCTGCGTCCGCGTGGTCGCGAGCTCGCGGGCCGCCCCTTCGAGCGAGATTGCTCTGATCTGCAACGACGCGTACAGGCTGTTGACGCGATCTAGCTCCGCGCGAGCGGCATCGAGCTCGGCACCCATCTCGACCCCTGCTTCCTCCCGGGCGAGCTCCAGGGCACGGACGGACATCGTGACTCCTTCAAGTATTGCCTGACGGGCGAACTCCGATGGCTTGAGCCCGGCGCGTCCGGCGAGCGCGTCGGCTGCCTGTCGCTCGCTCTCGGTCAGCCGAAAGGCGAGAGTGCGACTGCGAACTTCCTTCACCGATCGTACCGGAGGTGCGTTTGGCGCGTGTTGATCTTGGGAAGTATGCGCCGTTTGCGAAGCGTTTGCTGGTCGTTTGCGCCGAGTCGCCGTGCGCGGATTGACGCGTTCCCCGCGGGCGGGCACGGGCGCGGACGACGCCCGCGCGTGGAAGAGCTCCGCCCCGGAGAGCGGCCGGCTCAGCTCGGATACAGTCGGCGTCTGGCTCAGAAGCGCCAAGACCACCGCGCTCCGAACTCCGCGAGGCCACAGCCAGCGCGACGCTGCTGACAAGGGTCATGGTGCTCAAGGCGGCCGTGTCCGTATGGCAGCGCGCCGACGCGGCCCGTCAACACACGTCGTTGCCCACCCTCTGCCGGTCGTCGGATCGAGATGTCCGAGCTCGAGTCTGCCTCAGAGAACGCTCCGAATTGATCGAACGGCGCGTCTGAACGAAACGACTTTATGGTGCGGTGCGGTGAATCGTTGTGCTGTAAGGAGAAAACGCCCGAATTTTGATACTTCGCCTGTCGAAGTATCCCGACAAAATAAGGGATATCTGACCATGAGCGCACGCCATTTGGGGTAGACTTTGGCGGCGACCGTGTGCATCATCGAGACCATGGTGACCGCACTGCCGACAGACCCACCCCGACCTGCAAACCCGCTGGCCTTCCCGACAGTGGTCCACCCCTGGGGGATCAGCGGACCGGAACGCTTAGGTCGCGAGACCGATCGTCATCTTCCACCGCAGCGTCTCCGAGGAGCCCGAGCGACGTCATCGTCGGCCGGCGTCGCGTTCGGCGCCCACCGGCAGTCCCGGCCTCGCGGTATGCCGAGGCCGCGGTGACACCGACGTTGTTGCGTGAGGCGCGCGCCGTCCTTGCCGAAGTCGACGAGTTGGCGTTGGCAGCTCCGCCACCTTTGCGGATGTCGGCCAAGGGACCCGATGGCCGTGCGAGAGGTGTCGGTGCAGTCCTTGGCGAGGCCCGCCCAGGAGTGCGCCAGTGAGCGTGAAGGTCGACCCCGAGCGCCTGGGCTACGAGCTCGCCGTTCGTGGCCTGAGTGCCACGGACCTCTCCCGGAGGGCACGTTTGAGCCCAGCGACCGTCAGCGCAGCGCTCTCGGGCCGACCTATCTCGGCGACATCGCTCCGCCTCATCGCCAAGGTGCTGGTCGAGACCCCCGTTGACACGGTCATCAGTCAGCTCCTCCCGACCGCTCTGCGGGCTCGAACCCCACTTACAGCGGCGCTAGCCGAGGAGCGAGCTTAGAGCGAGAGTCGCTTGGGCGTCATCGTTGCATTCGTCGCATGAGGGCTCGGATCATCGAGTCGTATGCGTCTTCCTTGGTGAGGTGCGCGTAGCACGCTGCGATTACTTCCGGGGACGCCCCGGCGATGAAGCTGAGCTGCACGGAGTTCATGTCCCTCCGCAGCATCTCCGTCATCCACGAATGGCGGAGCAGATGCGGGAAGACCCGCTTGGTGATTCCCGCCCTCGCCACCGCATGCTTCACGACCTGGTAGACGCCACCCTTGGTGAGCGGCTCATAGTCGCCGAACGGGCCGCGTCGGTGCGCGAGGAATATGGCGTCTGTGCTGCGTTCCTCGGGGCGGGCGGCGATCAGCCGGTCGAGACGGCGCACCAGGTTTGGCGGGACAGGCACATCGCGGCTTCGATCTCGCTTGCCTTGCACTCGGAGGTGTGCCTGCCGCCCGCCGCGAATGAGATCTCCAGCGGTGAGGCGGGTGAGCTCCTCAAGTCGTAGTCCGCAATCCGCAAAGACTCGGATGATGACTTTGTCGCGCTCCTTCTGCATTGCCTGCTCGAGTTGGTCAAGCTCGGCACGGCTGAGCACATCGCGGGCGGGTTGTCCCCGGCGCGGCAGCTGAGGCATCGCCTTGACGGCTTCGCCTTCCCGGCTCGCCCAGTGGAGCAGCAAGCGAATCGGCCGGACATACGTGGCCACCGTGTGTCTGGAGAGCAGCTGGCCAGCGCGTGTCGTGCGTCCTAGCAGCTCCGACGTGAAGCGATCGACGGCGCGGCGATCGAGCTGGCCGACCTCGGTGATGCCCTCGCGCTCGCACCACGGGAGCAACACCGAGCGGATTGAGTAGGTGTACTGGTGCTCGCTGCGCGGGGAGAGCCCCCGAGCACGGCAATGGTTGAGGTAGTCGTCGGCAAGGCGGGTCAGGTCGGAGGGGGTGCTGGTCTTGAGCACGCGGAGGGTCATGGTTGGCAGCCCTTTTGGGTGAAATTGCTTTCTCCATCGTCACGGAGTCCACCCGAAAAACCAATGCTGAGCAGTGACTAATCGGGTGACTCGTGGGGGAGTTATCCACAAGTCGAACCAGCCCGAAAAGGCCCGAATTGAATTCAAAATTCGGGTTGGCTGGGGAGGGAGGATTCGAACCTCCGATTGGCTGATCCAGAATCAGCTGCCTTACCACTTGGCCACTCCCCAGCGGAGGGCATCGAGTGTACCGGACGCCCCCCGGGACCCCTGTTTGCCGCCTCCGCACGCGGCATATACTGGGCAGTGATGGATCTCCTCGAACTGCTCCGCTTCCAGGCCCGGCGCTATCGCTGCTCGGCCTGCGGCGAGAACATGGCCGACTGCGGGATCAACGTGCTCGCGCAGCAGGGGAATCGCGCCCTGGTCCGGGTCACCTGCGCGTCCTGCAACGACGAGAACCTGCTGCAGATCATCTTCCAGACCGAGGCCGAGGAGAACAAGGTCCCCACCATCGATGAGGGTGTCCCGGACGTCGCCGACCCCATCACAGGTGACGAGATGCTCGAGCTGCACTCGCTCCTCTCCTCACACGAAGGTGCCCTCACCGAGCTGCTCGTCAAGCGCTGACCGCGATCCCCGCCGGGGGTCGTGCGACACTTGCCCGCCGTATGGCGAGCCTCGACCCCGAGCAAGGCATGGTCTTCGACGCCCTCTACGGACTCGAGTTCGGCGAGACCACTCCGGAGCTGATGACCGCGACGTGCAAGGTCACCCCCAAGGTCCTGCAGCCCTTCGGGATCGTCCACGGCGGGGTCTTCTGCGCCATCGGCGAGACGATCACCTCGGTGGGCACCTACCTCGGCGTGAAGGATGCCGGCAACATCTCCATCGGGCAGTCCAACCACATG
>Ga0208827_1000810_pt1 | contig 14286 bp, 11 predicted proteins | sample Sb_taG_5_FD_187709 | JGI IMG/M metagenome (GOLD analysis project Ga0208827, IMG submission 187709) | Peat soil microbial communities from Weissenstadt, Germany - Sb_50d_8_FC metaG (SPAdes) (version 2) | ecosystem: Environmental > Terrestrial > Soil > Wetlands > Peat | place: Germany... | reverse complement strand
GATGACTAGCGGCCGGCCGCGGCCCGCGGCGATCTTTTTGCCTCAGGACCTGATGCGGCAGCCCTGCACCGTGGCCGCCGAGGTGCAAGGGTCCGCCCCGCCAGCGGCGCCTGACGTGCCCCGGTCGGCAGTCTTCGAGGCGGCGGAAGTGCTCAGAGCCGCCCAGCGGCCGATCATCCTGGCGGGGGGAGGCGCCCTCTGGTCCGGGGCCGGGGAAGAGATTCGACAGCTCGCGCGCCAGCTCTGTTGCCCGGTCATCACCACCCTCAATGCCAAGGGCATTCTCGATGAGCGCGATCCCTGGTCACTCGGCCACGCCCGCTCCGTGCGCGCCCGGACGGCCCTGCCCCATGCCGGCGCCATGCTCGCGGTTGGCTGCCGGTTCACCGAAGTGCTGACCGACTGGCGTCGGATGCCCGTGCCCCGGCAGCTCGTTCAGATCGATCTCGACGCCGGCCAGATCGGCATGAATCATCCGGTCGCGGTCGGCATCGTGGCCGATGCCCGCGCGGCCCTGGCCATGCTTCGCAAGCACCTTCCGGAGCGTCCGGCCGGCCAGGGCTGGGGATCCATCTGGGAACAGGCCCGGGAGGCCCGACAGCCACGGCCCGAATGGCTGATCGATACTCTCCGCGCCGAGCTACCCGAGTCCACCCCCGTGTTCACCGACGCCTGCGAGATGGGCTACCGGATGCAGGCCGACTGGCCATCGTTCGGCCCGCGCCAGTTCTTTTATCCATCGAACTACATTGCCCTGGGCTGGGCCTTCCCCGCGGCGATCGGCGCGGCCGTGGCCCTGCCGGGCCGGCACGTCGTCTCGGTCAGCGGCGACGGCGGCTTCTTGATGACCGCCCAGGAACTCGCCACGGCCGTTCGGCATCGTCTGTCCCTCATCGCCCTGATTCACAACGACTCGACCTACGGAGCCATCAAGAACATCCAGCAGCACGTCTTCGAGGGCCGCTATGTCGACGTCGATCTGACCAACCCTGACTTCCTCGCCCTCGCAGCCGCCTTCGACGTCCCGGGCCACCGGGTCCAGACTCCCGATGAGCTCCGCTCCGCTGTCCGCCACGCCCTCGGTCACGACGGCCCCAGCCTGATCGAAGTCCCCGACCGCTGGCGGTTCCTTCGCGACCTGGCCGTCCCGCGTTCGGAGCCGTGAACCCGGGTCGCGTTTTCACCCGTTCATTTGACGCGGTGACTTGTCGTGGTTAGGCTTGCGTTCGCTGATGACTTGTCTGACGATTGCCAGTTGCCATTCGAAAATTCCCGCTCCGTTTCGCCATGAATACCGATACGCAGTCAGCAGCCAAACCCTTGCCGGAGTCAGATTCATGTCCACGATGACGGGTTCACTGCCGGGACTGCCTCCCCACTCCGGGCTGATCTTGTACCGAATGGACGTCGACGAATATGAAAGCCTGGCCGGGGCCGGGGTTCTGAAGGATCCGCGGGTCGAGCTGATCGACGTACGATCTGCCGCCGCTACGCGGCTTGAACCAGGTACCTCGAAGACTGGTTCGGGCAGGGCCTCCTGACCCGCCCGTCCTCCGCGACCACAGGTCTCCCAATCCCCGACCATCGGCGCGTTACCTGGAGACCCACGGTCGGCCGAACGGCGGGGTCTCGAGATCCTCGCCGAACGAACCAAATTCGCAACGAAAGCAGTCGGGATCAGGGGGCGGTCAAGACCCACTTTGCAGACTGCCAGAGTGAGCCGCGAGCGCGAGGCCGCCCGGACAATTCTCATGCGCCGAAGCTACCGTTCACGTTTCCAATCTGCCGTAGCTGATCGAGATTGCCCTGTCGTGATCCCCCGTGGACAAGAGCGGCGCGCTTGGCTGGCTGATTCTTGTGCTCCCAGAGTTGTTTCATGGCCTCGTCCACCTGCTGCGGGGTGATCTGGTGCAGACACGGGTGGCCGAACGGGCAAAGCTCGGTCAACCAGCAGGGCGCGCAGGGCACGGGCGAGTAGAGATCGATATTGCCCGGATAGGACGTGCAGGATGGCTCGATGTAGCCTCCGAAAATGACGACGGCCGGGACGTCGAAGGCCGCGGCGAGATGCATCGGGCCCGAGTCTGGACCGACGTGCAGGTCCGCGGCAGCGGTCGCCGCGGCAAGCGCCTCCAGCGAGAGCTTGTCCACGAGGTTGACGTAATGGCCTTCTTTGCCGGGGCGCTCGATGACAACTCCCTTGCCCGTCTCGATCACGGTAGACCAGCGCATCAGGCGGCCGATCAGCTCCTGCCAGTGGAGATCTGGCCAGTTCTTGTTCGGACTCCAGGGCCCGGCCTTGCGATTGAGGATGATCCAGGGACGCGGCAGATCGCGGAATTCGTGGCGATAATGGTCGAGTAGACGCGGATCGAGTACGCAGGATGGCCGGTTGTTCCGGATGTCAACTCCCAGGATCTCGCCGAAAATGCCCGCAATGTGCCGCCGCACGGGAACCAGGTTCTCGTAACGGAGGCGAATGCTTCTCCACGCGGGCGCCGCGGCCACCGGGCGGACCTCGTCAATGAACGGAAGCCCGCGCACCAGGTTGGCGAAATGGGTGTAAAAGATGACCCGGCAGCTCGGATTACGCTCTTTGACCCGGCGCAGCGCGGGCGTGGCCATCAAGACATCCCCCAGCGCACCCTCGCGCACGACGTGAATCTCGGCCTTGCGGTAGGGTGCCAGGAACGGAAATCGATTCCGCACCGGACGCCAGGCCTGAAGCAACGAACTCCTTCCCTGCCGGCAGACATCGCGAAACGTCGCTTTTCGCCTCGAGGGCACGGGGTTCAAGCTCATTGCGGTTTTCTGCCTCAACCAAGAACTCTCCCCGCTTCCAGGCTCGGGAAGCCTCAACACTTCCTTTGAAGTCTAATTCATACCATGATGAAATCCTAGTATTCGGTGTACGCCTGGCGCTGCTTGACGCACGCTTGTCCTTGACATACATTTAGTTACGGCGAACCCGACAAGCTCGGCCGCGCGCGGGCTGACAGTGCGGTCAGCTCACGTATTGGCGCCATGGCTCCGAGCCGGCACAGCCGATCAGCCAGGCGCGACTCCTGCCGCCGTGATTCCCGGAGATCCGAGCGAAAGAACCATGGTTGGCGAATCCCCAGAGATCGAGTTCCTGATCGTCACGCCAACCTACCACCGCGAGTCCCTGCTCGCCCGTTTCTTGAAGCAGGTGAGGGCTCAGACCTACGGTCGCTGGAGGCTCTTGGTGGTGCATGACGGACCCAACCCTGTCACGGAGCAGCTTGTCGGCCGTTTTCGCGCGCTGGACCCGCGTATCGAATATCTCCACACGGCGACCCGCGGAAATGATTTCGGGGTGACTCCACGGCTCGAGGCGCTGCGACATACGGTCCAGACCAATTCACCGGATTATGCCGTCTTCTGGGACGATGACGATTACTTTGTGAAAACCGCGCTCGAGCGCATCGCCGCGAACCTCAAGGCGGCGAACTATCCCGGGCTGCTGCTGTCACCCAACAGCTACCGGAACCGGGTCATTCCGCCGCCCGGAATCGCGATCGGCGAACTGACGCAGGGGCAGGTGACTACCGGCAACTTCGCGGTCCGAACGCCGCTTGCACTCAAGGCATACGAGCAAATTATCACCATGAAGGATAATTCCTCGAACACTCTGATGTATGTTCAGGATTATCTGCTTTTTGACCAGATTCACAAGCAGGAGCCTCGGCCGTCGATCGAGGTCGCCCGCGATGGGGTGATCGGCATGCACGACGGCCTGCGCCCTCAGGTCTACCTGAGAAACCGGCTGGGGATTCCCCCCCTGGGCCTGCTCAACCGCGAGCGAATCAGCAAGCTGATGTTCTGGAAAACGAGTCCGCGCTGAGCTGGTGCCTCGTGATCACGGCGACATCGCGGGTCCGGGGTGCGCTGGTGAAAAGTTGGTGTTGACCGTACTGGAGGGACGGTTTCGAGCCGCGTGTTTTTGTTGCGCGCGATCGAACGACGGCGCGAGCGACCGATCCTTTTCCCCACCTTGCAAAGGGGGGGCCAGGGGGGGTAGGCCGGGAGCCTTGGAAATCCAAAACGACTCTTCCCGCCTCGCGAGAGGGATGCAGAAGGACCAAGGTGAGGAGACAGAGGTGAACCCATTCGATTTGACCGGCAAGGTGGCCATCGTGACCGGGGGCAATGGCGGCATCGGACTGGGCATCGCCCGCGGACTGGCCCAGGCAGGCGCCTCGATCGCGGTACTGGGACGCAATGAGTCGAAATCCAGGCAGGCGGCGCGGCTGATCTCTGAATCGACCGGTGCGGCCACGCTGGTCGTCACCGCCGACGTGACAGAGCTTGAGGACGTAGAACGGGCGGTTGCCGAGACACAGGGCGCGTTCCACCGCATCGACATCCTGTTCAACAACGCGGGCATCAACATCCGCAAGCCCCCACAGGATCTGGCCCTCGACGAGTGGACGAGCGTCCTGGACACGAACCTGACCAGCGCGTTTCTGATGGCCAGGGCCGTGTACCCGGCCATGAAGCGCGCTGGCGGCGGCAAGATCATCAACACGGGCAGCATGACGTCGATCTTCGGGTCGAGCTTTGCGGCTGCCTATGCCAGCAGCAAGGGGGGGATCGTCCAGCTCACCAAGAGCCTGGCGCTGGCCTGGGCCGCCGACAACATCCAGGTCAATGCCATCCTGCCGGGGTGGTTCGATACCGAGCTGACGATGCAGGCACGGCAGGAAATCCCCGGGCTGCATGACCGCGTCCTGGCCCGCATCGCCCAGGGACGATGGGCCAGGCCCGAGGACATGGCGGGCACCGCCGTCTGGCTGGCCAGCTCTGCCAGCGACTATGTCACCGGCGTGGCCATTCCCGTGGACGGCGGTTACTCCGCGGCACTTTGATGAACGCCCGCCACCCGGGCGCGGGCTTTCATTCGTTGGCAGCAGGGGCTTCCGACGCCGTTTCGGAATCGGGCACGACCCGGCCGATCAGCTCGAGCTCCAGCTTCTGGTTGAAGGGCAGCTTCATGGCAAACGGCTTCAGCGGCATCATGAACTGGAGGTTGGGGAAAGTGAACTGGGGCAGCGTGATCGGCTTGAACAGGCCCTTGGCCAGCTCGAACGCCGTCTTGGCCGTCTTGCTGTCCGCGGCTGCGGAGGGTTTGGCTGTCGGATTGGCGGCCGGGGCGGCGCCGTGGTGCGGCTTCTTGGTCTGCGGGCTGGGCCGAGGCTCGGACGAATCGCCGGGCGAGGGCGAGGGGTCAGTCTTCTCGTCGTCCGGCAGCGGGGGAAGCTCGGCTGGCGTGCCGTCGGCATGAACGCCCTGGGGCAGCGTTCGGCTGGGAATCGCCGGGATCACCAGCCGAGGGGGACTGACGGCCACGCGCGGCAGCGGTCCAGGCAATTCCAGGGTCTCGGGACTGGTCGAAGCGGCCGGCAGCGCGACTTCCTCGGCGGTGATCAGCGCCAGTCGTTCCCGAACCACGGCCTTGCCGTCCTTGTCGGCGACCGTGTGCGGGCCGAAGCCGACCAGCAAGAGCTCATCCCGAGGAATCAGCCACTCGCCGGCGATCTCCGCATGGCCGATCTCGGGGATCTGCACCTGGGCCGAACGAGTGGGGCTCCACGCCGCTTTCTCGGCGGGGCAAGATGCCGCCTGCGATCCATGGCACGCCGCGGCGTTCGCCTCGTCATCGGCACTGCAACCTTCTTCGCCGCCGGCATGCGATCCCGCCTGCTTCGCTTCCGCATCCGCGGCTTCCGCATGGCCTGCTGCCGGGCACGTCGACTCGCAGCCCGCGTCGCTCTTCGCGTGCTGGGTGCAAGCGATGTCCTGGACGGTAATCCTGTTGATCGAGACGGGCTGATCGAAGACGTCTTTGAACGAGAGAGGCTGATCGAGGTCTTTGATGAGCGACCGCGCTGGTGTTCCGATGATTGCTTCCTCGGCGATCACCGTCCTGGTTCCGTTCACATCCACATCAACAAAATTGTGTATATCTTCGATAATCAAGACAGTCGCCGGGCATCCCGCCGGCTCGACCTTGCTGCCTGACACAGAGGCAGTTGCCGGGGCGGGAACATTGAGCGTGTGAACCGAGCGAATATCGGTATCTTCGATCACGAGCTGGGCCAGGACACCCTGGTCGATGCTGCGGCCGGCGATGGTCGAGGTGAAACCTTCGCGGACGGTCTCGGTCGTCTGCCGGGGCGCTGCGCCCTCGCCTCTCCAGGCAACCTGGGTCACGAAGGGATGGTTGTTCCGGATGGTGAAGTGGGCTGGAGCCTGAGAGAACGCCGTGACCCTGGGGGTTGTCACGACTTCCTTCGTGGTCCCCTCGGGCAGCGTCTTGAAGAAATCCCGGGGCGCGGTCCAGACGGTCACTCCGCCGCGGCTGGCCACTGGCTTCAGACCGCGGCCGGCCGCCTCGCGCCACTGGAGGCCGTGCACCTCGATGACCTGGAATTGATAAGTGATCTCCGGCCCATCCGCTTTCGGTTCTGGCGTGCCGGCAAAACCGACCAGCACCACCGCGAGCCATTCCAGCGCGATGCTCATGCGACGACCTCCGTTTCGTCCGTTCGAACTTGCGCAATTGCGTGGGGGGTCCCCGAGCGGGACCCGGGTTCGGGCGGGATGATACGCCTGTTGGTCATGGACGTCAATCGCGGCTGTCGGACGGCGCACCGAAAAACTTGAGTGATTCTGGTGGCGATCGCCGGCAGCGAGGATTTCAATGTGTCAAGCCTGAGTGCGGGCCGTGACTCCCGTCATCCTGAGGACTCTGCTGGCGGCCCTCCTCGTCGCCATCCTGCTCGACGAAAAGGATGCCATCCTGGTCCGGTTTGTCCTGTTCCCGCTCCTCGAACACGATGCCCTCGCGGCTCACGCTCTCGGGATAGTCGGCAAAGCCCCGCCGGGGACGGTCGACTTCGATCTCGAATCGACTCAGACATGCGTGGAGTAACGCAAATGCCGAGACACCATAGAACGCAAGGCTGAGCACGCCGGTCATGACGAGAGTTGTCGGGCTGGGCCCGTAAGTGCGAAAGGACTCGTCGAGGTCGCTGAAAGAAAAGGGTGCGGCAGTCACGATCATCGGAGTGACCCCCGCGGTAAACAGGATACTTTCGGGCCCGTTCATGGCCGGCGTGCAGCAGAACAGATAGCCACCATTCAGAAACACGAGAATCGCGATGGTCGCCGCGATAGCCCGCGCCGAGCTCTTCGATCGCAGGGAGAGATACGTACCCAGAACCGCGATGAACGTGAGGTAGATCGAGGTCGCCACGATCGCCAGGAGAAACCCCAGGGGGTGCACCGCACCGCAGATCAAGCCGATGAGCCAGACGAAGAGCAAGACGGCCAGAATGCCGCGAACTCGCCACAGGGCCCCCAGGATCTTCCCGGTGACGATTTCCTGGCCCTCCAGCGGCGTCACCGTCAGGCTGGTCCAGGCGTCCTTCTCTCGTTCCATCGTGATTCCGGTCGCGGCCCCGGCTCCCAGCAGCAGTGCTATGAGCACGTAGAGGCACGCCGTCAGAGATCTCAGGCCACCGCTCAGCATGTCGCGGGCGGACTGGTTTCCTGTTGACCCGTAGCCGTAGTCCAGAAGCTCCTGGAACGCGGGGATGCATGCGAAATAGGCCCAGTATCCCAGTCCCCCCACGGCGGCGACGGCCAGGCAGATCAGGCACACCGTTCTCAAGAGACTCGGGCTGGAAAGCGTTCCGCTGCACTCTTTCCAGATCATGGGGGCATCACCGCACGGCCGGCGCGCGAACAGGCGGTGAGGCTTTGGGGCACTTCGCGTGCCCAACCAGCGCAGACCCCGAAGCCGTGAGCCTTGCTCCACCGGTCGCAGCCGTAGCGTGGACCAGGCGATGAGCAGAGTTCCTTGAATGAGCTGAAGCCCGATGAGCCAGGACACCACGCCAATGCCGCCACCGGCGCTGAAGGCTCTCTGGTCCTGAAAGCTCAGAACCGCAGGGCTGCTGCCGATGACCCACTCCGTGATCGGACGGGCTTCCGAGGTGAGCATGCCCAGCGTGCCCCCCGCCGATTCGCAGAGCCATTCGACAAGCGGCAAGAGCAGCCAGACCAGCTCGATCAGATAGGTTCGCAGGATCGCATCCCGGGGCCGCGCGGAGAACGTCGAGACAAAAATTGAGACGGCAGCCAGCAGGTACAGCGTTGAGAATGAGGTCCCATAGCAAAGCCAGACGGCGACCGGATCGACACCGCCAAGAAACAGCGCGATGCTGACGACCGGCAGCCCCACGGCGACCAGGACAACCAGGTTCACCAGCCGGGCGGCCAGTTTACCCAGCACGATCTCGGCCCCGGTGAGCGGGCTTGCCAGCAGATACGACAGCACTTTGCGCTGACGATCCTCGGCGATCGTCCCCGCCACGAACGCCGGAGTCAGCAGCAGAATCACGATTCCCTGGAGCCAGATCACATTGCCGAAAAGATTCATGCCAATCAGGGCAAGCTCTCCGGGGGTGTATTCCCGATTGGTCTCGGACTGAGTAGCGTAGGTTCCCCAGTGATTCGTTGACTGAATCATGAGGTAGAGCAGGAAGAGGCCCAGAGCGGTTCTCAGCGCGTACGATCGCCGGCGCCGTGCAACGGTCCGCAACTCGTGAAAGAAAACGGGTCCTGGCAACATCGGTGGTTCGAGAGACCTCGAAAGAAAGAGAGGAATTCCTGCCAGGTGAAGAATCGTGCCAGCCTCGCCCTGGCCTATCGACATGAGGCGGCATCCATCCCTGCTGGCGACGGAATTCCACGATCGCTCTTCCGCGGAGCCGGTTCAAGCCCGACTTTTCGACCAACTCACCTCAACCCCCAGATTGCGCCGCACATTGATTCCTTGCAGGGTGTCTCTTAAGATGACGTAAGTTCCTGGGAGTTGACTCATTGCCCGATACGAACCGGACGAGGGACTCGGCCTGCAAACACAGGGCCAGGGCAACGGCCGAGGACGCGGGGGGATCAGTCGCATGGCCACGGACACGAGGCTCAAGGAGTCGCTCCCCGCGATCACCGAGCGAATCGTCGAGACCTATGAGGAATGTGGGGCGATCCATCACTTGGGTCACTGCCCCTTGCCCAGTTATCGCGAGGTGGTCGAGGTCATGGCCGACCTGCGCGAGATCCTCTACCCGGGCTACGGACGCAGGCAAAGCCTGCACATGGGCAACGTCGCCTACCACGTCGGCGACCTGATCGACAGCCTGCACGACCGGCTGACCCAGCAGATCGCCCGGGCATTCCGGCACAACTGCCTGGCGCAGGACCTGGAGACAGACTTCGAGGGCAGGGCCCAGGAAATCGCGATCCAGTTCCTCGGCACGATTCCGGAGCTGCGCCGGTTGCTCAGCGAGGACGCCCAGGCGGCCTACGACGGCGACCCGGCCGCCAAGAGTCTGGACGAGATCGCCTTCTGCTACCCCGGCGTCGCCGCGATTTCCGTGTATCGCCTGGCCCATGTTCTTTTCGGGCTGAGGGTTCCGCTCATCCCCCGGATGATGACCGAGTACGCCCATGGCAAGACCGGCATCGACATTCACCCGGGCGCCCGGATCGGCAACCGCTTTTTCATCGACCACGGCACCGGCGTGGTCATCGGGGAGACCACCGAGATTGGCACCGGCGTGAAGCTCTACCAGGGCGTGACCCTCGGGGCGCTCAGTTTTCCTCGCGATGAATCGACCGGCGAGGTCGTCCGCGGTACCAAGCGGCACCCGACCATCGAGGACGAGGTCGTCATCTACGCCAATGCGACGATTCTGGGCGGCCAGACGACCATCGGCCACCACTCAGTGATCGGCTCCTCGGCCTGGTTGACGCGAAGCGTGGCGCCCCACACGATCGTCACGATCGAAAACCCGCGGCTGCGGTACCGAGAGGGTCCTGATGTGCGCCTGGATGATGCCTATCCCGACCGGTTGAACTACCAGATCTGAACTGCGAAAACGCCCCGCCTCGAGTATCTCCCATGAATCGCGCCAGAGTGGTCCAACTTTTCAAGAGTTCCGGATGGCCGGGACCCGGCAGGCTGCTTCTTTTCGCCTGGTTGATGAACGCCCTGCCGGCGAGCGGTTCGCTATCTTCAGCGGCCTGGCAGGAGCCGGCGACCCCGCAACCTCCCGCGCAGCGGGCCATCAACTATCGGCAGCCCGTGCGGGAGTACAGAGACGTGCGTATGGGCAATATGAAGGTTGCCGTCGAGCAGCAATTGCAGGCCGAGGCCCCCCAGATCGCCGCGAAAGCCCTCGAGCGATTGAAGTCGGAGCGTACGCGTGCTCTGGCCGCCCTGCCCGCGAAGGCCAGCGAGCAACTGGACAGGATTCCCTTCTTCCTGATGTATGGACCGAACGCCAAGGGCGGAGGCCGGAATAACGGGCTGGAGTATTATCAGAAAAACGCCCCGCGACAACATCCCGAGCTCGATCGGCGGTGGGGCGATGCGATCGTCACTTACTGCGCCCAGAACTATGTAGAAATCTCCGACCTCTGGGCCCAGAAGGCGCTGCTCCACGAGTTCGCACATGCCTACCAGCTTGAGCAGTGGCCGGAGCATCAACCCGATATCCAGAGCGCCTGGGAACACGCCAGGGACAGCCGTCTCTATCGTAATGTGCGGGACGTCGAAACCGGGAAGACGGTTGATAGTGCTTATGCTCTGGTGAACCAGCTCGAATATTTCGCCGAGCTCTCCTGCATGTACTTCGCAAAGTGCAACTACCAGCCGACTGACCGCGAGGAGCTCAAAGCCTACGATCCCGTCGGCCATGCCATGATCCGAAAGCTGTGGAGACCAGAGAAGTAGCCGTCCCGACCGCGCGGTTGCCTCAAGAATTTTCACCGGGAAGTGAAAGCTGATATTCCAGTCCCCCTCTTTATCCCGGAGAAAGGCGCGCGGCCAAAGCTTTCTGACAAGCAAAGCGTTACGGTTTCAGCAGGCTTGGGAGGGTCGGGTTTGGTTCCATGGGAGCCTGGAACAGGCTATTCCCATCCTTGTCTTGCAGTCTCAGCCGAGGCGAACCATCGGGCTCCAGTCCGAGGAAGATCCGGGGCCGGCGGTCCGAATCGAGCAGGTTCAAGGCGACCTGGTTATCCTTATTGACCGTGAGGACGATCTGCGGGTGCTTCGAACCCTTGTGGCTGAGTTGCAAGACGGCTCCGTTATTCGGGTCAGGAGTGACGGCAAGGAGCGCTCGTGGGAACCCTCCCCTATCAACGAGCACGATGCTCCCAGCCCGGACTTCCTCGGTTCTTTGGGCAAGCTGAGCGCCACCCAGCGTCATCAGAATCGCAACAACCACGGTCAGGCCACCGAACTGCTTCATGTGGCGATGAGTCCGTCTCAAGTCAAGACACTCTCGCTCAAGGCGTTGCACTCGGTCAGCCAGCTCTTCGGGCAAGTGCTTCTCCATGGTGATCTCCGATCTTGAGAATGCAACGAACGGAACAGCACCCTGTCCCTGATCAGCCTTCCATTCGCGCGGCAGACCTCGTAAGTCCGGACGATGAGCCCAACAACGACTCCCGTCCCCTTATCCAGACGCAAGGAGTTCGGCGAACGCTCCAGGATCTCGGCAGGCGTGCCCCGCTCATCTGGAGGTCAGTAAACTCTCGCTTTCAACACTCGGGTTCCTGAATGCCACCACCGCTCATCTCATCAAGCGAGTCGGTGAGCGCCTGGAAAGCCCGCATTTCCTCTTTTCCAAGAATTGCTTCGCACGCTCCCTGCCGTACGCCATGATGTTGCAGATGAAGCTTGGGCTCCGATCCAGCTTCGAGGAATAGTCCAAGTCGTGTTCCATGATGATGCGATGCACCTCGATATGCCGATAACTACTGTCGATCAGCATACCCCGGTCAAGCAATTCGTTGATCTTCTGGATGAACCGGAGTTCCTGCTCCAGCAGTAGGCTGCTGGTCCGCTCGTAGTTATCAGAGAGATCGCCTGCCATGCGGGACAACTCGTTGCGGGTGGACTTGATGACCTGAATCACCCAGATTTCATCGGGTCCGAAATCGGTAAGCTCCCGAATCGGCGGGTTCTGGAGAAGCAAACCTTCTCCCTGGGAGTGGCCATGCAGGGCGACCGCTGAGAACAGGCGTTGGATGGTAGCCGCGGCGAGGATATGATTGGCGCTGATTTGCGGGCCGTGGAACGCCTCGATGGAGCCGTTGACATCTACGGCCTCGACGAGTAGTCCGGGGGCATCCTCATTTCCGGCCAGGGAGCGGGCCTCGGCGAAGTTCACTCGCCGTTCCAACATTTTCCGCAACTGATCCTGGCACAAAGAAGGGAGGTAAGGGCTGAGACCGGGTAAGGCGACCATCGAGCGGAGGTGAGACGCCATCTGGGCCGAGTAGTTCAGAAAGGTGTCGATAAGGCAAGTGGCGGAATAGTCCTGCCAGAACCCCCGTAGCTGGTCTGTGGCCCTTTGAGGATCTCCTCGGAGCAAGCCATCCCAGGCGAGCAGGGCGCAGATGGACCCGTAAGACATACCGCCGATAGCTGCGATCTCGCCGTAGTCGCCGTCTTTTTCCAAGAGCCCTTGGAGGACGCCTGCCGAGAAGGCAGCATGACTTCCGTCGCCCTGGCAGGTGATGGCAATTCTGGTGGGCTTCGCAGTTTCACTGCTGCGAGATTGCTCCCGGAGAGCACCCTCCAGCAAGCATAAGGGCTCTTCTCCGAGGAGTAATTCCCGGAGAGTTGCCGATTGTTCGGCGGTGATCTGGCCCGAAAGCCGGATTTCCTCGACCTCTACGAGGCACTGTTCGACGGTATCTTCCTTACCGGGATAGTAGGAGTGGCTCGCGATCCTTGAGAGGGATCCGACGAGCTTCTCGAAGTAAGATGCTTTGTCCACCGTGGGGTCTCGTCCGTGCGGTTTGTGGAAGCGGAGATGGTGAATTCCACGTCTTGGATGTTCGGTCGTCGTCGAACCCGCAGCACTGACATTTGTAGACGACACTCGGAGATTTTGGAAACAACCATTTTAGGAACATGCAAGGCAATTTACAAGGCAGGTTTATCAATACTAAGTATTAATTCCCGTAGCCTCCTCGGGTCTCACGTCTTCACACGATGCATGAATCTGTGCTTCGTGCCATCTCACGCCGTTCGATCGGTGGCTATCCAGCGCCGTGGGCCAATTGACGTTTGGGGCGGGTCCGTACCCCTCGATGCCAGAGCACAAACTGGAAGTCATGAGCATCGGATGGCGAGATCAATTGTTCATTGCTTATCGCTTCTGTGTCGGCCTTCGGTCCTCGGCGAGGTGCAAAATGCGTTCAGAGTGCTCAGGGCTTTCCCTCGGAGCTGCGCCCACTCTTTCGGCTACGCCGGGATGACCAGGCGCGTCTTGGGGCTCTGTTGATTGTGATCAGCGTCTCGAAATCCATCGGTCGCGTCCCCTCACCCCGGGGACGCGAGGAGCAGGACGGCCAGGCTCCGTGCCCCCTGGGCCCCGTGGATGATCACCCCCTTCGATGTCGCCGGTGGCCGAAGGGCCCGCCATGAAGACGCCGTAGGGGCTGGCGGCGAGGTCGATCCGCCCGTAGGCGTCGTGCATGGTCGCGACGATCGCCGCGGGGTCGAGCAGCACGACGAGATGCTGCGACAGCACTCCCAGGGCGCTCACGACCAGCTCCCCCTGGGTGAGCCAGACGGCCCCCGCTTCCGCCACCCCGAGCGGACTGCGAACCACCCCGACATCGACGTCGTCCAACTCGTGAGGGTCGTCGACGTCCTCGACCCGCCGCGTGCCCGGAACTTCGGTCGCGGCCGAGCAGACGACCTTGGCGGCAGGGAACAACTCCGCCACCTTGGCCTGGGCGGCCTCGCCGTCGGCCACCTCGAAGGACCTTCCCCCCATCGCCTCCAGTTGTCTCCGGAAGGAGGGGAGGAGGGGCTCGTCGTTTTCCGCGAAGCCCGGAATCGCGGGCAGCGGCACGGCGCGGCGGGGCAGGTTGCTCCGGACCGCCGCCAGGATCGCGTCACGCGGGCTCATGTGTTCCTCCGGTTCTCGAGGTACCACTGGCGGAACGTCTGCTTCGGGGCGGCCGGCAGCTCGCGGTGCTTGCCCCAGGGGTTGAGCGAGTTGTAGAGCAGGAACCGCGGCAGGTGCACCATGGCCGACTCCCCGACGGACTCGGCGGCGTGGAACAGCGCCGGGTGGGCGAAGGTCGTCCCCAGCGCCCGCATGCCGACCCTCTTGGTGAGCGTCAGCAGCCCTTTGGCGGCGACCACGCGGCGCCACTTGTAGATCTGGT
>Ga0208827_1000790_pt1 | contig 14445 bp, 13 predicted proteins | sample Sb_taG_5_FD_187709 | JGI IMG/M metagenome (GOLD analysis project Ga0208827, IMG submission 187709) | Peat soil microbial communities from Weissenstadt, Germany - Sb_50d_8_FC metaG (SPAdes) (version 2) | ecosystem: Environmental > Terrestrial > Soil > Wetlands > Peat | place: Germany... | reverse complement strand
ATGGAGAGCCCCAGCGTTACCTCATCCTCGGGGTATCCAAGGCCGGTATGGCCTCCGCGGCCCTCCATGCTCGCGAACACGCGACCAACCAGAGAACGCCAGGGCTCGCCTGCTGCCACGGGTGGACCCAGGCGCAGATAGCCGAGCTGCTTCGGGCCGATGTTCGGATGGTCCGACGCTGGTGGGAACCGGCACTCGTGCGACTACACCGGGTCATGAGAAACGAAGAAGAGAGCTTGTCGTAGCTTGGATCACCCGAAGCCCGTTGTGACAGAGAGGCGGGTCAAGTGGAGCCAGACCTCAGCCTGGACGACGCAGTCCGCCGCTGGCAAGCTCTGCGGGAGCGGGGTAGGACCGCCGGGGTGGAGGACCTGTGCGCCGACTGCCCGGAGAAGACGGCCTACCTTTCCGAGCGACTGCGGGCGGTCGCATCGTTGGCCGCGTTCCTGGGCCTAACGCCTGAGGCCATCGAGACCCAGGTGGAAACTCTTGGCGACGATCGCACCACCCAGGGCCCGCTCGCAGATCCGGACACCGCACACGACTCGGTTTGCAGCAGCCTGCGGCCGCCAGTCCTGGGTTCACGTTTCCAGGTCTTGCGTCTCCTTGCGCGAGGCGGGCTGGGCAACGTCTACGTGGCTCACGACACGGAGCTGGGGCGGGAAGTCGCTCTCAAGGAGATGCAACCGCGCTTTGCCGACGACCCTGTGAGCCGGTCCCGCTTCGAACGCGAGGCGGAGGTCACCGGGCGGTTGGAGCACCCGGGAGTCGTTCCTGTACACAGCTTCGGACGTAACGCCGACGGCCGTCCCTATTACGTCATGAGGCTCATCCGAGGGGAGACACTCGGCAACGCGATTGCGGGGTACCACAATCACGTGATCAGCGAGGGGGAAGACCCGGGCGATCGGTCTCTGGCTCTCAGGCAATTACTCCGGCGTTTTATCGACGTATGTAACGTCATTGAATATGCGCATAGTATTGGAATGATGCACCGGGACATAAAGCCGAACAACATCATGCTCGGCCCCTACGGTGAAACCCTCGTGGTCGACTGGGGGCTAACCGGTGCGGTTGGGAGGGTGGACAGCGATTTCAAGAATGACGGCTCCGAGCCGACTCCCTTGGCCACAAACGAAGCTCTGACCTTGCCGGGATCGACCCTCTCGGCAATAACCTTGTTCTTGGCCTTGCACAGAATAATGCCAATTGAGGGCTTGTCGTCGGGATGACGGAGCAGGTCATCCACGGCAGACAAGTAGAAGTTCATCTTCCCGGCATACTCCGGTTTGAAGGGGCCGGCTTTCAGTTCCAGCACGACGTAACAGCGCAGTTTGACGTGATAGAAGAGCAGGTCGATGAAGAAGTCCTCGGCGCCCACCTCGAGCCTGAACTGCTGGCCGAGAAACGCGAAACCCGCCCCCAGCTCGAGCACGAACTCCCGGATATGGGCGACCAGACCTCGCTCAATCTCTCGCTCCTCGGCTTCCCTCGCCGTGGCGAGGAACTGGAAGTCGTAGGGGTCCTTCAGCAGCTCCCGCGCGAGGTCGGACTGGCGCCTGGGCAGTGATTGCTCGAAGTTGGTGCTCGACTTGCCTTGTCGCTCATAGAGATCGCTCTCGATCCAGTGAACCAGGACGTTCCTGCTCCAGCCGTTCTCGATGGTTTGACGGACATACCACTCGCGCTCAGTGGGGTCCTTGACCTTGTCGAGCAAGACGCAATTATGGAACCACGGAATTTGTGCAGCAGCCTGCTGCACAATTGGTTCGTCAGGCCAGGCCTGGGCAAAGGCCCTCATGTACTTGAGGTTTCGCGGCGAGAATCCTTCCATGCCGGGGAACTCCCGGCGCAGGTCGCCAGCAAGCTGCTCGATGACTTTGGCACCCCAGCCATGCTGCTTTTGCCGGGCAAGGATGTCCCGGCCAATCTGCCAGTAAAGCAGGACGAGTTCCCGGTTGACCGAGACCGCTGCTCGGAGCTGTGCGGTGCGGATCCGCTCTTTGAGCTCGCCGAGGAATTGCTCGTAATCCTTGGGAACCAGGTCGGTGTCTTTTGCGGGCCCTTGGTCCGGTTTCTTGTCAGCTTCGTTCTTCCTGGCCATGGCGGATCCTCCTTGACCTCTTGAACTACCTCGAATTCCGTCCGGGGACAAGGCCGGCGGTCGGGAAAAGTTCCCCACGACGAGTTCCGGGGACAGCAGGGCATGCCTTGGCCATGCACTCTCGACTGGGATCGATAGCTGGAATGGTTCCCCGGGGGACGTCTTGTTCACGTTGTACCCAAGACGAACGAAGGCGGGATCGACCAGGAAAACAAACCCAATTCTCGGCCGGCGGCAGCGGCAGGATGGCGAGTGGCGGGTAACGAGGAAAACGATTTGTATCGGTTCAGCTTTCAACGCGAAAACGGTTGGTGGGAAGCCGGGACCACCCAGGGATACTTCTCCGTCTGCAAGGCAGCACGTTGGGAAACGGCTCTAGGCTTGGGCTAGTGTCGGGTCTGGCCGGGGAACATCCTCGGCCTTACGGTGACTGGCGTACCAGTCGGCCAGGTGCTTCCGAGCTGCCTCGGCGAACTCCGCGTCCTCGACATCCCACGCCAGGCGATCCCCATTCTCGCGCGCCAGGAACGCGAGGTTGAGCACGAGTTGGCCGAAGCGATACTCGGGGCACGCCGCGCTCAACTGCTCGATGAGTTGGAGAAGTTCACGTCGGGTCGATCATGGCAAGGTGTCTCCGACTGACGGAGTTCTGAGTTGAGGGTGGGTATGGTAGCCTCCTTCGATCAATTGTAATCGACTTCTCGGTTCTTGCCCCCCTCGACAGGAAGCCGTCCTCACTGGAACCTTCCTTTGCGGTTGTTTTCGCTTCCGATGAGCTGCCATAATATGAAGCATTCCTTCAGCCTTCGACCACGCCGTGCCTGCCCGCCTGGCCTTTCCGAGGTGACGATGCGAGCCGTCTCTTCTGCTCAACATGATCAGGACAATCGCGGCGAGGCCACGGCCGGCCCTTGCATAGAGCGTCGCGTGGTGGCGGGCTTTTGGTTGCTGCTCTTCGCCCCGGTTCTGGCATTTGCCAGCGATTCGGCTCCAGTCAGCTTCAGCCGCGATGTCCTGCCGATCCTCTCGGAGAACTGCCTGCTTTGCCACGGGCCGGATGTCAAGACGCGGAAGGCCGAGCTGCGACTCGACGTCAAGGAGAGCGCGCTGAGGTCGAAAGATCCGATCATCGTGCCAGGCAAGAGTGGTGACAGCGAGCTGATTCGCCGGGTGGAAACGGATGATGCGGACGAGCTCATGCCGCCGCCGAAGTCGGGTCGCAACTGACGAGCCGGCAGAAAGAAACGCTCAAGCGGTGGGTCGATCAGGGAGCCGGATGGGGCAAGCACTGGGCGTTCGAGCCGCTAGTCCGGCCTGGGTTGCCCAGGGTGAGAGACTCGGGCTGGGCGAGGAACTCCATCGATGTCTTCGTCCTGGCCCGGCTGGAGCAGGAAGGGCTGAAGCCGTCGCCCGAGGCCGACCGCGCCACCTTGATCCGCCGTCTTGGCCTTGACCTGACGGGGCTGCCCCCAACGCTCGCGGAGGTCGATGCCTTCGAGTCCAGTCGATCACGGGGTGCGTATGAAGAGCTCGTCGATCGGTTGCTGGCCTCGGCCCATCACGGCGAGCGCATGGCAATGGACTGGCTCGACGCGGCACGCTATGCCGACACCAACGGTTACCAGAACGACTTTGCCCGCACGATGTGGCCCTGGCGCGACTGGGTGATTGACGCGTTCAACCGCAACCTGCTTTTCGACACGTTCTTGATCGAGCAGGTTGTCGGCGATCTGCTGCCCGCAGCCACCTGGGCGCAGAAGGTCGCAACCGGTTTCAACCGGAACAAGCGCACCGTCACGGAGGCCGGCTCGATCGATGAGGAATGGCGGATCGAGAACGCCGTCGATCGGGTGGAGACCACGGCGACCGTGTTCCTGGGGTTGACCCTGGGCTGCGCGCGGTGCCATGACCACAAGTACGACCCGATCACGCAGACGGAGTTCTACCAGTTCCTGGCCTTCTTCAACAGCGATCGCTGCCTTGCCATTTCTGGCCATCGCTCGCGTTCCTGAGTCGGATCGCTCCATGGTCCAGCAGGCTGAGCTTGCCCGCTACCACAAGGAAGAGGTCGACTCCGAGCTCCGCCAGGCCGAGGCCGGCCTTGCTCGGCTTCGCGGTCAGAAGACCGAGCTCGAGGGCCGGGTTGTCCAGGCGATCCTGGCCTGAGCGAGTGATCACTCAGAAGATCGGTGCGCTGCCCAGCGCCTTCCGCCGGATGAAGTAGCGCTTGACGGGAGGGGACATCAGGTAGATCGACAGCATCGCGTAGAGCAGGATCACGATCAGTCCCCCCTCGATCTTCTGGAGATCGAGCCGATCCGTGATCGGATTGATTTGCACGTCCTCGTCGTCCAGGGAGTCGGGCGTGTCCTTCTTGGCGACCTTGGTAACGACGGTTTCCCGATCGGCGAATGTGGCCTGATAGATGGGCAAGGCGATCAGGGACATGGCGTCGACGAAGACGCCGAGGGTCAGCGCGAGCATGAGGTACTTGACCGAACGGCCGATGAAGAACTGAACCGCTCCATAGATGCCGAAGGCCGAGACGAGGGCCAGGCAGAGCCAGCCGTACTGGGTCGGGCCCGCTTGCCCGCGCACCGACTGGATCAGGGAGAGAACCAGAAGGAGCAAGGAGGCCAGCCCGCACAAGAATCCGGTGATGGCGATATGGAGTGGGGGGCCGGTTGCTGCTGGAGGAGGCGGGACGAGATCATCGTCGAGGCCGACGCGCATGCCGGTGTCCTGGTCGACACCACAGGCAGTGCAGATCGACATGCCCTTCGGGACGAACCCGCCGCAGCTCACGCAGCGCCGCGCCTGGGCACGAGCCTCGGCGCCCGTGGACTTCTTCTTGCGGACGGACGGTTCCTGAAACAGAGCCTCAGCATCGCTCACGACCGGCTTCTTGCTTTCTACGGCCGACTTTTCGATCGATGCCGCGGTTCCGAGCGGGAGATCGAACAGGTCGCGGAGGTCTTTGTCCCCGGCCGGGACCGGCAAGTTGTCGTGGCTGGGAGGGCGCTTGCCGAAATCGCGAGAGGAGACAAGGTCGGCATCGGTGTCGCCAGCCACGGTTGACTCGGAGCTCGCGTCTTTTTCGGAGATTGCGAACCTGTGGCCGCACTTGGGGCACTTCATCCGCTTGCCCGCGCTCGCGGCCGCCGGCAGGTTCAACACAACCCCACATTTCTGACACAAGATGGTGCGCGGCATGATTCCGGTCGCCAGTTGCTTCGATTCCCTGTGTTCGCCCCGCTCGGTGGCCCCGAATCTCCACTGTCAGAAAGGTTGCAAGCTCCATTGTACCGGGGAAGCGCTGGCACCTATATCTTATCGATGTATCACGTATAAGCGACCGACAAAAGCAGTCACGAGCGCGAAATTTGCGGAAAAATTCAAACGGCGAGAGGATGATTGGACGAGATCCCCTTGAATCCGGGGGTGAGGCTCGGACGAGCCTGGATCGACGCAACCTATCGGGTCGCCTGACGCCGGCCTTGGCCTGCACCGGCGTGGGTGGCGGATTCCACGATCCGCTTAGTTGCTTCGTGCCGATAATCAAACAGCTTCTTCAATTTCGAGTCCAGGAACCGAGCACCCAGAAACTCACCGACCCTGCCCAGCGGGGGCCGGTAATCCACCTCGTCGCGGAGGAGGGTTCCCCCCTGGCCATCGTCCAGAAACCAATGGCGATGATACCAGTACGCAAACGGGCCGCGAACCTGACGATCGGCGAACATCCGCCCTGGCTCGTACTCCGTGTGTTCGGCGACCCATTCCACGGCAAACGGGCCGACCTTGGTTCTCAAGACAGCTCGAGTGCCCGGCGCCAGCGAGCCGGGCGACTCGATGACCGTGACCTTTTCCCAGGGCGGGGTCAGCTTTTCCAATGCCCCAGGACTTTCGTGAAAAGCGAAAACCACGCCCGGCGCTGCGGCAATCCGCGACTCCTTGACAAAATGATGCGTCCCGATGCGGCTCTCTCCTCCGCCGTTCGTCCCGTTCAAGCCTGTTGCCTCATAATCTATTCTGGTTGCGAACCGTCAGGATGTCAAATCAGCGGTTGATGCAAAGCCTTGCGATGAAGGAAAAACCCATGGTGAGCCGTCGCACGTTCCTGGAAACAGCAGGTGTCGCGACCGGCGCAGTCGTTGCCACCGGCGCGTTTCCCCATCCCGCTCTTGGCAAGGTCAAGGGCGCCAATGAGCGGATCAGCATTGGCATCCTCGGTCCCGGGGGCCGGGCCCAGGTGCATATCCGGATCCTCAACCACCTCAAGGACGAGAACAAGGGCGTCGATATCATCGGCCTGTGCGACGTCTGGGACGGCGGTAAGTGGATGGAAAACGGCAGGGAGACCGGAAGGGGGCTCTACTACTCCGCGGGAAGATGCGGCCTTGACCCGCAGGGCAAGGACAAGGACCGGATCACCAAGGACTATCGCCGCCTGCTGGAGTGCAAGGACATCGATGCCGTGCTGATCGCTACCCCCGATCACTGGCACGCGCGGATGTCGGTCGACGCCATGGAGGCCGGCAAGGACGTCTATTGCGAAAAGCCGATGACCCACACGATCGACGAGGCCCGCAAGGTCGCGGAAACGGTCAAGAAGACGAAGCAGGTCTTCACCGTCGGTGTCCAGTCCACCGCCGACCCGCGCTGGAAGCTGGCCAACCAGATGATCACCGAGGGCAAGATCGGCCATGTCATGCAGGGCCAGACGTCCTATTACCGCAACAGCAACGAAGGCCAGTGGCGCTATTATCATCTGACCAAGGACATGAACCCCAAGACCGTGGACTGGAGGATGTTCCTGGGGACTGACTTCGGCCTGGCTCCCGACATGCCGTTCAACCGCGCCAAGTACGCCCAGTGGCGGTGCTACTGGGAGTTCGGCGGGGGCATGTACACCGACCTCTTCGTACACCAGCTTACACACCTCATCACGGCGATGGGCGTTCGCTTCCCGCGCCGGGTGGTCGGGGCAGGGGGCCTTTACCTCGAGTACGACGGTCGCGACGTGCCCGACATGGCCACGGTCGTCGCCGACTATGACGAGGGTTGCCAGGTTCTCATCTCGGCGACCATGTGCAACGACGTCCAGCTTCCCGAAGTGATCCGCGGCCATACCGCGACGATCAAGTTCGAGCCCGACCCCCATGCCGGCTTCGCCGTGATCCAGCAGAAGCTGGAGGGCAAGCCCGCGCCTCCGGGAACCAACCAGGGCGAGGGTGGTAACAGCTTCAAGCCCCAGCAACCACGCGAAGACACTCGGGCGCTGTGGGAGCACTACATCGAGTGCGTGCGCTCGCGCAACCCCGACACCCTCTGCCCGGCCGACCTCGGTTATGCGGCGATCACGACGGTCAACATGGGCGTCAAGTCGTACCGCGAGGGCAAGGCCTTCTACTTTGACAAGGATTCCGGCCAGGTTGTCGAGGCCGATGGTGCCTGGGCAGCGCGGTGGGAAGAACGCAGCAAGCTGCGCGGCAAGCCCAACCAGGTGATCGGCTGGAAGGACGGCAATACCGGCTCGTTGCTCGAACCTCCTGGCTACCAGAAGCTCGAAGGTGATTTTATCAACGGCAAGGACCCCGCGGAAAACGCCTGATCGCAGGTGCCGGCTGCCTTCCTCAAACCAAACTCGCTCCGCTCAGGTTTACACACCTGCCGCTGAGTGGGTTTTTTTCATCGTTGGCGGGCCGAGAGCTACGCTTGAAATGGAAAAGTTGAGATAGGCAGTGCCTGGCAACCCGCCCCGATCACGAGGTTCGCGAAATGAGACGACGCATCGCGTTTGCCGCTCTACTGCTATTGATGCTCGGTCAGCCGATGAACGCCTTGGCCGGCCAGGAAGTCTCGGAGGACGCACTGCATGGCCTTCCGCCCTCAGGAAGCCGCTTCGTGCCAGACCCCGTCCACGCCGGTGCGCGTCAGGATGAACTCGTCCGGTGCCCCGTGGCGAAAAATGACGAGGCTCGCCGGTTGGCCCGGTTCTAGCCTTGGAGGCGAACGCCCGAGCAAGAGTGCCGGGTTGCGAGTCACGGTGCCCAGGACCTGAGCGATCGGCCACGAGACGGCAGCCATCAGGTTGCCAATGCCGCTAGCCAGCGACCGGTTCGAGCCGGTGAGGTAGGGCGTGCCGGCCACGACAATCCTGCCGGAGGGATCGACGTCCCACGGCCCGTAGGTCCCCACCGGCAAGCCTGCCAGTGGGCTATGATCACCATGGCCAGTTCACCCGGTCCGGGCGGGCCAACGGCTCGCACTCCCTCCACGCGGCCGCCACGCTCGTCTCCCTCTGGGCTCACGCACGGCTCGTCTCCCTCCGCAGCAGCGCGGCGCCCACGAAATCGCGGAAGAGCGGATGGGCCCTGGTCGGCTTGGATTGAAATTCGGGATGGAACTGAACGGCCAGGAACCAGGGGTGGTTGCGCAACTCGACGATCTCGACAATGACGCCGTCGGGGCTGGTGCCCGTCGCGATCAGGCCGTGCTGCTCAAACGTCTTGCGGTATTCATTGTTAAACTCGTAGCGATGGCGATGGCGCTCACTGATCTGCTCGGCGCCGTAAGCCCGCCGGGCCAGCCAGTCCGGCGCCAGCTTGCAGGGCCAGGCACCCAGCCGCATCGTACCTCCGAGTTGTTGGACCGCGCGCTGGTCTTCCATCAGAGCGATGACCGGATGGTCGGTGGTCTTGTCGAACTCGGTGCTGTTGGCCTCATCCAGCCCAAGTATGCTACGGGCGAACTCGATGACCGCGCATTGCATGCCCAGGCAGATGCCGAAGAAGGGGACCTGATTGGTCCGCGCGAACCGGATCGCCTCGATTTTGCCCTCGATTCCGCGCATCCCGAAGCCGCCCGGCACGAGGATTCCATCCACGCCGCCGAGCAGGGCCTCGGCGCCGCGAGCGCTGACCTCTTCGGCCTCGACCCGCACGACCAGCACCCGTGCCCGATGGGCGATACCGGCGTGGTCCAGCGACTCGTAGACCGATTTGTAGGAATCACGGTGCTTCATGTACTTACCGACGACCGCGATCCGGACCTCATGCTTGGGGTTCATGATCCGGTCAACCATCTCGCTCCATTGCGAGAGGTCCAGCGGGGCGGCGCGCAGCCCCAGACGCTTGACCAGGATGTCGTCGAGCCCGTGCTTGACCAGGCTCAACGGCACCTCGTAAATGCTGAACTGCTTGTCCCGCTCCTCGATGACGGCCTGCCGCTCGACATTGCAGAAGAGGGCGATCTTATCCTTGTCGTCGGACGAGATCGAGACTTCGGTCCGGCAGATCAGGATATCCGGCTGGATGCCGATCTGCCGCAGGGCACCCACCGAGTGCTGGGTCGGCTTCGTCTTGAGCTCGGCCGCCGCCTTGAGGTAGGGGACGAGCGTCAGGTGAATGTACAGGCAATTCTCGCGACCCACATCGAGGGCGAACTGGCGGATCGCCTCCAGAAACGGCAGCCCCTCGATGTCTCCGACCGTGCCGCCGATCTCGGTGATCACCACATCAACGTCTTCCCTGGCCAGACGGCGTGTGGCCGCCTTGATCTCGTCGGTGACGTGCGGGATTACCTGAACCGTCTTGCCCTCGTAATAACCTTCGCGCTCCTTCTGAATCACCGACAGGTAAATCTTTCCGGTCGTGTAATTACAGTCCTTCGTCAGCGAAGCATGAGTGAACCGCTCGTAGTGGCCCAGGTCCAGATCGGTTTCGGAACCGTCGTTGAGCACGTAGACCTCGCCGTGCTGGTACGGGCTCATCGTCCCCGGGTCGACGTTGATGTAGGGGTCGAACTTCTGCAGCCGCACCCGCAGCCCGCGCTGTTCCAGGATCATGCCGATCGACGCGCAGGTCAGTCCCTTGCCGAGCGAGCTGACCACGCCGCCCGTCACGAAGATGTGCTTCGCCATCGCGTTACCTTTGATTCATCCGTAAGGGCTGGTAAAAGCGCAGTATAACAGATCCGGCCGGAGGGCGAGACATCGGCCGGCACCCGCTTCACTAAGCCCAATACCGTTGAATTAGCAATAACACCCTTGGCCGAAGGGACTTCTGGCTCCCTCTCCCCTTGCGGGAGAGGGTTGGGGTGAGGGGGGCTGGGCACGACCAATCGCCTTGTCCGAAGGGTCGAGCTCGATGCCGCGCGTGGAGCTAGGTATCCATGGCCTGGGAAGCTGGGGCCGCAACTGGTCTAGAAAAGTCCGAGAAACGCAGAGTTCAAGCAGCCAGAAACGGTCCGAGCGAGGACAGGAAGTATTGGCAGCGCCTTGAGTTGGGTATCCATTACCTGAACAGATGTGCCGTAAAATGTCTAGAAATGTGTGAGAAACGCGGAGTTCGGGGGGCCATCAACGCCCCCGAGCGAGAAGCTCTTCGTTCGGCGAGGGTCTCCTGACCCCGCCGTTCGGCTGACCGAAGGTCTCCAGGTCACAGGCCGGGCCGGGAACCGAGGCGAGTACTGCCGCTTGAGCCAGGAGGGAAGGGTAGCAAGCTTTCCCATCGATCACATCACCCCCAGCGCTCGGTGTAACGCGACCGAGCCGGCTCATCTCACACTTGCTTGCGTCGCTTTGCCGCCGGCCGAGAATTGGCTTTGTTTTCCTGCTCGATTCCGCCTTGGTTCGTCCTAAGTCACAATATGTCAATGATTAACACCACGAGTAGCGGAAGGGGCCACCCACTTTCTGGCACCCGGGAAACGTGGTTGGCCCCTTTCGACTCGTGCTTCATCCGAGTCCTGCCATTCTTGATCCCAATTCGCAGAGGGTCAAGGAACTTGGAACTCGCTGGGAAGCGGATAGTCATGGGTGAGACCTTTCCCCCAGGGGGGAGCCGGTCTGGATGGCATTCTTTGTCGCCTGCATCGCCAACCCGATAGGAAGCCCAGAGAATGGAAAGACAAGAGAGCAGTCAAACGGAGCGAATGCCCTCTCGATCATTGCTCGATACTCCTTGCCGCCCAAACCGATGATCCTGGAAGCCTCGTCGAGCCGAAGCTCCTTGATCTGTGCAATCAGCATGGTGAGTCCAACCGGGTTCGTCGCTCGCTTCTTGAAGGTCACGTTGTATGGGCCGGGGATTAGAAAATCGGGCGAGATGAACCCGTACTTGGCACTGAGGATGACCCACCGAGAAGCAAACGCTTCTGCGTAGGCTCGATTCATCCTGAACGGGGTGCCTGTGTAAGCGTCTCTTGCCTTGACCGGCCCCCGGTCAGGTTGGTCATCCCAGACCTTGCTCTGACCACAAGGGATAATCACGAGCATCTCGCCCATATCAGTCTTCCCCAGCATGATGCAGTGGCGATCATCCTTTGCCCAGTACCCATGCACCCGGCGTAGTTCCTCGACCCAGCATGTCGTCTTGTCAGACACGTGTCTCCCCAGCCTCCTTGCCAACTTGAAGAACCCCGCACCAGGCAACGTGTCGCCTTGCCCGTGAACGACGATGACTGTCAACATCCCACGCCCGGCAGCATCTTCCTCCGTAGAAATCTCTCCGAGCATGTTCCACAAGGCGGGGGAGTTTCGTGGAAGATCGATTGCCTTGATCTGGGCGACGAGATCCGTGTACGGGATGGTCTGCCGCTGTTTCGCCCGACCGATGAGTATCTGGCGCATCTCCTCCTTGACTTCCTCCCGATCCTTGATCTTGTGGTCATCGTTTGTCGGCGGTCCCCCGATCGGGACTGTCCAAGGATCAACCAGCTTTTTCTCTACCGCCAGCCAGATGCACTCGTTCGCCAGCCGTGGAGGCAGATCGGGTAAGAGATCGTGCCACCAATGAGCGAATCCTTCTTCATCGGCGGGGATAACACCTTTGCCGAACTTCTTGACGAACGCCTCGTGAAAAGAGTCCAGCTTGAAGTTGGCGAAGACCGCTGTCAGACCCTCCCGCCAGAGCCAGAGTTGCCAGTCACAAAGCATGTACGCCGACATCGCTGGACCGACCATGTAGAAGGTCTGCTCCAGCCGCTTCCGCAGCGCCCGTTCGAGCGCCAGCCTTGTCCCCTCGAAGGTCACGGGTCTTCGGAAGTTCGTGGGCGGAAACTCCTGAACGCCGAGGCGCTCGCACTCATTCTGAAGCCATCGACGGAACGAGAACTCCTCAATCGCGCCAACGCGCGGATGACGATCTTTGAGAAAGACGAGGACTACGAGGCGTTCGAGAGGATCCTGGAAGAGGCCGTCGATCGCACGCGAACAAGGCTGCTGACCTACTGCGTGATGCCGAATCACTGGCACTTGATTGTCTGGCCGCGGCAGGACGGCGAACTCTCGCGGTTCGTCGGCTGGCTGACGTTAACCCACACCCAGCGGTGGCACGCCCACCGGCACACCCGGGGAAGCGGTCACGTGTATCAGGGTCGGTTCAAGTCATTTCCAGTCCAGGGCGACGGGCACCTTTTCACGGCTTGCCGCTACGTGGAGCGAAACGCTCTGCGAGCGAAACTGGTCGAGCGAGCGGAAGACTGGCGCTGGTGCAGCCTGCACCGCCGGATGCCGTCAACAGCCGGCGGCGCATCGTGGCTGTCGGCCTGGCCTCTGGAGCGTCCCAGGCGTTGGGTGAAGCTGGTGAATACCGCGCAGACGGAGGCCGAGCTGGCGGCCCTGCGTCGCGCGGTCAAGCGTGGCTGCCCGTTTGGAGAGGCCTCGTGGTCGGATAAGATGGTGCGGCGCCTCGGCCTGGAGATGACGCTTCGTCCCCTCGGACGCCCCAAGAAGCAATAGAACGGTTCCTGACACGAATGGCACTCGGTTAAGCCTAACACACTGGTCCTTAAGGTGTTATGGACGAAAACACCGGCACGTCGGCAAATGATTAATAATATGATCTCTATTTCACTTGACGGTAAACCCTGCATTTCTGAGGCTTATTCTGTATTGTATATATATAACTCTATAAATCTAATACTTGTCAGAGTGGAACGTAAGTCATTAATCCGTAAGACGTTAATCCTAATCCGAGTGCCATTCGTTCCTGACACATTTTCGGCGGCACCTTTTCGCCGGTCGAAGTAGCCTGACAATCCATGTCTGTTTCCTCCGTGAAACGGTGTTTGTGGGGACAAACGACCCCAACATGGAGGAAACAGGCAGTTTAGAAAACCCTATCCCATCGGGCAAGTGTAACCTGGACTTGAACCGAGCCCAAAAACAGGCCGGGCCGTGTTTATAGTAGGTGAGGCACCCCCGGTCCATCCTTGTGATTGCGTGGTTGCATTTGTGAGGTTGCGGCGTGGCGAATAGTTCCATCAAACTTCCTGAGTATGACCGGCCGCCTGTGACGGAGGTGGTTTGCGGGGTGATGTTTACTGCCCTGAAGAATCTGCTCGCTCCTCACCTGGGTCTGCTCTGGGAGCGATACAAGCCGGAGTATTCTGAGTGCCAGGAAGTTGCTCCCCTGGCGACGCAGATAGAGGGCTCGGGCGGGTCGCTAGCAGGGGTCGAGATTCTTGATGTGCCTCCGCTCCCGCGTATCTGGTTCACGGAGCCAAACGGCAACCGACTCGTTCAAATTCAGCGAGAGCGTTTCCATCACAACTGGCGGAAGATTAACCCGGAAGACGAACACCCTCGTCACAAGAGGGTGCTCCAGGTGTTCAACGAGCGGCTCGAAACCTTTCGGAGCTTTCTCAGCGAGAGCGGCCTAGGAGAGCTACAATTAAAGCAATATGAGATGACTTATGTGAATCATATCCTTGCTGAGAGCGGATGGAATTCTGTCGCAGACATCAGTAAAGTCTTCCCTGATTTCTCGTGGCGAGACCGGAGCGACCGTCCGTTGGGTGCTCCTGAGGGCATTCACTGGAAGTCGTTTTTTGCTCTGCCGGAGGGAATGGGACGGCTGCATGTGACGATTCGGAACGCGAGTCGCATTACGGACAATCAGCCGATACTCCTCTTCGAGTTAACGGCGCGCGGTTTCGGCAAGGAAGCGACGCTTGACGATATGCGTTCCTGGTTTGAGATGGCTCACGGTCAAATCGTTCAGACCTTCGACGACTTGGTTGATGTTGAGTTTCAGAAAACCTATTGGGGGCGAAAATCATGACTCAAGCTGCTCTCAGTTTCGCCCCTGCGAAGCGATTCAGCAAGGGCCCATACGCAACGACGACGGCCCGGTTTGACGACGGCGGGGACTTTGCGGCCACTGCATGGCAAGGCGAAGCCCCGGGGTCGGCTCATCAGCGAAGAGGGGGCCAGGCCCCAACAAGGTGGCTTGCGAGCCCTGCCACGTCGGCGACCTTGCTCGTTTTCATGCTTCCCGTCGATGCGGCGGGAACCGAGCCGAGCCCAACGGCGAACGTCACGGCGAGCAACCTCGAAC
>Ga0208827_1000774_pt1 | contig 14636 bp, 13 predicted proteins | sample Sb_taG_5_FD_187709 | JGI IMG/M metagenome (GOLD analysis project Ga0208827, IMG submission 187709) | Peat soil microbial communities from Weissenstadt, Germany - Sb_50d_8_FC metaG (SPAdes) (version 2) | ecosystem: Environmental > Terrestrial > Soil > Wetlands > Peat | place: Germany... | reverse complement strand
AGCGCGGTGTGCGACGTGATGTAGCGGATCGGTTCGCGCATGTGCTCGGGGCCTGTCGAGCAGTTGAACCCGATGACGTCGACGTGGAGCGCCTCGAGGATGGTGAGCACTGCCGCTGCGTCGGTTCCCAGCAGCATCCTGCCGGTGACGTCGAGTGACACCGTCGTCATGATCGCGACCGGGCGGCCCGCTGCGGCGGCTGCGGCGCGGGCGCCGAACACGGCGGCCTTGGTCTCGAGGATGTCCTGCTGCGTCTCGATGATGAGCACGTCGACGCCACCCTCGATCAGCGACTCGGCCTGCTCGCGATACACCGGCACCAGGTCCGCAAACCCGAGCCGGCTCATCGCGGGGTCGCTCGACGCCGGCAGGAACCCGGTCGGCCCCATGCTCCCTGCGACGAAGCGCTGCCGGCCGTCCACCGAGTACTCGTCCGCGACCCTTCGCGCCAGGCGCGCGGCCGAGACGTTGAGTTCGGTGGTCACATCGCCCTGCCCCCACTCCTCGAGACGCGGACGAGTCGCCTGGAAGGTGCACGTCTCGATGACGTCGCACCCGGCGTCGAGGAAACTGCGGTGGACCCGTTCGACCACCTGGGGCGCGTGGATGGCGAGTCCGTCCATCCAGCCCTCGAGCGCCGGGCCACCGAAGTCGTCGACTCCGGGATTCTCGGACTGCAGGCTGGTGCCCATGGCGCCGTCGAAAACGAGGACGCGCTCGCGCAACGCGTCGAGGAACGGAGATCGAACTCGGGCCGCCATCGAGACGACGTTACCAGGGAACGGCTCCGTGATACGCTCGCCAACTGCCCGATCCGCTTCGAGGAGACCCTGTTTGGCACGACGCCCACCCCGTCCCGGCAGTACCCGCAGGCGCGGTCCCGTCCGCCGACGGGATGTCACCGACGGCACCGCCCAGGTCGAGGTCAAGGAAGAGACCATCGAGATGGATGCCACGGTTGTCGAACCGCTGCCCAACGCGATGTTCAAGGTGCGCTTGCAGACGGGCCAGGACGTGCTCGCGTACACCTCCGGGAAGATGCGCAAGTTCTACATCCGCATCCTCATCGGTGACCGCGTCCGGGTCGAATTGAGCCCCTACGACCTCTCGCGGGGGCGCATCACCTTCCGATACAAGTAACCGGCGGAGACCGGACGGATGGCGATCTACGTCATCGCCGCGCTGCTCGTGCTGCTGTTCCTCGCCGGCGCCTACCGGATGATGGGAGCCGGCGCCGCGGTCGAGGAGGATCCTCGGGCCGTGCTCGTCGCGGTGCTCGCCACGGCCACCGAGGCGGCGAACGTGCTTGACGGGACGCCTGGCACCGGCGATGACGCCAGCGCGCCGCACGCCGTCAGACGCAGGCTCGACGGCTGTGCTCAGGCCCTCGAACGAATCGCCGGGATACCCGTGGACGCGACCCTCGATGCGGCGCGACAAGCGCTCGAGCACGCGGTCGACGAGCTCGGCTGGTCGGCGCGACTCGCGGAATCGCCCGGGTACGCGCGGGACGACGCGCTGCGCGATGCCGGGACGTCGCTGCGAAGTCGCGGGTCGGCGAACCTGGAGCGCGCGCGCTCGCAGCTCGACGGCTAGCCCGCGGTCCTGAAGAAGTCGACCGTCGACCGCACGCCGTCCTCGAATCCGATGGTGGGGCGCCAGCCCAGGCGCTCGCGCGCGGCTGCGGTGTCGAGGCACGAACGTCGCTGCTCACCCGGTTTGGCCGGGCCGTGCTCGGCGGTCACCGTGACTCCCGAGGCGGCGGCGAGCATCCGGTACAGGGTGTTGACGTCGGTCTCGACGCCGGTGCCGATGTTGTAGACGCCCACCGGGCCGTCGATCGCCGCGAGGTTGGCGCTCACCACGTCATGGACGTGCACGTAGTCGCGAGTCTGCGTCCCGTCGCCGTTGATCACCACCGCGTCCCCGTGCACGAGCCGGGTCGCGAAGATGGCCACGACTCCGGCCTCTCCGTGCGGATCCTGGCCGGGCCCGTAGACGTTGGCGTAGCGCAGGGCGACGAACTCGAGCCCGGCCTGGCGGCTGAACGTCCCCCCATACGCCTCGGCGCACAGCTTGGCGGTTCCGTATGGAGATTCAGGCAGGCAGGCATGGCTTTCCGGCGTCGGGATCACCTCGGTATCCCCGTAGATCGCACCACCGCTCGAGGCGAACACGACGCGACGAGCCCCGGCGTCCAACGCGGTGCGAAGGACGTTCACGGTCCCGACGACGTTGACATCGGCATCGTGGAGCGGATCGCGCACCGACTCGCGCACATCGATCTGCGCGGCCGCGTGAAACACCACCTCGGGGTGCGCCGCGGCCATCGCGCCGGCGAGGTCCGGCGACGTGATGTCGAGTTCGACGAACGTCACGGCCGCGTGGACCTGCTCCCGCCGGCCGCGTGACAGGTCGTCGATGACGGTCACCGTATGGCCGGCGTCGACCAGCGCGTCGGTGATGTGCGACCCGATGAACCCGGCGCCGCCGGTGACGAGCGCTCTCATCCCTGGGTTGCCACGCGGTGCGCCCTGGGAACGTGCACGTGGGTGAAGACGAAGATGATGAATCCGATCACGATCAGACTGCCGTAGCTGATGCTTCGATCGAGCAGCGTGATCGAGACGGCCGCCGAGTTGGTCACGCCACCGACGGTGATGAGCACGCCGATCATCCCGGCCTCGACCAGTCCAAGACCGCCGGGAAGGAACGGCACGGTGGTGAGCAGCGCTGCCACCAGCGCGATGAGCAGGAACTGCGACGGCCCCAGGTGGACGCCGGCGAGGTGGAGCGAGAAGACGACAAGCCCGAGGCGTGTGCCCTCGGCCACCCAGACCAGCACCGTGAGCCCGAGGAGCGTCGGCAGCCGCGCAAAGGAATCGACGGTGCCCAGACGGAGGCTCTCGTAGCGCTGGAACACCGCCTCCGGGAGGAGACGAAGAATCCGCTGACCGCGGCCCGCGCGCATGACCAGGATCACGCCGACGCCGGCGAGGCACACGAGCACTCCGATCACGACGTACGGGATGAGAATCCCTGGCGCCTTGGTCCGGAACACGACCGCACCGGCCGCAAGCAGCAGCGACATGAGCACGATGAGGTCGATGAGCCGCTCGGCGATGACGGTGCCGAGCGCCTTGCTCACCGGGACGTCGAGCTTCTGCTTGGCGAGATAGCCGCGGTAGATATCGCCCATCTTCGCGGGCACGACACAGTTGACGAAGAAGGAGGTGATCACGATGCCCACCAGCGACCCGGCGGGACGCTCCTCCCCGGCGTTTGCGAGGAGCACGTGCCAGCGGATGGAGCGGACCACGAACGAGGCGTAGTACACCACGAGCGCTCCGAGGTACAGGAAGGGATTGGCGTGCCGGATGTTGTCCCAGGCGGCACCCCAGTCGATCGGCGCGCGCCACACCGCGACGCCGACGATGACGACGGCGATGGCGAGGGACGCGATCGTTTTGAAGGTGAGGAGGCGGCTCGTCAGCGAGGGGGGAGGGTCGCTGACCTCGGGCTCGCCACGCACCAGCGTGGTGGTCACAGCCGCGACGGTAGCACGAGGTTCGAGACGGTTCTGCGCCGTCGACAGACGCGCGACAGGTCCGAGATCAGGCCGAACCCGGCGGGCGTCGCATCCGCGACAGCAGCGGGCGCCGGGTTGGAACGGTGCCGCCACCGGCGATGGTCCGCTCGCGCTCGGCGAGCACGCGGGCCAGCTGGTCGAGCTCGGCGTGCTCATCACGCTCACTGGCCGGACGGCTGTCCCACTGGCGGATCTGGTACACGCCCTTGAGTGCCGCATACGGGACGGCGATGGTGCGGAGCTCGGTGGAACCGGGCTCGACGATCCGCCACACACCGCCGTAGCGACCGAGATGGGCGTCGGACCGGATCGAGGCGCGGAGCACGAGTCCGTCGATGAAGTGAAACGCTGCTCGATCCCAGGTGGCCACCTCGGCCTCGGGCGGCGCGGGTTCCGGATCGCCGACCAGGATCTGGCGGATGGCGCTCACCGGGAAGAGCGCTCGCTCGCTGTTCTGGTTGATGGATCGGAGCTCCGCGTCGAGGATCGCGAGATCAAAGGTGATCTCGGGCGCCTCGGCGAGGACCACCTCACCGTCTACGAAATTGATGACGACGACGGGCACCTGAAAAGTGTCACATTTCGATCACAAGTCTCACCGGGGGCGGCCGTAGCATCGACGCGGAGGTGACTTGCTGACGAGACGCGCGTTCTTGATGATGCTGGCCACCGCGTCGCTGCTCTGGGTTCTGTTCGGCTCGTTGGACGTGCCGGCCGCGGCGGCGGATCTGCGCGTGCAGCGGGGCGATGTCGCGGTTTCGCAAGGTGCGAGCCAAGCCGGTGACGACGATCACCACTGCCGTCGCGGATGGTCGGACGGCCCCGGCGACGACTGGCACTGCTGCAATCCGACGCCCACGCCGTCCCCCACCGCTGCCCCGACGCCCGCGCCCACCGCCTCGCCGGCCCGGACGCTTTCTCCCACACCACGACCCCGTCCACGGCAGGTCACGCCGGGCTCCACGCGCCCGAGGAGCGCCATTCCCCCAGCACCGTCGCCGCGTGCCGCCGTGACGCCGGACTCCACGCCTACTTCAGGGATCCGGCCGCCCGTGCTCGCGCCACCGGCACTGACGGTTCCCGCGGTCATTCCGGTGAACGGCGGGGGTCAGATCCCCGTCTCCGTCTACGTCGTTGCACTCTCCACTGCGGCGGTGGCCGCGGCGATCGCAATCGCCTCGCTCGTCCTGATCCGACGATCGGGCTGAGGGGCGGCGATGCGAGGGGCGCGGTCGATTCGAAGGCGGAGCGGCATCTGGCGAGGCGCTTCGTTCTCACTGAAGTTCGCGGCGGTGATCCTCATCGCCGGTATGGCAATCGCGGTCGTCCCTCTCATGCTCGCCCAGGCGAGCGCGCGCACCGACGCTGAGAACAGCGCGACCGACAAGGCGTCGATCGCCTCCAATCTCATCGACGGGCAACGAGCGTCGCTCGCGACGTTCATCGCGGGAGTGGGCCGTCAGCTCGCCGCTGACCACGACACGAGCGCGCTGGCGTCGGTAAGCGCCACCCTCGCCGAGGACGGTTCGGTCATCGGTACCGATGACGTGCTCGGCGTCATCGCAGCCGATGGCGGCGTCATCGCGATGCAGACACCGGCGAAGCTGGAAGGTGACGCGGTGGCGAGTGTCGTCGCCGCGGCTGAGTCGGGGGCGACCACGGCGGCGGCAACCGGCGGCGGCGCGTGGCTCGTCGCTGCGTCGCGCGTTCCAGGAACGTCGGCGACCGCGTTCGTCGCCCGTCCGCTGTCGGCGGCTCTCATCGACGCCATCGATCACAACATCGCGACGGCGGACAACCCGGTCACGATCCTCCTGGTTCGCGGGCACACGACGCTCGCCGCCGCCGGAAGCACGACATCGTTCATCCCGGCGCTCGCGACACCACCGGCGACGCCGGCTCCAGCCATCGTGTCACGCGGCGCCCACCAGTTCGCCGTTGCATCAGAGGCGGTGGGCGCCGGCTTGACGCTCCTCGTGGCAACCCCGTTCCATGGGGCGCCGGTCGGGTGGCAATCGATACTGCTGCTGGTCGCCGTGATCCTCGTCGCGATGCTGTTCATCGTGCTCGTCGTCCAGATCGATCTGCGCCGCCCGCTGCGGCGTCTCGACGCCGCTGTTGCGGCTCTCGAGAACGGCGATTTCGACAGGCCGGTCGACTCGGGTTCGGCCGACGAGGTCGGCAGGCTCGGCGCCAGCTTCGAGGCGATGCGAACCCAGGTGCGCGCGACGATCCGGGTCACGGAGACGCGAGCCACCGTCGCGATGGAGCTGAGCCTCGCGCAGCCGCTCGAGTCGGGGCTCGCCAACGTCTGCGCGGCGTTGCGCACATCGATGGACATCGAGGTCGCGATGATCGTTGTGAACGACTCCGAGATGAGCGATCCGTTCGCGGTCGCCGACGGTGGTCGTCGCATCTCGTTCGAGGGTTTTCTCGAGGGCAACGGACCAGTCGGTGAGGGATATCGTTACGCCGGTCTTGGAGCGCTCATCCTCGGCGCGACCGCCACGGCTCCGGAGGCGACCCTCGACGTGCGCGAGTTCTGTGTCGCTCCACTGCGTCTTGGCACGCATGTCCACGGGGTCCTTGCCGTGGCGGGCCGGCACAGCACGTTCACGGCCGGCGACGCCGACCTGGTCGCGTCCACCGCCGAGCAGATCTCGCTGGCGCTCGAGCGATATCGGTTCCTTGCGGTGGTGCAGCGGCAGGCCAGTGTCGACGACCTGACCGGCCTGTACAATCACCGCTTCCTCGTCGACTCGCTCGGACAGCAGGGAGCGCTCGCCGAACGGTTGGGAGCGCCGCTGTCAATCCTGATGCTCGACATCGACCATTTCAAGGCGCTCAACGACAGCCACGGACATCACGCCGGGGACCTCGCCCTCACGACATTCGCCAGGACCCTCCTCGGCAACGTCCGGCGCGCCGACGTGATCGCCCGCTACGGCGGTGAGGAATTCGTGGTGCTGATGCCGAACACCTCCGCTCGCGAGGCGTTCATGGTCGCTGAGAAGATCCGGCTCGCCGTCGCCGCCACCGATGTCGAGCTCTCCGATCGGCCCCCCGCTCGTCTGACCGTCAGTGTCGGCGTGGCCGCGTACCCGGAGGATACCGACAATGCGTCGGAACTCTTCGATCTTGCCGACCACGCGCTCTACGAGGCGAAGCGACAGGGCCGCGATCGCACGTGCGCGGCGGGCGCCGGCCGGGAGGAACTTGCGCCGCACGCCGCGGCATCGATCAGTCAGCATGCGGACGTGATGCGGACGGAGAGCAATGCCGGCGCTGGACCTCGTCGATCTTCGGAGTGACACGCTGACCCTCCCCGACGCGGGGATGCGTGCCGCCATGGCACGCGCCGAGGTCGGTGACGACGTCTGGGGCGAGGACCCGACGGTTCGACGCCTCGAGGAGGTGACCGCCGACCGTCTGGGCAAGGAGGCCGCGGTGTTCGTCCCGAGCGGCACCATGGGCAATCTCACATGCGTGGCGGCGCAGACCCGTCCCGGGGACGAGGTGATCGCGGACTCCCAGGCGCACGTCGTCGTCTACGAGGTGGGGGGAACCGCGATCGTCGCCGGCATCCAGCTTCGCGTTCTCGACAGTGTCGACGGCATCCCGGACGAGGCATCGATCGTCGCGGCGGTTCGGGAGCCGGACATTCATCAGCCGGTGTCCACGCTGCTGTGCATCGAGAACACGCACAACCGCCGAGGTGGCGCCGCGGTCGATTCCCAGCGGGTTCGTGCGGCCGCGCGCACGGCGCACCGCCTGGGGCTGCGCGTGCACTGCGACGGCGCTCGGCTCTTCAATGCCGCGGTCGCGCTGGGCGTGACGCCCGCGGCGCTGGTGGACGAATGCGACACCGTCACGGTCTGCGTCAGCAAGGGGCTCGGCGCTCCGGTGGGATCCATCGTGTCCGGCAGCACGCCGACGATCGACTCCGTGAGACGGTGGCGCAAGCGCCTCGGCGGGGGGATGCGCCAGGCGGGCGTGATCGCCGCTGCGGGGTTGTACGCGCTCGAGCACAACGTCGAGCGCCTTACCGAAGACCATGCGAATGCGAGGGTCATCGCAGAGGCGGTGGACGCCTGTCCGGGGGCGACGCGGCGAGTCCCGGCGGTTCCGACCAACATCGTCCTGTTCGACACCTCCGCGCCGGCCGCGGATCTCGCTGCCCGTATGCGCGAGGAGCGCGTGCTGGTCAGCACCATGGGGCTGCACACGCTTCGCTGCGTCACGCACCTGGACGTGGACGCGGTCGGGGCGCAGCGTGCGGCGGCCGTCATCGCTCGCGTTCTCGGCGGCTGAGTCGCCCGACGCGGACTCGTACCCCAGCATGGCATGAAGAAGGCCCCCGGCACTTGCCGGAGGCCTTCTGAGCTACGAGAGGTTGGAGAGTTGAGGTGGTCGCCTCAGCTCGGAGTCGTGGTGGCCGGTGCCGCCGCGGGCGGTGCCGCGACAGGCTTGCGCACCGCGCGACGCCGGGTCACCGGCTTGCGGGCCGTTGTCTTGCGAGCGGCGGCCGGCTTACGGGCCGTGGTCTTGCGCGCGGCGGCGGGCTTACGAGCCGTCGTCTTGCGTGCAGTGGTCTTGCGCGCCGTGGTCTTGCGCGCGGCCGCCGGCTTACGGGCCGTGGTCTTGCGTGCCGTGGTCTTACGCGCCGTGGTCTTGCGCCCGGCCGCCGGCTTGCGGGCCGTGGTCTTGCGTGCAGTGGTCTTGCGTGCCGTGGTCTTCTTGGCGCCGGCGCGCTTCGCGGTCGCCCGCTTGGCGGTCGTGCGCTTTGCCGTTGCCCGCTTCGCGGTCGTCCGCTTCGCGGTGGCGCGTTTCGTGGTGGCGCGTTTCGCAGTCGTGCGCTTGCCACCGCGGACTGCGGTGGTCGCGCGCTGGGCTGCACCACGCAGGCTCGCTTCGAGCCGCGCGACAGTCTTCTCGAGGCCCGCGAGTCGCTTCTCCAGCTCGCCGACGGGCAACGCCTTCACGAGGTTCTGCACCGCCTTCACGAGATCGCCACCAGCGGCGGGTGCGCGACGGCGAGCTGTCGTCCCTACGCGCCTCACGGTGCGTTTGACGGCCTTCTCGACGCCGCCTCTCCTACGTCTGGTCCTGGCCATATCCTATGGGCCTCCTTGTTGTTTGTGACAGGGGGTGTCCAAAACCTCCTATCGTTCTCGCCATAGCATGGTCGCTGTGATCGGGATTGTCAATGATTGTGCATCGCGTTGCTGCCAGGGCAGGCAACTACACGCCGTGTCGGAGTGCTAATCCGAGGGGGCCGGACCGACCTAAACCGCTGGCTTGTTGCGTATAGTGCGGCCTGCGCATGTCTGGACCCAATGAGCGCTCCGCCCTGAGCATTGCTCAGAGGCAGTTCGACGCCACCGCCGACGCCATCGGGCTCGACGACTCCCTGCGGGCTGTGCTGCGCGAGGTCAAACGCGAACTCGTTGTGCACTTCCCGGTGGAGATGGACGACGGCTCCTTCCGTGTGTTCACCGGCTTTCGCGTCCAGCACAACATCGCCCGCGGTCCCGCAAAGGGGGGACTGCGCTACCACCCCGCGATGACGCTGGACGATGCGCGCGCCCTGGCCATGTACATGACCTGGAAGACGGCGGTCGCCGACGTCCCGTTCGGGGGCGCGAAAGGTGGGGTGGTCTGCGACCCGCACGAGCTCAATCTCACCGAGCTGGAACGGCTGACCAGACGATTCACCACCGAGATCTCCCTGATCGTCGGTCCGGATCGCGACATCCCCGCACCCGACCTCGGCACCGGCCCGCAGGTGATGGCGTGGATCATGGACACGCTGTCGATGCACGCCGGGTTCTCCGTGCCCGCATCGGTGACCGGGAAACCGCAGGCGATCGGCGGTTCCGAAGGTCGCTTCACCGGACCCGGACGTGGTCTCACCATGGTCACCGTGCTCGCCATGCGCGATGCGGGAATGGATCCGGCCGGCGCACGCGTGGCGATACAGGGATTCGGCAAGGTCGGCGGTGTCTCCGCCGAGTTGCTGTCGGCGGAGGGCATGAGTGTGGTCGCAGTCTCCGACAGCACCTGCTGTCTGTACCGCGAGGACGGACTCGACCTGACCGCGCTGCGCCACCTCAAGGAGGAGGGCGGCCACTTCACCGACTACGGCGGCGCGGAGCAGCTCGACCGCGAGGACCTGTTGACGCTCGACGTCGACGTGCTCGTCCCCGCCGCACTGGAGGCGCAGGTCAGCGAACGCAACGCCGACCGCGTGCGCGCCAGGGTGATTGCGGAAGGGGCCAATGCACCGCTCACCACCGAGGCCGATGCGATGCTCGAGGCCAAGGGCGTCCTCATCCTCCCGGACATCCTCGCCAACGCCGGCGGCGTGGTGGTCTCGTACTTCGAATGGGTCCAGGACATCCAGGCGTACTTCTGGGGCTCCGGAGAGGTCAACTCCCGACTCCGCGAGGTCATGACCAGGAGCTATCAACAGGTGCGCGGCGAGGCGCAGGCACACGGGATCACGCTCCGCGACGCCGCATTCCGAATCGCCGTCACAAAGGTCGCCGAGGCAACCCGGGTTCGCGGGATCTACCCGTAGCGGCCGCGCCCGACGGCGCACTGGGAGATCCCTGGCGTACCACCAGATGTGGTGGGTAGGGCGGAGGGTGTCCACAAGATGGAGCGATCACAAGGCCGGACCCCCAGGGCTCTCCTGTAGAATCTCCAGATGGAGTTCGAGTTGGGCAGAGGCAAACGGGCCCGGCGCGCGTATGGGTTCGACGAGGTTGCCCTGGTCCCCGGCCGCGTGACGGTCAACCCGGCGGAGATCGACGTCTCGTTCTCGGTCAACGGGACCACGCTGGACATCCCCTTCCTCGCCGCCGCCATGGACGGCGTCGTGGACACCCGCTTCGCGGCGGAGATGGGACACCTCGGTGGGCTCGCGGTCCTCAACCTCGACGGCGTGCAGACGCGGTACGAGGATCCCGCGGAGGTGCTTGCCGCAATCGCGGAGTCGCCGGTTGACCAGATCAACACGCTGCTGCAGAGGATCTACATGGCGCCGGTGCAGGACGGGCTCATCGGTCAGCGGATCGAGGAGATCACCCGCGCCGGCGTGGCGTGTGCGGTGTCGACCGTCCCGGCGCACGCGGAGCGCAGGGCCCCGATCGTCCAGGAGGCGGGCGCGCACATGCTCGTGGTGCAGGGAACCGTGCTCACGGCACGCCACGTCAGCAAGTCGTACAAACACCTCTCGTTCTCGGAGTTGACGCATTCTGTCGACATTCCCGTCGTGGCCGGCAACTGTGTCGACTACGCGACGGCGCTCGAGTTGATGGACACGGGCATCAAAGGCCTCCTCGTCGGGGTCGGTCCGGGAGCCGCCTGCACGACGCGCGCGGTGCTCGGTGTCGGCGTGCCTCAGGTGACTGCGACGAGCGACTGCGCCGCAGCTCGTGACGATCACTTCCGGCGGAGTGGCGAGCGGGTCGCGATCATCACCGACGGAGGGATGCGTCTCGGCGGCGACGTCGCGAAGGCCTTCGCCAGCGGCGCCGACGCGGTGATGATCGGATCGATCTTCGCCTCCGCGGCCGAGGCGGCGGGACATGGCAATCACTGGGGCATGGCCACCCCGGACCCGAACCTCCCTCGCGGCACGCGCATCCGGACGGGGATCAAAGGCACGCTGCGCGAGATCCTCTTCGGACCCGCGCACGTGGATGACGGCAGCATGAACCTGGTCGGAGCCCTGAAGACGGCGATGGGTGTCTGCGGCGCTCGGACCATCGCCGAGTTCCAGGAGACCGAGATGGTCATCGCTCCGTCGATCAAGACCGAGGGCAAGGTGCAGCAGCGCGAGCAGCGTGTCGGGATGGGGGTCTGAGGAGCGGTGGGAGGACGGTGATGACGGTCGCGACTGACGCAGGTGCGGTGGCGCACACGCCTGCGCGGGTCGCCCAGGACACGATCCTCGTCCTCGACTTCGGGAGCCAGTACACCCAGTTGATCGCGCGCCGCGTGCGCGAGGCCAAGGTGTACTGCGAGCTCGTTCCGAGCAACATCAGTGCTGACGAGATCCGGCGTCGCAATCCGCGCGGCCTGATCTTCAGCGGCGGACCGGCATCGGTTTTCGAGGCCGGCGCACCCCACCCGGACCCCGCGGTCTACGAGCTCGACATCCCGATCCTCGGAATCTGCTACGGCATGGACCTGCTTGCCGTGGACCTCGGCGGCGGCGTTGCACCTGCGGAGCGCCGCGAATATGGGCACGCCTCAGTGACCGTCGACGAGACCGCCGGGCTCTTCGCCAAGCTGCCGGCCGAGCTCGCCGTCTGGATGTCGCACGGTGACGTCGTGACGGCACTGCCACCGGGATTCCGGCCCATCGCGCATTCCCTCAACTCGGCCTGCGCGGCGTTCGTCGGACCCGGAAAGCGGTACGGCATCCAGTTCCACCCCGAGGTCGCGCACACGCCGCTGGGACGCGACATCCTGCGCAACTTCCTCTTCGACGTCTGCGGATGTGCGGGCACCTGGGAGGCCGCGTCCTTCATCGAGATGACGATCGACGCGCTGCGCCGTCAGATCGGCGACGGCAAGGTGATCTGCGCGCTCAGCGGCGGAGTTGATTCGGCGGTCGCCGCGACGCTCGTGCACCGGGCCGTCGGTGATCAGCTGACCTGCGTCTTCGTCGACAACGGCCTGCTCCGGCGCGGCGAGGGAGACCGCGTGATCGACGTCATGCGCACGCAGCGCCATATCCGCCTCGTGCACGTCGACGCCACCGACCAGTTCCTCGACGCGCTGGCCGGGGTCATCGACCCGGAGGAGAAGCGCCGTCGCATCGGCGCCACCTTCATCCGAGTCTTCGAGGAGCAGGCGACGCGTCTCGGCGAGATCGACTTCCTCGCCCAGGGGACGCTCTACCCGGACGTGATCGAGTCGACGTCGCACGACACGCACAACGCGCACAAGATCAAGACGCATCACAACGTGGGCGGGCTGCCTGACGACCTTCGCTTCGAGCTCGTCGAGCCACTGCGCTATCTCTTCAAGGACGAGGTGCGCAACGTCGGGCTCGCACTTGGCCTCCCCGAGGACATGGTGCTCCGCCAGCCTTTCCCGGGTCCCGGCCTCGCGATCCGGATCATCGGTGCTGTCACGCGCGAGCGCCTCGAGACGCTGCGCGCGGCCGACTGGGTCGTCATCGACGAGATCAAGCGGAGTGGTCTGTACCGGAAGGTCTGGCAGTCGTTCGCGATCCTCACGCCGATCTCGTCGGTCGGCGTCATGGGTGACTACCGCACGTACGGCAACGTCGTCGCGGTTCGTATCGTCGAGAGCGAGGACGGCATGACGGCGGACTGGGCGAGAGTCCCCTACGACGTCCTCGGATTGATCAGCCGGCGCATCGTCAACGAGGTGCCCGGCGTCAACCGGGTCGTCTACGACATCTCGAGCAAGCCGCCGTCGACGATCGAATGGGAATAGGCCGGGTACTCATCGTCGGATCCGGGGGCCGCGAGCACGCGCTGGCCTGGGCGTGCTGGCGCGACGCGCCCGACGTGTCGATCATCGTCGCGCCGGGCAACGGCGGCACGTCCGGCATCGCCGAGAACGTCCCCGTCGATGTCATCGACGCGGCAGCGGTGGCGCGGCTGGCGTCGGAGCGCGCGGTCGACCTCGTGATCATCGGACCGGATGCGGCTGCCGCCGCCGGAGTCGCCGACGCGTGCCACGCGCAGCGCATCCCCGTCTTCGGGCCGACCGCGGCTGCGGCACGCATCGAGTCGTCCAAGATATTCGCGAAGCAGGTGATGGACTCCGCGGGAATCCCCACTGCGCGATGGCGCGCCGGGAGCGCGGCCGATCGGGGGGAGCTGGGGGGATTCATCGCCGACCTCGGTGGCGCGTGCGTGGTCAAGGCAGACGGGCTCGCCCTGGGAAAGGGAGTCGTGGTCTGCGACTCCGTCGAGGAGGCGGAGCGTGCACTCGATGACTGCCTGGCCGAGCTGCGCTTCGGCGATGCGGGCCGGCGGGTCGTGGTCGAGGAGGTGCTCACCGGGCCGGAGGTGAGCGTGTTCGGCCTCAGCGACGGGCGCAACGTGCGCACCCTCGTCCCCGCTCGTGACCACAAACGCATCTTCGACGGCGAGCGCGGTGCCAACACCGGCGGCATGGGCGCGATCGCCCCGCCGCCCGATGCGTCGTCGAGCTCGTTTCTCGAGGAGGTGACGCGCACCGTGCTCGACCCGTGCATCGACGCGCTGCGGCTGCAGGGGAATCCCTTTGTCGGCTGCCTCTACGCGGGGTTGATGCTCACGCCGAACGGCATGCGCGTGCTCGAGTTCAACGCGCGTTTCGGCGACCCTGAGACCCAGGTCGTGCTGCCGCTCCTCGACGAGTCGCTGCTCGACGTGCTCACGGCGTGCGCGCGCGGCGAGGTGACGGCGGGCATCGCTCCCGCGGTGCGCGGCGCGGCCGTCGGCGTGGTCGCCGCCGCGGCGGGGTATCCCGGTGACGTGCGGCGCGGCGACGTCATCACCGGGATCGGGACACTCGACGCCGACGTGCTGTGCTTTCACGCCGGGACGGCACGGGACGGCGACGGCACCCTGCGCACCGCCGGCGGTCGCGTCCTCTGCGTCACCGCGACCGGCTCCGATGTCGACGCCGCGCGAGCCCGTGCGTATGGCAATCTTGCGCGCGTGCATTTCGACGGCATGCAGGCTCGGACCGATATCGGCAAACCGGTGATCGCCGGGGTCGTGTCGTGACCGAGCCGGTGCGGGTCGGCATCGTCGTGGGGAGCGAGTCAGACCTGCCCGTGATGAACACCTGCGGTGAGGTCCTTGACGGCTACGGGATCGGGTGGGAGATCGGTGTGATGTCGGCGCACCGCGCGGGGGATGTGGTGCGGGCCTATGCGCTGGCGGCACCCGAGCGCGGCCTTCGCGTGCTCATCGCCGGGGCTGGGGCAGCGGCGCATCTCCCCGGCGTGCTCGCCTCGCTGACCACGCTGCCGGTCATCGGTGTGCCGCTCGCCGCGACGCCGCTCGCG
>Ga0208827_1000754_pt1 | contig 14803 bp, 9 predicted proteins | sample Sb_taG_5_FD_187709 | JGI IMG/M metagenome (GOLD analysis project Ga0208827, IMG submission 187709) | Peat soil microbial communities from Weissenstadt, Germany - Sb_50d_8_FC metaG (SPAdes) (version 2) | ecosystem: Environmental > Terrestrial > Soil > Wetlands > Peat | place: Germany: Weissenstadt... | reverse complement strand
CCGGCCCGCGGCCGGCCCAGCGCGCACCAGCGCGGGTGCCTGTCGTGCCCGCCGGTCGCCGCCTCTCAGGCGGTGCCCCGTCCACAGAAGCGGAGTCCCAGGCTCCGGGCACGTGCGGAGCAACCTTTTCTTCTCGACCCGCACGGAACGTGATGAGAGCAGCGCCGGAACGACGAACGGTGGCGTACGTAGCCTCTCTGGCGCTGGCTGTCGTGTGCTGCGCCTGCGCCTGCGGCAGCGCGGCGGCTGATCATGCTGACGGGGCCGCCCAGCCTGGCGCCGTCATTACCGTCGGGTCATTCGACTTCCCGGAGAGCGTGCTGCTCGCCGACATCTACGCCGGCGCGCTCACGGCGCAGGGCTTCCCCGTCCGCGTCCTGCCGGACCTGGGCCCTCGCGAGCTGGTGGACCCGGCGCTGATGAGCGGACTTGTCCAGGTGGTGCCGGAGTACTCCGGGTCGGCGCTGGAGTTCGTCAGCCTGGGACGGCAGCCCGCGACCTCCGATGTTACGGCGACCGGCAGGGCGCTGGCCGGGTGGGTGGCTGGCCGGGGGCTGGTGGCGCGGCGCCCGTCCGCCGCGCAGGACGCCAACGTCATCGTGGTCACCGCCGCGACCGCGGCCCGCTATGACCTGCGCTCGGTCGCCGACCTGGCCCGGGTGGCGCCGCGGCTGGCGTTCGGCGGCCCGCCCGAATGCCCGGAGGAGGTCTACTGCCTGCTCGGGCTGAAATCGCGCACGGTGCTCATGGCGGTGGCCGGCAGCTGGCTGCGCGCACATGGGCTGATCTCGGCGGGGGTGACGCACGTTGGGTGACGACATCGGGCGCGTGGCCGCCGGGAACGGCCCGGCCAGCTTGCCGCCGGGCCCGGCCGTCCATAAGGACCGTCGTACGCGCCGCCCGACCGGTGCGCCGCCGCCGCTGCCGCACCCTATCACCATCAGCACAACAGCGTGGCTGATCCTTGGGGCCGTGGCGCTCGCCGGCGCGTTCCTGGCGTCCCAGCACACGCCGTGGCTCCGGATCGATGACCGGGCAAGCACGTGGGTGCTGCGTCTCCTGGCCGGAATACGGACGCCGTGGCTGACCGATGTGGCCAACGGGATCAACGGGGCGGGCTCCGGCTGGGGGGCCACCGCGCTCGGCCTGTCGGTGGTCGCCCTGACGATGGCGTTCCGCCGCTGGCGGCACTTGCTGGTGTTCCTGGGAAGTGTGTTGTTCCTGGAGATTGCCGGGACATCGATCTACTTCGGGCTGTCCAGGCCACGCCCGTACGGCGTAACGATCATCGGCAGCTGGGGCGGGTACTCCGGGGTGTCCCCCCCGGCGGCGGTCCTGACGATCTTCTTGATGGGCGCCGTCTACTGCCTGGCCGTGCCGGGCCGCCCCCGCACCTACACTAAGGCTGCGGTGGCCGTCGTGGTCGCCGTGTTCTGTCTGGCTCGCCTGTACCTGGCTGTCGATCACGTGGATGACCTGCTCCTAGGTGTGGCACTCGCCGTCGCGATCCCGGTCACCGCGTTCCGGTACTTCACCCCGAACGAGGCGTTCCCCGTCGCCTACCGGCGCGGCCGCACCGCGCACGTGGATGTGACCGGCCGGCGGGGGCAGGCGATCCGCCAGGCCGTGCGTGACCAGCTCGGGCTCACGGTGACCGAGATCAAGCCGGTCGGCCTGGAGTCCTCCGCCGGCTCCACGCCGTTGCGGCTGCGAGTCGAAGGCAGCCCGGAGGAGTTCGTGTTCGCCAAGCTCTACACCAAGGGCCACGTCCGCGCCGACCGCTGGTACAAGCTGTGGCGGACCATCCTGTACGGCTCCCTGGAGGACGAGCACCCCTTCCAGACCGTGCGGCGCCTGGTCGAGTACGAGGACTATGCCCTGCGCCTGCTGCAGGACATCGGGGTCCGCACGGCCCGGCCGTACGGCATCGTGGAGATCACGCCCGAGCGCGAGTACATGCTGGTCACCGAATTCCATACCGGCGCCGTCGAAATCGGCGAAGCCGACGTCGACGACACGGTGATCGACCAGGGACTGCAGCTGATCCGCACGCTGTGGGACGCCGGGATCGCCCACCGCGACATCAAACCAGGCAACCTGATGGTCCGCTCCGGGGAGCTGCTGCTGATCGACGTGGCCTTCGTCCAGGTGCGCCCGTCACCATGGCGGCAGGCGGTCGACCTGGGCAACATGATGCTCGTCCTGGCCGTGCGCACCGGCCCGCAGCGGGTCTACCGGCGGGCGCTGGCGTACTTCACCGAAGCCGAGCTCGCCGAAGCATTCGCCGCCACCCGCGGGGTCGCCAGCCCGACCCAGCTGCGCGCCTTCATGAAACGGCACCCGCGCGACCTGCTCGGCGAATTCCGCGCCCTCGCCCCGCAGCGGCCGCCGATCGCGCTGCAACGCTGGAACATCCGGCGGGTCGCTCTGGCGGCCGCGATGCTCGCCGTCATCACCGCCGCCGTGTGGGAAACGGGGAATGCCTTCTTGCCGGCAGCCGAAAATCTGGGCGCCTACGCCCCCAGCTGCGGCACCGGCCATTCGATGATCCTCAGCGCCCAGGCAGTCCCGTCAGCGGCCATGCTGCCCTGCCTCGCCGCGCTCCCGTCGGGCTGGAGTATTGGCGGCGTGGACATCTCCGGCGGGAAGGTCCGCCTGCGGCTGGACTCCGACCGCGCCGGACCAGCAGCCATCACCGTAACCCTGACGGCGACCTGCGACACCTCGGGCGCCCAGCAGATCCCCTCCGACCGGCCCGGCATGCGCCGGTTCGAGCGCCCGCTAAGCCTGGTCCCTGCGTATTCCGGCGTTCGCTACTACACCTTCCCTGGCGGCTGCGTGACCTACCGGTTCGCTTTCGCGCCCGGCGCGTCCCCGGCCCTGGCCACCACTGTTGACAGCGCGGTGGCGTTCATGCCCCGGTCGGAGCTGGTCGCCTATGTCCGGCGCACCGAAGGCCTGGCCCTGTGCGGGCGAGGTGCCGCATGCCCGGGATGACCCGGCCGGCCACAGCCCGGCCGCAGGAGGAGGCGCTTCTTGGCCGCCCCCGGCGGGCCGCTCTCCTCACCGCCGGGGTGCTCGCGCTCACGGCCGTGGTGTTCGCCCTGGTCGCCGACCACGGCACGCTGGCCCGCATCCAGCGGCTTGACGATGCGTGGCTGCGGCTGATGATCTCCGGCCGGGCGCCCCCGCTGACGGCGATCGCCAAGGTCTTCAACGTTCTCGGGCTGGTGTACGTCACGCTGCCGGTGCGGATCCTCCTGGCCGGATTCCTGGCCCTGCGCCGCCGGTGGTGGCATCTGGCCGCTTTCGCGTCCGCCATCGTGCTGTCGGAGGTGCTGATCGGCTCGCTGAAAGGAATCTACGACCGGACCAGGCCGCCCGGGTCGCTGGTCGCCACGAGCGGCGCGTCGTTCCCGTCCGGACATGCGATCGCCGCGTCGGTCACCGTCGTCGCGGCGGTCATCGCCCTGGTCCCACCGGGCAGACGGCGCGCCCTGTGGGGCGCGGCCGCGGTGGCGTTCTCGATCGTGATGGGGCTCTCCCGCGCCTACCTGGGCGCTCACTGGCTCTCCGACGCCACCGCCGGGATCCTGCTCGGCACCTCCTGCGCCCTGGTCACCGCGCTGGTAGCCGACCAGTTCCAGCGGCGGCAGAACAGGCTGCAGCGGGCCGCCGGGACGCAGTGTCTGGCGGGCGTTCCCCCGGCCCACCGCGCTGAGGACAGGCGATGACCGGCAGGAATCCGGACGGCATCGAGGACTTCCCGTCCCCCGACTGCTCCGACGTCGCCTACGGCCCGCAGCGGCTAAACGCCATCATCGGCGCCTACGAGGCCTTCCTGGACCCGGTCTGCGGCACTGACGACCTCAGCTTCCACCTCGTGCTAGAACTGCCGGCCACCGAAACCCCATCAGCGCGCAGACATCCACCCGCGCCGAACTGGATGATCTGGTGGTTTCCGCTTCACGGCCGGTCAACGACCGACCCCGCACCGAGTCGGCAGGGAACCCCTCGACTGGATAACGCTTCTAACCCCGAGTTACGTCGGCGTGTCGACTGCAAACGGGTAATTACCTGCGAAGACTACCTGGAGCAGGTCGTAAATGTAGTCAGAAGGGCCATGGCTGCGTGCGGCATGGTAGTTCTCGAGGACCAGCGAGTTCCCGTGGTCAGGACCAGTGAGTTCCCCGTGGTCAGGACGCCACCCGCCTCGAGCAGCGTTTCGGCAGCTCATGGCCTAGATCGCCGCTCATGGACCAAGTAACTTCGATCTGACGGTCCGTAGTCGATCCTTGGCTTGGACGAGGCGTCACACTCATTCCACCGATATGGGCGCGAGGGATCGGCGAGGAGCGCATCGACTCAGCCCTGAAACGCGCAGCAAGGTCGATCTGGCGTCACGATCTTGTTGCCGCGAGCCATGGCCGGCCGATGAGCCGGCGGGCGGAACCGTCCTGCGATGATACCGGGAGGACTGCATGGGGACGCTGCGGGCCTGGCGCACGGGGGTACTGCGCTAGGGGGCGATGAGGGAAGATGGCAGGGTGGCAACGACGCGGACCTCCAGCGCCTGGCAGCGGTATGCCTGGGTAGCGGGCATCCTTTACGTTATCGCGCTGGTGGCCGAGACCGTGGTCGGGCTGCTCGGCGGCAGCGTGAGCCAGAACGACTCGGCGGCGAAGATCGCGAACGTGCTTTACGACCACCGCGAGCGGCTGTTGGTGATCACATACCTATCCGTCGTCTACGCCGCCATGTTCCTGATCTACCTGGGCAGGCTGTATGACCTGCTGCGCGGGAACACGGATCGGTCGCGGTTCCTTGGCTCTCTCGTGCTGGCTGGCGGAGCGCTCTTTATTGCCCTGCATGCCGTCAGCGACATCGGTATCAACGGCTTGCTCGGCGCGAAGCTCGCGTCGTTCGGGTTCCAGCACGATCAGGGCATGTCCTACACGCTGTACCTGATGACCTATGGCCTGGACAGCGTCGGGGACGTGTTCGGCAGCCTCTTTGCCTTCGCGGCAGGCGTGCTAGTGATCGAGCACGGCGTCCTGCCGCGCTGGCTCGGGTGGGTTTCGATCCTCGTCGGGATCTTGTTCTTCCTCCAGGGCTTCGGCCTCGGCGGCGTCATCGCCTCGTTCGGGCTCGTTCTCGACCTCATCGGGTTCGTGCTGTTCCTGATCTTCGTCCTGGTGAGCAGTGTCATCTTGCTGACGCGCGAAAACGCGCTCCCCGACACCGCGGGCGGAATCCAGTAGACAACTACATTTTCCAGGCCCGGTGGTGCCGGGGTCCTGGCTGATACGCAGTGACGTTGAGCGCTGCCGTGCGCCAAAAGGCCTCCACCGTGGCCGGACCACCTGCATGCAAACTATCGGCGCGACCCTGCCCGGGATCAAGAGGTGCAGTCTAGGGCGTGTGTGGTTGGCTGCTCATGACGGCCCTAGCGTGCATGGATTGCTGTACCTGGCTGCTGTACAGCTACGCACCTGCCAGAGGTGTGCGCCCAACGCGGGCAGGCCCAGAGCGGTCGCCTTGCCGATGCCTCCAGTGCCTCAGGTGATCAGCACTGTCCGGCCGGCCATCGGCTCGCTGTGGACCTGTTCCATGCTTGTCTCGTTCGGTGCATGCCGGACCAAGGTCGCCCTGTTCGAGATGCCTGGACGCCCAGCCCTGGCCCGGATGTCGCGGGCGGTGCTGACTGTCTGGCGGCCGAGATAGGTTTCTGCCCCAGAAAGTGCTCGCCTCGGTGGCCGGGATGAGCGCGGTGCTAGCCAGCGTTTGAGCCCGCGCGTACTGCGCCTGCCTCTTGCAGTGTCTGGTAGACCGTCCCCGCCAGCGCGCCGAGTTCGTCGTTGTCTGCGTCCGTCGCGCTGTTGACGGCCAGCGCGATGATGATGCCGGAGCTGAGGAAGTAGACGTGCAGGACCCGGTAGCCGAAGGTCTCGCCTTCGTATTCCCACAGCGTTCCGAACGGCTGGGGCGCGTACTGCTGGGTCACCCCGAGCCCGTAGCCGAGCGGATCGGCGGGCGTGGTGCGGGCGATTGGCTGGCCGGTTGTCTGGGAGACGAGGCTTTCGAGCTGGCGCTGCTGGCGTGGCGGCAGTTCGCGGCCCTGGTAGAGGTCGCGGTCCCAGGTGGTCATGTCCTGCAGCGAGGTGACTATGGCCCCGGCGCCCTGCAACCAGGTGAGGGCGAGCGGTGGCATGGGTGTGCCCAGCAGCGATGGTGCCCCGGACTCGTAGAAGTACCCGGCCGGCATCCGGGCGGCGTCGGCCGCGGGGCAGGTATACGGCGCGTAGCACATGCTTTCCAGTCGCAGCGGGATGATGATCCGCCTGGTGAGCTGGTCCGCATAGGAGTCGTGCGTGACACGCTCGATGATCATCTGCGCCAGGATGTAGTTCGTATTGGAGTAGCTGTATCCCTTCGGCCCGAGCGGGAGGCCGGTGACATAAGACACCAGGCGGACCGCGGAGAAGTAGGCTCCCGGCGCGGCCGCGAGCGCGGCCCCGAAGGCGGGCTGGACGGCGTAGTCGGGGATGCGGCTGGTCATGTCCAGCAGCTGCATGATCGTGACGTCACGCCAGGCCGGGTACTGGGGAAGCCATTTCCCGAGCGGGTCGCTGATCGACAGCTTGCCTTCGGCTTCCAGCTGAAGCAGGATCACCGCGGTGAAGGCCTTGGTGTTGCTGCCGATCTGCCACAGCGCGCTGGTGGATACCGGCGGCCCGCCGCCGTACAGGGTCGTCCCGACGGCCAGGTCGATGCTGGGCTCGCTTCCGGGGAAGGTCACCCGCAGGGAGACCGCCGAGATGTGCTCGGCCGTTCCCCGCGTCGTCAGATACTGGCTGAGGTCGTCGCGCAGCGCCGCCTGCACCGCGGCACCGTGACGCACGTCACGGCCTCGTCATCCTTGCAGGCCATCGCCGCCGCGGCGGACGCCGCTGCCCGCGCCGCCCTGCACACCCTCAACCTGCCCGGACGCCAGCGGCACTCCAGGCGCGCGCAGAAAGCCCGCCCGAAATTCCCGCACGCCACCGCCACCAAGACCACCGTCACCGGGAAACCCCGGGTCACCGTGTTCGCCCCCGGCTTCTACTAGCCCCGGCCAGGACCGCAGCCGTCAGGAAGGAGGAAACCGCCCCGGCCGCCGGGGCCGCGGACCGTGGAACCGCGCGCCGCTCCCGCCGCGACACGCGGGCCCCGCCTATACCTGCACACCACCAGGAAACAGACAACAGGACACTTACGAAGCACTAGACCATCAGAACCCCAGGAAGGGCGAAACACCTAAAGTCTGCGGTGTTGGGTCTTCGGGCGGCTGTCGTCATCGGGTGAAAAATGGTCGGCGTTGACACCGCGGGCGGGCGCGCGTGCCGGTGTGACAGGGCCGGGTCCGGGGGGCAGGCGCGACGGCTGGCCGGGCTGCTGCGGCCAGTTGGGTCGGACCGGGGCGCCCTGCCAGGATTGCTCCTGGTGGGTTTCCCCGGCCCGCCCGCCGCACCCGGCGTGCGACTCTCACCGCACCGGGCGCTCCACGTGTCTTGCCCGCTGGGGTTAGCTGGTTGCCGGGACCGGCTGGGGTGCCCACGGGGCCGGTATTCTGCTGCCGCGGTAGCGGTAGCGGGTGACCGGCACGACTGACGCGCCGGTGAACCTGACTCCGTTGGCTGCGAACTGCCAGGTCCCGCGCACGCAGAAGCGGCGGCGCAGTGCTGGCATCCCGATACGGGAGCTCCCTTGTTTGTATTTCTGCCTTAGCCAGCGCATGATCCGGCCCCATGCATGATGGTCGATCGCGCTGAACACGGCCTTGGAGACTCCGTGACGGTGGTAGTTCGCCCACCCGGCCAGGGTCCGGTTGATGCTCTGGATGAGCACATCCGGGTCCAGGTTCCGGGTTGACCTGTACGTCTTGGCTGAGATCTTGTCCTTGATGGCCTGGATGGCCGTCCGGGACGGGAACGTGTAGACGTACTGCTTCGACGTGCCCCGTGTCCGCATCCGGCGGATCGTGAAGGACAGGAAGTCGAAGCCCTCGTCAATGTGGACCACGCGGGTTTTCTCCTCAGCCAGCCGCAGCCCCATCGGGGCAAGCACGGCTGCTGCCTCCTCGCGCAGCGCCCCGGCGCGGGCGCGGGTGCCGTTGACCATGATGACGAAGTCGTCGGCGAAGCGGACCAGCCGCCACGTGCCCAGCCCTTGCTGCCTGCGCTTGGCCCGCTGCCATGTGGTGCCCATCTGCGTCTGCCACTGCCGGGTGAAGTGATCATCCAGCGCGGACAGCGCGATGTTGGCCAGCAGCGGGGAGAGTATCCCGCCGGCGGGGGTGCCCGTGTATGTCTCTTCCCGGTCACCGTCGGCCGTCATGATCCCGGCCTTGAGGAACGCCTTGACCAGCGCGAGCACCCGCTTGTCCGTGATCCTTGCCCGGAGCCGGTCCATGAGGGGGACATGCCCGATTTCGTCGAAGCATGCCCTGATGTCGGCCTCCAGGACCCACTCGTAGTTCCTCGGACGTGAGGCGAGGTAGTGGATCTCGGCTATCGCGTCGTGCGCGCGGCGGTTCGGGCGGAACCCGTATGAGCACGGCTGGAAGTCCGCCTCGAAGATGGGCTCGAGCACGAGCTTGAGGGCAGCCTGGACCACCCGGTCGGTAACGGTCGGTATCCCGAGCTTGCGGAGCTTGCCGCTCTTCTTCGGGATCATCACCTGCCGCACCGGCACCGGCCGGAACTCACCGGACTTCAGCGAGTCCCGGATCTGGTCCAGGAACACCCCCACCCCGATCCGGTTCTCGATGTCAGCCACCGTGGCCTTGTCGATCCCCGGCGTCTTTGACCCGGCGTTGGCTTTCACGCGCAGCCATCCCTCAGCCAGGAACTCCAGGTCGCTAACGAGGTTGAACAGATCACCGAACCGGCGGGAGCGATCTTCTCCCGCCCAGCGGTGCAACTTGGCCTGCATCTCCCGTACCTTGCGGTACTGCGCCGCCTGCCTTCCGGCGGGCTGCGCATCTGTCCGCACGGCACCGGGATTCCCCGGTGCGTCTTCGGGCATTACAGCTCCTTCCCTGACTGACACGCTGCCGCCCTTCCCCATGTGACCGGCTTTCCCGGCCCCGGAGTACTACGGCGGCTCCGTCCCGTCCGCGCCTTCGGCAGGCATCGCGCCTATCCGGCCCCTTCACCCCTGGCCGGGGAGAGGACCCGGAACGTGCCACGGACGGTTCCCGCGTTCACTGCTGACCATTTGACGGGCTAGGCACCCGGCTTTACCCCTGCGGCATCGCCACGGCTACGCCGCAGGCATTCACCGTGGCCTCCCACCCCAGGCTGTGCAGACCCGGACAGGAGTTCCCCGCCCTGACAGGGGCGGGTACGCGCCGCGAACCAGCCCGTATCCACCGGGTTTGAGCTGGCGTTGCTTCAAGAGGCGTAACGACACCGGTTTCTCGCGTATACCTTCCCGTCTCGCTCACCGCGCCCGGCCCATCCGGCAGTACCAGGCCGACACGACTTCGTCGAGGCTGCTCCCGCCCTCCCCGGCGATCCCCGGATCAGGCTGCCTCCAGCTCCAGCCCGCTGCTGCGACAGCGAGCCGATGGACGGTCTCTCACCTCCATATGGTCAAACAGCGCCTCGCGGCGCACACACAAGAGCAACACAAGTCCGGGTCCAGGAGGCGTCCAACACGCGAGCAACACGGACGAAACGGCATTCCCCGGCACACCTGGGCACGGGTGTTAAAATCGGTGCGTCAGCCCAACTACCAGGCTAGATGCGCCTGAGCAGGGCTGACTGGCCAACTTGGGAAGTTGGCCCCGGTCGGGGACAGACCTTCTGAAAAGCGGAAGGTCGACAGTTCGATCCTGTCCCTGACCACCACCGATCGGCACGGCCGATAGCCTGCGATACCTACGTTTCGCCTGTTCAGGAGACGTTTTCGCCTCAATTTTAGCATGAGTGCCGGGGTGTGCCGCGGAATGCCGTCGTGTCCGTGGGGATCTCGTGGGGGCGGCCCGGGAGGCGGACTTGTGGGATTTTTGTGGGGGCCGCCGAACGCCTTCGGCGACCGCCACAGCCGGGCATTCAGAGACTCCGACTTTCGAGGGCAAGCCCGCGGCTAGGCCCGCGGGGTTGGCCCGCAGTTGAGTGCCCGGGCTACTTGGGCTCCCGTCCTCGCTTGATATCGGGGGCGGGCGTGACCGGGACCGTCGGCTGACCAGGTGCCTGCTGGGTCGTTGACTCATGCGGACGTTTACCAGGGCCGTGGTGTTTCTCGCGCTGGAAGAAGATGGCACCCAAGCTGGCCGAGATGAGTCGGCCCTGGTGGAGCCCGGGACAGCCGGGGTTACGGCCAATCAGCGCTGGGGCGATGGCGGTGTCCCGGGGAATCCGGCAAGTGAGCGGGGCCGCGCCCGCGCCCCGGCTGCGCTGGCGTGGTCAGGTCGGCGGTTTCAGGTGTCGGTCATGATGCGGTCGTAGGTGCGGCGGGCGCGGGCGCTGCGGGCGCTGGCACCGTAGCGGGTCAGCATCTGCGGGGAGGCCCAGCCGTTGAGTTCCATCAGGTCGCCCTCGGGGCCGCCGCGGTCCAGCCAGGTGTGGCTGAAGTGGTGCCGGAACCGGTGCGGGTACAGGTCCACGCCGCACTGCTGGCCGCGGCGGGTGATCATCTGGTAGATGCCGGCGGCGGTCAGCGGCTCCCGGTTGCCCGCGCCCAGCCACAGCTGGGGCCGCCAGGCCTGGGCGTGCCGGGAGCGGGCCGCAGGTACCGGTCCAGGCTGCGGGCTGCCTGGTGGCCGATCCGGACGATCCGGGGCTTGCCGCCCTTGCCGCGGACGGTGATCTCCCGCTGCCACAGGTCGATGTCACTACACCGCGGGTCACCGGGGTCGTACCGCAGGCCGGCCAGCTCGGCCAGCCGGATGCCGGTGGCCCGGAGCACCGCGATGATCGCGGTATCGCGGCGCTGGGCGAAGGTGCGGCCCGCGCAGGCCTGTTCCAGCCGGGTCAGCTCCTGGCTGGTGAAGACCGGGACCAGCTTGCCGGTGACGGGCGGCGGCTGCAGCCCTTCCACCGGGTCGGGCAGCTCGTCTTCGGCGGCCAGCCATTTGAGGAACTGCTGCAGGGCACGGTACTGGTTGCTGGCGTAGGCGCTGCTGTACCGGCCCGGCAGCCATGTCATCCACTGCTGGATGTCCCGGCTGCCCACCTGCTCCCAGCTGGCCCGGCCGGGCAGGCGGGCGGCGGCGAACCACTGCACCGCCTCGGTGTAGGTCCGGATCGTCTTGGCGGCCTTGCCCCCGGCGGCCAGGCGCAGAGCGAACGAGCTGATCTCGGCCTGGAATATCCCCGCATCCAGCTGCTTGGGCTGCCGGAAACGCGGTTCAGGTGCGGTCATGGCCTCGGCTCTCTTCCTGTGGCCCGCCATCCGCACCCAGCGTTACCGCAGGCGAGAGACTTCAAAGCATCACCATGACAGGGAAATGACCGTCGGACGGTACCCGCCTGCCGAGACGGTCGCCGCAGCGTGACCCGGATACCCCGCTGGCTACATCCCGGCCGACGGCGGACAACGGGCCACGCTGAGCGGCGCAGCCCCTCCGGGCTCACCGAAATGGGCACCGCGCGCGTAGCCGCCTTACGATGCTGCCGTGTTCGTTGACTGTGCCGCTCTGCACCGTATGGATCGAACATCCTGTCGCCCGCCTCTGGCCCGGTGCGAGTTCTCGACTTTGCCAGCCTGCTGGCGGTTTACCGCACATGCCGAAATGAGTACTTCGTCCGTGTGCATATTTATGCACTGACCCGTATGATCCTTAAGGGCAGTGGGCCTGACCGGAGTTCCGTAGGGATTGCGGTGAAGCGTTGTCATGAATCCTGAGCGGACCAGATCGCTCTGGGCACACCGAGGGTGCATCGGACGTGCGGGCAACCGCATGCAGATCGTCCCAGTTCCGAGCAGCCTGGACAGGCGATGGGCCCCGCTTGGCATTGGCCATGCCGATGGGCGAAGGACGGCGACTGCTGCCGCGTCTGGACTTCAACACAAGCGCTTGAGGCGAGAGCAAAGCAGACGGCAGATCCGCGCTTCGTAGGCCGCAGTGTTTATGGGTGTGCCGCAACTGTTGTTGAGTGCTGTGTGGAGAAAGCGCAGGCCGGTGCGGCCGGTCGCGCTGACCTAACAACTGCTCACGGGAATGACCTGGCTGACACGCGCCAACTTCTCGCTGTCGGCGGCAGAAACGCAGGTAGCCCGTCCGCCGTGAATCACTATCACCTCGGCGGGAGCGGGTGAGATCGTTCCCGCGATGACTGCGAGAACCGCGAGCATTGCTATCAGGAGCGCGGTAACCACGCCCAGGCTTCGTGAGGCGTGAAGGTAAGCGCGCTTGCGGTCTGCGCTATTAACTGATCCGCTCTTGTACCTTTTCCAGGGCTCTTCCCCGGTTGTAGGCAGGCGGCTCCTAGGCGGAATCGCGAGGAGCCGCTCGCGTTCGGCCGGGGATTCGCCGGTGAACAGCAGCCAGAAGCCGAACCAAAGCTGACGGGGGCGCGACAACCCGCCCGTTGTCTCGTTGTCTTCGGCGGGGGAAGGCGCAGGCTGGTCGGCTGCTGCCCCTGCCGCCTCGTCTGGCGGCGGGATATCCCCGAGGCCTCCCCAGGTTGCGGCGCCACCAGCGACCAGCGCGAGTACGGCGCTCACGAAGACCAGACCCACAAGCAGTATCAGGAAGAACTGGAACCAGCCATTGTGCGTCACGCTGGTAACCAGGCCACCGCCCTTAAACAGCACAACCGAGCCGAGAAGGCCGAGAAGCGTGGTCAGTACCCCCAGCCAGACGCGAGCTGAGTCCTGGACCCGCTGCAGCCTCCCCCGCCGCCAAGCTTGGTAATCCCCGATCCACCCAATTTCATCTGGGACAGCAAACTGCCGGATCTGGGCAGCCCTCTCCGTCTCGGTCACATTCTCGACCCCCTCCGCCTATCGACACAAGTACAGTGTCCCGTCGGCAGCACGCCGATGCCAGGCAAATCCGATATCCTATGAGCGCCAGCAGCCCCTGATGGGCAAGTTTCCCCGAACACAGACATTCCAGGACCGATCAGATGCCCCAGTAGGCTTCCGTGGCGCAACAGAATGTGCAGTATGGACGCCTGGTATCACTCAGGATGAGACAAGGGTCTCAATTGGGCGGTTATCTGAAGCCGTCCCTGTCTACGCCGCGCCTGACCAGGACGTCTGCGGAGTTGACATGTAGCTGAACAGTGTTCACATAGTAGCCATCTAGTTCTAAAAACAGCGGCGACAAGGGGGCTTGCACGGGCCTGTGGCGGAGACACTGTTCAGGTAATGCGTCCACCACGCAGGGAAAAGCACACAAAACACCCGCAGCGGCTACAGCGAAGACACCCCGAAACGGGCTGGAGATAACGGGTAGGTATGCGGTGAACAAGAGGCCCTTGCTTGTCGGCGGTCCGGCAATCCCAGTTTAGATCCAACGGGCGGCCGAGGAGCCTGCATAGTTATGCATCACCGCCCTGCATAGAGAACGCGCGCATCTGCCGCGTGGAGCGCGTGCGGCACAAGCTCAGGGCAAGATCACTCCGGCTGGGCTGGCATCATAGAGGCAAATGAGCAAGTCACCTTCCCTGTGATCGTTACCCAGCTGCCGGTCACCCGTTGCGAGATCTGCCACCGCACCGTGGCGTACCGGCCCGGCAGCCTCAGTGAGGTCCTGACCGAGCACTACCGCCGGGCCCATCCCGAAGCGCTCGGCGTCCCTTCCCAGTAGCCTCCTACGTGACCTGCGTCTATCCCCTTGTCGCTGCGCTTTTGAGTTCTGAGCCGCGCCCAGAACCTCACGTCAGCGACATGTCTCAGACGCAAAAACCCCTCATGAGCAGGGCTTATCCCAAATGGACTTAAGATAACCGCCTCGTTCTGCGCGCCGACCCTGTTGATCGGTCTGACGGGCGGTGCCGCGCGGAAAGATCGTTATGAGTACAGGGTGGGATTCGGCGGATTGATCAGCCTGTGCACGCTGGCGGCACAAGACTTACCAATGAATCCAGGAGGCTGCGGGTCAGTGGCGGGGTACGGAACTCTGCAGACCGCGCGGGCGCGTCGACGGAAGCGCAGGTTGCTGTGAAGGTGAGGGCTGGCTAGGAAGCTTGACAAGAGGATCGGATGAACAGGACCGCGCCTTGCGGCCGCCGTGCTTCTTGTTATGTTCCTGTTCGGCTGGCTCTCCGTCCGCCTCCCGAGCAGCCGATTGCCATTGGTAGAACTCGGCATCGTCGCCAGGCTAGGGTAGGAACGCTGCTTGGTGATGAGCCGATCCCGATCGACGTGCTGTACGACACCGACCGGGCGCAGAGGCTGGCCAGACTTCAGCAGATGCCGTTGTTCGGGCGCAGGCCTATGTGCCGGGAAGATTATCGGCAAGCTGATGGCACTGAGCCTGCCAGGAAGGACATCGCACGGCGTACCATGCCGTTATGGCCGACCCGACACGGCAGCCAACCTTACCCCCGGATCAGCCCCACAGGCCGAACCACCGGCGAGACTGGATCGCGTTCTGGGGCGTCATCGGCGCTGCGCTCCTCGGTGGTGCCGCAGTCGTGATCGCGGCACACATCAGCACAGCAGGCTCACACGTCGCCGCCGGGTCTACCCCGTCCTCAGCCACTCCTGGTAATGACAACACTCCTCCCAGTGCCTCCACCACCGCACCAGCAACCACTCCAATCAGTCCCCTGCCAACCTCGAACGGCGGATCCTGCACCTTCGG
>Ga0208827_1000730_pt1 | contig 15060 bp, 10 predicted proteins | sample Sb_taG_5_FD_187709 | JGI IMG/M metagenome (GOLD analysis project Ga0208827, IMG submission 187709) | Peat soil microbial communities from Weissenstadt, Germany - Sb_50d_8_FC metaG (SPAdes) (version 2) | ecosystem: Environmental > Terrestrial > Soil > Wetlands > Peat | place: Germany... | reverse complement strand
GCAGGTTATCTCCAGGCAAACGCCGGCTGGGCGCGCCAGTTCAACCCGAAGACCAGGACCACGGAGGCGGTGCGCGCCAAGCTGGTCATGCCCGAGTTCGTGCACCGCACCGCACGCCCGGTCACCGATCCGAGCACCGGAAGAGACACGGTGGACCCGCAACTGCACACGCACGTCACCGTGCCGACGTGGGTGCAGCGAACTGACGGCAGCTGGAGCCAGCTGTACAGCGAGGCCCTGTACCAGCACGCCGCGGTCGCCGGTGCCATCGCTCAGGCGGAGTGGCGCGACCGTCTGGTGCGCGAGCTGGGCATCTCCACTGTGGTCGACGGCAAGGGCTGCTTCTCCATCGTCGGCGTCACCGATGCGCAGCGGCGTGAGTTCTCCCGGCGCACCCAGCAGATCGAGGCGCTCGAACGCCAGCTGGGCATCGAATCACCCTACGGCCACAAGCTGGCGGTGGTGTCGACCCGCGAGAGCAAGCACGAGGTCGCCGCCACCGAGAACCTCTTCGCCCAATGGCGAGAGCGCGCCGCAGGCGTCGGGCTCGATGCCACCACCATCCAGACGCTGCTGGCACGCGAGCCCGCGGCATCGCAGCCGCGCCGGCTCGACGTGGAGCGCAGCACCGAGCTGCTCGGCGAGCGGGGGCTCACCGCGCAGTACGCGACCTTCACCCGTCGCGACGTCATCCGCACCCTGGCCGCGCACGCACCGCTGGGGATGAGCCGCGCCCAGCTCGAGGCCACCGCCGACTCGATCCTCGCCGACCGCGAGGCGGTGCAGCCGCTGGTGCCGCACCGGCTCGAGGGAGAACGCGACACCGACGCGATCACCCGATGGGTCAATACCTGCCACGAGTTGCGCTACACCACGCCGGAGATGCTCGCCATGGAGCGGGGCATGATCGCCACCGCCCAGCAGCGATCGGCAGCGTGGGTCGGCGTCGCCGACACGCGCGAGGTCGAGGCGGCTGTCGCCGCGCGGCCAACGCTCACAGCCGACCAGCGGTCGATGGTCAGGACCGTCTGTCGGAGCCCCGCCGGCGTGGTCGTCGAGGGCGCCGCAGGGGTGGGCAAGACGTTCGCCCTCGACCTCTGCCGGGAGGCGTTCGAGGCCACCGGCATCCAGGTGGTCGGCTGCGCGCTCGCCGGCAGGGCCGCCGACGTGCTCGAAATGGGTGCGGACATCCCCACCTGGACTGTCACCGGGATGCTCAACGAGCTCCAGGTCGACCATCTGCCACTCGGCGGCGTGCTGGTGGTCGACGAGGCGGGCATGATCGGCGACCGCGAGCTTGCCGAGCTGGTCTCACTCTCGGCACGGGACAACACCAAGCTGGTCGTGGTCGGTGACCCCGCGCAGCTCCAACCCATCGGCGCCGGCGCGCCGATGCGCACCCTGGGTGAGCACATCGGCAGGGTGCTGGTCACCGAGAACGTGCGCCAGAAGGAGCCCTGGGAGCGAGCGGCTCTCCAACTGGTGCGCGACGGCGAGGCGCGAGCCGCCTACGAGCTGTACCTGAGCCACGGCCGCATCCACGTCGCCGAGTCCGTTCTTGAGCGACGGGCGGAGGTGGTCGCCGAGCATGCGAGGCTCGAGGACCGGGGCGTCGATGCGGTGATCCTGGCCCAGCGGCGCGACGAGGTTGCCACCCTCAACGAGCTCGCCCGGACAAAGGCGGTCGAGGCCGGGCGTGTGCACGGCCCCGCGCTGACCGTCGACGGCAAGGAGTACCAGGCCGGCGACCGAGTCCTCTGTCTGACCAACGACCGCGGCAACGGCGTGAGCAACGGCACCCGCGCCACGGTGACCGCGGTGGACATCGAGCAGCAGACGCTCACGTTGGAGCGCGGCGATCATCGCCAGGTGGTCATCGACACGACGCGGTACGACGCCATCGACCGCGGCTACGCGATGACCGTGCACAAGGCCCAGGGGATGACCGCCGAGGTTGCTCTCGTGGTGGGTTCGGACGGCGCGACCCGGGAGTGGACGTACACGGCGATGTCCCGCGGCACCGAAGCAACCCACTACTACGCCGTTGCCCAGCCGCCCGAGCGCGACCGCCTCGGCGTCAGCCATGCACCGGCACCGATGCAGCCCGCAGCGGAGCGGATCGTGCATTCCTGGGAGCGCTCGCTGCAGAAGGAGTCGGCGCTCGACTACCCGGAGCGGTATCGCGAGGCCGAGCGTGAACACACACCTTCGGCACTCGACGTCTACGCGCCCGCGACGGAAGCCCAGCGCGCCGCCCTCGGCGACCTCGGCGCCCCGGAACCTGGTGAGCACGCAACCCAGCTCGAGGCTGCCCTGGAGATCGATCGTTGGTCCGATCAGGCTCCGGGCACGGGGGTGGACCAGTGGCTGCGCGAGACCGACGCCGCCGAGCACCGGCTCGAGCAGCTCATCAGCGACCTCGGCGGCGCGCGTCCCGACGGCGCCGACCAGGCGCCTCTATCCATGGGGGAAGCGATGGCGAACATGGCCGTTACGTTCGCGCAGCTCGAACGCCGCCTGATTGGACAAAGAACTGTCACAGCAATGGCCGTCGCCCGGAAGAAAGGTGTCCATTGCGGTAGGCCCCGAGTACTGCCAATCTCAGTCGTCAAGGCCATCAAGCGCCAACGGGCTCAGGGCAAGACCCTCGAAGCCATCGCTTCTAGCTTGAACGCTAAGGCCATCCCAACGGCCCACGGCGGCTCACAGTGGTATGCCTCGACCATCAGGACTGTCCTGCGTTCTGCCTAGCCCTGGACGCGCTCACCCGTCCGATAGTGCTCGAACTCGACAGCGGCAGGTGCTGATTGAGCTGGATTGGGCAAGGTCCGGGATCGGCGGAACCCCGGGCCTCGTTCCCAAATCTTGCTACAGGCCGAGGATGAAGCTGTGCAGGTTGCCAGCAGAATCCACGTACGTTCCGACGATCGCTTTCCCGTCCGCGGCAATGGCGTTGTTGCTACCCGGTTAGGACATCACCATCAAAGAGCCAGGGGCTAGTTACAGGAAGGATTTCGCTTACTGCCTTGCCCTGCAAGGTGTAAATCCATAAGCTCCCATTGGTGGCTGCGAGGATGTAGTTGTTATCCCACCAGCCTGCAAGTCCCAGGTTTTGGAGATCGACATGGCTGTGGTTAGCCAGGGTCACGATTTCGATGGAGGTATTGGGGATCTTGCCGCCCCCACACGGGTTAAAACTCTCGCGAAAGACGGCGACCTGGGTCCCGTCGGGACTGATAGAGGCGCCTGAGGCAATGGACTTACTCTCCGAGTAACTCACTCCATTGATGAGGACGGTGTGGGGATCATTGAGCAGGCCGGCGACGGTTACGCCGCTGCTGGCCCCCAAGAATCGGTCATTGCCGGTGAAGAGTTCAGTCAGCGTGCCAGTACCGGGGTTGATGGCGAACCCGGCGTCCGCGGCAGTGTTATTGCCGGCACCACAGTATTCATCTTCGGTCCGTTGCATGATGATGCCGGTATCGGTCCAACCTACCAACGTCTCGGTAAAACCAACCGGCGCGACCCAGCGGTACAGAATTCGGTTGGCTTCCCCGAGGCCACCGACTTCGACTACCCCATGGTGCTGGCCGACCGAGTTGGGGGTCTCATCGACGGGCCAGGCCCACTCGGTCCCAGTGGGCGAGACGACAAATCCCCAGGAGTAGCTGACGTCACCGGCGCTGGGGAGAGCGGGAGCAGTCCCGGTACCGAGCAGTTTGTCGGTTCGGGAGAGGACAACTACTTTGTTGGGACTGGTGGGAGAGGCTTGATAGAAGAAGAAGAGGTTGGAATTGCCAGCTTGGGGTTCGAGGTTGTATTTGCTGGCTTGTGCTGCGGTCAGGCCAAATAACTGCCCCTCTTGGGCGTTGGTCAGTCCCCACTGTTCCACCCCTTGGGCGTTCACTACTTCCATCGCCCCCTGGCCTTGGTAGAAGAGAGCCAAGGGAGGTTCGGGAGCTGGGGTAGGAGCCGCTGTCGGGCTGGGGGTCGGGACCAGGGTTGGGACCGGAGTGGGAGTTGGGGTGGAGCGGGAAGGGGAGCTTGGCGATGCGCCGGCACCACAAGCGGCCAAGAGTAAGGCCAGGGGCAAGATGGCGATCAACCCATGACGGTGGTTTCGGTTTCGGGTTTGCATCTCACCTGTTAAACCGCAGCCTGACCAAAAGGGTTTCGACGAGGTCGTCACAGCAGGTACCTTCTGATCGCAGTCTTCGCCTTGTCCATCACTGCGAACAGGGCCAGAGGCCACCTCTTGTACCGCCAAAGGTCCCGCGATCTGAGGGGCGGAAGAGAGGCAGGAGGACGGGCTGAAGGTGGGATGTTCGGGGGACATCGCTCTCCGTCGTGCCTTGCGAGCCCCCGGGGCATGGTGTTCGCGGACCAAAATCGCACCGGGCCTGTCCATTTCGTGTCCATTTCAGGGGTCTGCCAATGGCCACAGTTGACGCATTCTGACTACCCCTGGCAATTCAGGATCGAGGTTTCCGCTTCCGCCGATGAGGGTTCGACTCCCTCTCCCGGCACGCCGAATCCATTGATGTGCTTTCGCGATCAGGCCGCGCGCACGGCACGGTCGGTCAGGAAACTGGCGGCTCTGAGTCCAGCACGGTGCGATCGAACATCTCAAGATGACCGCACCGGCTGCATCGGTACGCGTCGATCAACCAGTTCCGCTCGTTCATCTCCGCGAGTTGCCCGAAGAACAACTTGGCGGCGCTCGACGATCCGCCGATCACGACTGGAATGTGCCCCACCCAGGTCGCGGGGGCATGGCACCGAACACAGTCGACTCCACTGCTTTCGGCCATCGTCATCGCAGATGCTACAAGACGTCGGTCAGCCTCCACGATGCGGGTGAAAAGAGCCTCGACGTTCGTGATCGCCGTCGCCTGGTGCTCGAGTGGTCGTGGTGTGGGTTGCCGTGGGAATGGTTCAGTGGTTCCCTGGGGGAGTTCGGAGAACCCACCCGGGTGAGACCGACGCCGTAACACCCGCAGCGTGGAACGGAATGGTGACCAATGCCTCTAGACAGGCACGATGTTGGAAGCTTGCATGAGTCTGCTAACCAACTGTTCGATGCCCCTGAGGTGGGCCGATGAACACCAAGAAGATCGTGGTCGGGGTCAATGGCTCGGCGGCGGCGAATGCCGCGCTCGAATGGGCCGTCCGGGAAGCCGCGCCCCTCGGGGCCGAGATCATCGCCGTCCACGTCGTGCGGCCGATCGGTGGGCGGGCGCCGGCCGCGAGTGTCAGTGACGTTCGCCTGCGGGAATTCGACTACCTCGGTTCGGAAGCACAGGCACGCGTCAAGAAAGACGTGTTCGGGCCGCTGACAACCTCTGCGGTCGCGCACCGGATCCTCATCGTGGAGGGTCATCCCGCGACCGAGATCCTGAAGGTGGCCGACGCCGAGAATGCCGCGCTCATCGTCGTGGGCAACGGGCTCCACAGCACCATGGAGGACCTGTTCCTCGGGAGCGTCGCGCACGAGCTGACCCACCGCGCTCGGCGGCCACTGACCGTCGTTCCGGCAACCACGCACACGTCTGACGTCGACACGATCGGCAAGGCGCACGGCGGGACCAACGTTCCGAGACAGACACAGGCACATCGCAGCGGCGAGCACGCCGATGAGGTCGGCGCCCTTGAGATCCACACCGTCCGTTAGGTCTCTAGGCTAGGCCCCCCAACGGCGCCGGGCAGCCGCTCACTCGGGACCTGCCGCGCACGGCATCATTGCCGGCATGGTCCTTGCGCGATCCGGCGGCGCACCGTCGCAACCGCTGCCTCCGTTGATCAAGTGGGTGCTCCCCGGCGGCGTGGTGGCCCTGACGATCGCGCTCATCGGCGGCTACGAGTTCCACTGGTCGTGGACGGGGGTGACACCCAGCGACCAGCTGTGGGATCTCCTCCACGTGATCGTCCTGCCGGTGGTGCTCGCCACGCTGCCGATCTGGTACCGGACCCGGAAGCGCTGGATGATGGAGTGGCATGTCGTGTTCGGCGTCGTCGGCGTGGCGTTTGCCATCCTCGTCATCGGCGGTTACGGCCTGGGCTGGCGATGGACCGGCTTCCAGGGCAACACCCTCTGGGACTGGCTCGAGCTGCTGGCGCTCCCGGTCGTGGTTGGGGCACTGCCCCTCTGGTTCTCGACCAACAAGCGATTCGAGGATCGGTGGCGCGTCGTCGGGCTCGTGGGACTCGCGGTCTTCGTGAGCGTCGTCGTCGGTGGCTACGCGCTGGACTGGGGCTGGACCGGCTTCAAGGGGAACACGCTCTGGGACTGGCTGCGGCTGCTCCTCGTCCCCTTCGTGCTGCCCGCGACGCTGGCATGGTTCTCCGCTCGGGCGGAGTCCGAACGCGAGTCGCGGGCACGAGTCCAAGCCTGACCGACTGGGAGGGGCTCCTCGTGCCTGAGAAACGGCGGCAGTGGGTATCAGAGAAAAGGGCGGATCTCGCCCGTCCATGCCGGAATCACGAGGAGGAACATCAATGCTCATCAGCACCGCCAACGACCTGCCCGGTTACGAGATCACCGAGGTCCTCGGGGAGGTCTTCGGGCTCACCGTTCGGTCCCGGAACATCGGCTCGCAGTTCGGCGCGGGCTTGAAGTCGCTCATGGGCGGCGAGCTGAAGGGGATGACCCAGAACCTCGCCCAGAGCCGGCAGGAGGTCATCGAGCGAATGTGCGGCGAGGCCACGGCCAAGGGCGGCGACGCCATTGTCGCGATGCGGTTCGACACCTCGGAGATGGGCGGCACCTGGACCGAGATCTGCGCCTACGGCACAGCGGTCAAGGCGCGGAAGCTCTAGACGGCGGCCGCGAATCGATCGAGCCGGAACGGCGAGAGGTCCGCGTCGCTCGTCCCCGTCGTGACGCGCTGCGCGATCGCCTCGCCGACACCGGCCGAATGCTTGAACCCGTGCCCGGAACAGGGCGAAACGAGGAGTACCCCGGGAAGGTCGGGGTGATCGTCGATGACGAAGTTCGCGTCCGGGGTGACCGTGTAGAGGCATCGCGCCGTCCGCAGGCATCGCGATGACAGGCCGGGCAGCCGGACGCTGAGCAACCTCTCGTAGAGCGCGCGCGGCTCGCCGGCTTCGACATCGAGCGACGCTTCGTCCGCCGTGGTCGGGCTGTCGAGCTGCTCGTCCGCCACCTTGATCTCGCGCGTCCCGTCGATCGCCGGGAATCCGTAGAACGCGTTGCCGTCATCGAGGCCCCAGATGAACACCGGCATCGCGCCCGATGTGTGGTCGCCAGCCTCCGGGCTCAGCTCGAACCAGTTGAGCACCTGGCGGTACACGGCAAACAGCCGGAACAGCTCCGCTCCGATGAAGTCGCGCACCCACGGGCCAACCGCAAGGACCACGCGGCCGGCCTCGACGGCGCCGCCGTCGGTGCGGACGCGCACGCCCCCTCCCGACGGCTCGACGGCGAGCACACGCTCGTCGCGGCGGATGTCGGCGCCGAGGCGGGCCGCGACGGTGAGCTGCGCGCCGACGCAGCGCTCCGGGCGAACGAACCCCGCGGTCGGCTCGTAATAGGCGGACTCGGTGCCGTCAACCCCGAACTGCGGGAAACGGTGCTTGACGTCCGCCGCGGTGAGCAGCTCGTGCTCGATCCCGTACCGGCGCGCGCAGGCGATGGTGCTGGCAAGGAACCCATGTCGATGGTGGCCGGCGGCCCCGCCGCCCGCGGCCTCGATGATCAGACCGCCGCACTGGGTGAGCAGGTCCTGGCCGGTCTCGGCTTCGAGCTCTCGCCAGATCGCGTGCGATCGGCGCACCAGCGGTGTGTACGCCTCGCCCTCGCCGATCGCCTCGCGGGTGATCCGGGTGTCGCCGTGGGTCGAGCCGTAGATGTGGGGTGGCGAGAATCGATCGATCCCCACGACGCTGACCCCGCGTCGCGCGAGCTGATACAGGGTCGCCGCGCCCGCCGCGCCCAGGCCGACCACGGCAACGTCATACGTACTCACGGCCGCAGCCTACTACCCTGCGCTGGTGACGCAGGACCACTACTTCAGTGCCGACCCTAAGGTCGCCTCGCACCCGCGCACGATCCGGGTCGACCTTCCGGACCTGAGCTTCGAGCTCGACACCGATCGGGGTGTCTTCGCGCATGGCCACCTCGATTTCGGCACCGATCTGCTGCTGCGCAGCCTGCCCCCGATCCCGCCCGGGGATCTGGTCGACGTCGGCTGCGGATACGGAGCCATCGCCATCACCGTGGCCCTGCGCAACCCGGATGCGCGGGTATGGGCGGTGGACGTCAACCGCCGCGCCCTCGACCTCTGCGCGCGCAATGCCGAGCGGGCGGGCGCCGTCAACGTGGTGCCCGCCGAGCCCGATGCCGTCCCGGCCACGATCAGATTCGCCGCCGTCTACTCCAACCCCCCCGTCCGGCTCGGCAAGGAGCCGCTCCACGACCTCCTCCTCACCTGGATCGGGCAGCTCGAGCCAGAGGGCGTGGCGAACCTCGTCGTCCAGCGCCATCTCGGCGCCGATTCGCTGGCGGCATGGCTGACGGGCCTCGGCCATCGGGTCGAACGGGTCCGCTCCAAAGCGGGCTATCGCGTCCTCGAGGTGCATGCGGCCGCCGGAACTCCGCATCATGGAAGCCGTGCCCGCTAGCCCCGGACCCGCCGGCTTCATCACCATCAATGTCGACCCGGTCCTGCATCTCGGGCCCCTGCCGATCCACTGGTACGGGGTCATGTATGCGGTGGCGTTCCTGGCCGCGTATCAGTTCGGCGTCCTTCCATACGCGAAGCGCCGGGGCCTCCCCAAGTCGGCCGCCGAGAAGATCTGCGTCTGGACGATCATCTTCGGGCTGCTCGGCGGCCGTCTCTACTACGTCGTGCAGCAACCGAACCTCTGGCAGAACTACGTCCTGCACCCGGTCAACATCATCGCGTTCTGGCAGGGTGGGATGGCCTTCTTCGGCGCCATCATCGCCGGCTTCGTGACCCTCGCCATCTGCGCCTGGCGCTACGGATACAACCCCTGGACCGCACTCGACGGCGGTGTGCTCTTCGCCGTCGTCGGCCAGCCGATCGGGCGCATCGGAAACGTCATCAACGGCGACATCCTCGGCGCACCGAGCACGCTGCCGTGGGCGACCGCGTACTCGAATCCGGCCGCGATCCTGCAGCCGAACTTCAAGCTCTGCACCGCCGCGCAGTGCATCGCATACCAACCCGCCGCGGTGTACGAGGCGCTGGGCACCATCTGCATCGGGGTCATCCTGTACCTGCTGCTGCGTCGGAACGTGCGCCCCGGCGTGCTCGCCATCGCGTACGTCGCCCTCTACGCGATCAGCCAGCTCATCCTCTTCGAGTTCCGTGCCAGCGAACCGCCCGGACCCCTCGGTTTGCGCGAGGCACAGTGGACGTCGATCGCGATGCTCGTCGTCGCCGTGCCCCTCCTCTATCTCCTCTGGCGACGCACCAGCGCGCGGTTCGAGACGCGCTCAGCGGACGAGTCGTCGGCCGCCCAGGAGCCCGCCGCCGCCCGGTGACACAGCAACTGCTCTACAACCTCATCGGCTTCCTCGAGGTCGCCCTGACGGTGCTGATCATCGCGCGGATTGCCGTGTCCTGGATCGGGCTCAGCCCGTGGCACCCGGTCGTCCGCTGGCTGCGAGTCATCGTCGACCCCATCCTCGCTCCCTTCCGGCGCATCCTCCCCACCTTCAGCGGCATCGACTTCTCACCGATTCTCGCGATCCTCGTCATCAACTTCGTCGCGCAGCTGCTGCAGGGGCTCGTCTACGGCTACGCGAACCCCGGTGCGCAGATCTCCTCCCTCATCGAAACCCTCGTGGTCGACATCGCGATCGTGATCGCGGTCCTCGTATTCGTTCGGGTCCTGCTGGCGCTCTTTCACGCGGATCCATGGCATCCGATGGTGCAGATGGTCCGGTCCTTCACCAACCCGCTGGTGGCTCCCTTCGCCGGACTGCACCGGGGCCGCGTGACCGCCGGGGTCGATTACCCGGCGATCGCGGCGCTGGTCATGTACATCGTGCTGATCATCGTGATCAAGATCGTTTTCGGGCTGATCTTCGGGCCGGTCTGACCGGCGCCGTCAGCGCCGCGCGGCGCTGCGCTCGCGCTCCGGTGCGCGCACCCGGCGCATCTCGACGCGATACGCGTTGTCCCCGACGAGGAGCTCCACAGCGCGTTCGAGCGCGGGACACGGATCAACGGCGAAGTCGACGCTCAAGGTGATCTCGTCGACGCTCGTCCCCGAGTCGACGTGCAGGACGACCTCGCAATCACCCTGGTGTTCCTCGAGTGCCTGCCGGAGTGCTCTGAGGCTGCCGATCTGCGACGCCTTCACGCTGAGATGCACCGTGCTGTCCCTGCGCCAGGTGGCGAGACGCGGATCGTCATACGCATACACCGCCTCCGCGAGGATCTGCGGGGGTTCGAGGTCGACGCGGTCGTCCTCCTCGCCCGCGGGGGGCGCCACGGCGCCGCTGGTGGTCCGGCCCGCCTCCACCTTGCCGCGCACGACGATCACCGCGTCCGGCCGCAGCGCCGACACGCACTCCTCGAAGACACGGGCGAAGACCACGACCTCGACGCTGCCGGTGAGGTCCTCGATCTGCAGTGCGGCCATGCGCTGACCCGTGGTGCTTCGCCGGGGCACGAAGGTGCGCATGTCGCGGATGGCGCCGCCCACCTGGACGATGAGTCCGTCGAGATGGGCGCCGAGCTCGTTGATGGTCGTGTCGACGCGCTGCTGCAGCTCGCCGGCAATCCTGCGCAGCGGGTGGTCGCTCAGGTACATGCCGAGGAACTCTCGCTCCCAGCTCAATCGCTCGTCGGCCGCGATTGCATAGGGACCGTTGACGTCGCGGCCCTCGAGATCGTCCGCGGCCTGCGACACCGGCTCGATCAGCACGATCGTCTCGCCGAACAGGGAGGTCTGACCCGATTCCCGTTCGCGACGGATCGTCGCGGCGCGATCGATGACGCGATCGAGCACCGCCAGCATGGCCCCACGTTCACCGAGGGAGTCGCACGCGCCGCTGCGGATGAGCGCCTCGACGACGCGACGATTGAGGTCGCGACTCGCCACCCGCAGGCACAGGTCGAAGAGCGACACGAAGGGACCGCCGGCATCGCGTTCGGCAACGATCTCGGCGGCGACCCGCTCGCCGACGTTCTTGATGTGGCGCAGCCCATACAGGATCTCGTTCTCATCCTCAGCGGCGAGACTGAACGCCGACGCACTCCGGTTCACATCCGGCGGTCGGACCACGAGGCCTCGGGCATGCGCGTCGAGGATCGACTGCTTCAGCCTGTCGAAGTTGTCCGCGCGGCTGTTGAGCAGCGCGGTCATGTACTCACGTGGGAAGTTCGCCTTGAGATACGCGGTCTGGTACGCGATCAACCCGTACGAGATGCTGTGCGCGCCGTTGAACCCGTACCCCGCAAAGAGTGCGATGAGTTCGAAGAGTTCGAGCGCCGTCTCCGGCGCGACGCCGCGCGCCGCGGCACCACTGAGGAACTGTTCGCGCTGCTTGGACATCTTCACCTTGTCCTTCTTGCCCATCGCGGCGCGGAGGATGTCGGCCTCGCCGAGCGTGAACCCGGCGACGGCTGAGGCGATCTTCATGACCTGGTCCTGGTACAGGATCGCCCCGTAGGTTTCCTTGAGGATCGGCTCGAGCTCAGGAAGCATGTAGGTGACCGGCTCCTCACCACGCTTGCGCCGCATCCAGGTTGCGGTGGCGCCCCCCTCGATCGGACCGGGGCGGTTGAGCGCGACCGCGACCCCGAGATCCTCGAGGCACTTGGGCTGCATGTCGATGAGGATTCGCTTGGCGAAGGTGGCCTCGAGCTGGAAGATGCCGTGCGTGTCGGCCTTGCCAAGGAGCTCGTACGTCTTGGCGTCGTCGAGCGGGAGGTGGTCGATGTCGAGGTCGATGCCGCGGTGCAGACGCACCAGGTCAGCCGCCTCGGCGATGACGGTGAGGTTGGAGAGCCCGAGGAGGTCGATCTTCAGCAGCCCGATCTGGGACACGCCGTTCATGTCGTACTGCGTGACCGCGGTGCCGTCACCGGCAGTCGAGCGCTGCAGCGGCACGATGTTGGCGAGTGGCTCGGATCCGATGACCACGGCCGCCGCGTGCGTCGACGCGTTGCGGCAGATCCCCTCGAGTCGCTGCGCGTTGTCGATGATGTGCTTCGCCCATTCCTCGTGCTCGTAGAGATCTTTGAGCTCGCGGCTCTCGGTGAGCGCTCGATCGAGGGTGATGTTCACCACCTGCGGCACCAGCTTCGCGAGGCGGTCGACATCCGGCAAGGGCACGTTGAGCACGCGACCCACGTCACGGATCGCCGCCCGCGCCGCCATGGTCCCGAAGGTGATGATCTGGGCGACACGATCTCGTCCGTACTTCTCCTGCACGTACGCGAGCACGCGGTCTCGTCCTCTGTCATCGAAGTCGATGTCGATATCAGGCATCTGCACGCGCTCGCGGTTGAGGAACCGCTCGAAGATGAGGCCGTAGCGGAGCGGCTCGATGTCGGTGATGTGCAGCACGTAGCTCACCAATGAGCCGGCGGCGCTGCCGCGCCCGGGCCCGACCCGCACCCCGTCGCACCGCGCCGCCCGGATCAGGTCCCAGACGATCAGGAAGTACGCCGAGAAACCCGTCTCACGGATGACGTCGAGCTCCATGAGGAGGCGCTCGCGAACTTCCGCCGTCACCGCGTCCGCGTAGCGCTCCCGCACCCCGGCCTCGCAGAGCTCGCGAAGGTACGTGTCGGCGTCGAGCCCCTCGGGGATCGGCGAGTACGTCGGCAGCAGATTCCGGCCCAGGGGAATCTCGACGTGACAGCGATTCGCCACGGCCATCGTGTTGGCCACGGCCTCGCCGTAGGCGGCGAATCGATCGCGCATCTGCTGCGTGCTCGCGAGGTAATACTCGGGCCCCGAGAACCGGAAGCGCTTCTCCTCCTCGCGGCGCGCACCCGTCTGCAGGCAGAGCAGGATGTCGTGCGCCTCGGCGTCCTCAGGCTTGATGTAATGCGAGTCGTTGGTGGCCACGAGCGGCAGACCGGTGCGGCGCGCGATCTCGACGAGGCCGGCGCGGACCGTGTCCTCCTCGGGGATGCCATGGTCCATGAGCTCGAGGAAGTAGCCGTCCGCACCGAAGATCTCCGCATGCTCGCGTGCGACCGTCTCGGCGCCGGCCATGTCGCCCCGAAGGATCGCCTGCGGCAGCTCGCCGCCGAGGCACGCGGACAGGCAGATCAGGCCCTCGGCGTGCTCCGCGAGCAACTGGCGGTCGATGCGCGGCTTGTAGTAGTAGCCCTCGAGGTGTGAGGTGCTGACCAGCTTGATGAGGTTGCGATAGCCCGTGTCGTTGCGCGCAAGCAGGATGAGGTGGTTGGGATCGCGGTCGGTCCGGCCCTCGCGATCGTGGCGGGAGCGCGGCGCCATGTACATCTCGCAACCGAGCACGGGGTTGATCGCTGCCGCGCGCGCGGTGGCGTAGAAATCGATCGCACCGTAGAGCACACCGTGGTCGGTGATTGCGATGGCCGTCTGCCCCATCGCCTTCGCGCTGTCGATGAGCTCCTTGACACGTGAGGCGCCGTCGAGCAGCGAGAACTCACTGTGCGTATGCAGGTGGGCGAAGCCTCCCGACTCGATCTCCTCGCCGGTCGCGGATGGCTCCTCCACTCTGCCTCCTGGGTGCTGTCGATGACAACGAACAGACGTACGCTACCACTCCACGGCGACCGGCCGCCGCGGCATTGAGGGTACCGCTCAGCGGGTGGCGGCGTACTCGGTGGCGTCCTCGGACGACGCCGCGCCGTCGCGTCTGAGCGTCACCACGCTCTCGACGTGATAGGTCTGCGGAAACATGTCCACCACGTCGAGTGCCTCGATGCGATACGGCCCCGACGCCACCAGCGTGTGCAGGTCCCGCGCCAGCGTCGCGGGATCGCAGGACACATAGACGACTCGCTCCGGTCCCGCCAGCGCGAGCCAGCCCGTCACCCGGCCGGAGCACCCTGCCCGGGGCGGATCGAGGATCACCACGTCGGCCATCTCCGCGGCGCCGACGCGCGGCAGCGCATCCTCCACCGGCGACAGAACGAAGTGCATGCGCTCGGCGACGTCATTGACCCGCGCGTTGAGCACACCGAGCTGCGCGGCGCCGCGGTTGCTCTCGATGCACACCACCTCCTGCGCCTCGGCGGCGAGGTGGGACGCGAGCACGCCGATGCCCGCGTACGCGTCGACGACGCGGAGACCCGCATGGCCGCCGAGTGCGTCGATGACGCACTGGTAGAGCACGTCCATCTGCGCCCAGTTCACCTGGATGAACGCCTCCGGGGTGACACGGAAGGTCATCCCGCGCCAGCGCAGTGTCGTCGACGTCGTGCTGACCCGCCCACCGCCCGGGAGGTCGAGGCCGCCGTCGAGCGCGCCACCGGCCAGTCCCCGCTCCGGCTTGGCGTGAATGAGCAGCTCCTGCCCGTCCTCCCCGACCGTGAGATGCAGCGTGTTGAGCGCGTTGGTGGCACTCGAGTTGAGCAGCTCGCGCAATGCGGGCAGCGCGGTGGTGATCCGCGGGTGATGGATCAGGCAGTCGTCCACGGCGATCGGCCGCCAGCTGCGCGCGCGGTTGAACCCGAGCGCGGGCGGCGTGGTCTCGGTCCCGGCGATGACGTGGAACTCGCCGCGGAGCCGATACCGCCACGGATCCTCGACCGCGTGCACGCGCGGCGCCGGATGCTCGATTCGCTGCCGGTGCAGAGCATCGAGCACGATGTCCCGTTTCAGCTCGACCTGATGCGCGTACTCGATGTGCTGGAGCTGGCAGCCCCCGCAGCGGGGCACGTACGGGCATGGCGGCGTGACGCGATGCGTCGACGCGTCGACAACTCGCACCACCTCGGCGAACGACGTCGAGCCCTTGCGGTAGCGAATCGAGATCTCGACGTCCTCGCCGGGAATGCCGCCCTCGACGAGCAGCGTCGCACCCTGCTCGTCACGCGCAAGGCACAGTCCACCGTGGACCAT
>Ga0208827_1000717_pt1 | contig 15146 bp, 15 predicted proteins | sample Sb_taG_5_FD_187709 | JGI IMG/M metagenome (GOLD analysis project Ga0208827, IMG submission 187709) | Peat soil microbial communities from Weissenstadt, Germany - Sb_50d_8_FC metaG (SPAdes) (version 2) | ecosystem: Environmental > Terrestrial > Soil > Wetlands > Peat | place: Germany... | reverse complement strand
CACGGCGCTGCAGGCGGGGGATCGCGCGGCGGTCTTTACATTGTCTGGCAACATTGCGCTTGATTTCACCGATGATCGTGCGAAGGTGAACGAGGCGCTGCTGCACATTCGGCCGCATCCGCTGACGGCTACGGGGTTGGTTCGATGCCCGGACATCAGCTATGCGCAAGCGGACTTGATCCAGAACAACGATTCCGGGGCGCTGGCGCAGGCTACCGACGAGGCGATGCAGTGCGCGTTTTCGGGCGATCCGACCGCGCGGGTTCCGGCGGAGCGGCTGGCGCGTGAAACGGCTGCGCAGGTTTTGATAGCCGGCCGAGCCGAGAGCGAGAGGTCGTTCAACGCTTTGCGGGAAGTGGTGCGCAGGATTTCCCGAATGCCGGGTCAGCGCAGCATTGTCCTGGTTTCGCCGGGGTTTCCGGTTGCCGAAATGGAGCAGGAGGCGACGGAGATTATCGATGATGCTCAGCGGGCGGAAGTGATCATCAATGTTCTCGATCCGAGCGGCCTGTCGACGAAGAGCGGGATCGAATACGGCAGCGTTTCTGGGCCGTGGGACGTATTGGCTGACCTTACCAGCGGAACCGGTGGGACTTTTTATCGCAATCGAAACGATGTGGATGAAGGTTTTCGGAGGTCAGCGCTTCCGGAGCTTTTCTATATTTTGGGATTCTCACCGCAGAAACTCGATGGCAGATTTCACAGTTTGAAAGTGATTTTGCAGCGGCCGGAAAAACTTAATCTTCAAGCTCGCCGCGGATATTATGCTTTTAAGACGGACTGAGTCGGTGAATCGAATTGGCCGGGTGAACAACTAACGTTCCCTCGCTTCGCTCGGGACGGGCGGGACGCCCGTTCTCCATTCGTTAATCTAGTTTTGTTTTTTCTTTAGGAATTCTCGGACTACTTGCTTTACGTCTTGATGCTGGCCGTCTACGGCGTAGTTTAGTTGCCGCATGTCGGCGTCGGAGATTTTTCCGGCGAGTCGGTCGAGCGCTTGTTTTACCTCGGGATGACGAGCCAGGGTTCGCTGGCGAATGATGGGGACGGCTTCGTAGGGTGGGAAATAATGTTTGTCGTCTTCGAGGACGAACAAGTCGAGGGCGGGGATCAGCCCATCGGTGGCGTTGCCGGCGATCAAGTCTACCTGTTTGTCTTTCAGGGCTCGGGTTAGAAGGCCCAGATCCATGATGCGGGGGTTGTCGGCGAAGTGCAGGCCGTACGTGGCCGCTAGCCCCTTGTAGCCGTCGGGGCGTTCCATGAATTCGTAGCCGAATCCGGCGCGCCAGTTCGGAGCGTACGGTGCGGCTTGGCTGATGGTCTTCAGGTTCAGGCGGCGGGCGTCGTCGCCGCGGATTTCGATGGCGAAGGTGTCGTTGAAGCCGAAGGGTGGGCCAACCGCCAGGGCGAAACGCTTTTCATATTCTGCCTTGACCTGGTTGTAGACTTCTTCACGATTACCATCTGGTTTTTCTTTCAAGACTGCGGTCAGGGCTGTGCCGGTGTATTCGGGATAGATATCGATGCGGCCTCCAAGGATGGCCTGGTGGCAGATGTATGTGCCGGCCAGATAGAAGCGGCGTTCGACTGGCAGATGGGTTGTGTTTTCGATTTGCTGGGCGATGATTTCTCCGAGGATTAATTGCTCGGTGAAGTTCTTCGAGCCGACTACGATGCGGCTCTCGCGGGAGGGGCCGCAGGCGGTCAGCAGTATGAGAAGCGCAATCAATGTTGTTTCGCGTGGCATTCAGTTCCAAGAAAGAGACGATGCAAGCAACGTCTGTACGGTGCATTTTCGCTTAGCGCGGGCTTAGGCGTTTTTCCAGCCAGCCCAGGCTTACGTCGGCTAGCAAGGCCATGGCGGCGGCCGGAATCGCTCCTGCAAGAATGACTTGATTGTTCACCATGGCCAGGCCGCGGAAAATATATTCGCCCAGGCCGCCGGCGCCGATGGCGGCGGCGATGGTTGCGAGGCCGACTGAGATTACGGTTGCGACTCGCACGCCGGCGATGATTACCCCTAACGCCAGCGGGAGTTCGACTTGAAAAAGTAGTTGGCGATTGGTCATGCCCATGCCGCGTCCTGCCTCGACTACGGAGCGATCGACACCTTTAATGCCCGCGTAGGTGTTGCGGATGAGGGGCAGCAGGGCGTAGAGAGTGAGCGCGAGGATGGCTAGACGGTCGGCGCGGGCTCCGATCCACGGGGCAGGCAGGAGGAATCCGAAGAGAGCGAGGCTGGGGATGGTTTGAATGATGTTGGCGCTGCCGAGGATGGGTTTGTTGAGCGCGGGCCAGCGGGTGATGAGAATGCCGAGTGGGATTCCGATGAGCACTGCGAACAGGCTGGAGATTCCTACCAGCCAGAGGTGCTCGAGGGTAAGCTCGAGGACTTCGGTGTGATTCTGCAGCATGAATTGCCAGAGGTTCATGAGCGGCCTCGCGGTATGTCAAAAGTGGTTTCGAAAGCGCTTCGGTAGGCGATGGCTAGCGGCTCGGTCGAAGTTAGAAATTCTTCCGGAGTTTGGACTGTGATCAGGTGGCCCGCCTCCATCAATGCGATGCGTGTGCCGAGTAACAAAGCTTCGCGCAAGTCATGGGTGACAAAAACCACGGTCTTGAGGAGCCGCTTCTGAAGATCAAGGAATTCGTGTTGCAGTTCCGCTCGGGTGATGGGATCGAGGGCGCCGAAGGGCTCGTCCATTAAAAGGATGGGCGGATCGGCTGCCAGTGCGCGCGCTACGCCCACTCGCTGGCGTTGACCCCCGGAAAGTTCGCGGGGATAACGTGAGGCAGTTTCGGGATCGAGGCCGACGAGTTTCATGAGTTCCTGGACGCGTTCATTGATTCGATTGACTGGCCAGTTCTCAATCTTCGGGACCAGGCCGATGTTGCGCTCTACCGTGAAGTGCGGGAACAGGCCGACTTCCTGAATGACATAGCCGATCATGCGGCGGAGGCGGATTACATCCCAATCGCTCGTCGAGCGTGCTTCAACGCGAAGTTCACCTTCGCTCGGAACAAGCAGACGGTTGATGAGTTTGAGAGTGGTAGTTTTGCCCGAGCCGCTGCGGCCCAGCAGAACCAGGGTTTCTCCGCGTTGCACATCGAGGGTCAGGTGGTGAAGTAATTCGCGGTCTGCGTCGCCGTCGATGCGATAGGAAACATTCCGAAATTCGATTGCTGGCCGGGTGTCGGGAGAATCGTTCATAGGCTGTTTGCCGGGGGAACCAGCCGTGTGCTCCGAGGGCAGGATGCCCTCAGGACAGCCGGCAAGACGCCGATGCTACGCAACTTGGTACGCCGCGGGCGGCAAGCCGGTGATGCGAAAGCCGGAATGGCCTTTGTGCCGTATGTTCAGGCCGATCAGCAATGCCGTGATCTGTTCGAGGACGCGCGCGTTCTCCAGTTTGCCGCCGTCGAGGGCGCGGACTCCGGGAATCTTTGCCGCCAAGTTGCGACCGACTTGAATGGCGGCTGGATCGTCGCTGCATACAATGACGTCGCACTCGACCGGACCATCGGCATTCAGCAGATCGGCTCCTACATTTTGAAATGCGGCTACGACCGAAATACCTTTGGGCACGAGTTCCGCGGTTTCTTGCGCGGCTGAGCCTTGCCAGACGCCGAGTGTGCGGCTGGCGCGGCCACCCACGCTTGCGGCCAAAGGGACGGTGGCGTCAATCACGATGCTGCCGGGGCGAATCGCCGGCTTGAGTTGCTTGAGCAGAGCAGCGTGACCCTCGAACGGAATCGTGAGCACTATCAGATCAGCGGCAGTGCAGGCGGCGATGTTTTCGCTACCGGAAATCTTGGCGCTGCCGCCGACTCGCGGTTTGATTTTTTCGGCGGCATCCTGGGCACGTGTAGCGTCGCGCGAGCCGATGATCACGGTTTCGCCGGCTTGCGCCCAGCGCAGAGCCAGACCGAAACCTTCGGGGCCGGTGCCTCCGAGAACCGCGATGGGACGGGATGCGCTCATTGAAGTGCCGTCATGCGATCGTCTATGCGAACTCGGGCTCGAGCAACTGCTCGGCAGTCAGTGCTTCGGGCTGCAGCTTGAGGTTGATTCTCGTGTATACCGTATTGCGTTCGGCCGGGATGCGGCCGGCCTCGAAAATGAACGACTGAAAATCTTCCGGGCTGGTGTACTGGCCGGCGGTGGCTCCGGCTTCGCGCGAGATATTTTCTTCCATCAGCGTTCCGCCATAGTCGTTGGCACCAGCGTGCAAGCATAGCTGCGACAAAGAGCGGTTCAGCTTCACCCATGACACTTGAATATTGTTGATGGCGCCGGCGAGAAGAACTCGCGCCAATGCGTGAATTTTGAGATGTTCGGCAAGCGTGGGACCGGAGCGCGCAATTCCCTGATGAAAGAGCAAGGTGTTTTGATGAACGAATCCGAGGGGGACGAACTCGGTGAAGCCGCCGGTCTGTTGCTGAATTTCGCGGAACAGCAAGAGTTGGTTGACCCAGTGGTCGGGCGATTCGACGTGTCCGTACATCAGCGTGGAAGTGCTGCGAACGCCGAGGTGATGGGCGGTGCGGATGACTTCCTTCCATTGCTCCGTGGAAAGTTTGTTGCGGGAGAGCACGAAGCGAACGTCGTCGTCGAGGATCTCGGCCGCAGTTCCCGGCAGAGTGTCGAGGCCGTTGTCGCGGAGCATCTTCAGATAATCCTGGAGCGGCATGCCCGTGAGTTCGACGCCGTAGACGATCTCCATGGGCGAAAAAGCGTGAATGTGCATGCCGGGAACGGTTTGTCTTACCACGCGCAAAATATCGCGATAGTGAAATGGAGGCAAGCCGTGCGGCAGGCCGCCTTGAATGCAAACCTCGGTGGCGCCGATCTTCCAGGCTTCGGTTGCTTTCTGCGCGACTTGCTCGAGGTTGAGAAAGTAGGTATCGGATTCGCGGGGGCCGCGGCTGAAGGCGCAAAATTTGCAGCCTACAAAACAAACGTTGGTGAAATTGATATTGCGGTTCACGACATAGGTGACGATGTTTCCGACCAGCTCGCGGCGTAAGGCATCGGCGGCGACGAGAAGGCCGAGGAGGTCGTCGCCGTCGGCGTTGGCCAGCAGCGAGCACTGTTCGCGCGTAAGCGCGCTCCCGTCGAGCGTTGCCAGGACTTGCTCAATTGCAGCGCGCGGCCCGCGGCTCATGCGAGAAGAAATATCCGACCATTCGAGCGAGGGAAAATCTTCCAGTTCGGGCCGGGATAGAATGTGAGTCATAAGTTATCCTCCAGACATATCAGCGAAACAAATCGCTAGCCGCCGGACGAAGCAGATCGCGAGCGCTTCCCCGCGCGGGCCGGTAACGGAATCCTCGAATGATACACGCTGGCGTGCGAGCTAGTTTGCCGCAGACCAGCCCGGCAGCGCAAGCGAGTTCATCGGCGACAGCTTCAATCGTGACGCGCAGGGGGTAACCGTGGGGGTCGCGATCGCCACGATAATCGTGCAGGGCCTTCATGCCGGCGACGCCGATTGCAACTTCAGTGAGGCCTTCGCGCCAGGGACGGCCAAAACTATCCGTGATGATGACGGGAATGGAAAGTTTTAGACGTTTCTTGAGGGCGCGATGGAGTTGGGTTGCGGAACGGTCTGGGTCTTTCGGAAGCAGGAGGGCGTGGCGACCGCCATTGACGTTGGAAACATCCACGCCGCTGTTGGCGCAGATCAGGCCGTGGCGGGTTTCGGTGATCAGGACGCCGCGCTTGCGGCGGACTACTCGTTTGCTCCCCGCAAGAGCCACTTCAGTTACGCGCGCGTCGAGATTGTATTTCCGTGCCCACGAGCGGGAACTGGCAGAGGGCCTGATCTTTTCGAGGGGAACCAATTGACCCTCGGCCTTGGAGACGATTTTATGTTTCACAATCAGGATGTCGCCTGCTCTTAGCGATAGGTTCAGATGCTCGAAGGCATGAAGGAGTTTTTCCGCAAGCGAGTCGCCGGGTTGAATTTCGTCGGCCAAAGAAACGGGGATGACGCGGAGCTCGCGGGATTGATCGAAGCTATCCATGCCAACGGTTCGCCACTACTCGTTCGCCGCCAAAGACAGATCGGTCAAGTCCCACTGCCGTGTCAGGCGCTGGGCGCGGGTTTCGCCGGTCGCTTCCGCGAGTTGGCGCAAGTCGGACGGGTTGTCGATGTCGAGAGCAATTCCGGGGAGCGACAATACGACGCACGGCTTGCCGGTTGCGCGGGCTGCTGCCAGATGCGGTTTGAAACTGTCGTTTCCAAAGCGCAGCGGGAACAATCCTGCGGGACGACGCCAGGCTGCGTTGGTGCCGCGTCCGTCGGCGGCGGGGACGAGGACGGATCCCTCTGCGGGCGCGGCTTCCAGAATTTTTTCGAGCTCCCAAGTCTGGATCAGCGGAATGTCGCCGGGAATCACGAGCGTGCTGTCCGTGCCATGAGACTCGCAGAACCTTGTCGCCACTTCGATGGCATCGGTCTGGCTGCGATTTGCGTTGTCGGGAATGATTTGAAAATCGAATCGTCGTGCGAGTTCAAGCGCAAACAGATCGCTGGTGACGACGCTGACCGCGGGCCGGCTTACCCATGTGCCGAGCGTCTCCAGCACATCGAAAAGCATGGCCTGAGCCAGCTTGGTGCGAGTTGGCTGGTCGAGCACCGATGCCAGGCGCTGCTTAGCATGAGCCAGGCTTTTGACAGGGACGAGAATCATGATGGATCCGCGGCGCGGGCGTTTTCCGCGCTCAGTAGGGCAAGCACGGTTCGCGCCAACTTGGTTTTGTCGTCCGCGGTTCGCATGATGGTGTTGGTGCAATGGACGCGCAGTCCGGGACGGTCGAGCTTCTTGGCGGCTTCGAGGTCGCGGACGTCGGCTATCAAGATATCCAGAAAATCCTCATAAGCCTTGGCGACTCCGGCAATGGAGACGGGCAATCCCTGTGCCGCCATCAACGCGCCGGCCGGACCCGAGACTGCGGCGTTGTTAACGATTGGGCTGATGGCGGCGATAGTTGCCGGAGTGTGTCGCAACGCCTCTCGAATGTCGGCGACGGCTAGAATTGGACCGACGCTGGTGGCCGGATTGCTTGGCGCGAGAATTACGGCGCTTGCCGACATGATGGAATCGACTACGCCGGGCGCGGGTTCGGCGTCGGTGGCTCCGGCGAAACGAATTGATTTGACCGGATCCTGGTACCAGCGCTGCACGAAATATTCCTGGAAGCTGATGTCTCCGACGGATGTGTCGATCCGAGTTTCGACGCGCGAGTTGCTCATGGGCAGGATTCGCGCCTGTACGGCCAACTTGTCGCAAATAGCGGTAGTGGCTTCGGTCAGCGTTTTCCCCTGGGCCAGATACTTCGAGCGCAGCAGGTGGACGGCAAGGTCACGATCGCCAACGTGGAACCAGATCGGCTCGGCCAACTCTCCCATGGCTTGCAGGCAAAAGAATGTGTCACCCTTTACGCCCCAGCCTCGCTCTTTGCTGAGCAGGCCGGCCATTGCATAAGTGATCGAATCGAGGTCGGGCGAGACGTATAGTCCCCACCACTCGAGATCGTCACCGGTGTTGACGATGAACGTGAGTTCCTGCGCTGGCGCCACTTGCCGGAGGCCTTCCACAAATTTTGCGCCTCCTGTGCCGCCGGTGAGGACGACGATCATGCAAGCCTCCGCGCGTAACCTTCGCTGTTGGTGGCGGCTTTGATTCTTTCCGTCAGCAAGCTTGGCTGGCTGATCATCGCCGAAACGAATTCAGGGTAAACTGGCAACCGCTGACGCAAGCAATATCCCTTTGCTTCGGTGCGCAACTTCAGTTGCTCCAGATGCGGCCACGGCTTTTCTGGGTTGATGAAGTCTGGCGTCAAGGGCGAAATTCCTCCCCAATCGTTAATGCCAGCATCGAGCAACTCATCATAGTACGGCGCGGAAAGATTGGGTGGGGCCTGGAGATTGACGTCCGGCATGAGCAGGCGCGCGACTGCGATGGTGCGCACCATTTCTCCCTGGGAGGGCTCGGGCCAGTCGTGCATCGGAATCTCGGGCTTGGCGCGAAAGTTCTGAATGATGACTTCCTGAATGTGTCCGTAGCGGCGATGCAGTTCGCGGATGGCAAGCAGCGTATCTACGCGATCGTCCAGAGTTTCGCCAATGCCAATCAACAAGCCAGTCGTGAACGGGACATTCTGCTTGCCGGCTTCTTCGATGGTGTGCAGGCGCTTAGCGGGAACCTTGTCGGGAGCATTGTCATGCGCCGCCCCGGCTGCCAGAAGCGAAGCATTGGTAGTCTCGAGCATCAGGCCCATGCTCGGTGAAACCCTTGCCAGACGCGCAATCCACTCGGCACTCAGCAATCCGGGATTCGGATGAGGCAGCAGCGCGGTCTCGCGTAATACCAGATCGCACATGGCCTCGAGATAATGAAGAGTGGATTTGTATCCCAGGCGGCGGAGAGTATCGCGCATGTCAGGAAATGCGAGTTCAGGTTTATCGCCGAGACTGAAGAGTGCCTCGGTACATCCCATCGCCTCGCCGGCGCGCGCCACTTCGAGGACCTGGTCCGGTGTCATGGTGTGCGCGCCCGACTGGCCGGGGTCGCGGCGGAAGATGCAATAACCACAGTAATCGCGGCAGAGATTAGTGAGCGGGATGAAAACCTTGCGCGAATAGGTGATGACCGCAGGCTTGAAACGCTGCTTCGCCGCCACGGCAGCTGAGAGCAACGCTGGAAGATCCGGTTCAGCGCAGCGAATTAGTTGGCAGGCCGCAGCTCGCGAAAGCGGCATTCCGGAGAGCAGTTCGTCAGCATGCTCACGGGGCGGCGGCTCGGTCCAAGCTGTTTGTCCAGGGCTCACAATCACAAAATCATACATGAGGCCACGCTCCAGAAGGAGGCTGTTGTTCATCTATGAACGTCGCGAGTATGCTCGACGTGGTAAAACTCTGAAGGAGCTATGGGCGTTACTCAAGCGGAATTCCGCAAAGCAATGGGAAGTTTTGCCACCGGAGTTACGGTCATCACCGTCGACTACGAGGGCGAAGTGCATGGGATGACGGCTAACGCGTTTACTTCGGTGTCGCTAGATCCCTTGCTGGTCCTGGTTTGTGTCGATCATCGCGCGCGAACTCACGCTCATTTGCATGCCAGGAAGCGTTTTGGCGTGAATGTTCTGTCGGAGAACCAGCAAGTGATTTCTGAGTACTACGCCCGTCCCAGCCCGACCCACAGTTACGCCGAGCAGGAGGCCGGAGCTCGCTTTGATCGGACGAAGCACGGCACTCCCGTGTTGCACGGTGCGCTGGCTTATCTGGAGTGTCGCTTGCACAGCGCGCAGGATGCGGGTGACCATACGATCTTCATCGCGGAAGTGGAGGATGTAGTCGTGCGCGAAGGAGATCCGCTGTTGTACTTTCGAGCAGAGTATCGAAAGATCGCGATCGAAGGCTAGAAAGCTGCGCTCGGGAATGGGCGCTGGCCTCGCCGCGACGCTGGAATTTCGGCGGGAACGGGTGGGCGGTGTTACTCAAATCATTCTGTAGTCGGGAGATGAGTACGTTTGTTAAGCTTATTGGCCCGGCGTGCAACTTCGTTATATTCGCGAAGCATAGTCGCGAAGAATGGGATGCACGCACGGACTAGACGATCACGAAACAATGTATCCTCGAGCGTTTCACTATCACCGCGCCGGTTCTCTGAAGGAAGCTGCGGACATGTTGGCCCAGCTTGGGGATGACGCCAAGCTGCTGGCGGGCGGCCAGAGCCTGATCCCGCTGATGAAGTTGCGTTTTGCAAACCCGGTGCATCTCGTGGATCTGAATTTCATAGCTGGCGCCTCCTACATTAAGGAAGAGAACGGCGCCCTTCGTTTCGGCGCGCTGGCGCGGCATGCGGAGATCGAGGCGTCGGCGGTCGCTGCAAGAATTCCCATTCTTCACGACTGTGCTGCGGGAATCGCCGATGTCCAGGTGCGCAATCGCGGGACGATTGGCGGGTCGCTTGCCGAAGCTGATCCGAGCGGCGATTGGGCGGCGGTCCTTTTCACGCTTTCTACCGAAGTTCATTGTCTCGGCACCGCTGGCGAGCGGACTGTGTTCCTGGCAGACTTTATCAAGGATGCATACACCACAGACTTGGCTCATGACGAATTGGTCAGCGATGTAACTGTGAAAATTCCACCCGAGGGAAGCGGCGGCGCGTATCTCGCGTTCAAGCGTTCGGCGCCGGTGTATCCGACGGCGAGCACCGCGGTGCAGTTGACGATGGACGGCGATGTCTGCCAGGACGTGGCGATCACGCTGGGTTGTGTCGGACTGACTGCCATCAGAGCGAAAGATGCTGAAGAGGTTCTGCGTGGTCAAAGGCTCGACGAGAAGACAATCAGCCGCGCGATGGAAGCAGTTCGTGCCGCGGCTGATCCGCAATCGGACATGCGCGGTTCAGCCGACTACAAACGCACTCTCGTCGGCGCGCTGGTCAAGCGGGCGATTGAGATTGCCGTGCGCCGCGCTCGTGGCGAGCAGGTAGAGGTGGGCCACATTTATGCCTGACATCGAAAACATTGCGATTCAGTTGAAGGTCAACGGCAAAGCCTATTCACGGTCGGTTGAGCCGCGCAAACTTCTGGTCGAGTTGTTGCGGGAAGATCTCGACCTCACAGGAACGCACGTAGGCTGCGACACTACCTACTGCGGCGCATGTACAGTGCTGATGAACGGCGCGGCGGTGAAGTCATGCACCATGTTCGCAGTGCAGGCAGATGGCGCGGACATTCTCACGGTCGAGGGCATGGAAAACAACGGTGTGCTTCATCCCATCCAAAAGGCTTTTGGCGATTGCTATGGACTTCAGTGCGGTTACTGCACTCCAGGGTTGATGCTGTCGACTCTGCAATTGTTATCAAAGAACAGCAAGCCGAACGACAAAGAAATGCGCAAGGCCATTGCAGGAAATACGTGCCGCTGCACCGGCTACCAGAACATTCTGAAGGCAATTCGAGCAGCCGCACAAAATATGAAAGGTGCATGAAGCATGGCGATCAAGTTTGCCGGAGACTTTGAAGTTAGGCGCACTCCGGAAGAAGTTCACGACTTCCTTATCGACCCGAATAAGTTCGCGGCGCTGCTGCCCGAATTTCAGGGACTCTCAGTGCAGGACTCGACTCATTTCACCGTGAAAGTGAATGTAGGTATTTCTTACATCAAAGGGGTCGCAGAAGTGAGGATGGAATTAGCTCAGGCCGAGCGTCCGAAGGGCGCGCAATATAAGGGGCACGGGAGCGTGGCGGGAGGAAATGTTGCGCTGACCGCAGGGTTTGATTTGTCGGCGCTCGATGGCGACGCCGGCACAAAAGTCGCCTGGCAGGGTGAGGCGCAGATTTTCGGTCGCCTTACGTCCATGGCCGGGGGACTGCTGGAACCCTTGGGAAAAAAACAGGTTCAGAAGTTGATTGATGGATTGCAGGCGGCGCTGCGATGAGGAGATCGGCGTGAACGCGACCGAGAACAACCGCGCGAAAACCTGGGTCGGCCAAGCGCTACCGCGCAAGGAAGAGAACCGGCTGTTGCGCGGTCGCGGCAAATTTGCAGACGACATCAAGCTGCGCGAGATGTTGTACCTGCGATTTGTGCGCTCGCCGTATGCTCACGCGAAGATTGTGAGCGTTGACGTCTCGGCAGCCGAGGCCCTCGTGGGCGTTGTCGGCACGCTTACGGGCGCTGAGATCGCGGCGCAGACACAGCCATTTATTGAAATCGGGCCGGATGCCTGCGGCAAGATTAAGGACTATCCGCTGGGCATCTCCAAAGTGCGCTACCAGGGCGAACCCGTGGTGGCCGTGGTGGCCGAATCGCCCAGCCTTGCCGATGACGCGGCGGAATTAGTCCAGGTCGAGTATGAAGCGCTCGATCCCGTGGTAGACGCGGAAACCGCGCTGACCGACAAGAGCATATTGCACGACGAAGCTGGCACGAATCGTGTTTGGAATGGAGTTTTCGAATACGGAGATGTCGACAAAGCATTCCGCGAAGCCGCCTACGTCATCAACATTGACCGAATGCATTTCCATCGTTTCTCCAGCACGCCGCTGGAGAATAACGTGGTGATTGCGCGGTGGAATCCGAAAGACGATCGTATCTACTACGAGTGCAACAACTCATTTCCGTCGTTCGCCATTCAGTTTCTTTCAGCGCACCTTGGCGTTCATATCGATCGCATTCGCGTGGAGACATCCGACATCGGCGGGAGCTTCGGCATCAAGATTACGAGCTATCCGCAGATGGCGGTGTGCGCACTGGCGTCGAAGAAATCTGGCGGACGGCCGGTCAAGTGGGTGGAGACCCGGACGGAACACATTACTTCGAGCGCGCATGGCAACGAACGAACTTTCCGCGATACTCGAGTTGCTCTCGACAAGAACGGCGTTATTACCGCGCTCGTCTCACGGCATATTGACGACTGTGGAGCGTATCCGCGCTATGAGCCGCTGGGCTGCGTGATCTGGTCGCAGGTTTTTCCTGGCGTTTATCGGTTCAAGAATGCGCGAATCGATTTCACCCAAGCGGTCACAAATAAATGCCCAGTCGGCCCCAATCGCGGATACTCGCGCATGCAGCATTTGTGGTTCCTGGAGCGCGTCGTCGACATTTGCGGGCACGAACTTGGCATTTCGGCTGATGAAATCCGCTTGCGCAACTACATTCGTCCGGAGGAGTTTCCCTATACCACGCCGAATGGCTGTGTTTATGACTCGGGGAACTACCCGAGAATGCTGCAAGTGGCGAAAGAGCGCGTGGGTTGGGACGAATGGAAAAAGAAGCAGTTCGCGGCGCGCAAGGAAGGCCGATTCATCGGAATTGGTATTGGCACTACCCTTGACTCGGGAACAAATAATTTCGGCCAGTCGCAAATCGTGAATCCGGGCGCGCCATTTTCTGGCAACTCGCAAGGTGCGAATTGCAAGCTGGACATTTACGGAGAGGTTGTGGTCGCGGTGGGTTCCTGCCCGCAGGGCCAGGGACACGAAACAACCGCCGCGCAGGTCGTTGCCGACGTGTTAAAGATTCATCCTGATCGCATCACCGTGCGCACTGGCTTCGACACTGAACGAAACGTGCATACTGGATTCTCCGGGACCTATGCCAGTCAGTTTGCCGTTTCCGGACTGTCGGCTGTTCACGGAGCCGCGCAGAAGCTGAAAACAGAAATGAAGCGACTGGGGGCGTTCTTACTCGAAACCAAAGAAGATGATCTTGAATTCGGAACCGGCGAGCAGGGCCCGGAGATTCGCGCCACGAGCACAGGAAAGGCCATCAACTACTGGGGGCTTGCCAACATCGTCAATGTAAATAGCGCTGTGCTGCCGCCCGAGTTGTACGAACTCACGCTGAATTGCCGCTACATCTGGCGAGCGCCGTTCAAGGTGCCCGACAAGCAGAAGAAATACGGCAGCCTGACGCTGACCTATGCTTCGCAGCTTCATATTGCAGTGATTGAAATCGAGCGCGACACTTTCATTCCACGCATTCTCGACTACGTTGCCATCGATGATTGCGGCACCGTGATCAATCCGCCGATAGTCGAAGGCCAGGTCTATGGCGCAACCGCCCACGGCATTGGTGCAGCTTTGCTGGAGAATTGCGTTTACGATGCGGTCGGGAACATGCTCACGAGCACCTTCAGCGATTACACTCCGATCACCGCAATGAATATGCCGACGGTGAAATACGACCACATCGAAACGCCTTCGCCGCACAGCTACAGCGGAGCCAAGGGGATGGGCGAAGGCGGAGCGGCTCCGATCCACACGATTTCCGCGGCTTTGCAGGATGCGCTGTTTGCCAGCGGCATCATGATCGACGATTCGTTCAACAACGCCGATAGTTTGTTTCGAGCCCTGGTCGCGAAAGAGATCAGTCAAGTCGAGAAGCTGGTAAAAGTGGAAAGGCGAATTTAGCGTCCGCCAAGCCGGCAAGATGCCGGCGTCACAAATGAAACGGGTTTGCATCGTCGGTTGTGGCGCCATAGGCAGCCTGTACGCAGCGCACCTGGCGCGGGTTGCGGAGGTATGGATTTTTGTTCGGCGCGAAGATCACGCCCGTGCTCTCAACCGCGACGGCCTGAGGGTCTCGGGAACGCATGAGTTTCATGTGGCTCTCAAAGCTACGACGCAACCGGACCAGATCCCCGATTGCGAACTCGGTATCGTAGCAACTAAAGCGACGCAGGTGGAGAAATCGATTTCTGCCATCGGAAATCGTTTCAATCAGGGAGCGGTTATTTCTGCGCAAAATGGATTGGGAAGCGAAGAGATTATTGCGAGCCACACTGGGGGTCAAGTCATTCGCGGTACGACTTTCATGAGCGGCACAAAACATAGCGACACGCATGTGCAGTTCGAACTCGATACCGCAACCTGGATCGGGCCGTTTGAACCGCGACACACGGCGTATGCGCTGGTAAAGGAAGCCGCCGACCTGATCAACGCCGGTGGCCTGAAGGCCGAAGCTTTGCAGGACGCGCGTCCGGCGCAGTGGTCGAAGCTGATCTTTAATGCGTCGGTGAATGGAGTATCGGCGTTGACCGGGCTTCCGCATTCGCCGCATTTCGCCGACGAATCGAAGTTTTCCAGCCTTGGACATCTGCTGCACGAGTTGATTGCAGAAGGCAAAGCGGTAGCAGCGGCGGTGGGAATAAAACTCCACGAGGATCCGTGGGAGATGAACAAAATCGGCGCCGTGACTAATCATCCACCTTCGATGTTGTACGACATTCGACATCAATTGCCGACCGAGGTTGATTTTCTGAGCGGTGCCATCGCGCGGGAAGCCGGGCGTGTCGGCATCTCAGCGCCGCTGCATACTGCTGTCTACCGGTTGGTCAAAGGCAAAGAAGCGTCATGGACGTTCGATGAGGAGAATCGCGCGGTCGAGTCGTAGAAACGTTGCTCGCAAGGTTTACAGGCAAAACCATGTCGTGGCCAATCGACGAAGTGAAACTAAATCGCGTTCGCGCCTTGATGAAAGATCAGGACGTGACTGCAATGGTCGTGCGTGCGCCGGACAATCTGGTTTATTTGACGAATTATTGGTGCATGAAGGGCTATGACGCAGCAGTTTTTCCCTGCGAGGGCGAGCCGACGCTGATTGCCTTGGAGCCGCAATTGGCGG
>Ga0208827_1000699_pt1 | contig 15268 bp, 11 predicted proteins | sample Sb_taG_5_FD_187709 | JGI IMG/M metagenome (GOLD analysis project Ga0208827, IMG submission 187709) | Peat soil microbial communities from Weissenstadt, Germany - Sb_50d_8_FC metaG (SPAdes) (version 2) | ecosystem: Environmental > Terrestrial > Soil > Wetlands > Peat | place: Germany... | reverse complement strand
GTTCGACAAACGTCTGGAAAACACTGGGTAACATCCGTGTCGCCTCCCAAAGGACTCTTCGTAAATCCTGGAAGGCAATAGTTTAACGAGACAGCTGCGCACCTTGGAAGCCCTGCCCCTCAAGCCGCCAATCCGCGGACGAACTGGCCAAGCCCCTCTCAAGCGCCGAGCAAAAGCTTCTCAAGGAATACATCAGTGATCTACGGAATAGCGACGCCGAGGGGCGTACTGCAGCGGCTGAGGCGCTCGGCAAAATGGGGGCGGCGGCGGAACCGGCGATTCCGGCCTTGATCGAGGCGTTAGCGGACAAGAAACCAGTCTCCAAGGCAGCGATCAATGCATTGGCACGCATCGGCGCGGGAGCAGTCCCCGCGCTGACTAAATGTGTGTCGGATGAGCGTCCTGCGATTGGTATGGGGGCCGTTGCGGCCCTCTATCAGCGCTGCTGTCTGAGACGCCACGATCAGGCCGCGCTAGCCGGCTTAGCGGAATTCGTTCGCAAGGGTGAAAAAGGAGCATGCTGCTTCGCCGCCTGGGAGCTGGGCGACATTGGTCCCGACGCCCGGGCGGCTGTCCCAGCCCTTATTGCAGCGCTCAACGCCAAGGACGAGGAGGTATGCTCCGCGGCCGCGCAGGCTCTTGGACGGATTCGCCGGGAAGCGGCTACCGCGGTGCCGGCGTTGATCCGCGCGCTCAAGCGTGATTCTTCCGTAATTCGCATGTTCAGCCTCGACGCCTTGGGAACGTTTGGTCCAATGGCGAAGCAGGCGATCCCTGTTTTGAACCAGCTTATGCGCGAGGGCAGCGAAGGAGTTCGAAAACTCGCGATCCACGCGCTAGCAGAGATCGGTCCCGAGGACGATCGCGATGTCCCAGCTCTGTTCGAGGCGCTCAAGGACAAGGACACGCAAATAGGCATCCCGGCAATCCTAGCCTTGGGCAGCCTCAGGCGTATCTCTCCGGCAGGGGTAGCCGCCCTCGTCGACACTTTGGCGGATGAGAGGATTGGCTCAAGTGCCATGCTCGTGTTGCTTCATTGCGACATGTCCACTGGTGTTGTAATCCCCGGGCTATGCAAAGCCCTGAAAGACCCAAACCCTGTGCGCCGGCGCCTTGCCTTGCTTACTTTGTATCGGTACGGCCCCCGCGCCAAGAGTGCCGTACCGGCCCTGATTGAGGCCCTCGGCGAGAAAAATGATCTGAATCGTGCCATCGCTTGCGGGTCCCTGGGATCCATCGGCTTCGAGGGCAAGCCAGCGATACCTGCGATTCGGAATGCTCTTCAAGATCCATCCCCCAGGATACGTTTTACTGCCGCTGCAGGCCTCCTGGCTTTCGAGCCCGCGGACGAGGCTGCCTTGGCTGTCGTGCGAGGAGCCCTCAAAGAGGCGAGCACGTTCCAGCGCATAACCGCCTGTGAACATCTTTGGGAAGCACAGCACAAGAATGAGGAAGTGCTCCCGGTGCTAATAGCGGCCCTGAACGACAAGGAGGCGTTCGTTCGGATGCGGGCAGCCAGGGTATTACTCAAAGTCGACGGCGGAAAGGAGCGGGGATTGTCCGTGCTGCGCGATGCACTACGTGGCGCGGACTTGAACGATCAAATTGCTGCGGAGTCGGTCGTCACGCAGCTTGACCCCAAGGACGTGGGCTGGTTGCCCCTCGTTGGCGAGCTCCTCCGCGGCAAAGACCCTATGCGAGGACTCGGGGCCCTGGCTAAGTTAGGCCCCGCTGCCAAGCCCGCAGTGCCATTCATTGTGGCAATTCTCGAGCAAGATCAGCTCGGCCCGCCGGAAATCCGGACCAGGATTGCGCCAGAAAAGGCCCTGAAAAGGATTCGTGTGCAGGCGCCCGACGGCAAGCCACCTGAGCCGGTCGTCGCAACCATACTCGAACAAATTCGGCAAGCACCGCTGGAAACTATGACCAGGATTGCAGCAGAGAAGGCCCTAGAAAAGATTGATCCGGAGGCGGCGGCCAAGGCCGGAATTCGCTAGCGAGGAGTGGGGCGCAGACGCCACCACCACAAAGGGAGTGGGCGCCCGCGCACCTCCTCAAAATGTGCTTCAAGCACGCCTCAACTGACAAGCGTATCCCGCGCCCTAAACCTCAAGCTTCCAAGGCGACCGCATCTCCCGGCTGAGCATGCTGTTGGCCTCGGTGTCGCCGACGAATTCCTGCGTGGCGGGGTCCCAGTGCAGCTTGCGCTTGAGTTTAAGAGCAATGTTGCCCAGGTGGCATACCGTTACGGAGCGGTGGCCGACTTCTACGTCGCAGATTGGCCGCTTGCGGCTGCGCAGGCAGTCCAACCAGTTCCCCATGTGATCGTTGGAGACGTACAGCCGGGTGGCGTCCTGGGGCAGGGGTTCCTTGAGCAGCTTCTCGTCGCTGGCGCGAATGTGGCCTCGGTCCACGAAGATCCAGCGGTCTTTGCCGGGGCGTTTTCTGCCTCTTGCGTCTACCGTCCCCGCTTCCGGCTCACCGACGAACAAGATGCCGTTTTCGCCACGGCCCATGCAGATGACCTCGGCGCCGTTGGCGTACTTGTAGGAGATCTCGAAATTGCGCGGGTGATTGTAGCAGAAGGGCCGGGTTTCGATCGGGTAGCCCATCGCCTCGACAGAAATCGGGCCGTTGCCGTCCATGCCGAGGCCCCACTGGGCGATGTCGTTGTGGTGAGCGCCCCAATCGGTCATCTTGCCGCCGGAGTAAGTTTGCCACCAGCGGAATTCATAATGGCAGCGCTGCTTGCAATAGGGTTCCACCGGTGTCTGGCCGAGCCAGAAATCGTAGTTGAGTTCCGCCGGCGGCTCTTCCTGTTTGAAAGGTCCACCCTGGGGGTTTTCGCCGATGCGCGTTTCGACGGTGCGAATCTTGCCCAGCCGGCCATTGCGGACCAGCTCGCAGGCCATGCGGAAGCGGGAGTCGGAGCGCTGCTGGCTGCCCGTTTGAAAGACGATATCGTTGGCCCGGGCCACCTTGAGCATGGCCTTGCCTTCGTTGATGGTGAGCGTGAGCGGCTTCTCGCAGTACACGTCCTTCTTGTTCTTCATGGCCTCAATGGCAGCCAGGGCGTGCCAGTGGTCCGGCGTGGCCACGACGACGGCGTCGATGTCCTTGCGCGCGCAGAGTTCGCGGAAGTCGCCGAAGCGGGCCACCTCGTTCTTGTATTCCTTCTGCGCTTTGTCCGCGACCTGGTCGACGTGCTTCTTGTCCACGTCGCAGCAAGCAACGATAACGAACGGCTTGTGGCGTTTGACATCGTAAAACAACCCGCCGTTGAAGCGGTCGCCGGAGCCGATGACGCCAATCTGGATATGGTCGTTCGGCCCAATCTTTTTGGCGCGGGCCTTGGCCGCTTCTTCATCGCTGGCCAAGGTCTCGCGGGCGTACCAGAGCGGCAGCCCAGCGGCGGCCATTCCCGTAAGCGAGCGTTGCAAAAATCCACGACGTGACAGGTTTTCTTTATCCACGGTGGGTCACTCCAAACAAAGTAGTGTTGCGGACGGTCCACCGTGATAGTAGTAGCGTCGGGAGCGGGACGCAACAAATAAACGGAATTCTAGAATGAGGACGATTAGGCCCCCAACGATCCGGTTCAAAGCGAATCGGAGCGTGGCTGCTGGGTCCGTGCCAGAACGGAGATCAATCGTACAAGGTACCCTGTCGCGGACGGCCGAGGTTTGCGACGACCCCCCGGAAATGTGTTCTTTGCCATCCGACACAATTTCTTGCGGGAGCGGCTGCGACAATGCTGGTATGCTTATGAACGAACAATTGTCATTTTGCCGCACGGAATCATTCGACCGGCGTCCAGGGTCACATTGTGAAGGAAATCTTGATTTGAAAATCACCCGGCACGGTTGCCAATTGGAAAATGCCAGAAGCACAGGACTGCAATTCGGCTGATACTTTCGAAGAGACCGCAACGATGAGACCTTGTTTGTGTCTACTTCTCCTCGGCTTCGGATCGACATTCGTCCGCGCCGATGAGGATTTTGAAAAGCAGGTGCGACCGCTTTTGGTGCAGCACTGCCTTGCCTGCCACGGTCCGAAGAAACAGAAGGCGGGCTTGCGACTCGACTCCAAAGCCGGTTGGCAGACGGGTGGCGAGAGCGGGCCGGCCATCAGGCCCGGCAAGCCGGACGAGAGCCTGCTCATCAAGGCGGTGAGTTACGCCGACCAGAAATTGCAAATGCCGCCCAAGGGCAAGCTCTCCAACCGCGAAATCGCCATCCTGACGAAGTGGGTGAGGGACGGCGCCGTCGACCCTCGTGACGACCAGCCGGTCCGGCTCGGAGGCACCACGCTCGCAGAAGCAAAGAGCTGGTGGGCATTTCAGCCGGTAAAACGCCCGACCGTTCCCAAGAATGTGTTCACCCACCCGGTCGATGCATTCATCGCCTCGAAACTTGCGGACCACGAGCTGTCCCACTCGCCTGCCGCCGACAAGCGGACGCTCCTGCGCCGGGCGACCTACGACTTGACCGGTCTGCCGCCGACGGTGGCGGAAGTCGATGCGTTTCTGAAGGACGAATCTCCGAATGCATTCGCAAAGGTCGTGGATCGACTATTAGCTTCGCCGCATTACGGCGAACGCTGGGGCCGTCACTGGCTTGACCTCGTTCGTTACGCTGACACTGCAGGCGAGAACAGCGACCACCCGCTGCCCCATGCGTGGCGCTATCGCAACTGGGTGATCGACGCCTTCAATTGCGACAAGCCCTACGACGAGTTCCTCCGCGAACAGCTCGCCGGCGACATCCTCGCCGCCGAGGGACCGCCCGAGAAGTATGCCTCGCGCATCATTGCCACGGGTTTCCTCGCACTGGCCCGGCGCTTCGACCACGATATTGACAAGTCCATGCACCTGACTCACGAGGACGGCATCGACACCCTCGGCAAGGTGTTCCTCGGTCTGACACTCGGCTGCGCCCGCTGCCACGACCACAAGTACGACGCGATCACGTCGCGGGATTACTACGCTCTGTACGGCATCTTGGATAGCACGAAGTTCGCTTTCCCGGGTTGCGAGGCGAAACAGCAGCCGCGTGACCTCGTGCCGTTGATGCCCCCGCAAGAATGGGAGCGCATCGCGAAGTCGTACCACGACAGACTTGCCAAACTCGATGTCGACATCCAAGCCAATCAGACCGCGCAGACCAAACGTGCCCTGACTTTGAAGACATCCTTCGCCAAGTCGCAACGATTATTCGCTTCGGGGGAGATTGCCGATGGCGGGGAACAGAACTTCGAGAGAATGCCGGCCGAAATCGAGACTAAAGTAGGTGAGTTGTTGCAACTGTCTGTTACACCGTTGAAAAGCCATGGGGCTGATTCGACACTGGTGGAATGGGAAATCGTCGAGATCGGCAACTCGCAACGCCGCTGGAATGTGACTGCCGACCTTGTGGATGATCTGTTGGCGGGAAATCCCCACGCAGACAGGTTCGGCAACAAGTACGTCTGGTGGTTCTTCGATACCCGCAGCGGCCCGATGCCGTTGCCGGAAGCAGTTCGAGATTTCTCCGGAAAAGCGGGGCTGAACATCTGGCGAAACGGGGATACGCCGTCGGTATTCGTGAACGGATCGAAAGACGTGATCAGCGTGTGGACGAAGTTGCCCGCGCGCTCGCTGTTCGTGCATCCTTCGCCGCACGGGAATGTCGCCATTGGCTGGCTCAGTCCGCTGACTGGCAAAGTGCGGATCACCGGCCGCGTGAAGGACGCTCATCCCGGCGGGCCGGATGGCGTCGGTTGGATGATAGAACAAATCGCCGCGGACGTGCGCAGCGATCTCCTTGCGCTAGCGGCGGGTTCCGAACAACGGCGGGCCTTGGACGGCCGGAGAGCGGAACTCATCCGGACTACCCCGAAACAGGAAGTCTCGTTCGCCGTGGTCGAAGGCAAACCCGCGGATGCCCGGATACAACTGCGCGGCGATCCCGAAAGGCTTGGCGACACCGTGCCGCGTCGCTGGCTCGAAGTCCTGGGCGGCACCCCCATCACGACCAAGACGAGCAGCGGACGGCTGGACTTGGCCCACTGGATCGCTTCCACGTCCAATCCGCTCACGGCCCGCGTGATGGTCAACCGCATCTGGCAGTACCATTTCGGCAAGGGGCTGGTGAAAACGCCCAACGATTTCGGCATGCGCGGGCTGGCTCCCTCGCATCCGGAATTGCTCGACTGGCTCGCGTCGGAGTTTGTGGCCTCCGGGTGGAGCGTCAAGGCAATGCACCGGACGATCATGCTCTCGGCGACCTATCAGCAGGCGAGTTTTCCGCGTGCGGACGCGGCGAAGATCGATGCCAATGACGATCTCTACTGGCGTTTTGAGCGGCGCCGCTTGACTGCGGAGGAACTGCGCGACAGCCTGTTGACGGCCAGCGGCCAACTCGATCGCGAACCAGCGAAGGGCCACCCGTTCCCACCGGAATCGTCGTGGCGGTACACCCAGCACGTTCCATTCAGCACCTTCTTCGAGACGGACAAACGGAGCATCTATCTGGTGAGCATCCGCAATCGCCGGCACCCGTTTCTCGGGCTGTTCGACGGCGCCGATCCGAACGCCACCACGCCCCAAAGGCAGACGACCACCGTGCCGACGCAGGCGCTGTACTTCCTGAACGATCCGTTCTTCCACGCGCAGGCCGCGAAGTTGGCGGCCCGAGCCATGGCGCAGCCGGACGCCGAGCGCATCGACGAACTGTTCCGCATCGCATTGCAACGGTCGCCCACGAAGACAGACCGCGACTTCGCCGCTGCCTTCCTCGAACGCTATCGCAGCAATCTCAGCGATACTTCTGAGAGTCTATCCGAGAAGCCCCTCGCCCCCGCTTCGGGAGAGAGGGGTTGGGGTAAGGGGGCACGGCTTTCCCAGGCAAAACCCCCTCACCCCCAACCCCTCTCCCCCGAGTACAGGGGAGAGGGGAGATCTTCTCGCATAGGCTCTGAGTTGGATCGAACGAAAGTCTCATGGGACGCCCTCGCTCGGATCCTCCTTGCCAGTAACGAATTCCTCTTCGTGGAGTAAGGCCATGTTTGGCGTTTCGCGTCGGCAATTTGTGCAATCGGCTGTGGCCGGTTCCATTTTGATGCCCGGTCTGCTTAGCGAATTGCTGGCGGCCGACAGCAACGACCCCCTCGCTCCGAGAAAGCCGCATTTCCCGGCGAAGGCGAAATCCGTGATATTCCTGTTCATGAGCGGGGGGGTGTCGCACGTCGATTCGTTCGATCCGAAGCCAAAGCTGATCGCCGACCACGGCAAGCAGGTGATATTCGACCACCCGGAAACTCGCAACCGCCCCGGCTACGAGAAGCTGTTCCTGAAGAAGCCGGATTGGAAATTCGTCCCAAGAGGGAAGAGCGGCATCGAGGTCAGCGACCTCTTTCCGCAATTCGGCGAGCAGATCGACAATGTAGCGCTGATCCGCTCAATGAACACCAGCCATTCGAACCATTACAACGCCACCCTGGGCATGCACACCGGTTCGTTTGCGTTCGCCCGGCCGAGCCTTGGCGCGTGGACGAGTTACGGCCTCGGCACCAAGAACCGCAACCTGCCGTCGTTCCTCGTGATCGCTCCGCAGATGCCCTACGCCGGCACACAAGTTTGGGCTTCAGACTTTCTACCGGGCGCGCATCAAGGCACACGTGTCGTGCCGGGAGCCGAGCCGGTGGCGAACCTTCGTCCGCGGGTGCTCCCCGCAAGCCGACAGCGGCTGGAACTCGACGCCCTGCAGGCGTTCAACGAGTCGCACCTAGCGAACCGGCAAGACGACTCCTATCTGGCAGCCCGCATCAAATCATTCGAGACCGCATATGGTATGCAATTGGAAATGCCGGGGGCGCTCGACCTGTCCAGGGAGACCGCCGCGACGCTCGCCTTGTACGGCCTGAAGCGCGGACAGACGGACGGGTTCGGCTGGCAGTGTCTCGTCGCCCGTCGACTGGTGGAGCGAGGGGTCCGCTTCGTCGAGCTGATTCATACGGGCTCGTCGGGCAACTGGGACTCGCACGGCAACATGGCTGACCACGGCCGCCTGGCCAAACAGGTCGATCAGCCGATGGCCGGGCTGATTCAGGATCTGAAGCGCCTGGGCTTGTTCGACGACGTGCTGGTGGTGTGGACCACGGAGTTCGGCCGCACCCCGTTCAACAACACCGCGCAGAACCCCGGGCGAGAACACCACAATTGGGCTTTCAGTTCCTGGCTCGCGGGGGCGGGAGTGAAGCGCGGCCTCGCTCACGGGGCCACCGACGAGCACGGCATCCGAGCGGTCGAGAAGCCCGTCCACGTCCACGACTTCCACGCGACGATCCTGCACCTGATGGGTCTCGACCACACGAAATTGACCTATCGCCACGCAGGCCGCGACTACCGCCTAACCGACGTCCACGGAAACGTCGTGAAAGAGATCTTGGCGTGAGACACTGCAACGATTCCTGAGCGCTGTTCTCGCTTCTCGCGGCTCCAACTACAGCGGGGCGAATGGTCTTCGGAAACGATCACTGACTACGCAGAGACACGTTATCAAGAGGGCCGCTTGACTTTTCTCGCGAGAGTTGAGAATCGCCGTTTTCAGATTATCACCGTGTGAGAACTCTCAAGCATTTGTTGCAGCTCTTGTCAAACCCATCGCATCTCCGATGATTTCTGGCCAGGGCATTGGTCCCAAAATGATCCAGTCTAGGGCGTAAAGAAGAAGGCACACTCCGATTCCGAATGCTGCCTTATTGCATATTGAAGCGGATAGCGTCGACCTATCCGAGATGAAGAATGGAGAACGGAAGCTGACGCTCAAGGAGGGTAGTTCGGGAATTACAGGAACCAGCACGTTGCTGAAACCAGCAACTATAAGATCAGGAAAGTGCAAGTGCCCCATTGACCGTCCCGAGAGCAAATGGTGGATGGCGATTGGGTCTGCTAGTAGCTCTTGGTTGCCTGTCTTCCGGACCCTCCGCCCGACGACCCCGACATAGATAGGGTTACGGGCCTCAGGAAAGCCAGGCGGAACGCTAATGGTAGATGGGTCCTTCGTGTTAATTACAAGATAGGCGTTAATGCGGTTCGCTGGGATTGCCTCCCGCTTTGCGCAGAGGGCTTTTACCTTGGAAACCTGCTCGCAGGCGTGCTTGAGGCTGGAGGGGCCTTCGCCATCGAGTTCAAGCGTATGCTTCGCTTCGAGATAGGCGTAGACAGCCTCGATCGGCACTTTCTCCTTCCGAGAGTAATCCTCCTCGGCCAAAGACCGCAAGGTTGGGTAGAGAAGTCGGTCATAGATGATGATGTCATCGCCTGCAACATCGCCCTGGGCGTCCACGACGAAGCCCCGACAGATGCCGGCCTTCGGCGGAACGATCTTCCTCAATGCCCGGCAAAGAGCGACTTCGAACTCGTCGCCCAAATCGAAGTTGTGCTGTGCCTCAATTTCAGACAAGGCTTCGGTGAACCTGGTGGAAATTTTCCCAACATAATCATCGTAAAGTCGCTTGGTCATTTTGCTCAGGTTGGGTTAGTCCCCTAATTGTCTCGCAGTATCAAACACACCCTGTGATCCCACCTGCCTCTGACGGACATGCTGACCATCCTCGGCATACATAACCGACAGGTCACCCAAAGGAGCCTGTCGCGATGCGTTGCGTTTCTTATTCCGACCTAACGCCAGATCAGCGTCTTACCCAGATGGCCATCATTCTCGCGCGTGGGGTCCTTCGCCACAAGCGGCTGGCACGGCTCTGCGAATCTCCTCCCGAAAAAGAAATCGCCAGATTCTCGCCAGGAGGCCTTGAGGTTCCTGGAAATCCGAGGCTCAGTGTGTCTCGGCGTATCGGGACTTAAAATACCAAGAACCAGCGAGGTATTTCATGAAACTTAACGTCGAGAAGGAGGTTGCTGCGCTTCAGCAGATGTCTATGGGACAGCTGCAGGAGCGCTAGGTGCCTCGAAGGTGTCGGTTCAGGATTCCTTTCAATTATTGGTGGGCTTGTCGTTTTGTGGCCCGCAGATTCAAGAAAAAATCTGGAATTGTGCGAGGAAGGACAGAGCAGGATGCCGACCGGAGGCGATCTGTCTTTTGTCGTCCCTTGCGGAGCGACCTCTGCGGGTGCTAGGATGCCGGGTCGGTTTGGCGGATGGTGGCTCAATGCCTCGGTGGCGGAGCAGGCGACCTATAGAAGCCGGTGCGTTCGGTGCCACTTACTTCGGAGCATTGGTCATGGAAGTGCTTTTTGGCGGCCTGATTATCCTGATCGGCTTCGGGTCGGCACTCGCATATATAGCGCTGCAACTCTATACCGGCATCAGATGGCGAGGTGGCTGGCGGATCGTGGCGCTCCTGCCTCTTTTGCTGATGATCCCAGTTTTCGTCATCACTGCGCTTGCCTACGCACAGCAGAGCAATCTGTGGCCGATCCTATTGATCTTTGCTGCGCCACTCGGCACGGGTTACCTGGTTATCCTCATGGTCATTCGGCGCTCGGTGACTCAGCCGCCTTACAAATGACCCTGCCTTTCGCTTTGTTGAGCAAATCGGCTAACTCAACGTGCTCGGCCTCAGTCATTTCGGTCGTGCATGCGTCCTTCACCTGTCGAGTGAGGGCAAAGCGAGGCAGGTCGAGATACGACAACGTTCGTCTGATGGTGCGCCAACGCTGCCATTCGCCAACGTCTCGACAAAACCAACCCACAAACGGCGATGCCCCCCAGAAACCCAACCCCATAAGCAGCCAGATGCGCCCATAGGTCAGCGAGGAATACCACGTGCTTCGACGCAGGAACTTGTGACCGGAGTGGGTCAACCAGCCATGCCCCACCTGCGTTCGCCACAAAGTAGCCAGTAAAACCAGCTAGAAGTGAGGCACATCCCGTGACCACCAACAAGCCACACACTGGACGGGTCAGGCGGGCTGCATCGTACTTCGGCCACGGACCAAGCCTTGACACAGGGCGGCAGGAATGCCCAGCAGAAGGCCGACCCACCATGTTGCGATCACGCCCCACCCCAGAGCAAGTAGTGTCGGGGAATCGGTCTTGAACACGGGTGGATGGCCGATGGTGAAATACTCGACGCACACCCTCGCCGTCACTTGGTCATGCAAGATACCGTACACCACTGCTGACACGATGCACAGCAAAACGATCTTCACCATCTCCATGAAGGCCATCTCCCCTCGTTCGATCCCTGTGCAGACGGCGCTGTTCAGTTTCCCGCACCCCGCTTCGTCCCAATCAACGCCATTTGGACTCTACTCACCTTGCCGGGTAGCTGCCACTGTCGCATTTATTCCAATTCTCTATCTTCTGTGGAGCAAGTTCTGCAACGAAGGGATCACTGGCCATTCAAGGCGCTGAGGCGACCTCCCGTTCTCGTCACGTCCTTGTGGCAATTTCGGGGAAAAAGTGGCCGAGAAGGGCATCCGGTGGGCTGGAGATTTCTGCCAAAGGCTCGCTCGAAAAAACGGCGGCGAGGAGGCGGGTTTTATGGAAGGGTTCGTGAAGCTCATCCGGGGCGGTTCAGATAAGTGCGGGGCAAGAATCTCATCTTCCTTTCAAGTGTTCGCCACTTTAACGCCTTGAGCCCGCAATTCACGGCATTTGCGAGCACTTGCCTGGCTGAATCAGGAAATGGTGGCACTCGAAATAATGCGAGTTTGCTTCGGCACTGTCGGATGCGTTTGGCGTTCCTGATCGCTTGAAAGCGGTTTTTAGGCGATTCCATGCGAAAAGGTGGGCATCGAGGCATTAGGCACCGGCATCGTCGCTCTCCGTCAATTTGTATTGATCTAACGGGGCATTCCAGGGTCTGGACAACGCTTGTCCGGTTGCAACTTGGCCCGTTCTGGTGCGGTAGATAATGGCAGAACACCCAAGCCGCTCCTCAAACGTGAGTGGACAGCCTTTTTTGGTCTGCACGATGTGCAGCCGTTTCATACTCGATGGATCACTTTGCACCAAGGGTATGGTCACTTTGCACGGAAAACGGATCACTTTGCAGCACATCGAGTAAGTACAAGTAAATAATCAAATAAGTTCTTCAAGAACCGGGAAGAACCCTGGGAGGATTCGATAAAGCCAGGCTGGTTCCTTTGGCAGCCGGACCATTCTCCACATGATTTTTCCGGTTTCCAGTGTCATCGACGGGCAACGGTTCCTGCTCCAGCACGACGAACAGGTAACGCATGTGCGGGTTCATTCCTTTCTCCCAGCGTCGAAAGCCACCGTCGAGCCGGACACGAATTCGTGTTGTTGGCGTCATGGCGTCGAAGGTCTCGTCAAGATGCCTGCTGAAGAGGACGCCGATGCCACGTTCCCTGCCGGCGCTCGTGTCCCGCTCGTGCGCTGAGAAAATCGTCTTGGCCAGCCCTTGATCTACCGCATGGTCGGCCCACTCACCGGGGCGAAGTGCCTTTCCTGGTTCCAATCCGGCCAGGATCGCCAAGGCTTCTCGAATTGGGTCATCAGCCGACATACGAGCTCCGTAGTTCGCCAGAAAATCGGTGAAGCGGTTGACCTTGAGGATGCCACCGATGGTCTGACCCCACGGCGTCATCGGATGCTTCACCGTCTCGTCCAGGGGCCGTCCAAGGTTCTTCCACCGCTCGATCATTCCCCGCAGTTCGGCTTCGATGCGTTCCCGGTTCTGCGGCAGGAACTCCAGTTTGGGATTGCCGATGGAGGATTGCCGGTCCTGGACATTTCCCTTTGGGGCAAGGTGGATCGAGAGTGCCCGGTTTAGCAGATCCGGGCTGAGCGATCCGTCGTTGGTGTTGATGGCGATGACGAATCGGTTCTTCAGCTGAAGGGACTCACCGGCACCTGGGGACGCCAGATTGATTTCGGGGCTGGTCACGAAACTTTCAATAAACGCTGATCGAATGAACCTCGCCCTTCCACCCGCACTGTCCAACCGCACGTTGTCGAGGTAGACCATGCCGATGTCCGGGTTCTGGCTTATCTGCCGTTGGAATTGGCTTTGCATGGGCCAATCGATGCTCTCATAGAGGACATCGGCCTTGGCCACGGTTCCTCGAATGAACTCGGTGATGGTGCCCTTGCCGGCATGGCTCTTGGTTGCCGTGACGACAACGACTGGCTTCTCTCCGTGCCAACGGTGACGGAGGAGAACCGTCAGTGCTGCGGCCACGGTGTTAGTGCGATCAGCGTTCGTGGCGAAGTCCATCACGCCCAAGAAGCGCTTGATCGTCTCGATGCCCTCCTCGACCCGTACCACTGGCCCGACGTAAAGCAGATGCCCGTCCTTACCGCCATCGTGGTATCCAGATTTGGCGACGGAAAAGTCATCGAGGTAGAGGGGGTTCTTGGCAACTTGATCGACTGGTTGAAATTGTCCAAGGAACGCCTCGGATCGAAGCATGGCATTCAGGTGCGTGGCCGGAGGAAGTTCGCTGACCAGCTTGCTCTCTTTGGTAACCTTCATGGTCAGGCTGTCCACGATGACTGGAGCGAACTGCCCGGCCTTCGTGATGAGTCGGCTATCCCCGTTGGCTGACACCTGGATCAACCCGTGCCCATCGATTCCATTGCGATAGAGGAGGTCATTTGCCTGCGCCAAACGCCTTCCGAGCAGCCGATAGTTGCGTCGGGCACCACGTTCGACCTTCCAGTTGACGATCTTGCTGCCTCTCTCTTGGCGTATGGGGATAACACCCCTAACAGCCCATACGGCCTTCTGGTCGGTGGCCCGTTCTGATTTCATTGCGGTTGCCGTCTCGTTCATTTGTCGCACCTCTTTAGTTTTGTTTGACGAGTTAGAACTGGGGCTGAAGGCCACGCACCTTCAGCCCCGGCTCACCATCCGTTACCCAGCCTTGGATTGCTTGGCGGTCGCTTCCTGGGCGAATCGCTCCCAGGCGATCTTGATGTTCCGCTCCTCAATGTCGCAACCAACGAAGCGGCGGTTGCCAACGTTGGCAGCAGCGATCATGGTCGTGAAACTGCCACCACAGAGATCAGTGATAAGATCGCCAGGCTCAGTCAGATGGGAAATGTAGTATTCCGCCTCGGCAACTCCTTGCTGCCAGGGATGCCATTCCTTTTCCGGTATACCTTCTCGCTGGAAAGCATCCCTGAAATAGATCCTCTGGTCGTTCCCTCTCGTGATCGGCAGGTATTCACCCTTCGAGAACACCACTACTGGAACGAAGCAGCGAATAATGCCCTTCCAGTGGTCTTTTGCGTCAGCCTTAGATACCACAGACACCATTGAGATCAGAGACACCCAGCTGAGCCCAGCGCTCTGGCATGCGTCCATCGCCACGGGCAGACCGCTGTTGCCCGTGTATGCAAGGAGTAAACCGCCCTCCATCAACATTTCTCTGGCGACCTTTGCCAAGTCTGGCCAGTTCCGGTACCAGTCGTTGGCCCAAGGCGGATCGGTGTAGATCAGCCTGACCGAACATGGTTTGACATGTCCCTTCGGCAGCAACTCCATAAAGTCACAGCGGACGGCCTTGAACTCTGCGGGAGGAGGCGGCGCTTCACCCTGACCCAACCCCAGGTAATGAGCAAGTCGGGCTTGCTTTTTGGCACGGTTCAGAGTCAAGCGACCTTCGGGGAGGTCATCGCCATATTCCCGCAAGATTTCTCCGGCCTTGACTGCTTCTCGGAACGAGTTCACTGGGATGATCCGGGACTTTCTCGGAGCGGCAGCCGGCCTCTCGATGCCATCCTTGCCTTGGCGGGTGGGCAAGTTCGGGATTTCCGAAGTCGCCAGCATCCGCTCTCGGACCGCCTTGACCGTTTTATCCGATAGGCCCACCAGCGCACCCAAGGCGCTGTCGCTGATGTTGCCCTTGCGGAAAAGCAACTCGTTTCTGGCCAGGTCTCTGCGATCTGCAAGGGTCAGGGAACGATGCAGCGAACCGACCTGAAGGATCAAGTCCCGTTTCTGCTCCTCGTTAAGCCCCTGAACTACTTCTACTGGGACTTCATGAATCCCTAGCGCTGTGGCGATGTCGAATCGCTGATGACCTTTTAGGATCGCCAGCGTCTCGTCGGCGATGAGAGGAACGAGAACGCCCTTCTCCTTGATGCTGGACTCCAGGAACTTGCGCTCACAGGTGGGTCGGCACTTGAAAAGCCGATACTGAGGAAGGGATCGTAGCGTGTTACATTCACACTTCATTGCAATAATCTCGTGGTGAACCTTAACGTGGGCTTCGCCCACCGCCCTGCAATGTGCGCAGTTTCCTTGCGCCCGGCAGGAGGGTGATGGGGGAGTTGATCCTCATATTGCAAGCCAGC
>Ga0208827_1000695_pt1 | contig 15299 bp, 17 predicted proteins | sample Sb_taG_5_FD_187709 | JGI IMG/M metagenome (GOLD analysis project Ga0208827, IMG submission 187709) | Peat soil microbial communities from Weissenstadt, Germany - Sb_50d_8_FC metaG (SPAdes) (version 2) | ecosystem: Environmental > Terrestrial > Soil > Wetlands > Peat | place: Germany... | reverse complement strand
TCGGCCGCCTCTGTGGGCGCGGGCGGATCCGGTGCAGCAGCGCCCCCGCCACGCCAGCTGGAGTTCTTCAAGCCTCCGCAGAGCACGTTCAATAATGGGGGGCTCGCCAACGTCGACACCAGCTACGTCCTGGCCTACCTGGTCCGCCCGCCGGCAGCCGACGTGGTCGTCGTCACGGCGAAGGCGCCGACCTTCGCGCCCGGCAGCCATCCCTCTCCCTGGCCGGCCCGGGGCGAGGACGTCCGCTACTGGTCGATGTGCATCGGCTTGCTAGCTCCCCCCACTCCGGTCGTCGCCAACAAGCTGCCCGGGGGAGGGACCGACTACGGGTGCCGCGCCGATAAGGCCACCAGGCTGAACGCGGCCGGGGATTACACCTACGTGATCGGCAGCGAATCGCAGCGGGCTGCCATCAGCCGCGTCCCCGGCGTCACCTTCCTGCCCTTCTCCACCACCCACCCGGCTGGCCCGTACCTCCTGGGCCTGCGGAACGTGCTGGTCAGCTCGTCGTTCGCGCACTCGCCCCAGGGCGTCACGCAGGCCAGCGACCCGGCGGCGGCCGCGGCCGTCATGGGTTCCTACTATCCGCGGGCGGCGGTCTGCCCGCTGGCGACCCTCACCGCCAAAGGCCCGCAGGCATGCCTGCGGTGAGCAAGGCAGCAGGCATTCGCTACATTATTTCTATAGGAGATAGAACAGATACAACAGGAGGTGCAATAGTGCGGACTTGCGGGCAAGCGGGAGGCGCCCGGTGGGCACAGGAGGAGGGCGGAAGTCAGCGGTGACTCTGCGGTGTATGAAGGCCTGGACGAGGCGGGAACGGCCCGCACCGGGCAGGCTGCCCAGAAGCCGCCACCGGCCCGGACGGTGCCCGCGGCCATCGAGGTCAGCCACCTGACCAAGGTTTTCGGCGGGCGTACCGCCGTGTCCGACGTGTCGTTCAGTGTCGCGGGCGGCGAGGTGTTCGGGTTCCTGGGGCCGAACGGGGCGGGTAAGCCCGTTACTGGATTGTGACTTTCATTGCCGCCGGGTCTGGGCGCTGGACCGGCAGGAGATTGGCCTTGGCCAGCGCTGTGGTGTGCCGTTCCCCGGAGACTGCCTGGCATGCCTGCCCGCAGGACCTGCCGTCAGTTGAACTAAGTTATCTCGATTCCGACACCCGGGGAGGTGGGGGTCGGGCGGATCCCGGCCGCGGACCGGCATTACCGGAGTTCTCCACGATCCTTCTCCGACGTAAATGGCCAGGTCCTCTTCTCTACGACACGCAAGATCCCAAGAACTATGATAAAGCCCAATCCGAAGATGGCTTTGCGTGACGAGTCAGAGATAGGCAATGACTGAGATGGAAGGAAAGTGCATATGGCAATAGCGACTGTTAGAACGAGCCCAATTCGACCAGCAAGCCGCAGTCGCTTTGCGTACTTGGTCCCCAATCTTAGTAGTTCTACTCGCGATAGATACTGATCATGCCATGGATACACGCCCCGCACGTTGGGATGCGTAGACAAAAACTCTTCATCCTTTGCTGGGGTGGGAGTTACACTACTGTGGATCGATGTGAAGCACGAGAATACTAGGGCAATACCCCAAAGCAACCATTCGATCATCGAGCCATTCATTGCCTTCTCCCTAATATCATCTTTATTGGCTGCATGTTCGCGTCAGCTTGAAGCGGCGAAGTGCCAACCCCATGTCGCGATACGCATGTGATCCGCTACTCACTGTAGATCGAGGACTAGCACCAGAGCCGAACGGTCCGGTCCATGCCGGCTGAGGCAAGGAACTCGCGGTTAGGGCTGAATGCGACTCTAAACACCCAACCCGTATGACCCATTAGGGTTCTCAGGTGCTCACCGGTAGACGGATTCCACAATCGAATTGTCTTATCCGCGGACGCCGACGCAAGGAGTTCCCCATCAGGGCTGAAAGCTACTCCACTCACCACACTCCGGTGGCCTTCCAGCGTCCGCAAGCAATGTCCGTTTGAGGAGTCCCAGAGCCGCACGGTCTTGTCCTTGCCAGCCGTGGCCACCAGGTTGTCGGTTCTGCTGAATGCGACGTCCTGGATGCCCGATGTATGCCCGCTTAGAGTGAGCACCGGTTTCCCGTCGGGAATGGTCCATATAGTGGCCGTTCCGTTTGCGCCGGCGGTGGCCAGGAGGCTCCCGTCGCGGCTGAATGACACCGCCGTGACAGCCGTCGTGTCTGTGGAGAGACTCCTGAAGCGTGTCCGAGTCATCGCATTCCAGAGTCCTGCAGAGCCATCTCCACTGGCCGTAGCGATCAGCGTTCCGGTTGGGTCGAAGGTCACACCGAGGACTGGTTTGGCATGGCCCATGAGGGAACCAATGCGCTCTCCAGTGGCAGGGATCCACAGGCCGACGGTCGTGTCCCCGCTCGCGGTGGCCAGCACCTGGCCGTCAGGGCTGAAGGCCACACAGACTACGGGCCCTTTGTGTCCCTTGAGGATCCGGAGACGGCGCCTCGTACTCGGATCCCACAACCAGACATGCTTGTCATTGCAGCCGGAGGCGAGAAGGCCGCCGTCGGGGCGGAAGTCGACCGAGTAGACGACGGGGAATTTGCGCGGTGGCGTGTGCCTCAAAATTCCCACGAGGACAGCGGGTCCACATACGGCCGACGAGAGCAGAGGGAGGTGGCCCACAGCTGGCAGAACGAGCGCCAGCCGATCATCTGTCTCGTCTACCAGGTTGTCGCGGCCCAATCTCCTATTGATCTCCCTGGATTCAACGAGTGCTCGCGCGGACTCGGAGTAGCGCCCCAGTACGAGGGCGAGTTCGCCTTTCAGGAACAGTTGTTTCGCTCTCTCGATTCGCTCGTCCCGAGGCATGGAATCACGGTAGTCTTCTAGGACGTCGAGAAGTCCGAGCGCATTGTCGATGGAACCCAGCGCCTCGTCATATCGTGACATGGTGGCGAGAACGAGGGCACTCTCGTAGAAGAGGGCCATCGCTTGTAGCTGAGACATCTCCGAGTCCACCGGCCTGTCGATCTGAGTGTGCATTCTGGATAGTCCGTTCAGAATGCGTTGCAGTTCAGGCAGCGACTGTTCGTAGTGCCCCTGGTCGTTTCGGTTTCCGAACCAGTACCCCTGCCGAGCGGCGACAGCGTCGTAGGCTAGTCGGAGTTCCAGGAAGGATCTCTGCGGAGAGCCGATGACTCTACCGAGGACGTAGCTTGTCAGAAGTACTCCCACGCCCACTGCGAGCCATCCGCTGGGCGCGAGAAGCCCAAGCCGGTCGGGTAGGTGCGGGACGTAGCGCCTGCCCGACACAGCAGTCACGAAGTACAGCGAGATCAGAAAGACCGCGGCCTTGTATGCAAGGTTTGCTGTCAGTGTCGGCATCCTGAGGAGCATCGGCGCATGCCTTCCGATGAACCTGTACACGGACCAGGCCGTGGCAACCGGCCCCACGACCGTGGCGTCGACCGGCTTCAAGGGCAAGCCAAGATTCTCGGTCTTCAGGTCAACGACGGTCTTCACGTCCTCCGAGGAAAGGCCTTGTGGACGCGGCGGCGGATTCTCACGATTGAAGTACTGGACCTGGCTACGACGGCCGACCTGAAAAAGGAAGGTCAGGCTACCTAGGTAGAATAGTGCCAGGGCTCCATACAGTGAAATCTTCGAAAGGTATAGCATCTACGCTCACCTCCTCGGATCCGTTTAAACCTCCCCCTTGCCGCATATAGGGCTACTACCCGGAGAATTCCCTACTGGCGAGGCCATCGCACCTCACATCTGATCCGGCCCAACCCCCACGGTCACGATGGACAGTCCTCACAGACTGTGGGAAGAGGCGCAAGTCTCACCCTCCGTAGTCTTTGGGTACCGCGCGAAAGGACCCAAGTCCCGGCATCGGCTCTGGTCTGCGGCATGTCGCCGAACCCGGTTCGATGCACCTCGCGCTTGCGCACTGCCGGTGCGCTCCACGTTGACCCGGGCGTGGCATCGGCGTGTTGACGGGGCACTCATCCGGGCAATCCGGACAGGGAAGCACCGCCGCGTCATGCGGATGCGGGGCGCAAACCGTCTAGAGCGTCTCAAGGATAAAGTGAGCCCGATCCGTAAAGGATCAAGCCGAGCCAGGCAAAGGCGAATGATTCACGAGCAGGCGAATGATCAGCTGTGACCTGAACAGGAGGGACATAAGCGAAATCCGCCGATTTGGGCGCCTATCGGGCGCGGCCATGCATCCAGGTGGCTTGCTCAGCTTGGATAGCCGCTATCTTGCGCGGCTCAACGCAGGTTTCCATAGGCCGCGCCTCCAGCAAGGGCGCGAATCTCCGTGTTAAGAGCGCTGCTAACCGAACATAGCCAGTCGGCATCTCGGCTATGCGGAATGATTGTTCTGCGCGGCATTCGCGATCAACCTGCATGAACCGCAGGTCGTCCATAACGCTTCTCGCGCTCGCTGCCTATGGTCTTCTTGCCGCGCAGCGTGATGACACTCCGGCAGTGCCTGATGTGGCCGGGTTTCCTGCCGATGGCAGGAACAGAACGGCGTTGCTGTCAGCTCAGGGCATGCCCGGGACCTGGCAGGAGCGTGAATGCCTGCACGTGGCGGGGCCTGATGACCGTGAAGTGCCGGTGGTCAGGCGTGGCGATCTCGGTCAGCCCGAGGCGCTCGGCGATGGCCGCCACGGCGGCACCGGCGATGCCAAGCGGAAGATCAAGATAAGTCTCCACGAGTTCGGCCATGCGGCCGATGCCGGTGCCCTGGAGTTCGGCGACCTTGAACCCGTCACCGCCGGACGACCGGAGGAAGGTCACCTCAGCCTGCGGTCCCGCCCGCGGCTGGAGGAGGTACCCGATCTCGCCCAGGACCGGCGAGGGCACCAGCAGCGGGCCTTCCGCATGCGCAGGAGGCGGAGGCATACCTGGTGGGCATGATCCTTAACGTTGCCCGCAGCCAGCAGGACGCCGGTATCGCACAGCAGCACCTCAGCGGCCGGGTTCCGGGGCGAGGATCTCTTCCGCGCGTTCGGCCAGGTCCGGATCGGCCTCAAATGAGGCGAAGAAGGGCAGCTCTCTTTCCCGGCCGTGCTCCCCGGCCGCATGCGCGCGGATCAGTCCGGGAGCTGGCCGCAGTCCGGCCTCCGGTAGCAGGTCCACCAAGTGGTGCAGCTCCTCACGCATCGCGCTCATGCATCCAGTGCAGGCCCGGCAGCCCTCGGTGGCGGAGGCGCGCCATGCCACGGCCTGGCTGCCCCTCCCGTCAGTTTTCTGCCCGGCCAGGCGGGCAGTAGCCACCCGCCTGTCGCCTACCGAGTGGCACGGTTTTCGGTTTCCCCTGGTCAGGCGGCATAGGACGCGCAACGGCGTCGGCAAGCCCGTTACTAAATTGAGACATTCATTGGTAGCGCGCCAGGCGGACTGTCGCTCACTGGCCAGAGGTCATCTTCTCTGACGCGCCCACCGTCCTAGACATACTGGCCCTGCGGGAGCCGACCGTCTAGCCCTACGATCGGGTGCCATGCCAGCGAACCGGATGAACCGTGACGAGTTTTACGCCGCGATAGACCGCATGACGACGCACGCCTCCGCAAGATCTTGTGGACCGTCTACTGGCGCGGGAACGCTCAGCTCCGCGAGCGCATCGAGGACGAGCTGCACCCGCAGGATCAGCCGAAGGTAAAGCCGAAGAAGGAGCTGCCAGACCCGGTCGGCGTCCTGGGCGAAGTGACGACCTTCGTCGAGCTGGCCAAGGACGGCGCCTACATGGCGGGGGACCGCCGAGTGCACCAAACCGAACGGTCGAGGTGGCGGCATACGTTCCGCCGGCTGGCAGCCGACGCGCTGGCGGCCCTGACGGCCAGCGACCCCGCTCCAGCACAGCAGGCCGTCATGAAGATTGTCGACCTGGCCTGCGACATGAAGAGATACGACTACTTCCACTCCGACGATCCGGTGGAGGCAGCGAAGTTCGTGGTATCGGAGGCCGTGGCCGCGCTGTGGGAGTCGGTATTCCGGCACGGCGGTTTCGCGGCGCTCGCTGGCCGGGCGCCAGAGCAGCTCATCCGCTGGGAGGCAGACTACGGCTGGACCCGTCGGGGCTATGGTCAGGTGGCAGAAAAGGAGACGCTCCTGGCCGTTCCGCTTGCCCGGCTGCTTACGACGCCAGACATGTGGCGGACGTTCGCCGAGTCCTACCTGGAGGCGCTGGAGACGGCCGGACGCGCGGATCCCAAGCGGCCGCGCACCGTGTACGGAACCTTCGATGAGACCAGTTACCGGCGCAAGGAACGGGCGAACGACCTCGCCACATGGCACGAGATGCTCCTCGACCGGTTCGCGGGAACCCCCGAGGACGAACTGCTGGACCGGCTCGTCGCCAGCCCGGCGCTCGCCGGACCGGAACTCATCTTCCTGAGCGCGAGGCTCGCCGAGCGCCGCGGTGACGTTTCCCAGGCCGCCGCGCTCGTCACCAAATGCCTGAAGGAGATGCCCGGCCGCCAGGCGTACCTGGACTTCGCCGTTAAGGTCGGCGCTGAACTGCCGTCCCGTGCCCGCGAGATAGCGGCCGAGCGCGCCCGGACAGCCAAATACGCCGGGACGACCTGACCAGATCTCTGCCGCCCCCACCGCGCTGCCAGGTCTCACTCCGGCCGCATTCCCTCGCTGTCGTCGCGCTGCGCAGCAGCTAATCCGCGCAGCGGAGCCGGGCGCGATTCAGATCGTCCAGTCCTCCCAGCTCAGGCCGGTAACCTGGCGACGCACAGGCGCCAGGATCCCTGCCAACTTCAGCAATGCGGCGGGCGGCTCATGGGCCTGACCCGATTAGTTTCAGAAGCCGACCCGTAGATTCTCCCATCTCCTTGCGACGGCGATAAGATCACATGCCCCGCGAACGCCACGGTTAGGCGCGAGCAAGCCGATCCGACACAAGCCGGTTGAGGCTCACATGCTGTTCGGCAGCTTCGCGGACCAGGCGACGGTGAACCTCTGCCGGGACACGCACCACGAACCTGCCTGAGTAGGTGCGTTCCGACAACGGCTCGGGGATCGGCTCACCGGATACAGCCAGATCGGCGAGCACGTCACGCACGACATTGGCGAGACCCGCGAGTGCTTCAACCGGGGTGGGCGCGAGCCAGGACAGTGACGGGAACTCCGCAACGGTGGCGACATGCTCGCCGTCCTCAACGGACCACACGACTCGGTAGGTGTAGTGGGTTGCGTCAGGCATCGTTGTCACTCTCCTCGTTCTTCTCGGCTTCCAGCCTGGCGATTGCATCGAGCACCTGCCGTACTTGGTACGCCTTGGCATTGCCGTCCTTGCCGCGCTGGATGTTCACGCGCGGATCGCCTTGCCAGGGCGTCTTGTATACCTTGTGCGAGGTGCCGTCCTGCCGGGGTTCACCGAAGTGTCAGCGCAGACCTTGGCTAGATCATCGAAGCGGACGTTCTGCGGTGAACGTTGCATCTGCTCGATGATCTTCTCTGCCTTGCTCACACCTAGATAGTATCAATAGTAGTACTATGAGCCAAGGGGTCAACATGACGCGGGTAAAAGGCGCCATGATGAGCGCGTACTCGGTGGTCGGGGAGCGCGAGCAGGGCACCCTCGAGCCGGTGCTGACCACGCCGGTCAGCCGGGCCGAGCTGCTCGTCGGCAAGGCCGCGGCGATCTTCATCCCCGCGGCCGCGCTCGGCTACCTGATCTTCGGTGTCTTCGTGGCGATCACGCAGTTCGCGGCCGCCCCGGCGGTGGCCGCCGCCGTGCGGCACGCGCCGCAGCTGCCGGCCACGCTGATCTTCATCCCGCTGCTGGCCGCCTGGGCGATCTGGGTCGGCCTGGCGATCTCGACCAGGGTCACCGACACCCGGGTCGCGCAACAGCTGTCCACCCTGGGCAGTCTGCCGGCGGCCGCGGTGGCCGCGCTGATGTCGTTCCAGGTGATAGGCCCAACGTTCGGCCTGGCCGCCGCCCTGGCCGGCGGCCTGCTCGCGGTCGACTGCGCCGCCTGCCTGGCGGTGGCCCGGCTGTTCGACCGCGAGCGCCTCATCACCGGGGCCAGGCCCAGCCGCGGTATCCCCGCACCGGCCGCGCCGCAATACATCCGGTCCCCAGGCGAAGTGACGGCTCACCGGAAAGGAGAATTAAAGTGTCGGCGACTCTGAAAGTGACACAAGAAGCGTTCGCTAACCCTGCGGGCATCATGCGCGGCACGTTCGATGTCGTGGTCGACGGTAAGAGTGTCGGGTCGATCAAATGGCACGAAGCGATCGAGGTGCCAGTCGAACCTGGACATCACACCCTGCAAGTCCGCAAAGGCCGATACTCGAGCCGAGTTAAGGCCTTCGACGCGGCCGAGGACGAATTCGTCGCCTTCCGATGCAACAGAAGGAGGCACCCGCTGATCTTGGCCGCGACGCTCTTCGCGCCCAGCCTGGCCATCTCGCTCACTCGCGAGTAATCAGCGCGGGGAGGCGCGAAGCACAAGCCGTGCCAGGACGGCTCGCCGGGCATACCGCCCGGCGTGACGACGCCTGGACGAGCGCCGCGTCCGGCGTCGTCACGCCTCCCGCTGGCCTCGCCCTAGCGCTTCCGGCCTTCTGCCCGAAAGCCGGGCTTCACGCGGAAACTGCCGGGCCTGCCAGCGGGCGGACAGGCTGCGGCCGGCCAGGTATACGAAGCTCCGCGAACCCGGACCAGCCGCAAGATCAGTGAACGGCAGGAAAAACACGCTCAGAACCCGGCCCGGAACCCGAAAGCGAACTAACAGCGGCACCAGACATCGGTCGGTGGATTGAGGCTAAGGGGCATGACCAGCAACGGAACGGCAAATGGCGATAGCGGGCTGAGGACCGCTGGGTTATCGCCATTGGCCGTTCGGATGTACCGGACCCGAGGAAAGTGCGATGGGATGTGCGGGCGGCCTAAGTCCGGCAGAGCTGGCGGTTCGCCGAGGCCGGCTGCTTGAGCCCTGGCGCCGCCTGACGGATCGAGTCTGCGGCAGAAGCTGGCCGCGCCTTCGGGTCGGTAACGACTTCTGAAGAGAGGTACAAGATCCTTCGCCAAGGCAGGGGACAAGGGTTCGGGGTGCGGGGATGTGGCGCTGACCGCATGCTGTGCACCTACCGCGACGTATTGTCACTATGTGAGAATCCGCGGCATCACCGCCGGTCGCCGGTTACGCTGCGGGTACGGGCTAGTCGGCAGTTCCTGGCCGTCCAGGCGTCCGGCATCCTGGCGCGTGACCCGGGTGGAAGGGGTAAGCGAGATGAGAACCAGGCGTGTGCGCGGTACGGCGCTGCTTGTTACGGCCGTGACGCTGCTGGCCGCGGGGTGCTCGGTCGGCGGGAGCGCGGCGGGCACCCCCGGATTAGAAAAGCCGGACCTGACCGTCGCCGTGGTCCCGGCCGTGGATTCCGCGGGCTTCTTCATCGCGCTCGAGGAGGGCTTGTTCAAGGCCCAGGGCCTGAACGTGACTTTCAAGTCCGCCATCAGCAGCGCGACGGTGATCGACCAGCAGGCCGCGGGCAAGATCGACATCACCGGCGGCAACTATGTCTCCTACATCCAAGCGCAGTCGAACTGGGACGCGGGGATGCGGCCAAGCCCGTCCAGCCCCGACATCCTCGCCGCCAACCTGGACATCTTCGCCGAGGGATCACGGCTGCAGCCGGGAGTCATGGGCCTATACACCATGCCTGACTCGCCGATCACGACCGTCGCGCAGCTCAAGGGGCGGACGGTCGGCAACAACGCGCCGAAGAATCTCACCTACATGGTGGCCGCCTCGGTGCTGGCCGATCACGGGATATCGCCGGGCGGCGTGCACTTTGTCGTGGCCAAGGGCGGATTCCCCCAGATGCCGGCCGAACTCAAAGCCGGCGCCTTCAACGCGGCCGTGCTGAACGAGCCATTCGGCAGCGTCGCGGCGCTGTCCGATGGCGCCGTGATGCTAGCCGACTTCGATCAGGGCGCGACCACGAACTTCCCGGTTGAAGGGTACGTCGTGACCAAGCAGTGGGCGCAGAAGTACCCGCGCACGCTGGCGGCGTTCTACAAGGCGCTGGAACAGGGCCAGCAGATCGCGGACGCGAACCGGGGGGCGGTCGAAGCCGCCTTCGAGAACCTGCCCAGCCCGCTCGGCCTGCCCAAGGTCACCGCGGCGATCATGTCCCTGGAGAGCTATCCGGTCAGCACGGGGCCGGTCGGCAGCGTGGACACGGCGCAACTGAAGCGCGTGGTGAACATCATGCAGCAGTTCATCGGGTTCGACCAGGCGTTCAACATCGATTCGATGCTGATGGGCGGCCGGTCACGCTGAGGAGCCCGTCCGGGGCGGCTTAGCCTCAATCCGCCCGTAAATAGGGTGTGGGGTGCCAAAGTGTGTCCTGAGCGCAAGGAGGAGCCGGTGCTGGCCCGGGGTGAGGTGTCCAGGGACGCCGAACTCCTGGTGCTGCGGCACGAGAACGCGGTGCTGCGCCGCCAGATCGGCCGGGTCCGCTACCAGCCGGGCGACCGGCTGTGGCTCGCGGCACTGTCCCGGCTGATCCCCCGCCGCCGTTGGAGTGAGGTGTTCGCGGTGGCCCTGATCGTCATCGAGCACGGCACCCGCCGGGTGCACCTGGCCGGCATCACCGCGCACCCGGACGGCGCCTGGACAACGCAGGCAGCCCGTAACGTCCTGATGGACCTCGGCCAGCGCGCGGCCTCAGTCAAGTTCCTGATCAGGGATCGGGCGGGTCAGGGCCGCCAGGCAATCTAGATGCCATATCGGTACAGATACGGCCTTTGGTGTGGCACACTGCGACCATGTGTAGCCTGCGCTGGCCGGGGCTGCGTCAGGCATGGGCCGTGCTGGCGGCGACGGGATGCCTGATCCTGGCCGCCTGCGGGGGTGGTGGCAGCCCCTCGGCGAAATCGGCCAGCCCGAAACCGACCGTGAGCGCGTCGGCCGAACCAGTCAGCGGCCCGGCGGCCGTGGCCGCGATCACGGCCAACTGGAAGACGGTCTTCAACGGCAAGGCGCCGCTCCCGCGGCGGCTTGCCCTGGTGCAGAACGGGTCGCAGGTGGCCGCGTTTGTCGAGGCCCAGGCCAAGACGTCGTTCGGGGCGGCCGCGGCTGGGTCGACCGCGACGGTCACCTCGGTGATAGTTACGTCACCGTCGCAGGCCACGGTGCACTGGAACCTCTTGCTGCTCGGCACGCCGTTGCTGAAGAACCAGGTGGGCACCGCGGTCTACCTGAACGGCACGTGGAAGGTAGCCATCGCGAGCTTCTGTGGGCTGGCCTACCTGGAGTACCCCAAGGGGAGCCCCCAGCTGCCCGCTGCCTGCCGGAGCTAGCGGGGTGGTCGATGCGCTCGCGCCCGGCGCGGCGGGCAGGTTCACCGCGCGGCGCCGCCCCCTGGCCCTGGCCTCCCTGTGCACGCTGCTGTTCCTGACCTTCCTGGACAACACGGTGGTCAGCGTCGCGCTGGCCAGTATCCAGTCGGACCTGCACGGCGGAGTCTCGGCGCTGCAGTGGGTGGTCGGGGCGTATGCCCTGACGTTCGCTAGCTTCATGCTGGCCTGCGGGATGATGGGCGATAAGTTCGGCCGCAAGAAGATCATGCTGGCCGGAGCGGGTGTCTACTGCGCCGGCGCCGCGCTGGCCGCGGTCGCTCCGAGCATCGGGATACTGATTGCGGCCCGGTCGGTCATGGGGCTGGGGGCGGCGGCGAGTGAGCCCGGCACGTTGTCGATGATCCGGCATCTGTATCCAGATGAGCGCAGCCGCAACCGCGCGCTCGGGGTCTGGGCCGCGGTATCCGGGTTCTCGCTCGCGCTCGGCCCGGTCCTGGGCGGGGCGCTGACCGGGGCGTGGAGCTGGCGGGGGATTTTCTGGTTCGACGTGACCTTCGGCCTGGCCGCGCTGGTCGTAGCGGCCATGGTCCTGCCCGAGAGCGCCGACCCGCGAGCGGGCCGGGTCGATCTGCCGGGCACCGTGCTCGGCGCCGGCGCGCTCGCCGCCCTGATCTTCGGCATCATCAACGGCGAGAGTGCCGGCTACGCCGCGCCCAGCGTGCTAGCGCTGTTCGCCGTGTCCCTGGCCGCCTGTGCGGCTTTCGTGCTGTGGGAGCGCCGGGCCCCGTTCCCGCTGCTTGACCTGAGTTACCTGCGGGTCCCGCGGTTCACGACACCCAACATGGTGGCGTACTGCACGTATTTCGCTACGTTCGCGATCTTCTTCTTCACCGCGCTTTACCTGGGCGTGATTGCCGGCTACTCCGCTTACCGCATCGCGGGCCTGTTCCTGCCTATGACCGTGATGATGATCATTGCGGCGCTGCTGGCGGGCCGGTGGACAACCGCGGCCGGCGTCCGCTGGCTGCTGGTCGCCGGCTGCCTGCTGTTCGCCGCCGGCCTGCTGCTGACTAACGTGGTGATCAGCCCGAGCCCCGCCTACCTGCCGCTCGCCGCGGCCCTGGGATTGGCCGGCGCTGGCATCGGCACCTGCGTCGTGCCGGTCACCTCGTCGGTGCTCGGGGCGGTACCCGCCGAGCGGTCGGGGATGGCCGCGTCGGCCACGAACACCAGCCGGGAGTTCGGCGCGGTCACTGGCATCGCCATCCTTGGCGCCGTCGTCAATGCCGAGCTGCGGTCCGGGCTTGTCAGCCGCATGACGCATCTGGGCGCCTCGGCCGCGCTTCAGCAATATGTGCTTCAGGTGATAGAAACGGGTTCGGTGTCCCTCGGCCATGGCGGCTCAACCGGAAACGGGCCGCTAGACCAGATCATCCAGGCGGGGTACGCGGCCTTCACCAGCGCGCTGCACGCAGCGCTGTACCTGTCGGCCGCGCTGCTCGGAGGTGCCGCGCTGCTCTCCGCTGTCACCTTGCGCCGACGCTAGAGTCCGTGCCATCGCCGGGCAAATGAGCGGAGCAGCATCCCCCCGCCAGTACCGGCGAGCGCGCGATCACGCGCAGGTCGCATAGGGTGACACGTTTCCGGCACCCACACGCTGTCAGCACGCGCACGCGATTGGGCATACGCCATTATCCCGGACCCCTCAAACTAACGGAAGACACGCGTTAAACCAGTAGCAAGCTCCTGCGGGCAGGGGAGGGACCGCTGGATGAGCGCGTCAAGAAGGACAATCGTAGCGGCGGTCATCCGGCGGTCCGTGCAGACGGCCGCGGACAGGGTCCAGCACAGTCGGCAGTCATCGACGGGAATGGCACACAGGCCCGCTAGCAGGTCGCCGGTGATGGCTGACGCGGGTACCAGGGTTGTCGCGAACGCCGCGCGGACCAGCCTGGCCATCAGCGCGTAATTACCGATCTCAAACGCGGAGCGGGTGGCACCGAGGGCGGTATCGATGACGGTCCGGGTCCCCCAGCCGGGCGGGGGACGCAGGATCATCTCCTCCCGCAGGTCCGGGACGGCGACCGAGGGCCGCTGGCTCAGCCGGTGATCGGGCTGGCAGACGAACACCATCGGCTCGCTGAACAGCGGGTGCAGCGCGATGCCCCGCGGCGGCTCATCAGGGGTTGCGGTCAGGGCGATGTCTACCGTCCCGTCGCGGACCGCGTGCACCAGCCCGTCAGATCCGGTGTGGGACTGGCGCAACTGGACGACCACGCCGGGGTGATGTTCGCGGATGTCGGCAAGGACACAAGCGAGGTCAAGCCGGCCGGTGTGCCCGGTGCTTCCCAGCGTGACAGTGCCGCGGACCTGGCCGGAGACGGCGGCGACTTCGTCCCGGGCGGCCTGGACCGCGTCGATGATCCGCTGGGCGGCCGCCTGCAGCGCAACCCCCTGCTCGGTCAGGGCTATCGGGGTTGCAGTGCGGTCGAAGAGCGGTGCCCCGAGATCCTGCTCCAGGCGGGCGATAGCGCATGACATCGCCGACTGGACGATATGGACCTCGCGGGCGGCGGCGGTGAAGCTCCGGGCCTTGCAGCACGCGAGAAAATACTCCAGGTCACGGATATCCATTGGTAGTCAGGGGCGCGGTGCCGGTGCCTGTGCGGGCCCGTTTCCCCATCCCCCTTTCAATCCGTATGTGCGGTTTTCCCGCGTACGGCTTAGCGATGATCTTCTTGACATGGTTACGCTGCCTTCGGGTAGCGGACGGTGCCGCGGAGCCGGTTAAGGCCGTGCCCGTTGAACCACTCTTCCGTCCACGCCCGGGCCTGCCCGGCTCGCAGTTTCCGGCCCCGCTTCTTGATCATCAGGCTGCGGAGCCGGTGTACCGCGTAGTCGTCGGCCTGGCGGAACTTGGTGGCGGCGTTCCCGGTGCGGAAGTAGTTTCCCCCGGAGAACCGCGCAGCAGCGGGTTCAGGTCCGCGATCACCATGCGGACCGGGTCTTCGCCTGACGCAGGCCAGGCAGACGGGCCTCTCCTGGTCCGGCCCAGACCATGCGCACGTGCCGCCCTCCGTCCCCCGGGAGGACCTGGCAGGCTGACCGCGGAACAGGGCCTGCCAGGCGTGGCCTTCGCCGTGCCATGAGCGGCTCGGCTCCTCCGCTGTACATTTGACGAGGCTGCAAGGTTCGCTTCACGCGACGGCCCGCGTGCTTGCTCCCTCCAAAGAGGCTTTGGACGCCCCGCTCAGCCCGCCGCCTCTCAGCGACGAACCGGGGCCTGCTACCAGGCACTCCGGTGTCTACCCGGACGGGACTTCCACCCGCAGGCCTGGACCAGCTTTCAGGACGCAACACGGGGCAATGCTACGGCGGCAGAAGATCATTATCGCATGAATGCGATTCATCGCCGCTAGCAAGAACAATCATTGGACAAGATGACATAAACGCCCGAAGCTGGTTCGGTGCCGGGTAATTTCGCCAACAGGAAGTTCGTTCCCGGATAATTTCGCCAACAAGGGGTAGGCCGTGTCCAACTTCGGCCCGGAAGACGCCGCTAACCGGGAAGTACTGCAGCGCCTGGTCGCGCTGGTCACCCGGTTCCTGGAACCGGAGATGGCGCTTACCGCTTCCGGGGAGGGACTGGAGTTCACCGAGTCCCGGCCGCTGGGCGGGACGTGGGCGCTGGACGCGCTGTGGAACCGGCTGGGCATCGGCGCGGCGATGCGCCGGCTGCTGGCGGGCCGCCTGGACGGCTCCTCGGAGCGGGTTGCGGGTACTCCAACAGGCCGCTAAGGAAACGAGTCACCGAGGGCGGGCCAGGATGCCTGCCACCGCCCTCGGCCTCTGGGGGGCTTCGCTTTGAAAATGATCTCGTCCCCTTGCAGGGAGCAGACCGTGTCAGTTCACGACCTATCCGGCGCAGCATCGTTTGCGGCATGCTCGCAGTTGTTCAGGCGCTACCCGCTAGATCGT
>Ga0208827_1000694_pt1 | contig 15336 bp, 18 predicted proteins | sample Sb_taG_5_FD_187709 | JGI IMG/M metagenome (GOLD analysis project Ga0208827, IMG submission 187709) | Peat soil microbial communities from Weissenstadt, Germany - Sb_50d_8_FC metaG (SPAdes) (version 2) | ecosystem: Environmental > Terrestrial > Soil > Wetlands > Peat | place: Germany... | reverse complement strand
GTGGCTGCTGCTCGGTCATCTCTCCGCGGGGGCAGGGATGACCGAGCAGCAGCCGCATGAGGTGGTGGATCGCCCAGACGGGTTCGAGTTACGCCGCTATCCGTCGCACCTGGTGGCCGGAATCGAGGTGGGCGGCTCGTTTGATGAGGCGCCCGACCGTGCGTTCTGTCCGCTGGCGGGGTTCATCGACGGTGCGAACCGCTCGCGCCGCCAGATCGCGATGACCGCTCCGGTCACCCAGCAGAACGCCGGCCCGGAACAGATCGCCATGACGGCCCGGTGGTGCAGCAGACCGCCGGCCGGCCCGGTTCGCACGGCAGGCCGCCGGCTTCGACTTCGGCGATCCCCAGCTCGAGCATTGATACGACCCCGACCGCGCCTACAGAACTCCAAGCTAGCGTTTCTCTGGTTCACCTACGAGCTCCAGCGCCGGCTGCCGCCGCGCGCCATCACCGCCAACGCCGTGTGCCCCGGTTCGTCCCCACCACTGCCGCGCCAGGCGACCCGGCCGGCCCCGCCGAGGTCACGCGCCGCCAGCTGCCGGAACGACACCCCGTTCATTATCTGAGGGTATGCCGGGACGCCGCCTGGCAGGGCCCCGGCGCCAGGGCCGGCGCGCGGACGGCGACCCGGTCACCAGCCGCGTTCCAGCAGGAACTGGTGGACATCGAGGTAGCCGGCCCGGAAGCGGCCTTGGCAGTAGGCGAGGTAGAGGTCCCACAAGCGCTGGAAGGTGGGGCCGGATCCGGGTTGCCCCACGGCGCCGCCGGCGGCGATGGGCTGGGTGCGGTGCTGACCGGCTTCGGTGTGACCGTCACGGGCAGGTGCTCAACGAGCTGTCTCGCCCAGCTTCGACGAGATGCCGCCGTGCCCGGCGATGATTCCCGGCGCGCAGGGCAGTCACGGGAACCCCGCCACCCGAGCAGCTTCTCGCCCTGGCGGCGGCTGCGCAGGTGTGCCGGCAGGGCGTCAGCGCCGTCCAGCCGAGCCGTCCGAGGTAGATGATCGAGTCAGGCCGGCCCGCGCCGCCGCCTCGCCTAACGCTTCCGCGGCGCCGGCATCGTCGCGCTGAAGTCCGCCTTGCAGCCGGGGGAGCCGTGCTGAAGGTGGCCGGTCGCGTGCGTCACCGTGGATGGTCTGCTGGCGCCGTGGTAGCAGCCGGGATGGCTTGTGGTCGCGGCCAGCTCGTGGCAGGTTCCGGCCAGTACCGGGCACGGTCGGCTGTCCGCGAAGCCGGAGGCGCCGCCCGCGAGCGCGTTCACTGCGGCCACTGAATATTCTCGGCCTCGGTGACTGGGTCGCCGGTCAGCAGCCGGGCCCCCACGGCGCCCGCGATCTCCGCCGTGGCGCCGGCTCCGGCCAGGGCGAGCGGAGCGCGCTGGGCGAGCACGGTGAGCTGGGTAGCGTGGTGCTCGAGGTTCTCCGGCAGGGTCGCCGCCAGGACGACGAGGTCCGGGCGCCTCGCCTCGACCGTCCGCGCCAGCTCCTCGACAGGGGTGTTCATCCCGAGATAGTCGATCCTCCACCCGTTGCGGTTGAGCACGATGCCGAAGGCCATCAGCGCCAGGTCGTGAAGCTCCCCGGGGGGGCAGGCGAGGACGGCGCGGGGGCCGTGCCCGTTCCCCCAGCCCCGGGCCAGCCCGGCGAGCCGCCCGCGGATGATGTTGCTGGCGAAGTGCTCCTGGGCGATGCTGGCCGTTCCGCTCTCCCAGCGCTCCCCGAGTTGGGTGAGATACGGCAGTACAACGTCGCGGAGCACCGTCGTCACGGAGAGGTCGGACACGAGCCGGTCCAGGGCTGCCTGTGCGGCTGGCTCGTCGAAGGCGTCGAGGGCCTGCCGGAGGGCACCGGGCAGCTCACCCGCCGCCGGCGCGGCGCGGTCAGGCCCGGCGGCCCGGCCGTGGCCGGCCCCGTTGTCCTCCCCGAGCACCGCTCGCGCCGCCTCGGCGGCCGACAGCCCGCGGGCGAGGTGGGCCTGCATCCGGCGGACCCGCGACTCGTCCGCCTCGGAGTACAACCGGAAGCCGCCCGCCGAGCGCACCGGCTGAAGGAGGCCGTAGCGGCTCTCCCACGCCCGCAGCACGTGGTCGCTCACGCCGAGGCGCCGGCTCAGCTCACCGATGCGCAGCACTGGCGGGCCGTCGGGAGTGTCCATGCCGAAACTCTACAATACTTCGACAGACATTTGACAAGGCTGGCCGTGGAAGCTAGCGTTCATATCTAGACAAACCCTAGACGAAAGTTGCCATCATGGGCTCACGCGCCATCGGCTCGGCGACCGCCACCTGTTCTGCTCCCCAGGAGCACGGCACAGCCGCGGACGCACGGCGGCCGTCCGTGGCCGTGATCGGCGCCGGGGTCTCCGGGCTCACCGCGGCGTACCTGCTCTCCCGCACCCACGACGTCACCCTTTTCGAGGCCGAGGGCCGGCTCGGTGGCCACGCGCACACCCACGGCGTCACGGACTCGGATGGCCGGCGGCACGCTGTCGACAGCGGGTTCATCGTCCATAACGACGTGACCTATCCCTGGCTGCGCAGGCTCTTCGGCGAGCTGGACGTCGAGGTGCGTCCTGCCGAGATGAGCATGAGCGTCCGCTGCGAGGGGTGCGGGCTGGAGTATGCCGGCGGCCGCGGGCTGCGCGGCGTGTTCGCCCAGCCACGTCGCCTCGTCGACCCCCGGTTCGTCCGGATGCTGTGGCAGGTCAGGCGGTTTCGCCGGCGCGCCTTGGCCTTCCTGCGCATGACCGACGAGCAAGACCTCACGACCTACGGCGAGTTCCTGGAGCGGGAGGGGTTCAGCGGCTATTTCATCGCCCATTACGCCGTTCCGGTCGTCTCGTGCGTGTGGTCCGCCGGGCGGGAGACGACGCTGGCCTACCCCGCGCGGTACCTGTTCCGGTTCCTCGACCATCACGGCATGCTCCGGGTCGGCGGGTCACCCCAGTGGTACACCGTCGCCGGCGGGTCACGGGTCTACGTCGAGCGGCTCGCCGGGCTCCTGCCGGACGTACGTGCGTCCCACCCTGTCACCGACGTCACCCGGCGCGAGGACGGCGTCCAGATCCGGGACGTCACCGGGCAGGTCACCCGCGTGGACCGCGTCGTCATCGCCACCCACGCCGACCAGGCCCTCGGCCTGCTCGCCGACCCCAGCGACGCAGAGGTCACCACCCTCAAGCAGTTCGGCTACTCGCGCAACCTCACCGTGCTGCACACCGACAGCTCGGTCCTGCCGGACGCCGCGCAGGCCCGGGCCAGCTGGAACTACCGGATGACGTCCTGCCACCGGCCCGATCAGCCCGTTGTGGTGAGCTACTGGATGAACCGGCTCCAGGGGCACCAATCGCCGGAGACTTTCCTCGTCACGCTCAACGATCTCGAGCGTCTCGACCCGGGCTCCGTTGCCGCGGTCATGCATTACGAGCACCCGATCTACACGCCCGAGGCGGTCCGGGCGCAATCGCAGCTCGGTGACCTCGCCACCGACCGCACCGTGTACGCCGGCGCCTACCACGGGTGGGGATTCCACGAGGACGGGTGCCGCTCCGGCGTGGAGGCCGCCCGGCACTTCGGAGTGACCTGGTGAGCACCGCCTCGCCCCTCACGCCGGCGTCCGCGCCCGCGCGCCCGCAGCTGCCCCGACTGCCCTCCCTGGTCGTCGGCCAGGTCACCCACCGGCGCCCCGGACCGGTCCGGCACGCCTTCCGGCACCGGGTCTACCAGTGGCTGGTCGACCTGGACTGCCTCCCCCGCCAGCCCTGGCACCTGCGGGCGTTCGCCAATTTCAGCAGCGCCGACCACCTCGGCGACCCCGGCCTGCCGATCAAGCGCAACATCGAGAACTACCTGGCGCTGGGCGGGATCGGCCTCGGTGAGCGGGGACGGGTGCTCATGCTGGCCAGTGCCCGGGTCCTGGGCCACGTGTTCGACCCGCTGTCGGTCTTCTGGTGCTACGACTCCGACGGCGTCCTCGCGTGCGTCGTCGCGGAGGTCCACAACACCTACGGCGAGCGGCACGCCTACCTCCTCCACCCGGATGAGGCCGGGACCGCCGTGACGGGCAAGAGCTTCTATGTCTCCCCGTTCTTCGACGTCAGCGGCACCTACGAACTGCGGTTCACCCTGAGGCCGGACCTTGTCGCCACGACCGTGACGCTGCGGCGCCACGATGCCGTGGCGTTCAGCGCGACCTTCCGGGGCCGCCCGGAACCCGCGACGGCCCCGGCCCTGGCCCGCCGGCTCATCCGCCAGCCCCTCATGACCCAGCGGATCTCGGCCCTGATCCGGGTGCACGGCATCTGGCTATGGCTCCGTGGCCTGCCCGTCCGCGCTCACCCGCACCACACCCGGCAGGAAGGAATCTGACCATGACCGTCTCCACCGCCATCAGGTGGCCCGCCGCCGCCACCACACCACGGGCGCCGCTCAGAGCCGGCATCGCGCGGGTGGTCTTCGACTATGCCGTACGGCGGGTCCCTGTCCGCGTCAGCTACCCCGACGGCCGGGTGCTCGGAGCAGGGCCGCCGGCATCGCCCGAATTGGAGGTCGTTCGCCCCGCCGCGTTCTTGGCCCGGCTGGGCCGCGACGCCAAGATCGGGTTCGGTGAAGCCTACATGGCCGGGGACTGGCGAGCCGGGTCCGGCACCGACCTGGCCGACCTGCTGACATCCTTCGCCTCGCGGTTGACCAGGCTGATTCCTCCGGCCCTGCAGCGGCTGCGCGTCTTCGCCGACAGGCGCGTCCCCCATGACCAGGAGAACACCCTGGATGGCTCGCGCAGCAACATCGCCGCTCACTACGACTTGAGCAACGACCTGTTCGCCGCCTTCCTGGACCCGACGATGACCTACTCCGCGGCGTGGTTCGACGAGAGCGAGCCCGTGCAGACCGCAACCCGGCTCGAGGAGGCACAGCTGCGCAAGATCGACGGGATTCTCGACCTCGCCGGCGTACGCAGCGGCACCCGGCTGCTGGAGATCGGCACCGGATGGGGCACACTTGCCATCCGCGCCGCGCAACGAGGCGCCCGCGTCACGACGATCACCCTGTCCCGCGAGCAGATGCGGCTTGCCCGTGAGCGGGTGGAATCCGCCGGCCTGTCCGGGCTCGTCGAGGTGCGGGTGCAGGACTACCGCGAGGTCGACGGCGAGTACGACGCCATCGTCAGCGTCGAGATGATCGAGGCCGTCGGGGAGGCCTACTGGCCCGCCTACTTCGCGGCCCTTGACCGGCTCCTCGCTCCCGGCGGCACGGCCGCCATCCAGGCCATCACCATGGACCACGACCGTTTCCTCGCCACCCGGCGCAGCTTCAGCTGGATCCAGAAGTACATCTTCCCCGGCGGCATCATCCCGTCCCTGCAGGCGGTCGACGACACCCTCGCGGCCCACACCACGCTGCGGGTCACCCAACGACGTGAGCTCCGGCCGCACTACGCCCGGACCCTGCGCCTGTGGCGGGAACGCTTCCTTCACCAGTGGCCCCGCATCCACGCCCAGGGCTTCGACGAGACCTTCCGCCGCATGTGGGAGTTCTACCTCGCCTACAGCGAGGCCGGCTTCCGCAGCGGCTACCTCGGCGTGAGCCAGCTCCAGATGACCCGGGAGCCGGCATGAAGCTCAACGGCAAGGTCGCCTGGGTCGTCGGCGCATCCAGCGGAATCGGCGCAGCGGTCGCCCGGGAACTCGCCTCCCGTGGGGGCACCGTCGCGATCTCAGCTCGCCGCGACGAGCAGCTCCGGGAGGTATCGGGAGGGCACATGCTCGTCGTGCCACTCGACGTCACCGACGCCGCGTCGGTCGCGGCCGCCGCCGCACGAGTACACCAAGAGCTCGGACCCATCGACCTTGCCGTGCTGTCCGCCGGCTACTGGAAGCAGATGGACCCGGCGGACTGGGACACCGAGGTCTTCGACCGGCACGTCCGGGTCAACCTCGCCGGGATGAGCAACGCCATCGCGGCCGTGCTGCCCGGCATGCTGCAGCGGCATCACGGCGTCATCGCCGGCATCGCGTCCGTGGCCGGCTACCGCGGGCTGGCCGGCGCCGAAGCCTACGGCGCGACCAAGGCGGCCCAGATCAACCTGCTCGAGTCCCTGCGCGTCCACCTCGCCCGGACCGGGGTGCACGTGACCACGATCTGCCCAGGCTTCGTCCGCACCGACCTCACGGCCGGCAACCCCTTCCCCATGCCCTTCATCATCGATGCCGGCCAGGCCGCACGATCCATCTGCGACGGACTGGAGCGCGAGCGCACCGAGATCGCCTTCCCCGCCCCGATGGCCCTGCTGATGAAGACCGCGCGCCTTGTCCCCGCCCGCGTCTGGACGGCCCTGTGGAAAAGCACCTCGCTGCCTGACACCCGTCCGGCCGAACACCCCGGCCGAGACCACCCGAAGCAAAGGACACCATGAAACTGCTCAAGACCGTCGTCGTCGAAAAACCCCTGGACGCAGTGTTCGGCTACCTCTCCGACTTCACCACGACCACTGACTGGGACCCGGGCACTGTGACCACCGTGCGCCGGCACGGCAACGGCGGAGTCGGCACCACCTACCTCAACACCTCAACATTTCTCGGCCGGACGACCCAGCTGACCTACGTCGTCGATGAACTGGTGGACCAGAAACTCATGCAACTTCGCGGGGAGAACAAGACCGTCATCGCCGTTGACACCCTGACCTTCCGGCCCGTGGCGTCCGGAACCGAGGTAACCTACGCCGCCGAGTTCACCTTCAAAGGCCTATCGCGCATCGTCGCCCCCCTGCTCAAGCCCGCGTTCGAACGCCTCGGCAACGAAGCCGAAGCCGGCATGCGCACGGCGCTGAACCGACTCTGACCAAGGTAGTTCCAAACCCGCCGCCCGCCTCGTCCACGCCTGTCAGCGGCCAGCTCCGGACCACCCGGCATCGGTGCATGAGGCACCCTCGTCAGGGTCATCATGGCTGCGTTGTGATCACGCGGCCCGGTTTCGCCGGGCACGGCCGGGGCACACCACGGCCATGAAGACGACGATCGTCACCGTCGGCGCCGTAGCGGCCACCGCGGCGATCGGCGGTGTCGCGGCCGACCCCGGGTCCGCCTGGTATCGCAGCCTGCGCAAGCCCCGGTGGCAGCCTCCGCCTCCGGCCTACGCGCTGGCCTGGACGCCGCTGTATCTGACCATCGCCTACGCAGCCGCCAGGGCGCTCACACGCGCCCAGAGCCGCGATCACAGCCAGCTTGCCGGCGGCCTGATCCTTGACCTGGCGCTCAACGCTGCATGGACGCCATTGTTCTTCCGCGCCCGCCGGCCTCGCGCCGCGCTGGCCGAGATCGCCTGCCTCAACATCGCCAACGTGCTGCTGATCCGCCAGACGTGGCGGGCTGACCGCACGGCGGCGGTCCTGCTGGTGCCCTACGCCGGCTGGACCGTGTTCGCCACCGCGCTGAACGCCGAGATCGTCCGGCTGAACCCCAGCGCCTGAGTCAGGAAGACCCCAGGGCACTGGCTCCACGCAAACGCAACCACGCGTCCGTGCCAGCAGCCGCGCTCACGCTGCGCCGAGAGCGGCGGTCCCGGGCGCGCGCAGTCGAAGCCCGCCACTTACGCTCACCGGCAACGCTCAACAATCGTCACCGCGCCATTATGCGGGGGTGATCCTCGATCAACCTCACTCCCGGGCGGATCACATACTGACCGTCCGGGTGTGGCACGGATGATCGTGTCGGCCGTCAGGACCCCGTCGGCCAGGGCCGCGGTGGCCTTGCCCGCCTCGGCCAGGCCGGCCATTCTCCGCGACCATGACCTGATCTTGCTGCCGCACGTCGCCGTCCCCCGGAGCAGGTCCGCGGCGACGGTACCGCGGTCACTCTCGGCAGCGGTCGGCCAGCTGGGGACCAGAGCCGGCCGTAGCCGGAGATCCAGTACCGTGGCCGGCGGCGCGCGGCTGGCGAGTGCGGCTCAAGCCCAGTGAGCGGGGAAACTCCAGGAAACGCGCGGCGGGGCTCCCGCCGGGAGGCCCGCCGCCTGCCGGAGGTTCAGCCGGGTGGTTCTTTCTCCTCCCTTCCCGGACGGCCCGGGCGGTGCCCGGCGCTGATCGCTTGTTGTGCGGGCCGCCGCCCGGTCAGGGGCCCGGGGGGCGGCGGCCCGGCGGCCGGCTGGGGAGAGGCGCCGGGGGCGAGCGCTGCCGGCCATGCTCCTGCCCGGTGGCCGCGGACGTGATAGCGGCCGGGTGTGGCGCGGGCCGCCGGGCCGGCGGCCACGGGTTGCCGGGGCGCGGCGGGACGCGGGGCGGCGCGGGCCGCGGCGGCGCGGGCGGCTCGCTGAAGGAGGCCGAGATCAGCGCGTCGAACTCCGCGCGCAGCAACTGCGGGTCAGCGCAGATCAGGTCCGCGAACGCCGCGTCCGCCTCACGGGTGGAAAGGGTCATGCCGATCACCCTCCCGGGAACCTGCGGTAGCGTTACCAGGCCAATGAGCGATACACTTTTTATATAGCGCGGACTGCATGAAACTGTCAAGAACCCTTGGAGGTACGGCGGACCGCCCGGACCCTGGGAGGTGCCCCCGGTGATGACCGGACGGCTCGATGACCTGGACGACCCGGACTACCCGGCCTACACCACCGGGCGGGCCGCCGAGGTGCTGGGGGTACGGCAGGCGTTCCTGCGCGCCCTGGACGTCGCGGGCGCGGTGACCCCCGAGCGGTCAGCGGGCGGGCGCCGCCGTTACACCCGCCGCCAGCTCGCCTTCGCCGCCCGGATCAGGGAGCTGTTCGACCAGGACGTTACGCTGGCCGCCGCGTTGCGGATCCTGGCCCTGGAAGATGACCTGGCCGCCGAGCGTGCCCTGACCGCCCGCCTGCACGAACGGCTCGGCGAGCGGGACCCGGGAGGCGGCTGACCCCGGGCAGGCCGGGGCTATTCGCTGGCGGCGCGGCGGGCGCGCGGATCCCGGGCCGGCGCCGCGGGGGACTCCTCGCTGGCCCGGGCCAGGGCCCTGAGCCGGGCTAGCTCGGCCTGCAGCTGGCGGGTTTCCTCCTGCAGCTGCAGGACGCGGCGGATGCCGGCCAGGTTCAGGCCGTCGGCGGTCAGCGCGCAGATCTCCTGGAGCCGGCCGATGTCCCGCCGGGAGTACCGGCGTGTCCCGCCCGCGCTGCGGCCCGGGTCCAGCAGGCCCTCCCGCTCGTAGATCCGCAGCGTCTGCGGGTGCAGCCCGGCCAGCTCGGCGGCAACCGAGATGCTGAACAGGCCCCGGTCCAGGTCCGCCCACCCCGGACTCACCATGGCCAGTCCCGGTCCCGCGCAAGGTGCCGCAGCGCCAGCCTGGCCAGGACGGCCAGCCTGATCTCCTGCTCATCCCGGCCGCCAGCGGCCGGCGCCGGATACGGGCCTTCTACCCGGACCGGACCCGCCCGCAGCGGCGGCCCGGAGGCCCGCGCCATCGGCGTCATGGCGCCCAGCCCGCCCGGGCCGGCCAGGCGCCGCGCCGGTACCCTCACCCAGCAGGTGCTCGGCACCGCCGCCCGGCCCGCCGCGATGCCCATGGACGCCTGGCGCCAGGGCGACAACTTCTACATCTGCCTGGACCTGCCCGGCGTGTCCGCCGAGTCCATCGGCCTGACCGTCGAGCAGAACGTCCTGACCCTCCGCGCCGACCGCGCCCCGGTCAAGGCCGCCGGTGCCGAGATGATCGTCGCCGAACGGCCCTATGGCACCTTCACCCGCCAGGTCTTCCTCGGCGAGACCCTGGACGCCGACCACATCGCCGCCGACTACGCCGCGGGTGTCCTGACCCTGACCATCCCGGTCCACGAGGCCGCCAAGCCCCGCAGCATCCAGGTCACCAGCAGCGACCAGAAGCAGGCCGTCACCGCGTAATTCACCGCCCCGGCATCACCGGCATGGGGCCGCCGGGCAGCAGGCGGCCCCATGCCGGGCCGGCCCGGGCATCCGCTCGCCCGGCACGCCAGCGACTTGCTCACCGACCTGTCGAACGCGAACGCCTCCGCGCACACGCCCCGCGCATACCGCGGCGACCTGCTCCAGTTCTGCGCCCACCACGACAGCGAGGTCGGCGAGCTTACCGCCGCGACGGTGCGGGCCTACCTGGCTGACATCGCCAGCCTCGCCGCGTCCAGCCGCAAGCACAAGCGGGCTGCGGTCATTCTGCCGCTGGGCGGTCCGCCATGACCTGCTGGCAGCCAATCCGATGGACAGGATCGACAACATCAAGGTGCCCAGGTCCCTGCCCCGCCCGGCCGCGGCTGCGGACGTGGCGAAGGTGCCCGCCGTGATCTGCACCCGCCGCCCGGGTAAGGACATTGAGCCGGCTGGGTTCCAGAACTCGGCCACTCGTCCTGACTTGGGCTTCTATGCGGCTCGCTCGTATTCGTTGATGAGACCGCCGAGGACAGGCCGGCGCTGGATCCGTGCCCGGGAAAGGTCCGCGACAGGGTGGTCGGGCCGCGGCGGGCAGAGCTGTCGGCTGCGATGGGGCCGTGCCCGTTGTAATGGGTCTCGTACTGGGCCAGGACAGTTCGCATATGCCGTTCGCCGAAGATGAGCATCCGGTCGGTGACTTCCGTCCGGGCGGTGAGCACGAACTGTTCCGCATAAGCGTTCGCGCGCGGGCTCCGGGGCGGGATCTTCACGACCTGGATGCCGGCATCGGCCAGGACCGTGTCAAACGGCGCGGTGAACTGCCCGGCCCGGTCCCGGACCGGGAACCGGAATTCCGCGGCGCGATCCCCTAGATCCATCAGCAGGTTGCGGATCTGCTGTATGGTCCACGGGCCGTCCGGGTTCGGTGTGACACCGGGGATGTGCACGTACCGGGAGCCGACCTCCCTGCCGAATCGGTACTTATGGAAAACGCGATGTCCGGCATCGTGGGGCTGTGCTGAACATCCGGTTATGCTCGTGTGTCGGGGTGGCTGTTAAGAGCCTGCGGGCCAGTCTGCGGTAAGCGGCTTGCTGACGATCGTTCCGGTCTTGCCGTGCTGGTGTCTGCGGGTTGCACGCACCATCTGGCCCGGGGGCGGGCAGGCGCAGGGGTGCAGACGCCAGGGGCGGGTCGAGGCGCCCGAATCGCACTGGGATAACGGATCTTGACCTTGCCCTCGTTCCCCGGACACGTCGGGTGTGGTGTCAGCCGCCGTGGTGTGGCGGCCTGAGTCGTGTCTTGAACTCGCGCAGACCCTGCAGGCCCTCGAGCGTGACGGCTTCGTGCACCGCGAGGCGCGGCCGACCATCCGCCGCACGTCGAATGCGGCGAGCTGACCCTCGTTAAGCGCCGGAATCAGCCCGTCGGGCCGCGGCGTACCAACATGGTCCTGACCGTCGCCCGATGGTCTCTCCCCGCCAGCGTTCTGCCGCGCCTGTCCCGCTCCCGGCGGCTCGCGATGAGCCGTGCCGCCGCTACCCGGTCCCGGTTCGCGCTGGCCGTCCTCAGGCATACCCGGTCATCCTTCTACGATCGGCCGCCTCCATGAGCAGGGGTCTCCGCGTCCCACCTCGGCGGCTCAGTTCCCCGGTGTCGATGACGGGTAGCTGGGCTGGTAGCCACCAGTGATCGCTCCTCGCCGTATCATCCGCGCGGCGGTCCCGTTGACCAGCGACCCGATGGCGGCGCCGAGCACCAGGTTGATGACGGCGGTGGCCGCCTTGTGGGACAGCGGGGCCGTGGTGCTGAACGGGTACACAACCGCGATCACGGTCGCCAGTCCGATGATCCAGGTGAAGAACATCTGCGGCTGCGGCGTAGCGATCAGGAGCAGGTGCATGATCGCCGTCGCGACCAGCGCGGCAGCGGCGGCCGCGATCGCATACCCCGCAGTGGACGCATCACCCCATACGCCGTCCTGGCGCGGCGCCAGGACGGGGATGTTGAACAGCCACCGGCATACCAGGATGCCGGCCAGCGCTATCAGCGCCGCGACGACCGCCGTCGCCGCGCCGCCAGACCACAGCTGTCTGGCGTCTACCGTGCGGCCCGGGGAGCTTCTGCGCTCCGAGCGCGGTTCCTGTTGCCGGGACATGGCTCAGGCCGCCTTCGTTTCCGGCTTTCCCGGCCTGACCGAGTGCAGGGTCTTCCCGGTGCGGCGCAACTCGGTGCCCTGCACCAGCATCCAGATCCCGGCGATCAGGTTGAACAGGCCGAACAGCAGCGCCAGGGTGACCGCGCCGATGCCGGGGCGGGCGCACAGCACCACGCCGAACGCGACGGTGGCCAGCCCGCCCAGGATGAACACCGCCCGGGTCCCGGCCGGCTCGCCGGAGGCGAAGGCGGCGAAGAACTCGACGAGGCCGGCGATGATCGCCCACACGCCCACGATCAAGACCAGCACCAGCGCGGTGGGCCCCGGCCACACCAAGGCGACCATCCCGGCGGCCAGGTCGACCAGGCCGAGCAGCAGGTGCCCGATGACCGGGCCGGCGGTGCGGCTGCTGAACGCCCGCACGGCCTGCAGGCCGGCGGCGATGAACGCGTAGACGGCGAACAAGATGACCAGCGCCAGCACCGTGACCGAGGGCCAGGCCAGCGCGATGATCCCGATGATCACGGCCAGGATGCCGCGCGCGATCAGGGACGTGCTGAGTGACTTGAGCATGACGGTTCCTTTCGCTTGCGTCGCTGCCCGGGCGCCCGGGGTGCCTCACCCCGCCGGGCCAGCCCTTGACACGATGATCGTCATAACTGATGATTAAATACAAAAATGATCGAGGAATTTAGCTGTCTGGGGTGAGGAGCCGATCATGACGACACAGCCCGTCGGCACGCGCCGGCACGCGCCCTTGCCCGGAGGTGTCACCGGCTATGCCGGTCAGCCGGTGACCTGGAGTTCGCCGCGCACGTCGATGACCCCGTTCGCCATCCACGCGGCGCTGACCACCGCGTCGTGTCCGGCCCAGGTACGGGCATGGCCGGTCAGCGTGACGATGTCATGCTGGGTTTCCGCTTTCACATCGCCGCGGTCGGGGAACGCTGCAGATTCCCGGAGTCCCGGCGGGACCCGGCATGCTGGTCAGGTGAGCTATGAGCTATGAGCAGCCGCCGCGAGGCCGGCTAGCGCGCCTGTTCGAGGCCGCCGACCGGCGCCACGTCCCGCTGCGGACCATCCTGGTCACGGCCGGGGTGGTCGTCGCTACCTACCTGGCCGGCAAGCTGATCTACCTGCTGCGGGACATCGTGCTGCTGATGCTCGTGGCGGGGTTCGCCGCGATGCTGCTCAACCCGGCCGTGGCTAAAGTGCAGCGGCGGGTCCCGCGCCGGGGCCCCGCCGTGACGATCGTCACGCTCTGGGCCGCGCTGGTCTTCATCGGCCTGGCCGCGGCGTTCGGCTACCCGCTGGTCAACGGGATCACCCACCTGGCCGACCGGATGCCCGGCTATATCGCCAGCGCGCAGCACGGCAGGGGCTGGATCGGCCACCTCGTGGCCAAGTACCACATCCAGAGCTGGGTGCAGCGGAACACGCCCAAGCTGGTCGGCTACGCCCAGTCGCTCAGCAAGCCGGCGCTGACCGTCGGCAAGGGCGCGGTCTCCCTGATCATCGAGCTGTTCACGATCTTCGTCCTGGTCCTGCTCCTGCTGCTCGAGGGCCCGAAGATGTGGAACTGGACGCTCGGCCAGATGACCCCGGGCCGCAAGGCCACGGTCACCCGGATAGCGGCCGACGTCAGCCAGAAGGTCACCGGGTACATGTTCGGCGACCTGCTGACCTCGCTCATCGCCGGGATCGTGGTGTTCGTGACGCTGCTGGCCCTCGGCGTGCCGTTCCCGCTGCTGTGGGGCCTGTGGGTGGCCCTGGTGGACTTCCTGCCGATGATCGGCGGGGCACTGGCCGGCATCCCCACCGTCCTGTTCGCGTTCATCGCCCGGGGCCTGACCGCGGGCATCGTCACCGCGGTCGTCTTCGCCGTCTACACCCAGATCGAGAACCACGTCCTGAACCCGGTGGTCATGAGCAAGACGGTGCGGATCAACCCGCTGCTCGTATTCATCGCGGTGCTGGCCGGCGCCTCGATCGGCAGCCTGATCGGCGGCATATTCGGCGGTTTCGTCGCGGCGCTGCTGGCCATCCCGACGGCCGGGGCGCTGCAGGTGCTGGTCAAGGAGGTCTGGCAGGCCACAGCCCCGGACCAGCCCCAGGAATCCCCGGCGCCTGCGGCTGAGCCAGCAGACGAGTCCGGTAACCCTGTCGCCCGGCACCGACCCCATCCGACCATCCAGGCCGGCGACCTGAACTGACGACCGTGTCGGCCCGCCCTGCTGCTGGCACGGCAACTGGTCCCCGGCGGGCGCGCGGAAGCGAACCCTGGCCTGAGCGTGGCGTGGCCGGTGCCAGGGCTGGCTTGTCCGGCGGGTGGGCCGGAGTGTCTCGACTGCCCTCCGGCGGGGATAGCGACGCAGGCTCGTGGCATAGGCCCGGGCTATGCGGTGGAGTCGGCCTCGCCCGGCGTGGCGCGGCGGGGGACCGGCCGCCCGTAGCGGTGGCGGAACAGCAGGTAGGCCGGCGGCCCGGCCAGCAGGGGAAGCCAGTAGGAGGCGATCCGGTAGGCCAGGACGGCCAGGACGGCGTAGCCGGCGCGGACGCCGGCCAGGATCAGCAGGCCGCTCAGGCTGGCCTCCACGATGCCCAGCCCGCCCGGGGTGAGCGGGAACAGCGCGACGATGCCGGCGGCGGCGTAGGCCAGCAGCACCAGGGAGGGCTGCGGGCTGGCTCCGGTGGCGCGCAGGGCGGCCAGCAGGCAGCCGTAGTCGAAGCCGAGCCGGCCGGCGGTCAGCACGGCCGCCTGCCGCCAGTTCTTGCCCAGCACCGCCCTGATCGCGTCGCGTTCGGCCAGCAGCCGCTGATCCAGGCCGGTCACCGGCCGGCGGCCGCGGGTGACCCGGTTCCACAGGCTCTGCGCCACGCGCCCGAGTGTTGCCAGCGGCCAGTCAGCGCGCAGCACGATCACGCCGAAGATCGCATACAGGACGAACGCGGCGATGCCGAGCAGGGCGGTATGGACGAGCCCCCGGCTGACCGGCACCCCGGCCAATATGGCGGGCAGCGCGAACAGCGGCAGGGCCAGCAGGCCGCCGACCTCGAGCAGCGAGAACGCGGTCAGGCCGCCGACGGCGGTGTCGGTGTCGAACCCCGCCGTGGTGAGCATCCTGAACTGGACGGCGGCGCCCGCCGCGTCGCCGCCAGGCAGGGTGTTGGTGACCGCGTTGCCGGCCAGCCCGGCGGTGACCACGGGGAACCAGTCCTTCGTGCGCAGCGCCAGCCGCTGCAAGGCGAAGTTGCAGGTGAACGAAACCAGCTCGGCAGCCAGGCAGACCGTGAACCAGACCGGGTTCAGCGTCGA
>Ga0208827_1000685_pt1 | contig 15414 bp, 14 predicted proteins | sample Sb_taG_5_FD_187709 | JGI IMG/M metagenome (GOLD analysis project Ga0208827, IMG submission 187709) | Peat soil microbial communities from Weissenstadt, Germany - Sb_50d_8_FC metaG (SPAdes) (version 2) | ecosystem: Environmental > Terrestrial > Soil > Wetlands > Peat | place: Germany... | reverse complement strand
CTATCCACATATGAGACCTCCTGAATCGGTCACGGTCCCAGCAATCCTGCCGCCTGAGACCCGACGCGGATAGCCCTGGATCCCATGACTCGCACTGGATCCACCTGCAAGCTACGGTGCCCCGGACCGAGTGTCAATGAGCCAATCGCCGGCCTGATGCCGAGGTCGCTCCCGATGCAACTCGATTACTGAGTCGCTCGGTGCAATGAAGGAGCATCTCGCATCTGCAGCACGAAGAGGAACAGCATCCGACGCCCGCCCGCTCTCTTGACCCCGAATGAAGAAGGTTATATCCGTGGGGCCGCCCATACGTAGGACTTCCCAGGAGCCTTGCCGGCCCTACGGATATAATCCCCTTGAACTAAACCGTTTCGCGGTGGACAAGAAAGAATGACGGCGCGGGCCTGCCCGTCTGGCTCCTCCATCTCGATTGCCCCTCCTACGTTCCACTGTCCCTGCCTATTTCTCCAATCCGCTCCGGCACCCGCCGCGCTGGACCCCATTGGCCTCTTCTTTGCTCCTTTGCGGCGCGATGAGAGGGGTTCTCTCACGTCTCGTTCCCCACTCACTCGCGAAGGAGCCTGCTATGAGACCGTTGAGGCCTTGCCAAACTACCCTAGCCTGGATTCCCATGCAGGGGAAACTGACTAACAAATGGCCTTGCACTGATTCACGATTTCCTAGAAAATCTCCTGTTTCTGTTTCCTCGATTGGCCTTGTCCCAACGACATCTTCCTGGTAGGCGATGCTCACCAGCGAATCTACGGACCCAAAGTCGTGCTTTCCCGTTGCGGCATCTCGATCCAGGGCCGGTCTTCTCGCTTGAAGATCAACTATCGAACGACAGAGCAGATCCGAGCCTGGGCCATGCCGCTCTTGCAGGGAGTCGAAGCGGACGACCTCGACTGCCAGCGGGATGATGAAAGGGGCTATCGGTCGCTCCTCTCTGGCCCCGAGCCTGAGGCCCGCCATTTCAGTAACCGCACCGAAGAACGCGACTTCCTCGCGACGACGATTCGCAACCTCGTCAAGGAACGAAAGCCCGAGGAGATCTGCCTGGTCGCCCGGACGAACTCCCTTATCCGAGACGAATACGGGCCGTTGGTCAAGAATCTCGGCATCCATCACCAGATCCTCGAACGAGGCCGGGAGAAGCCAGACAGTGGCATCCGATTGGCGACCATGCACCGTGTCAAGGGTTTGGAGTTCCCGGTCATGCTACTGGCCGGGATCAACGCCCAGACCATGCCATTGCGTGTGGCATCCCTCGCTGACGACCCAGCAGCCTTGGCAGACCACGAAGAGCGGGAGCGGTCGCTGTTGTTCGTGGCAGCGACAAGGGCCAGAGACAGGCTGATCGTCACGGGATGGGGATCCCCAAGCTCCTTCTTGCGAGAGAGTCCTGAGTGAGGGCAACGTGAGGAGAGCGAGTAACTCACGCCGACTGGAGGTGAGAATGCCTGGGCCGTCCTTGTGATCAGGTAGATACAGCAAGGGACCTCGAGATCGATGGAGGGCTGCGAGACGGCGAGGACGATTATGAGCAGCGGTTGCGAGCGCTCCGATCCCAGACAGTGTCAGGTCCGCCCGCCGGGGGTTGCTGATGCTCAACGACCTCGACACCAATATCGTCATCTATGCCGTGGAAGAACGGCCAGCTTTGCAGCTTGGAAATCGACCGGAGCGAGCTTTCCGCACCCACCAACAGAAAATGGAGTTTTCGGCTGGCTACGGACTGCCTCTCACGCCATGTGCGTGAACCGCTGATGAAGAGCCCTCAACGGCCCTTCATCGCCTTTGTCGGACGCCCGGATTGCCCTGAGATCCGGCCTACTCGGTGATCGCCCGCGCCACCACTGTGTGAGATCAGCATACAGGCACCATAGCGCATGAGGGAGATATCCTTGGTCACCGCCTGACGGAAAACCCGGAAGCTCGGCAAGCAATGGGTTTTCAACGTCCCTCGTGTTCCCGCATAATGGCGTGAGGGTGGCGCATCAACCGATCAAGAACGGGAATCGGCATGACCACTACGACGTTTCTGGGACATGGCGTTTACAGCTTCGCGGAGGCGGCAAAGCTGAGCAGGCTAAGGCCGGCCAGGGTCCGGGAGTGGTTCTGCAGCCCGCTGTCCGAGCGATCGCGAGTACCTCTGTTTCGCGGGGATTATCGCGCGCTCGAAGGGCAACGATCCATCAGCTTTCTGGATCTCATCGAGCTGTTCATCGCCGGTCAGTTGCGCGATCATGGCGTTTCCCTCCAGTCCCTCAGACGGGTTCAGCGACAGCTCGAGAAAGACTTGAAAACTCGACACCCGTTCTGCCGGCGCGAAGTCCTCAGCGATGGCAAGCACGTCTTTACCCTGGGGCTGGATACCCAGGGGAAACACGAAATGGTCGAAGTCCTCACCCATCAGCGAGTCTTCTCGACGATCCTTCTCCCCTTCCTCAAGAGGATCAATTACGACGAGGTCACGAAACTCGCGAAGCGATGGCGCATCACGGACGAGATTGTCATCGACCCCCAAATCTGCCTCGGGAAACCGATCGTTGAACAGATCGGTGTGACGACGGCCGTGCTCGCCACGGCTTTCGTCGCCAATAGCCAAGACGCTGAACTTGTGGCGGATTGGTACGGAATCAGCCCAGCCCACGTTCTGGCCGCCGTAGAGTTCGAGAAGAACCTTGCGGGATGAGATTCTTTTTTGATCGAAATATGTCTGTTTATTTAGCCAGGATGATCGACGCCTTCGAGCGAGATCATACCATCAGACACCATGATGAGGACCCGCGATTCACACCCACGACGGCCGACACGGAGTGGATCAGCATTTTTGGGGGCGATGATCCTCCCTGGATCATTATCAGCGGAGACGGACGCATCCTGAGGAACAAATCAGAACTTGCTGCGCTGAGAGAGGCAAAGCTGACGTTCTTCTGCATGTCGAAGCAGTGGATGCACATGAGTAAGCACGAATACGCGTGGAAGCTGCTGAGGGTTTGGCCTGAAATCGTTGAGAATGCCAGGTTAGCCACCTCGCCGATGCTCTTCGAAGTCAGCGGGGGAAAATCGACCAAGGTGGATCTGATTCGGCTTCCATGAAGGGACAGTTGTGAGCATTTTGGAGAGTGAGCTCGAGTCATCCTCGGTTGTTGATCTGCCGTCAATCCGCGGTGAAGATGAGGTGAGCGAGCGGGCGCCTGTGACGCGAAGCCAGTGTTCCGTTCCCTGATTCCGGCGCGTTTGCCGGACGCTCTCATCCGCCGAAGGAGGAACTCATGAACGTCTTTGAGATGCCAGGTTCGTCGCGGCGTGAATTTCTGGGGAACACCGGACGGGCCGTTGCGGCGTCGGCCCTGGCGGGGGTGGCCATCCCGACGGTGCATGCCGGTGAGAACCATACGATCCAGATCGCCCTGGTTGGCTGCGGGGGGTCGCGGCACCGGCGCCGCGGCCAATGCGCTGGCCACGAAGAGCGGCCCGGTCAAGCTCGTGGCCATGGCCGATGTGTTCGAGCACCGGCTCAAGAGCAGCTACGAAACGCTGACGTCGATCGGGGGCGATGCCGGCAATGGGTCGCCGGATCGCGCTGTCGCGGGTTATGATCCCGCCCAGGTCGATGTTCCGCCCGACCGGCGGTTTCCTCGGGTTCGACGCCTACAAGAAGGCCATGGACTGCCTCAGGCCTGGCGATGTCGTTCTCCTGACCACCCCCTGCGCGTTCCGCTGGGTCCATTTCGGCCACGCCATCGACAAGGGCATCAACGTCTTCATGGAGAAGCCGACGACCGTCGATGGACCAAGCACGCGGAAGATGCTGGCGCTGGCTGAACGGTCCGCCCGGAAGAACCTGAAAATGGGCGTGGGCCTGATGTGCCGCCATTGCGACGCCCGCAAGGCACTCCTGGAGCGCCTGGGGAATGGTCAGATCGGCGAGATCACGTGCATAAAGACCTACCGGCTGGTCGGCCCCGCGGGATTCACCGGCCCGAAGCCGCCCGAGCTGAGCGAGTTGCTCTACCAGATCCAGAAATACCTGAGCTTCTTCTGGGCCAGCGGCGGCCTGGTGCACGACTACACGAGCCACAACATCGACGAATGCTGCTGGATGAAGGGCTCGTGGCCGGTACGCGCCATGGGCTTGGCCGGGCCGTACAACCGCAGCGACGACGTTGATCAGAACCTTGACCATTACTCGGTCGAATACACCTTCGCCGACGGTACCAACCTGTTCATGAACGCCCGCAATATCTCTGGCTGCCACGGTGAGTTTGCCAGCTACGCGCATGGCACGAAGGGTTCGGCGGTCATCTCCACCAACATGCATACGCCGGCCAAGTGCCGCATCTACAAGGGGCACAACTTCGTCAAGAGCGACCTGGTCTGGGCTTTCCCGCAGCCAGAGCCGAATCCCTACCAGCTCGAGTGGGATCACCTGATCGATGCCATCCGGCAGGACCGGCCGTTCAACGAGGCGAAGCGGGGCGCCGAGGCAAGCCTGGTCCAGATCATGGGCCGCATGGCCAGCCACACGGGCCAGGTCGTCACCTGGGACCAAGCTCTCAACCACGACCACGAGTTCGCGCCCGGCCTCGACACCCTGACCATGAACTCCCCGGCGCCCTTGCATGTCGGGAAAGACGGCCGGTATCCGCTCCCGCAGCCCGGCATTCTGACCAACAGGGAGTTCTGAGCTCCGGCTTGAACCTGATGGAACGGACATTGCACGTTCCCTCGGTCTCTCCGCGAATCGGCACGGCCGGATCAGGCGGGTTGAACGGTGTGCAACGCTTGTCCGCGGCGCCGACTTCTTCTTCAATTCCCGCCATAGTCGCGCTCGGAGTGAGGCAGATCGAGCGGAGAAACTAGAAGTATTTTCTGTTGACTGTAAACGCCAAATCGGATACATTTCCCACGATCTGCTTTCAACTGGTGGGCCGTCAATCTTCGATTGAGTGGTTGTCCTACTCTACTTTCGACCATTTTTGAGGCTAGCAACTGCCGGGAAACCAAGCAAATCTACCCCTCAGTCGAAGATTGACGGCCCACAAGAGTACCATGCGATGACGTTTGGAGAGAAGATCCGACAACTGCGAAAGGCCAAAGAACTCAGCCAGCGTGACCTGGCATCGAAGGTAAAGGTCAACTTCACGTACATCTCGAAGATCGAGAACGAAAAACTCGACTTTGGCGACTATCCAAGCGAGGAACTGATCCTGAAACTTGCCAGGGTCCTCGACGCCGATGCTGACGACTTGCTGATCCTGGCCGAGAAGATCCCGGAGAGCCTGAAGAAGCGGGTGATGGAGCGCCCTGACGTATTCCGCAAGCTCGCCAGTCTCGACAACGAGAGCCTGGACAAACTCCTCGAAAACCTCGACGACGATACGCCATGAGCAAGAAATCGCTGAAGTTCCTGAGGAACGAGGTGATCGAGGAGGCAACGGCCTCTCGCATCCGCCAGTACGAGGCGAAGGTGGGTGTCACGGTCGGGTTTCCCATTCCGATCGACAAGATCGTCGAGCACATTTTGGGGCTGGACTTCGATTGGGACGAGATCGAGGAAGGGCCAGGCGAACAGATACTGGGCGGGTTGCATGTCGCCAACCGGAAAATCTACCTGAACACGAAGCACATCCCGCTGTTCGAGGCGAATCCTGGGCTGGAGCGGAGCACGATCGGCCACGAGGCGGGCCACTGGGACATCGACATCGACCGGGCGCACTTGGCCCACCCCACACTCAACGGCATCGACTTGGCCCCGCACGTCGTCCATCGCCATAGCAAGTCCTCGGACCTGCTGATCAAGGTCTTGGACTGGGCGATCAGGGATGAGCGCGGCTACCGGCTATACAAGAAGCTGACCGCTGGCCAGGACGCTCCAGAAGTTCGCAGCGCCGTAGACCGCTACCAGTCGGCCCTGTTGATGCCCGCCTGGCTGATCCGGCAGGCTCAGGCCCGCCACGACTTCACCCGTTGGGACGACCTATACGCGCTGAAGGACGAGGCCCAGGTCAGCATTTCGAACCTCGTGGTCCGGCTCCAGCGGCTCAAGCTGATCTACATACCCGAGGGGACCAAGACCATCTACCGAAGTGAGGATGAATACCAGGGCCAAGGGCGATTGTTCTGACGAGCAGGGCCGAGGTCGCGCCCTGAGGATCGATGTATCCGAGAAAGGGGCGAGAATCGTCGCCTCCCTCCGATACGGGCGTGGGTGTGCCTGGCCCGGATGCCGTGGGGAACACTCTTGCTCAGGATCGAAGACGTTTCAGCGGCGGCTCGCAATAGGAAGGATACCGCACACCGGAGTACCTCCCTGGCCCGTTTGTTGAACACACCCTGAAGGAAATCACATGAACGTCGAGGCGTCGAATCCGGACCACGATCGGGACGTAGCAGTTCTGGAATGTGCCCGGGCGGCGAAGGGCTGGTACAACATCCAGCGGTCGCCTTCAGAAAGGCTGGCCGTCGTCGGGCGTGCCATGGCATGGGCGGCGCGTGCTAACGGCGGAGCGCTACCAGCGCGAACTCTCACTGACTTCCTGAGGCTGCTGAAAACGCCGGTCGAGGAATGGCTCGGCGGAAGCGGAGGGCCGCTGGTCCAAGAAGTGGGCGTACTAACCGAGTTTGCCCTGGACAACATCGACGAGGCCGGCGGTGCCGAGGCGGAAGCAGAAGTCGTCCAGACGCGGGTCGGGAGAACGCGAGCGATTTTTGCCGCACGCACCAACGGAGACGAGGAGTACCGAAAGTTTCGGCGCTTTCTGATCCAGCACGCCACGGCGACCATGGACGAGGTACAGGACGCGCTACTCCCTGCCCGCCTCGCGCTGACGGACTTGTTCGAGGACATACCTCCGTTCTGTCAAACCCCCATCGGCCCTAAGGCCGTCTTCTACCCGTGCCCACGCTGCCGTTGGCCGATGAGATTCCTCAAGGACATCGTTCAGTGTGAGTCGAACCGATGCCAACTCAAAGGTGCTAACTTTCAGAAAAGCCGCCGAGGATTGTCGTCATTGGGCGCGATGGAACCGCCCTTACAAGCAGAGGCGACCGGGCGCAAGCGTTTACGCCGCGGCGCATGGAGATACACGCTTCAGCCGGGATTAGTCGAATTGGATCTAGAGGTTCGTCTGAGGCGAATCAAAGGCGTGGAGGTGGTGCTATGGCCGGCACTGGATAGCTACGACCTGCGCGTCAAGGCTGGCGATAGCTTATGGGCGGTTGATGTCAAGGACTGGAGCAGCACCAAGTTCCTGGCCAACCATCTCGCCAGGCAGGACAGAACTAAGAGGCTACATATCGTTGTCCCAGAATGGCGCAGCGACCAAATTGGAATACTGCGCCAGCGCTGTCGCGGTCTCAATCTTCAATTCTCGACGGACAAGCAGTTTCTGAAGACTGTACGCTCCAAGGCTACCTAGACGAGAGGCTGCCGTGAAAAAGCGCGGTGAATCGCGTACCCAGCTTGCGGTGGACGCCGCGCTGGCGCTCGTGGCTCATTACTTGCCGAAGCCTTGGCGTTTGGATGCCGCGCTCGTGTTCACAAACGGGCGGCTGTGCCTCTGGGATCAGTGGGCGACGCTGCCGGATGCTGACAAAGAACGCATCACCAAATACTTGCGACTGCGGCCAGAAGCCCTTGCCGATCGAAAGGGCTTCTTGGAGGAGGCGGAGTTCAGCCTGGCCCACGGTACGCGGTTTAGCCATGTGGACGGACAGCCGCGCGACGTATTCGAGCAAAGCCCTGGTAAGCCGATCGCGCAGCTACTTGACGAGCTTCTGGACCAGCTCGCGGCGCGTTCCTCGGGGGCGCGCCTACCTGCGTTTCCACAGGCTCAGGACAATGCAACTCAACTGGAACTCGCGGTTCGAGGTATAGATTTCAGAGTCCCGTTGGCGCATGTGCAGAAATGCGGCTCCGAGAGAATCTTTTGGCCGGAGCTGAAGCAGGCGGGCGGCTGCGATCGCATCGACTTGGACCGACGTAGATTATTGAAATTGGCCGGTCAAATCGACCGAAAAAGTGTCTCTAAAGTCCCGTACCGCTCCACACTCGTGAATCTTCTCAATGAACTGAAGCAAACTGAGGATGACACGCCGTTCGGTGAGTGCGTCTCAATTTCCAGCGGCCCAACACAGATGCTTATCGCACCGACGGGGCGCGGCAAGTCGGTTCTGGCCCATGTCGCTGCCCTGGAACTCGCGAGCCGCGGAATCGCGGTTGCCTACGTTGTGCCCGACATCTTCTCGGTCATGGAGGAAGCGGATCGCCTGGAACGCGAGATCGAGGCCCTCGACTGGGACTTGACCGTGGCCTCCGTAAACTCGGCCAACAGTCTAATCGCCAAGGTCGAGGAGTACTTGAAGTACGACGCCGAGACCGATCCGCCAACTCGCTCGCATCTGAACAGCCTGTTCCATCCTTGTCAACTGTCGGCTTATGCTGACCCCGGACCCCACGAACCGGGCCGCGAACCGTGTTTTCAACTCCACTGTCGTATCGGCAAAAAAAGGGAGACGGTGAGCTGCCCATTCGCCGCCGGATGTACGAAGTTTGACTCGTTTCGACGCGCGGCATCGGCGGAGATCCTCGTGGTCAACCATGCGGCGTTCCTCGTCGGAAAGGTGCCAATCCCTCTCACGGTCGACGGTCAAGAGGTCTACAAGATGACCGTGATGGAACTGGTCTTTCGCCGCTGCGGCGTCGTACTCGTCGACGAGATTGATCTGCTGCAATCGCGGGCAATCGGACAGTCTGCCCGCCAGCTCCAACTCTCGGGAGACCGGCGCGTGAGCCCCGTGCACGAACTTCTTGATGAATTCGAGCACGCCAGGGCCGACGACAAATTACCAGAAGAGCTACGTGTGGACCGCCTCCGCAGGCACCTTCACGTAGTCGGCACGCTCGCACCGGAACTGGCTGATTTGATCAATCGCGGAGACGTGACGTGGAGCCAGCGGGATAAGATGCGGTTGCCACGCAGCCGCGACGCGTGGCTGGCCGAGCGTCTTTTCGGCGATACGTCACCTAAGATCGATCGCCTCGGATCAGTGTTCGATCGTGAACCAATCGCCGGTGATGCGGACGCGGAGAAATTGCAGGCCGCAGTGGCCCAATTTTCACAGCGAGACCTTGATGAAGTCGACATCTTGAAACTGCGCTACGAACTGATGTCCGTCCTGAAGGCTTGGCCGCGTCCCCTGCACTTGCGTCGCTCGAAGGTGCCGAAGGCAACGGCGGAAGCGGAAATCGCCGACGCTGTGATCCTGCGCGTGGTGCTGAGTAGCCTTGAGCGAGTCTTGGGAGGATTGCGTTACCAACTTACGACCCTCGAACAGCACGAACTGGAAGCGGCAGGGCGGGTTCGTGATGCCTTGCTCGGGTACGTGCCGTGGACGCCTTCACCCTTCGGTCCACTGGGCCACAGGGTGATCGGCTTCGCGTTTCGGCGGCACGGGGACGGCCCCGGTGCGCTTCACGCGCAAGTGCTGCGAGGCGATCCCCATGGGTTGATCGCCGGTCTTGGCGATGTCGCGGCGCTAGCTCTAGCTGGACGACAGCGGGTTGTGCTGGGCCTTTCAGCCACGGCCTGGTTCGCGGGGTCGCCCCAATCGCACGTCCTGTGCCAGGTGCCCCTGCTGCAACCCGACCGCCTCGAAGGGGTCACGGTGCAGCCCGTCCCGGTTCGCGATGCCGATTGTGACGGAAAGGCGGTGCGAGTGTCAGGTGAGGCGCACTTGCCGCAACGCCTCGAGCGCGTTACACGCCTTTCGTTCCTGATGTGGGAACAGTTCCTGCGGGATCACTTGAGCAGCCTGGCAATGGATGGGTCCACGAAAGAGCGTGCCCGGGTGTTGCTGGTTACCGGCAGTTACCGGGAAGCTCGCTCCGCAGCAGCGGCCTTATCTCGGGCCATGGGTGGATCGGCAGATGCGAATCGGCGGATATGGTACGTGGTGTGCGCGTCAGAGGTGGGTCGTGATCCGCTGGACGTCCGAGCGATCCCGCCACGGGAGATCAAGTCGTTCGGGGCATCGGAGGCAGACGTGCTCATCGCCCCGCTCAGCGTGGTTGCCCGCGGCCACAATATCGTCTTTCCCGGTGCCCAAGGCAGGTCCGCGATCGCCTCGATCTTCGTCCTTGTGCGGCCGGTGCCGCCGACCGATGATGTGGCGCGTGCCATTGCACATATGAGCTACGAGACTAACCAGGCCGCGCCGGCTGGCGATACCGTCACCGCGCGGATGCACGCGGAGCGACGCCACGCCGAGAAATGCTTGCGAGAGTTCTTTCAAGGCGCTGTGAAGTTTGGGGATATGCCCCCTAAGTTGCGGCACGCCGTGTTGTGCGACGTCCTGGTCGAGATGGCGCAGTTGGCGGGCCGGTGCCGCCGTGGTGGCACCGACGTGCGCCTCTACCTCGTCGACGGCGCATTCCACGACGATCACGTGGGCTGGAAGCGGCTGGTACAAGAGGCGTTCCAAAAGTGGAAGAAGGCCGGCGACCTGGCTGGGATGGAGCGATTGCATCGTGCGTTCTTACACGGCATGGCAGTGTTTGCAGGATGGAAGGATTGACTAATGGCCTCCAAGGAATTGAAAACAACCTCGTTTCGCTTGACCGAAGACTATTTCGGCGACGTGTTCGTGTACAAGCTCGGGCCGCGCTTCAAGGATACGTGGCTACGACTTTCGGGCGGACGGCGTTGGCTGCCGCACGCCAGCCTGCGAACAGCACTGACGGTGCATTCCGGCGACTTCGTGTACTTGGATGAGAAAAATTGGAGAGTGAAAGACGAAGACTGGTTGTTCTTCAGTCGCAAGAAGATCAGTGAGGACAAACTGCGGCGCGTGCTGAAGGCATGGGAATCCGTCGTATCGGAAGGCGCAACGGGAGAACTGGCCAAGGGCGTCGATGAGTTTTCGGTCGAGAAGGTCAGCATTGCCGATAAGCTTGGCCAGCGGCCCGGACGCTGTCCGTCGCCCGAGGACAGATGGATTTGGGAAGTCGCGATATGGCAGGTGGCCCACTTGCTTTCCGAAAAGAAACTTCGTCTCGATGGAGGCCACGAGGTGGTACTCCGGCTGGACAGCGAGGCATCCCTGCTGACCTGGGACAACTTGCGACGCGCGGGCAGTAAGGACCAATTTGCGGCTCTTCACGAGATTAGGCCAGGGCTCACCACGATCCCCGGGCGGGAATTGCCGGTTTTGCACCTCCAGCAGATTTACGTCAAGTTGGGGACGTCTTGGAAGCAACGGATTAAAAATGCGTGGAACGACCAGGGCGTAGGCCGCCTGTTGCTCTACGCCACTGTTCGCGGACGATGGAATAATGCGACTCACGACTGGGAGATCCAGTGGGATGACCGGACTCCGGAAGTGCTGCGCAGATGCGGTCTGCCAGTCCCGGCGGAGCCTTCTACCATCAACCTCTCGGATTTCGGGCCGGTTCGAGCCCGAATGGAGAAGCCTCCGTCGTGGTACGAGATGGGGTCCGGCCCGGGCCAAGTGTTTCACGACGCTGTGGCACGTCATGCACTCCGGTGCCTCCCCGGCGCGGAGCCCGTGGAAATGGTTAAGGCGTGTCGGACACTATCAAGACCACTAGACCCTTCGGCTGGCCTGGAAATGATCAACTCGGCTGTCGAGGCGGCCAGAGCGGAACGCCTCCATATCACCTGTTTGTATGGCAAGGATGAGACTCGCCAGCGAGTGAGTAAAGCACTAGCCAAATTGCTGGGTCAACCCGACGGCGCTCTGACCTTTGCTGCCAACGGCATCACCACACGGATCGGACAGGTTTCCGTTGTCTTCGTCGCTCCGGCGGATGCGGAGGCTCGGCTTTCTGGTCAGTCGGGTCAGGACGATGTAGTGGCTTGGTCCATCAAAGCGATCTGCGAGTCAGATGGAAGTGCGGGATCGGGGGTGATCCGCGCGGCGATCATCGAAACGGGAGACCCCACTAAGCTTCGCGGAAGTAAAAGCGACCCGAAACATGGGATTCGCCGCGGCTTGGCAGCCAAGGGGGTTGTCACGCAGTTCCTTTCCACCCACAGCTTCAAAGATAAGAAGGACAAAGACGATCCAGCCAAACGGAAGAAGGACAAGGACCATCCAGCCAAACAGAAGAAGGACGAGGATCATCCAGCCGACCGGGCGGTCTGGGACTTGCTGCGCTCGGCGGGCGTGTTCCCGAACCCGTTCCCGTCGATTGATGGGATCTCGTCCAACACGTGGCTCGTGGGCGTCCACGTTGTGAAGCGACAAAATTCCGGGTGGAACGAAGGGTTTGTCGTTTCCATCGTGGCCGTGAAGGCCGGGGAGCAGCGGTCAATCGGCTTCATCGACGACGGGCGCGGCTGGAGACCGCTTCACGAGTACACCGGGAGGTTTCTGGCTTTGGAGCACAACCGGGACTGGAAAGATGCGAAGTCGCTGATCGTCATGGCCGTTGAGCAATTGCTGGCGCGCGAGCCTCGCGCCAAGGCTGTCTTGTTCCTGGACGCGATGGGTTGCCGCAGGTTCTGGAACGGATTGGCGGACACTGGGGGCGACATATTGCCTGACTGCGCCAGGGAAGATCGCCTCGCGATCGTGCGCACGCGAACGGAGGACGACGAAGTGCCGAGAGCCGCCAGGGTCGGCGATTTTCCTCACGAGAGTGACCTTCAACCAAAACCGCCAGGTACCACGGACGCATTATACCAACTCGAGAAGGAGGATTACCCGGGCGCGAGATGGTACGTGTCTCCGTCTCTGACAATGAATCGCCAAGGCGAGCACCGCAAGCACTCGCGATTCACGTGCGATAAGAAGGAGTTGAAGAAGAACTGGCACGCAATGACGATGACCGAGTTCTGGTCGCCGTTCCCAGGTCCCTTTAAAGCGGAATCGCTATACAAACTCTCTGCCGTTTTGTGCCGTCACGCGCCCACGTGGATCGGTACACTTGAGCGCCCGTCGCCCATGCACTTGGCAAAGGCAATCGTCGAGGATCACCCAGATAAGTACGAGGCACGCAACGCCGAGGGGCAAACTGTCGAAAGCGGCGAATGAGTTCAAAGGGGGTTCAGGAGCGGTTGTTTGAATTCCCTTGAGTAGCTCACCCCGCGGGGACGTTGAGCTTGTGTTTCATCGTGTCGAAACCGCGCTGTGTCAATCGGCCGCAGAGGCCTGTCATGAGCCACGTGAAGATCAAAGAGCTTCGACTCCGCAATTACCGGGCGTTCCCCGACGCCCGCCTGCTGCTTGATGATATCACCTTTCTGGTCGGTCGCAACGGCGCAGGAAAGTCGACGCTGATGGATGCGATGAGCTTCATGAGTGAAGCGGTCACCGACTCGCTTAGCACGGCGCTCGAACGACGTGGGAACCTCGAGGGAGTGCGACGATGGCAACCAGGCAAAGGACCCAAATACGATGTGTGGATTGCCGCTGTTTTGAGCCTTGGTACGTACCCTGTCGTCTACGGCTTCCGTCTCGGTTCAGACGCAACAAGATCGAGCTATCTCGTGAAGCATGAGTCTTTATCCGGGATCAGTCACTGGTTCACCCGCGACAGACAATCCATAACAAGCAACCGGGATGGGATCAGACCCGTTCCGGATCCGGAGTCTCTGGTCTTTCCTCTGATCGCAGGCACGAGCCCATTTTGGAAAGCCATCTACGAGGGTCTGCGGAACATTTCCATGCACCAGTTTTCTCCACAAGCGATCCAGAGCGAACCCAAGATCGGCAGCGAGGAACGCCTGAATCGCGACGGTAGCAACGCGGGAGATGTGCTCAAGCATACCAGGCCGAAGGACCGGGATTGGATCGAGGAGCATTTGGAAGCAGCGATTCCTGGCATTCGTGGGGTCAGGGCGACCGCCCGTGTGGGGCGCCGTGTCATCGTGTTCGAGCAGGAGGGGGGCAACGGCCAGACCTGTCACTTCGATGCCTCGACGATGTCTGACGGCACAGTCCGCAGCCTGGGTATTCTCCTGTCCCTGCGACAAACGCCTCGTCCTTCCATCGTGCTGTTAGACGAGATCGAGGATTCGCTCCACCCCTATGCCCAGGCCGTCCTGCTCGACGCGATCAACTCGGCAAGCGACGAATTCCCCGTGGTCATCTCGACGCACAACCCGGAGATCCTGAGCCACCCCACGGCCATGGGGGAGCGCATTCGGATCGTCCAATGGGACGAAGGGACGAGCCAAATCTATCACATGAGCAGCCAAGTCCTGGCGAATCTGAAGCCTCCACAGACCGTCGGCCGCCTCCTCCGCTCGAACGCCCTCTGGACCCAAGCCTTGCCCTCGACGACGGGGGCGGAAGCCGATTTCTTCAAGGCTGATTTGCTGCCATGACACGTGACGTGATCGTGCCCATCGTCGAGGGTCATGGCGAGGTCCGGGCTGTTCCCATCCTTCTCGGGCGCTGGCTCCGCCATCGAAACTTCCACCGTTATTTCGATGTCGATCTTGCAGGCCCGGTACGTGCGGCCGGCAAGGGGGCCCTCAAGGTCGCTCACCACACCGCCGACGAGCTCGGCGTCGAGCATTACGTCGAGATCGCCCTCCTCCGAGGCCCCGACGCGATCGTCGTGATCCTGGATGCGGATGAAGATGCCCCCGAGATCCTCGGCCCCTCCTTGCTCGACCGTGCACGAACCGTGGTGCCCGGCAACTACCCGATCGCTGTCGTCGTGGCCAAGCGCGAGTACGAGGCCTGGTTTCTCGCCGCTTTCCCGAGTTCACGGTTTCGTGCCGGACTTACGGCTCGGAAATACACCCTCACCCGGCAATCGCTTCCCCCTCGCACAGATGTCGAGGCGATTGCCGATTGTAAGAGCTACGTAGCTGATCTGATCGGAGTCAAGAAGTACGAGCCGACCATCCACCAGCTGGCCTTGACCGATATCCCGCCCTTTACCTCGGCCATGACCCGTCGTTCGCCGTCGTTCAGCAGACTTCTGACGGAACTCAACTTGCTGATGGGCCAGGCCCGAAGGCGGCGGATTTGATCCTTACCAAACCGGCAATTGCTGCCCAGACGTCTCGAACGCGATTCATCGGCGTTCTCTCTCGGCAGGCATTCCTGGGATGCGTTGCACTTGCCTGCTGAAGTTTCACCGGGCGCAGGGGTTGATGGCTTTGCTGTGGAAGTCGAGACCAAACTGCTCGCAGTAGCGCTTCAGGTTCTCGAGGGCCGGGCCATAATGAGGCGAGCACTCCAGGGCCGCGCGGTACGAGTGATAAGCGGCGTGGACCTGGCCCAGACATTCATGGAGCACGCCCATCAGGGTGAGGGCCTCGGGAGAATCGGGTGCCTGGTCGAGCACCGCCTCGGGTAACCGCTCGGCCTGGGCGAAGTCGCGCTGATTGAGTGCGCGCTTCACCGGGGCCAGATCGAAGGCGGGCG
>Ga0208827_1000683_pt1 | contig 15474 bp, 12 predicted proteins | sample Sb_taG_5_FD_187709 | JGI IMG/M metagenome (GOLD analysis project Ga0208827, IMG submission 187709) | Peat soil microbial communities from Weissenstadt, Germany - Sb_50d_8_FC metaG (SPAdes) (version 2) | ecosystem: Environmental > Terrestrial > Soil > Wetlands > Peat | place: Germany... | reverse complement strand
CGGCGGCAGGTGACGCCAGAACCGCCACAGGTAGGGGTGGGCCCGCTCCTCGTCCGTCGGCGCCGCCACCGACAGGACCTGGTAGTCGCGCGCGTCCATCGCCGCCGTCAGCCGACGGATCGCGCCCCCCTTGCCGGCCGCGTCCGGGCCCTCGAACACCAGGATCAGGGACCTTTCCCTCTTGCGGAGCCGTCGGCTGAGCAGGCCGAGCTCGCCCTGCGCCCGGAGCAATTCTTTCTTGTACGTCCCCGGGTCCAGGGCCAGGCCCATGTCCAGACGGCTGATGACGTTCACCGAATCCGGCGGTAAGGGGACAAGGCGCGGCTCCGACGCGGGCGACACCGACCTCACCTGCTCCAGGCGACCGCGCAGGGCCTCCAGCAGCACCTGCGCCACGGTCAAGTGGCGGTAGCGACGGTCCGTCCCCTCGACGATCGTCCACGGCGCCTCCGCCGTGCCCGTGCGGCGCAGCACGTGCTCGCTGACGCTGCGGTGGGTGTCATAGCGCTTGAACAGCCCCCAGTCCCGCTTCATCACCCGCCAGCGCTGGCGCGGGTCGGCCTCGAGGGCCTTGAGCCGCCCCTTCTGGGCATTCCTGGACAGGTGCAGCCAGAACTTCACGAGGAGGACACCCTCGCGATGCAGCATCCGTTCGAACTCGACGATCCGATCGATCGCCTGGTCCAGTTGGGGGAGGGTGATCCGGCCGAAGGTGCGGTCGAGGATCGGTCCGGCGTGCCACGCCCCGAAGAAGATCCCGATCCGACCCCGGGGCGGCAGCTCTCGCCAGAACCGCCACATCGCCGGCCGTTGCCGCTCCTCGTCGGTGGGCTCCCTCATGGCGTGGGTCTCGATGCCGCGCGCATCCAGCCACTCCAGCAGGAGGTCCACCGTCTCGGCCTTGCCCGCGCCGCCGACGCCCGCCACGATCACGATGACCGAGAGGTTGGCCTCGGCCAGCTCCCGCTGCGCCTCGAGCAGGGCCGCGCGGAGCCGGGGCGCCTCCCGCTCGTAGGTCGGCTTATCGACCCGGTGACCCAGTTCTGCGTTCTCGAACATGGGGCTTCGGACTCCGAACCTGGCCGGAGAGGACCGTCGGCCGACGCTCGAGGAGAGGAGGGGGAGCCCGAGGCCGCTGTCCACCTCCTCGTCAAGCATATCGGAACCCCCCGTCCCGCATCGCCATCATACAGCCGGCCGTCAGACCTGGAACGAGCTGCCGCAGCAGCAAGTCTGGGCGACATTCGGGTTGTTGAAGACGAACCCGCGCTTCTCCAGGCCGTCGTAGAAATCGACGACGGTGCCGTCGAGGTAGGGGTCGAACTTCTTGTCCACGGCGAGCTTAACGCCATGGATGTCGCCGACGCGGTCGTGCTCGGTGGTGTTGGTGTCGAAGTTCAGGCTTGTAGGAGAGACCGCTGCACCCCCCCCTCGGACGCCGACGCGGAGCACGGTGCCTTCGGGCAGGTTCTGGACGGTGATGATCCTCTTGACTTCGTTGGCGGCCTTTTCACTCAGGATCACACCCATGGAAATGATTTCCTCGTTCAAGATGGGGCGGGACATCTTCCGGCACGACGGCCGCGCCGCTGATGGCCTAGTTTGAGATTATCATAGGACCGCGTCAAATCCCATGCCGTCCCGGACCAATCCCGATCCGGCGGAGCGGGGAGATGAATTCGCCACCAGTGTCAATGTTGGGTTATAAGGCCAACCTCCGCTTCTTCTCCTGCAGGTGATTTATCAGGGCCTTGACTGCGCGGCTATGTGACTCGAGGGTTGCGAGCAGGCGGTCGAGCATGACAACGGCGTGCGCCGCAGCCTCCGGCGTGCTGAGATCGGGCGGCTCGTACATTACCCGGAGGTCGCGAGAGATCCGCGCGAGGAGAAGATCGACGTGGGCTTCGGGGTCCAGGTCACATGTGTGAAGTGTTCTGAAAATCCTCGGCAGTTTCATGGTGGCATCTGTTACTTAGGAGCACTATCCGATCTTGAATGTGATATACACTGGTCAGTATCGGCCCCTTTGCCTGACACCTTGACCGCGCGTTTCGAGAGCAGTCGAAGAGCAATGATGAGACTGCACTTTTTCACCAGACCCATGGACCGCTGGGCGACGGGCAGTAACGGGCGGGGCGTGACGACGCGGCGGGGTAGGGGCTCGGCAAGGACCAAGGGCCGACTGCTCGGTCGCCCCAAGGGCGTGCTGGGCAAGTCCAAGCTCGACGGCAAGGAGGAAGAGATCCGGATGCTCCTGGGGAAGGAGGTCTCAAAGGCCTCTATCGCCAAGATCGTGAGCGTCTCCAGGACTGCCCTGCATCACTTCATTCGCACGCGGAAGCTCGATCGGAAAGCTTCACAGCGGCGATCCCGGGTTCGGCCTGCTTAAAGGATATTTTTACAGCAATCTGGGCGGTACCCTTGCTTCCGAGACGAGCACGATCATCGAGCGCGCCTCGACGCGGTACGGGTTCAGCACGGCAATCGGGGGGCCCTCGTCCAGCCCGACCGCGTCGTCGGGCGACGGCCGGGCCGTGTCGACGGCCCGGCGCCAGGGGCGGCCCGAGGGTGAGGCCGGGATCCGGAAGGTCTGCGGCTCCCAGTAGGCGTTGAAGGCGACGTAGATGTCACGATCGACCGTCTCCGGGCGGTCGAGCCGCCGGCCATCGAGCGCGAAGGCGAGCGCCCGGCTCTCGAAGCCGAAGTCGGGCTGACAGGGCTCGACACCATGCCAGACGATGTCGGGGGTCTGGACGCCGCTCCCGCCCTGGAAGAAGGTCCGCCGCCGCAAGGCCGGGTGGCGGAGCCGGAGCGCGATCAACTGGCGGACGAACCGCAGGAAGTCGGCGTTCGTCTCGGCGCGCGTCCAGTCGACCCAACTGACCGCATTGTCCTGGCACCAGGCGTTGTTGTTCCCCTGCTGGGTGCGGAGCAGTTCGTCGCCGCCGAGGAGCATCGGCACACCTTGCGAGACCATCAAGGTCGCGATCAGGTTCCGCGCCTGTCGGCGGCGGAGCGCGAGGACCGCGGGATCGTCGGTCGGCCCCTCGACGCCGCAGTTCCAGCTAAAGTTGGCGTCCGTGCCATCGCGGTTGGCCCCGCCGTTGGGCTCGTTGTGCTTGGTGTCGTACGAGACGAGGTCGAGCAGGGTGAAGCCGTCGTGGCAGGTGATGAAGTTGATCGAGTAGAGCGGAATACGGCCGTGGTGGAGGTCGTCGCTGCCGCAGAGCCGGGTGGCCAGGGCCGAGGTCAGGCCCGGATCGCCGCGCCAGAACCGGCGGACGTCGTCGCGATACATCCCGTTCCAGACCGACCAGCGCGCGCCGCCCGGGAAGCTCCCGACCTGGTACAGCCCGGCGGCGTCCCAGGGCTCGGCGATCATCTTGGTGTCGGCCAGTAGCGCATCTTCGGAGATCGACTCGATCACCGGCGGCTCGATCATCACCTCGCCCCGGCGGTTCCGACCCAGGATCGAGGCCAGGTCGAACCGGAAGCCGTCGATGTCGGCCTCGGCGACCAGGTTCCGCAGGCAGGAGAGGATCAGGGAGCGGACGACCGGATGGTTGCTGTTGAGCGTGTTGCCGCAGCCGGTGTAGTCGAGGAAGAAGCCTTGCTCGTCGAGGAGGTAATAAAGGCGGTTGTCGAGCCCGCGGAAGTTGAAGGTCCGCCCCTTGTGGTTCCCCTCGGCCGTGTGGTTGAAGACGACGTCGAGCACGACCTCGATCCCGGCGGCGTGGAACGCCTTGACCATCCCGCGGAACTCCTCCCAGGGGGCGGTGTGCTCGGGGTTGCTGGCGTAGGCCGCCTTGGGCGTGCCGAAGGCGATCGTGTTGTAGCCCCAGAAGTTGCGGAGCTGCTCGCCGGTCAGCGGGTTGACGAACGGGCAGTCGTTCTCGTCGAACTCGTCGATCGGCAGCAGCTCGACGGCCGTCACCCCCAGCGCCTTCAGGTAGGGGATCTTCTCGACCAGGCCAGCGTAGGTGCCCGGGTTCCGCACGCCGGACGAGGGGTCCACGGTGTACCCGCGGACGTGCAGCTCGTAGAGGATCGTGTCCTCGCGCACGATGCGCCGCGAGTTGAAGCCACCGGGGCTCTCGGCCTGGGCGGCCGCGCTCCGCGTGTTGACCAGGCTGCGGCGGGGGACGTCCCACGGCACGCCCCAGGGCCGGCCGCTCGACAGGGCGCGCGACGCCGGGTCGAGCAGGATGATGTTCGGGTCGTAGAGGTGCCCGACCCCCTTCGGCCCTTCCACACGATAGCCGTAGCAGAACTCGTCGGGCAGGCCGGCGACCCGGATATGCCAGTGGTTGCCCGTCCGGTGCCAGTCGGGGTTGAGCAGGATCTCGGCGGCGATCTCCGCGCTGTAATGCTCGTAGAGGACCAGCGAGATCGCCGTCCCGTGCCGGCAGATCAGGGCGAAGTTGACGCCGTTCGGGGTCACGCACGCCCCCAGCGGGAGCGGGTGCCCTCGCGTCACGGTCAGGGGGTGGCCCTGAAACGCGAACGATGGGTCCGACGCGGCGTCATCGGTCATGGTGATTCTGGACATCGTGGTACGAGGCCTCCGACTTCGGCCTTCCAGCCTACGATATCAATCATAAATCTCTGAGGACAAGAAATCTCACCGAAAGATTTGCCCGGACACTTCTCCGTTCCCTACGGGCCCTCCGATTGGCCCCCCGACCTGGCCGCCGTCCTGGCGCAGGTCGAGGCCGCCTCCGCTCCGGAGCGGGGCACGTGTAATCTGCGAAAAGCCCCCGACGGCCGCGAGGCCGGGGCCGGGTTGAGCGTTCGGTGAAGATGGGGAGTGAAGGTGCGACGACGAGTTGGGCGGGGACGGACCGTCCCGAATGACTGAACCCCGACGTCGGCTAGGGTTGAGACAAACTGCTGCGACGATCTCTCGCGATCGCGGGCATGACTTTGATCGGAATCGTCTTGAATCGAGTCATGCGCTCAATTCTAATGTGGTTTCGGATCAACCGGATGAGGCTATTCAGAGGGTCGTACGGCTCTCATCTGGCAGAATCCCGGGTCAAGGGAGAGAACGATGAAGACGATCAGGGCGCTCGAGGTGTACTGCCCGCTGTTTGAGCGCGAGGGTGACCCCCGCCTCCCCTCCCCCAGGCTCTGGGACCTAGCCGACCAGATTGTCGGTGCCGAGAAGGGGGCCAGCTCCTGGACCTTGATGCACCGCTTCAACCTCTGTCACGACCTGCTGGAAGGGGTAGAGGACGACGAGGAGGCGCTGGCGCTGCTGTTCGCCTGGCTGCGCTACAGCGCCACGCGCCAGCTCGACTGGCAGCGGCGCTACAACACCCAACCCCGCGAACTCAGTCGCGCCCAGGAGCGGCTCACCAAGCGGCTGGCCGGCATCTGGCGACGGCAACCGCCGCGCGACGCCCTTGGCACCGGGGCAGGAGGTCGGACGTGGGTGCGCCTCCTGCTCACGACGCTTGGCCGCGGGGGCGACGGCCAGCAGGTCCGTGACGAGATCCTCCGTATCATGCACCGCCACGACTTGAAGGAGGCGAGCGGTACCTTCGTGGAGGAGTGGCACCAGAAGCTCCACAACAACACCACCCCCGATGACGTCGTCATCTGCACGGCCTACCTCGCGTTCCTGAAGAGCGATGGGGACCTGAGCCGGTTCTACCAGACCCTGGAAGCGGGCAACGTTACGCGCGAACGGCTGAGGGGTTTCGAGCGCCCGATCAAGGCCGACCCCGGGTTTTTCCCCGACCGGAAGGACGCGCTGATCCAGGACTTCGAGAACTTCCTGCGGATCCTCAAGTCCGTGCATTCGGGGACGGACCTCCAGAGCGCCGCCAACGCGGCCCGCAGCCGGCTGGGCCAGGGACCGAACCAGCAACTCGACGCGCTCTTCTCTTTGCGGCAACGGGGAGCGGCAACGGAGGAACTTGTGCCCGCGGCCACGTCGGCGCGCGAGGGGCTGAGGGAAGCGATCGCCGCGGCGACGGATGATGCCGCCCTGCGGGACCTGCTCTTGTTGGACCTGGCGCTGGAAGGGTCCCTGCGCGGGATGATCGAGCGATCAAACCTCAGCCAATTCGACCGCGATCGGTTGGTAGAGCTGGTCCACTGGGCCCTCCGAAATCTTAACCTCTCGATCGACTCCCAGGAGCTGGCCATCTGCGCCAGCCACTGGGCTGCGCTCATAGCCCGCCCCCGGGACGGCCGGGACTGGGCGCTGCACGCCAAGAGCGTGGCCGACCGGGTGGCGCGCTGGGTCCAGGGGTTCACCAACGACCTCTACCAGCGCCTGCAGCCCAAGGCCGAGTTCCTGGGTGAGGCGTTCGAGGTGCACGGATGGGCGGTGCCTCTCTTCAGTGAGGAGGTCATCCGCGGCGGGCCGGCCTTCGCGCTCGCCCTGCTGTTAGGCCCTCTCGACCCAGTGCTGCGGAAGGCGGCGGGGTTGGGGGGATGGCAGGTCATCAGCCCCGCACGGGCCTCCGGCCGAGTGCGCCTGGTGGACCGCCTCATTGCCGTGCAGGGCGAGCGTTTCCCTGAACCCACCGTGCTCGTCGCGGATGCCGTGAGTGGCAACGAGGAGATTCCCGAGGGCGTGACGGCGGTCATCACCTCTGACGCGCCAGACCTGCTGTCGCACGTGGCGGTGCGGGCCCGCAACGCTCGGGTGCTCTTCGCCACCTGCTTCGACCCCGAGGCGTACGCACGCCTCAAGGGGTTGCGGGACAAGAGTGCCTTGCTGCGCGTGACCCCTGGCGGCGACGTGGAGTACGAGGAGCCCGCTGCCCAAGCAGCAGGCGGCGGCCCTGACGTGAAAGTCGAGCGGAACACAACACGACGCGGCACGGCCCCTACCTTCTCCCGCTGGGCGGTCACGCAGGACCAGTTCACCCCCGCTACCGTGGGCGGGAAGGCCAACAACTTGAACGGACTACGCGACCGGCTGCCCGACTGGGTCCACTTGCCGACGTCCCTCGCCCTGCCCTTCGGTGCCTTTGAAAAGGCGCTGGGGGACGACAGCAACCGCGCGCTTCGCCGGGAGTATGAGGCCCTCGTCGCGGCGGCAGAGCAGAACCCTGTCGAGGTGCTGTCCCGCCTGCGGGCGCTGCTGCTGGAGATGGCCCCGCCCGCGGAGTTGAAGGAGTCTCTGCTGCAGGCCTGGCAGCGCGTGGGCCTGGCGCCTGTGCCCTGGGAGCAGGCCTGGCGCGGCATCCGGCGCGTCTGGGCCTCGAAGTGGAACGATCGGGCCTACCTCTCACGCCGCGCCCGCGGCGTCCCGCACGAGGACCTGCGGATGGCGGTGCTGATCCAGCAGGTCGTGCCGGCCGATTACGCCTTTGTCATCCACACCGCTAACCCCTTCACGGGGGACCCTGCCGAGCTCTACGCCGAGGTGGTGCTGGGCATGGGCGAAACCCTGGTCGGCAACTACCCCGGCCGCACCCTGGGATTCGTCTGTCGCAAGGCCGACCTGAGCCTGGAAGTCCTCGCCTACCCCGGCAAGAGCATCGGCCTGTACGGGAAGGGCGTGATTTTCCGCTCCGATTCCAATGGCGAGGACCTGGAGGACTTTGCCGGAGCTGGCTTGTATGATAGTTTCCTGGCTGAGGAGCCCGAGCACCGGCTGCTCGACTACACGGCCGAGAAGCTGGTCTGGGACCCGCGCTTCCGTGACGACCTGCTCCGCTCCATTGCCCGCATCGGCATCGATGTCGAGAAGGTGCTGGGCCCGGCGCAAGACGTCGAAGGGGCCGTGGCCGGCGGGTCGCTCTACGTCGTGCAGACCCGCCCCCAGGTAGGACTGGGCAACTGAGGCTTTCATGATCCCACGTCTCCGCATCGGCAACCAGACCGCCATCGCGTGCGCCGAGCGCATGGAGCCGTTCGAGTTCGCGCAGCGGCACGGCTTCGGCGCCTTCGAATGGTTCGCGGACAAGAAGGAGTACCCCGGCGGCAGCGCCGCGGGCTGGGACGAGTCGGACATGGACCAGGGCCTGCGCGCCTGGATCCGCGACACCGGCCAGGCCCACGACATCCGCTTCACCGTCCACGCGCCCTGGCAGGCCAACCCGCTGCACCCCGACGGGGTCCCGCTGTTGATCCGCAGCGTCGATTTCGCCCGTGACATCGGCGCCGACCTCGTCAACCTGCACCTCAATATGGCTGAGGGGGCGCCAGGCTTCGTGCGTTCCCTGGAGCCCGTGATCCGTTACGCAGCCGAGTCGGGGTTGCGGCTCAGCATCGAGAACACGCCTCGCACAACGCCTGCGGACTTCAACCAGACCTTCGCGAGCCTGCGGGAGCTGGATGCAGTTGGCCCCGGGACCGTCGGCATGTGTCTGGACCTGGGCCACGCCAACCTCTGTACGCCGACCCATAATGACTTCATCCGCTACATCGATGAGCTGGCGCCGGAGGTCCCCATCATTCACCTGCACGTCCACGAGAACTACGGCGACGCCGACAGCCACTTGACGCTCTTCACCGGACCGGCGAGGATAGACGATGCGGGCGTGAGGGCTTTTCTGGAGCGCCTGCGCCGGCGCGACTATCACGGCGCCCTGATCCTGGAGCAGTGGCCCCGGCCGCCGCAGCTCCTGATCGAAGCCGCCACCCGATTGCGCGAACTCCTGTCCCTGTCTTCCCCAGGCAGGGTGGACGGCGGCCCGAGGATCGAATGGAGAAGATTCTTCGATGCACGCGTCTGATCCGGTGCTCGCCGAGGCCGGGATGAGGCTGCCTGCCCTCCGGGGGGGAGAACCGGAAGGGGGGGCCGAGGCGGAGTTCACCCGCGCCCTGGTGGAAGCCAGCCGGAGCCGAAAAAGCTGGCGGGAGCGGCTGCAGTGGATCCGCGACCGCTTCAGCGATTCGGCCTTCGCGCCGACGCCCGGGCAACTGGCGACGGTCGCGGTTTACCTGCGCTTCCTGGCCACGGGCGAGTTGCGGTGCCAGGAGGACGGGCGCCACTACCGGCCCAAACATCACGCCGAGGCGGCACTGCAGATCGAGACGGCCCTGGAGCGACTGTCTACTCCCGAGACGGCCTGGATCGTACGGCGGATTTACCCCTACCTGCCGTCCTGGAACGAAGAGTTTCGCCGGTCCGAGCCGCTGACGCGCATCCGCGATATCGCGCACCGCAACGACATCCCGTCCGAGCTCAAGCAGGAAATCAAGCACCGCCTGCAGAACAAGCTGCACCGCTGTGCCGGGCCGGAGGACCTGCTCACGGCGGAGGAGATCCTCGGGCGCATCACCGCCGCCGGCGCCGGCTACCCCCCGGCGTTCGTCCAGGAGTTCGAGGTCTTTCACGGAGAACTCCAGGAGTTCTTCAACGCCACGGCCCTGGAGGCACGTCTCCGGGCGCTGGCCCGCTCCTTCGACGCGGCCGTCGTGGAGGCGGTGAGCGGTTTCCTGGCCCTGAAGGCGGAAGGACCGGTCTCCGACGGCCAGTTACTGGACTTGCTGGAGCGGCTCACGGCCCTGCGGCAGCTCTTTGCGGAGAAAGGAGACCAGGAAAGCCCGCAGCGGCGGTCACAACTGCGCCTGGCGGACATCGGGCTGGAAGATTACGCCTTCGCGCTGCTGAGCGAGTGCAGCAACCGGCTGCAAGACCTGGCCGGGCCCGGTGCCTGGGCCGGCCTCCTGCGCGCGCTGGCGGCGGCCCTCGACAACCTCCGGCTGAGCCTGATCGAGCCCGAGGAGTGCGCCGCTCTTCGGTCGGAGGTCACCGCCTGGGCCGGGAACTTTCACGCTCAGGATCGCTTCCACCTGCTGCGGCTCGTGGCAACGCTCTCCCGCGCCCGCCGCCTGGCCGAGACCTACACCGACCGGATCAACCACCTCTTCCTGCGGCGGGCGGAGGAACTGGGCCGCGCGCTGGAGATCGAGGAACGGGCGATCAAGGTCTTCAGCGAGGGAGACATCCGCGGCCACGTCCTCTTTCAACTATCCAGGCTCGTGGACGCGGGTTTACAAGTGCTGCGGCAGGCCCTGCGGCTGCCTCCGTGGGAAGCGATCGTCCCGGGCGAGGCCTCCGGGACACTGGCCTATGCGGCGACGCTCGCGGAAGTCGAGGGGGCGAAGGGGCCGCTCCTGCTCCTGCTGGAGCAGGCCGACGGCGACGCGGACATCCCGGCGTGCGTGGCCGGCATCGCGCTGGTCCACCCCCTGCCCCTTCTCTCCCACCTGGGCGTGCGCGCCCGGCAGGCACGCCTCCCGTTCGCCGCGTGCGCGGAGCGGGAACACCTCAAGGACTTTGAGCGATTTGTCGGCAAATTGGTGCGCCTGCGTGTCACGACGGACGGGCTATCCCTGCAGGAGGCAGCGCAGGGAGCGCGGGGGGCCACGGGGGCCGGATCGACTCGAACGCCCGTCTCTCTCCCAGAACCTCTCCTGACGGCGGGGGCCGGTGCTCTCCCCCTCGACCAGGCCAGCCCGGCCACCTGCGGCGCCAAGGCGGCCGGGGCCCGGCGCCTGCTGGAACTGGCCGAGCAATCGGGCGGGCTGTTCCGAGCGCCGCGGGGGCTGGCCCTCCCCTTCGGGGTGATGGAGCAGTGCCTGGACGGTGCTCCCGCCATCCACCGCGAATACCTGGCCTTGTTGGGGCGCCTGCCGAACACCCCGACCGGGGAACTGGAGGCACTGCTCCAGCGCCTGCGCGAACTGGTGCGCGCCCTCCCGGTGCCCGACCAGATCGGCACCACCGTTACTGCGTTCTTCGGCCGTGACGCGCGCCTGGCGGTCCGTTCGAGCGCCAACGGCGAGGACCTGGAACACCTGGCCGGCGCCGGCCTGTACGAATCGGTCGTGAACGTCCCTCCCGGGGCGGCCCCGGCGGCGATTACCCGGGTCTGGGCTTCGCTCTGGACCCGCCGGGCCGCGATGGGCCGAATGCAGGCCGGGATCGCCCACAGCAGCATCTGCATGGCCGTGCTGCTGCAGGAGTTGGTGGCCCCGGAGCTGTCCTTTATCCTGCACACGGTCAACCCCCTCACCGGCAACCCTGACGAGGCCTTGGTGGAGTTGGCGGTCGGCCTGGGGGAAGCCCTCGCCTCCTCCTCGATACCCGGAACCCCGTACCGAATGGTGTGCCAGCGCAAGGCCGGCGTTATCACGCTCTCGGCCTGCGCCAGCTTCAGCGTCGCCCTGCGGCCCTCTCGCGACAACGGCACGGATGGCCTGATCCGCGAGCGGCTGGATTATTCCAGGGTTCCTCTCTCCACCGACGCGGCGGCCGCGCAGCATCTCGGCCGACGGCTGGCAAACATCGCCACCTTTCTCGAAGAAAGGCTGGGCCGGCCCCAGGACGTGGAGGGGGTGTACAGCGGGGACGAAGTGTATGTCGTCCAAACCCGTCCTCAACAGGGGCTGTAACCAACAGCCAATGCGATCGCAGGGGGCGAGATGCCGGCGCCGAAGCTCCTGGCCATGCTGATCAAGCAGGGGATCGAGGGCGACGATGCCCTGCTGCGTCTGGCGCAAGTGCGCTTCCAGGAGGCGGGGCTGGGGGCGGAATTGTATCCCGCAAGCCCGGAGGAACTCCAACTGCTGCTGGCATTCCGCCCCGCCGACCGCCCGTGTACGGTTCACCTCCCGCGCGAGATCAACCTGCTCTGGCCCGAGGCACGCGACCGGGTGATGGAGTTTGCCGTTCGCGCCGCCGGGTGGGTCGAGGGGATGACCGTCCATGACCACGCGCAGTTCGGGGAGCGGCCGGACGCGGCGATCGCGGCATTGCGAGAAGCGGACCGGCGGCTGGCCGAGGTACGGAACGCGCCTTGGCTCTTCGTCGAATATGCCGCCGGCTTGGCGACGGATGGCTTCGCCTCGCTATTTGAAAGGGCGAGCGATCTGGAACGCGTCTCGGCGTGCATTGACGTCTCACACGTCGGGATTCAGGTCTGCCGGACGGCCTACGAGAGGGCCCTCCCCGGCGTGGACGTCTGCTCGCTGAAGACCTCCCCCGACCTGCCGGAACGCCTGGGGGGCATCCAGCGAGCCGTGGCCGAGGCCCGGCCCGCCGTGGTCGGATTGGTGCAGCGCCTCGCACGGCTGGGGAAACCGCTGCACTTTCATCTGCACGACGGCCACCCGCTTTCGACCCTAAGTTGCTACGGCGTTTCGGACCACCTCAGCTTCCTGCAGGAGATCCGGCTCCCCTTCGCCTACCAGGGCCGGTACCTGCTGGGGGGCATGTTCGGGCCGGCAGGGTTGCACGAAATCGTCCAGACCGCCCTCGGTGGGCTCCCCCCAGAGCGGGTATCCTTCATGCTGGAAGTACACCCCCAGGAAGGGCGTACCCCGCTGGGCGTGCATGCCGCTCTCCTCTCGCACTGGAAAGACGTCACCAATGCGGAACGCATGAACTACTGGCTGGACATGCTTCTGCTCAACGCTTCCCTCTTGCGGGAGGCCTGCGGCCTTCGGACGTAGCCGTCCCGCTCACCCTTGCACGCTCTCCTCCCCGGCAGCCCCGTCCGGGCCACCTGTCTGGGTTGAAGCGATTATGGTTATAAACATACATACTTGTCATATCGTACGGTGCCAATATTAGTGCGGTTTCAACCGACCTGTTGTGAGCTCCTGGAGGGTCGGCTTCAGCCTGCCTCCTCGGCGCATCGGACGGCAGGCTGTCACGTCCCACGAATCCGGAACCGGTGCGATCCCTCGAACTGGGAACCGGTACATTGTAGCGCTAATTTTTGTCTAACTCACCCTCTGCGTTTTTCTTCGCTTTAACGTCGTTCTGAAGCGAGATTTTACCCTTCAGTCGATAGCTCCGGCCGATGAAATGAACCACGCGTGGACGGTCGAAGAGTCGGTCTATGGCGGCGCCGGCGAGCACCGGATCGGAGAAGACAGAGCCCCACTCCTCGACGTCGCGGTTCGACGTGAGCAGCAGCGCCGACGAGTGCCTGCGGCGGTCGAGCAGGTTGAAGACCTCTTCCGCGATTTCGGACTTCATCGAGACGACGCCCCAGTCGTCGAGGATCCAGAGGCGAGAGGAGAGGATCTTCTCGAAGAGCAGATCGAGCGTGTTGCGGGCATGAGCATGAGCGATCTGCTGTGAGAGCCGCTTGACGCTGGTGCAGAAGACGCGGTGACCGCGATACACGGCGCGCACGCCGAGGGCTAGCGCCAGGTGCGTCTTGACTCAGCCATCACAGTGCGTAAACGCATTACAAACTACATTCCCCGCTCGAAGCCGCCTGGTAATCGATCCGTCCGACCCTATCAGCCTCACATATCAGCCACCGGATGATTCAGACTCGGGGACAATACCACCATACCCGCCTCGGGGGTTACGTCGAAGGCTCAGGAGGGCCCATACGGTCGTCTACACCCCGTGGGGCCGGGCGATCTTCGGCACTGCGCCGATCCCGGGCCGGGTATGGCTGTTCATCGTCCCGTTCATGGTCGCGATGCTCGCGGTCGAGGAGGTGCGAAAGTGGGTGGTGAGGAGTTTTCTTACGTATAGCGTGATGTCCATTGCTTGATGCTCATCGTCTGAGGTCGGTTGGTCGCCCTGCCCGCGGCCGAAATAGCTCGCATAACGCCCTTTCAGAAGCGTAACTGCGGCTTGAGGAGGTGGGATTCGGGGGAGACCATTCTCAATTCTCATGGAACTCCGACGCACAGCGATTGCCGCAGCGATTTCATCGATCTGGGCGCCGGTGACCTCGCCGAGCTTTCGAACAAACCGCGTCTCGGGCACCGACTTTACCTGGAACGCGTCCGCCCCGGAGTCTTTCGAGAGGCCGTTCTCGGACGCCGCCGGGAGGCAGACGAACCAGGAGAGATTCCCGAAGTCGCTCTTCCAATCCGTGACCGGAACCACGATTCGTAGGGGGAGGCGGCCGATGGCATACAGGTTGACCACGACGGCCGGCCGGACCTTGCGAATCTCGGCGCCCGCCGAAGGGTCGAATCGGACAAGCCAGACCTCACTCCTCTTCGGTGTGGGGACTGTCGCCATGTAGGTCCTCCTCGCCGAAAGCCTCGAAGTCGGTCAGTTGGCGATCGCCCCGGTAAAGATCCGCCGCCTGGGCCGCCTGGGCCCCGAGGATAGCCGAGCGCTCGTCAGCGGGGAGCTTGCGGAGGTCAACTGCTGAGAGATGCTTCTCATCGGGCAACAGCTTCTTGAGGTCGTTCATCCTAAGCCTCGGTCGCGTTTGTCCAAAAGCCCCTGAGCCCTCTCTTGATCCTAGCCGATCGTCCCCCTCAGGAACAGATCGGCCGAGTCCCCTCCGTGATCGCGATCGGAACATGGTCATCCATGTAGAGGGCCAGAGGCATGCACACTGCTCCCGGCCCGGACGGCGTTTCCGAAGCTCGGTTCTCGGACCGGATCGCCTCTCAACGGGCCGGTGCCGGCACCGGTACCTGGAGACCCACGGTCGGCCGAACGGCGGGGTCGGGAGACCCTCGCCGAACGAAACAAATTCGCAACGAAAGCAGTCGGGATCAGAGAGCGGTCAAGACTAACTTTGCAGCATGCCAGGCTGACGCTCGCACCCCATAGAGGGCTCAGACGGCCTCCCGGACGGCCTCCTGGGCGGCATCCTCAGCGGAGGCAATCTTGGCTTCCTGGATTACTTCGGCCAGGTTCGATGTCGTGACGACCAGCGTGGTCGGGCCTGCCTTTGATAAGATTCCGTCAATGAGAGAATCCACTGTCTCGCGCTCGGCTTCCGTCGGGAATTGCCAGATGGGCGCCCACATTGGCCACTTTGGACTCATGTACTGGGAAAGTGCTTGCACAACCCTGTCGATCGAGTCCGCAGGCAGCGGCGCCAGCCCAAAGAGACGAAGCTCCTCGTCCTCATTTACGAAGTCGAGTGACTTGAAAAGGTAGACTCGCTTGCATTTCCCACAACGAATCAGTCCCTCCTCGGGGCCATCGTACCAACCCAGGATGAGAACTTGGTCGAAGGGAGATCTTTCGGGCAGAGGATGGCTGGTGTTTTCCCAACAAGGACTTTCGTCGCTCATGTTTGATTACTCCCGCCCGAAACCTCCCGATCTCGCTCAAGAGCCCCCCTGGCTCACGCTCCTGCGCCGGGGCGGCCGACGACTTCGCGGACGTGGCCGCGTTCCTTGCGGGTCTGGATGGCGTTGACGGCGTTGATGTAGGCCAGGGCCGAGGCTTCAATGATGTCGGTCGAGGCAGCGCGACCGCGAAAGGTGCGGTCGTCGCTTTCGACCTCGAGCTCCAGGGTTACCTCACCCTGAGCGTCCTTGCCCTGGGTCACGCTGCGGACGACGAACTCGTGCAGGTTGGCGTGCACGCCGGTGACCCGTTCGACGGCCTTGAAGATGGCGTCGACCGGGCCGTCGCCGATCGCCGCGTCCTGCACGACCTCGCCGTCGGGGCGGCGGATCGCCACGGTGGCCGTGGGCAGGACGCTGGTGCCGGCCGTCGTGTGCAGGCTCACGAGCTGCCAGGGGGCGGGGATGTCTTCCATGTGCTTCTCGACCAGG
>Ga0208827_1000673_pt1 | contig 15631 bp, 14 predicted proteins | sample Sb_taG_5_FD_187709 | JGI IMG/M metagenome (GOLD analysis project Ga0208827, IMG submission 187709) | Peat soil microbial communities from Weissenstadt, Germany - Sb_50d_8_FC metaG (SPAdes) (version 2) | ecosystem: Environmental > Terrestrial > Soil > Wetlands > Peat | place: Germany... | reverse complement strand
CGAGGCGGGAGGAAAACCATCTACCTCAACCCGGCAAAATCTCGACCCGGCCAAAACGGCAAAGTTCGCCGGATCTTTACACCGGCTCGGCCAACTCGGATTCGAGTTGATCATCCTCACACGTCCGCAGCCGATCGTTGTTAGCGTGGTCGACCTTGTCAAGCGATGGCGGCTCATCGAGTCGACGAGACGGAGTCAGCGCATAGACGGCAAGAACAAGCATCATCGGGTCAAGGGGCCGGCGATAGTAAAACTCCGGACTCGTGATGTAGTACATCAGAGGGAATACCAGCAGAACGATAGTGTAAAAGATAGCCGAGTCAACCCGTCTTACCCAGGCTCTGCGCAGGCCGGCGAACGCCAGCACGGTGAAGGCCGAGCAAAACGCTATGTTCGCCGGATCCCACGGCTCCATTTTCAAGTACGAGGGCGCCAGACTCCAGTATCCGGTCCAAAGGAAAACCATCCGACGTAACGATGTCCACAGGTACCAATTCTTATGCGTCTTAATAAAGGCCACCGCTTGACGTTTCTTCGTGGCCATATATTTCAGTTCGCCATCGCGCTGGAACTCCTGCACCTCAGCGGGGTTATTCCAGGGTCCCAGTTCAGTCGGCTGCCAATAATCGACATCGCGCTGCCAATCACTGGTGGCGCCCTTAGCGCCCATGCGCAGCACTAGCCCCATGTTGTCCCGGAAGGGAATGAAAGTATGGAAGGTGCGCCAGTTTCGCACAAACCAGGGAGACACCGCGACCATCAATGCCAACCCGAGCACAATATTCGGCACCAACCAGCGGCGCCCCTGCTTGTGCCGGAGATAGGAAATTCGCAACTGCAGGAACGGGAGCACTGAAACTACAACCGCGCTGGTTAGCCCGGCCAGGCCCCAGAGCAGGCCCGTGCCCATCCATGCTGAAATTCGATCGGTGCGGTCCAGATTCAGTGCAATCATAAAGAGCAGGGCGAACAGCAGCGTGGCGAGCCACGTTTCCCAAATTCGGTCGATGGGGAAATAGATGGCATATGGGAAGAAAGCCCACGTCCAACCGGCCCACTTGGCCACATGTGTACCGAAGCTCTTGCGCGCGAAAACAAAGATCGGAAGGCAGGTCAAGGCCGATGTCAGGGCATTGAAAGAGAGGACCGCAAGCGCCGCAGCCTTGGTGTAGATCCCGAAAACCTTGAAGAATCCTGCCAGGATGTACGGATAGACCGGCGTCATCCACGCCGTCGGGCCGGTCTTCTCATACAACGGACTGCTGAAGCCCTCGCCTTGTGCAATCGATCGTGCAATTCTTCCGGCTTCAAATCCAAAATCGAAGTGATCGTGCCAGGGATTCAACGGCTGTTTATAGAGGAATCCCACGAGGATTAGCCGGATCGCCAGCGCCGTCACTACCATCAGAAAAAGCGTTCGAGAGCGAACGCCGGCTGGGCCCGGGTTTTCCTTATGGTTCTCGCCCGCTTTCAATATTGATTCTCCGGAGTGAAGTGTGGTTCGCAAAATGTTACCAGACTTCTCGGCAGCCCGCGTTAAGGACCTGGTAACGGCAATGTAACTGGTAAGGGCAATGCAAAAGGTGTTGGATGCTCATCCGTCCGCCCCGTTTGCCTCCGTGCCCATGCTATTTTCATGGACAGACATGGACGCTCCGCACCCACCATTTTCCCCGTCTTCTCCCCGAAATATATACGTCTTCGGCCTGACTTCGTTCCTCAACGACACGGCCAGCGAAATGGCGTACTGGGTGCTGCCCGCCTTTCTCGCATCGCTCGGCGCCGGACCCGCGCAACTGGGGATCATCGAGGGCATCGCCGAGAGTGTGGCTTCTTTTGCCAAGTTTTTCTCCGGCTACCTGGCCGACAAAGTTGCGCACCGCAAGCCTATCGTGGTCGGCGGATACTTCGTGGCCAACGCGGTAAAACCACTCCTGGCGCTGGTTTCTTCGTGGTGGCAGATTCTGGGGATTCGTTTTTTCGACCGCTTTTCGAAAGGCGTCCGTGGCACCGCCCGCGACGTGATGGTGGCCGAGTCGGTCGACAAGTCAGCGCTCGGCTCAGCCTATGGCCTGATTCAAGGCATGGATTCCGCCGGCGCCATCGCCGGTCCGCTGCTGGCGCTCGGAATTATCGGACGCTTCGGCATGCGTGCCGTGTTCGCGTCCGCCGCGATCCCGGGAGCCCTCTGCGTGATGGTGGCGTGGGTGGGGATTCGTGAAGTGCATAGGCTCGTGGAGAGACGGGCGTCCCCGCCCGTCCCGGTTGAAGGCAGCGCGGCGGCTGCCGAGCCGCGCTCGGCTTGGACGGGCGAGGGCGCCCGTCCCCACACGAGTGAATCCCAGTGGCTCCCAAAATTGCCGGGCGGCTTCTATTACGTGCTGGCCGTGGTCACACTGTTTTCGCTGGGAAATTCGAGTGACATGTTCCTCGTTCTGCGCGCCGGAAATATCGGCATTCCAGCATCGCGCGCGCCACTGCTGGGACTGGTCTTCAACATCATGTTCACATTGCTCTCCTGGCCGGCCGGCAAGTTCAGCGACCGCTTCTCGCGTTCAGCCATCGCCGCTGCCGGATATTTCGTTTTCGCGATGGTCTATTTTGTCTTTGCGCTCGCGCCTTCTCAACTGGCGATCTGGCTGACCATGGCCTTCTACGGACTCTTCTATGCGCTGACCAATCCCGTGCTCAAGGCTCTGGTCGTCGAAAGCGTGACCGCCGATGTCCGGGGCCGCGCTCTCGGAATTTATTTTTTCCTCACCAGCGTAACCACGCTGCTCTCGAGCGTCATCACCGGTGCGCTTTGGAAGATTTACGGCCCAGCCGTCCCGTTTTACTTTTCCGCGGGGATCGCGACGGTCGCGGCGTTCGCCCTGCTCGCCCACCGTTCGCCCCGCGCGACCCGCTAAAACCTGAGCGGCCTCAGCGCAGCATAGATCGCTGCTTGCGGACCTCACCCCTTGCGAACTCAGCCTCCTGACTCAACGCGGCTCTTCTTTTGCCATTGGAAGCGCAAAAGGAAAACGGCCGGGAAAACTCCCAGCCGTTTCATGGGGAAGGCTGCCACAGCTCAATTCCAGAATGTTTGGATCTGGCCCGGCCGAAGAACTCCCCTGCGAAGCTACTCCAGCCATCGTGCCCTTACCGCCCCTCAAGTCGGAAGACTAGAAGTCGTAATCCTCTTGGATCCTCCTGTTGTTTGGCGCCTGAGCGCTGGGGGAGGGCTAGCTCCGCATACTCAGAACTCTCAACCTTTGGCGAGTTCTTCGCAAGTACCCACGTGGCGTAGTCAAAAACACTATGGTCCGGAAGATACTACTTATGGAGTAGTTCCCAACCGGCACATACGGCGAGCAATTTTGCGGGAGGGCGGGTGACCCTTGTCTTGCTACGGCTTTTCTTTTGGCCACTTTCTTTTGGCCATTTGGAAGCGAAAAATGAAAACGGCCGGGAAAAACTCCCAGCCGTTTGTTGGGGAAGCGCCGTAACAGCACTATCCCGAGATGTTTGGATTTGGCCAAGCCAAAGTCCCGACAAAGCAACTTTAGTCAGGCCTTACAGCCCTTCAAGCCGGAAGACTAGAAGTCGTAGTCTTCTGGCGTGCAGAGGCAGAATCCGTAACCGCTGCCAAGCGTTCTCCCAAAGGAGCACGTCTCCCCCAGGTTAGCGAGTTCAGTCCCCGACAGGTTCGAATCGGCTAATGCTGTTTCCGTAACGAACCACGGCCCCTTGCTGCCATCTGGCCCGCCAGGTGTTGTTGGGATGCCGTTCGTCGTTGCCTGGATGTGCGTCATCCATCCCCGCAGTCCAGTAAGCGGCGCGGGACTGAATTCATTACCGTTCGAAGACGAAATGACCTTGATAGTGCCGCGCTGAACTTCGCCTCTGCCGGTGATATTGATGTTAAGGTTCACGAGCTCTTTGTTCACGGATTCCGAAAGCAGACCATCTGACGTGATTACGCAGGCGCAGCACGTCTGCATCTCCTGGCTGTCATCGAACACGTAGATAGCCGCCCACAGGGTTCCGTTTTCGACTCCCTCTGGAGATGCGGTTGCCTGGTCGCCATCATTGATGATACGCAAGGTTCCATCCGGAGCCCCACTGGTATTTGCATTGGAATAGTAGGTGACGAAATAGTAGCTGCCGTCACCTGGTGCTGGCTGAGCGAAGGCATTCCCCCCCAGCATCAGGGTGATTGCCAGTATCGGAAGCAGCAACAATCCGAGCTTTTTCATTTTTTGGATCCTCCTGTTGGTTGGCGCCCTGAGCGCTGGGGGGAGGGTCAGCTCCGGGCGTACACGCACTTTCAACCTTTTGTGAGTTCTTTGCAAGTACCCAGTTGGCTTAACCCCCCACCCCGGCTAATACTTGTGGAGTAGTTCCCCAACCCGGCCCATGCAGCGAGCAAACTTTGCGGGAGGCAGGCTCGTATCCCCGAAGCCTTTGGGATATATGACTTATTTTCCGTACCAAAACTACGGCATCGTCAGTCGCAAAGCCAACGCGATGCCCTAAACGAAACCCGAGTTTCCTGCAACCTGTTCAGGCTATCTGCTCTGCTCCATCAGACCGACGCAACCAGAAATACGCGACCAGCAGAAACACCAAACCCGCCACGCTATCGAGCACGGCGTCCCGCCACGTGCCGCTTCGCGATGAAATGTAGCTCTGGTGCCATTCATCCATCGACGCGACCAAAGCCGTCCCCAGCCACGACAGCAGTGACGTGCGCCACAATAAGGCTTGAGTTTGACCAAACGTCGCCCGCCAGCCACGCAGCAACAGAAGGCTCAACATGCCGTACCCGACAACGTGTCCGGTCTTGCGCAGATAGTGATGAAAGATGAGGAAGTCGTAGAAATTGATCTGGCCGAACAGGCGCGTCAACAACGCATACAGAATGCTGCCGGTATGCTCTGACGAAAAGAAATCGGTGGACTCAAATGTAATGAGACCGATCCAGACAATCGCCGGCCACCAGGCGCGCACAAGATTGGGACGAGACGCAGTCAAATCGGCCTCGTCCCTCACTCCGCCGCGTAATTCGGAGCTTCGCGCGTGATCATGACGTCGTGCACGTGGCTCTCGCGCAGGCCAGCGGCGCTGATGCGCACGAATCGCGCCTTCTGCTGCAGTTCGGCCACCGTCTGGCATCCGCAATAACCCATGCCCGACTTCAGCCCGCCCACCATCTGGTGCACGATCATCGCCACCGAACCGCGATAGGGCACGCGGCCTTCGATTCCCTCCGGCACCAGCTTACCCAGCCGGTTCGACTCCTCGCCCGTCATCGTCATTGGCGCTGCCGTCGACGCATCTCCATCCGAGTTCTGGAAATAGCGCTCGCTCGAGCCCGCCGCCATCGCTCCGAGCGACCCCATGCCGCGATACGCCTTGAAGGTGCGGCCCTGATACAGAATCTGTTCGCCCGGGCTTTCATCCGTTCCCGCAAACATCGATCCGATCATCACCGCCGAAGCGCCCGCTGCCAGCGCCTTGCTGATATCGCCGGAATACTTGATGCCGCCGTCGGCAATCACTGGGACGCCCGCGTCGCGCGTGGCCCGCGCCGCTTCCGCAATCGCCGTAATCTGCGGAACGCCGACGCCGGTTACGATGCGCGTGGTGCAGATCGAGCCCGGCCCGATGCCGACTTTGACCCCGTCGACTCCGGCGCGCACCAGGTCGCAGGCGCCATCGAAGGTCGCTACGTTGCCGGCAATCAGTTCCACCTCCGGCAACATCGCTTTCACCTTTTTGACCGCTGCGAGCACGAGCGTGGAATGCCCATGCGCGCTGTCAATGGCCAGCACGTCGACTTTCGCCTTCGCCAGTTCGTGGGCGCGTTCCAGGAAGTCGCCGGTGGCGCCAATGGCGGCGCTGACGCGCAAGCGTCCTTTATCGTCCTTGGCAGCGCCCGGATATTTAAGTTTCTTCTGGATGTCTTTAACCGTGATCAGGCCCTTCAGGTTGTATTTGTCGTCGACGACGAGCAGCTTTTCGACGCGGTGCTCGTGCAGGATCTCTTCCGCCTGCTCGAGCGTCGTTCCGACGGGGACGGTGATCAGGTTGTCCTTGGTCATCACCTTGCTGATCGGAATATCGAAGCGCGTTTCGAAGCGCAGATCGCGATTGGTCAGGATGCCGACCAGTTTTCCATCCTTCAGCGTGATCGGCACGCCGGAAATTTTGTACTTTTGCATGACATCCAGCGCATCGGAAACCTTGGCATCCGGCGACATGGTGACTGGATCGACGATCATTCCGCTTTCCGACCGCTTCACCTTGTCGACTTCATTGGCTTGCTGGTCAATCGTCAGGTTGCGGTGAATAATGCCGAGGCCTCCCTGCTGCGCCATGGCAATCGCCATGTGCGACTCGGTCACCGTGTCCATGGCGGCGCTGATGATGGGAATGTTCAGCCGAATGTTGCGCGAGAGCTGAGTCTGCGTGTTGGTGTTGGCGGGCACAACTTCGGAACGCGCCGGCAGCAGCAAAACGTCGTCGAATGTGAGGGCTTCGGGGACTGGAAAATGGATCATAGGTGTTCTTTGATTAATTCTCTATTGTAGGGAGCGCCTGCACGATCAGGCAAATGGAGTCAACCCTGCGAGCGCAGCCCGGGTCACGATTGCAGGCGATGTGATAGGCAACAAGAGTCGTGCGAAAAAATCGTCGGTGCCAGGCGCCCTTTATGCGTAACCGTCAGAGGAAGCACACGGTTGAGGAACACTGTGGGGCTCGAAACAACGCGGCCTGATGGTGTATGTGGTTGAAGCGTAAACTACTGCCCAGGCGCTCCCGGCCGCGGATTGATTCCCAGATGCTTCAGCTTCGATTGCAGCGTTGTCCGCTTCAATCCCAGCCGCGTGGCTGCCCCTTTCAGGCCGCCAATCTGGCCGTGGCACTCCCGCAAGACGCGCAGGATGTGCTCGCGCTCCGCCACCTCCAGAGTTCCCTCCGCGCTTTTCTCCTCCGCGCTGATCGGCCGTAGTTCATTTGCCGGCGACACCAGCACCGAACCTTGCGTCAGAATCACCGAGCGCTCGATAAGATTCTCCAACTCGCGCACATTCCCCGGCCACTCCCAACCCACCAGCGCATCCATGGTCCGTTTCGGAATGCTCGTGATCGACCTATTCATCCGCCGGGCGAACTTCTGCACAAAATGTTCCACCAGCAACCGGATGTCCTCCCGCCGTTCCCGTAAGGGTGGCACGCGGATCGGAAACACGTTCAGCCGGTAATACAAATCGCTCCGGAACTCATTCTCTCGCACGGCCTCAGCCAGATCGCGATTCGTCGCCGCAATCAAACGAAAGTCCACCTTCAACGTTTGCGTTCCACCCAGCCGTTCGAACTCCTGATCCTGCAAAACCCGCAGCAGCTTCGGCTGCAGCGCTAGTGGAATCTCCCCGATCTCGTCCAGAAACAGCGTGCCCTTGTCGGCCAGTTCGAGGCGTCCAATTTTCTTGCTCACCGCTCCGGTGAACGCGCCCCTTTCATTACCGAATAACTCGCTCTCCAGCAACCCCGACGGAATCGCCGCGCAATTCAACTTGATGAAACTGTTCCCGGCGCGCGGGCTCATCCGGTGGACCGCCCGCGCCACTAGTTCCTTTCCGGTTCCCGTTTCGCCCAGCAGCAGCACGGCGGTATCGCCGCCCGCCACTTTCCTCACATTCTCCATGACGGTTTGCAAGGCCTTGCTGCGCCCGATGATTTCCCCGAACCCCAGTTCCGTATTGATTTCCTGCTCCAGATAAAGCTTTTCTTCGGTGAGCTTTCTCTCGGCGTCGCGTAACCGTTCGGTTACTTCGCGGAGCGCGGTGACGTCCGTACTGGCCCCGGTGAGTCCAATCACCGCGCCCGAGGGGTCCAAAACCGGTTCGATCGTGGTATCGAGGTACTGCTTCCTGCCGTCGAAGGTCACCTGTATTTCATCGCGCAGTCCCACTCCAGTTTCGAGCACCCGCCGCCGGACTGCCGTGATGCGCGCAGCCTCCTCCGGTTCGAAGATCTCGCCCACCGTCTTTCCCAGCAGTTCGCCTGCCGGCAAGGGAAGCTGCGAATTGTAACTCCAGGTGTAGCGCAAATCCCGGTCCTGGTTGAACACCGCTATCGGAGAATTCTTGCGCCACCCGGAATCGTTCCTCGCTTTGCCGCAGTGCCTCCTCCATTTGCTTGCGCTTAGTGATGTCACGAATGTTGCATTGAATGACCCTCGTCCCAGCACTCAAGCCATAGACGTTGCTAACAAACTCCACCGAAATGGAACGGCCGTCTTTGGTTTCAAGAGGGAGAGACTCATAGCGGATATACTCTTTTTCTTGTAACTCGACAAAGGCGAGCTGGCATTCCTTGATGTCTTTGAACGGCCCTATCTCCCAGAGTCGCGCCCCAACCAACTCGTCGTGAGAGTAGCCCAACAAATTAACCAGGAATGGGTTAACGTCGGTTATCTGTCCTGTCTTCGCGTCGAGAATCAGGATTCCATCTTTGGCGGTTTCGAAGAGGCGGCGATATCTGAGCTCAGAAGCTCGTAGCGCTTCTTCCGAGTGCTCGGTTCCCATTTCTTCCTGCATGGGGCTTTACCTCAGGAGGTCCGAAAACTGACCTACTCCTTATCATCTTCGTTTCAGGCAAATTCCCAAGGGTTAGGTTGTCTTCGCCTCAGGGGGTGTTGCATTCCGTGGTGTAACTGCTCTTCGCGAGGCGAGACAGACCGTCATGACGAAGTATACCGCTTTGGCTAAATCCCTGCAGTGACCTTGCATCACCGCCCGGTGTGATTCCGTGCGCAACCCTGATCGCTGCGCCCCGGATAGTTGTGCCTTCTACATTCCTTCGCTAAATGCGAGACCGTGTGCTTACTCTTTCTTGTCGCTGCCCTCAGTCTTACCCTCAGCCTCATTAGCGGCCATGTCTTTCTCCGCCTGTGCCTGCGCGTCGGCGTTCTCCATCGCCTTGCGGTTCTCTTCGGCGCGTTTGGCTCGGATTTCGGCTCGCTTCTGGCGCTTTTCGTCGATTACCTGCTCGCTACCGAGCAGTTCGATGAACGCCTTTTCGGCGCCGTCGCCCTTGCGCCAGGCGGTGCGAACGATCCGCAGATAGCCGCCCTTGCGGTCGCCGAAGCGCGGAGCCACGGTATCGAACAGTTTGCGGACCGCTTCATCCGTCATCAAATAGGACGCGGCCTGCCGGCGCGCCGCCAGATCGCCCTGCTTGCCCAGGGTGATCATCTTCTCGACCTGCGGACGCACCGCCTTCGCCTTGATCACGGTCGTCTCAATGCGTTCTTCCATGATGATCGACGTGACCATGTTGCGCAGCATGGCGCGCCGATGCGAAGTGGTTCGCCCTAACTTGTAGCCTGCAACTTTGTGACGCATGGATTACCCCATTAAATCATTGAATGATTGAGTCATTGAGTCATTCTCGAGTCATTTCATTTCAATGATTCAATGACTCAATGCCCCAATGACTCAATCAACTACAGATCGTTGTCGCCGTACGCCGACGCGGGCAGCACCTGGTTCGAAGTCGGGCCGGGCACGGCGTTTCCGTGCTCGTCGATCTTCATGCCCAGGCTCAGACCCATCGAGTTGAGGATCTCCTTGATCTCGTTCAGCGACTTCCGTCCAAAATTCTTCGTCTTCAGCATCTCGGCTTCGGTCTTCTGCACCAGTTCGCCGATCGATTGAATGTTGGCGTTCTTCAGGCAGTTATAGCTGCGCACCGAGAGTTCGAGCTCCTCGACCGAACGGTTCAGGTTCTCGTTCTTGATCTCGGGCCTGCGCTCTTCGCTCGCCGCCGCCGTCTCAATCTCCTCTTCGAAGTTGATGAAGATATTCATGTGATCCTTCAGCAGCTTCGCGGAGAGGCCGAGCGCATCGCCGGGAGTGATCGAACCGTTCGTCCAGACCTCGACCGTCAGCTTGTCGTAATCGGTGATCTGTCCCAAACGCGCCGGTTCGACGGTGTAGTTGCACTTGCGCACCGGCGTGTGCACGGAATCGATGGGAATAAATCCGATGCCCAGATCGTCTTCGAAATTCCTGTCCGCGGAAACGTAACCGCGGCCGCGCTTCAGGCGCATTTCCATGTCGAGCTTGCCGCCCTCACTCACCGTCGCGATGTAGATTTCCTTGTCGAGTATTTCCACGTCGCCGTCGGCGTCGATCATGCTGCTGGTGACCACTCCCGGCTGATCGGCGCGCAGGTAAATCGCCTTCGGACCGTCTCCGGCAAGCTTGAACGGGACCTGTTTCAGGTTGAGGATGATGTCGGTCGCATCCTCGACCACGCCCGGGATCGACTGGAACTCATGCAGCACGCCTTCGATCTTCACCGCGGTAACGGCCGCGCCTTCGATCGAACTCAGCAGCACGCGCCGCAGGGCGTTGCCGATGGTGGTGCCAAATCCGCGCTCAAACGGCTGCGCCCAGAACATCCCGTATTTGTCAGTGAGCGAAGCGGTATCGCTCGCCAGCCGCTTCGGTTTTTGAAAACCTCTCCATAACATCGTGTGTTTCTCCTCTCGGCCATGTGGCTCGATCCTGCTCGCTGAGCGGCCCGGCTCAGTTCACAGCAGGAAAGGCTGATCTGGCACGAAAAAGTGGGCCAAAACCCGCTATTCGCTATTCGTCGTTCGCTATTCGCCATTCGCGGATCGCCGGTCTCAGCGAAAAGCGAACAGCGAACGACGCGCACTATTTGCTATACAACTCCACAATCAGCTGCTCGTTCACCGGCAACTGGATATCTTCGCGCTTCGGTATCGCAATCACGCGTCCCTTGTAGTTCTCGCGATCGATCTCCAACCACACCGGCGCCGGCTGATGGCTGGCAAAGTCCCTCGCGGTTTCGAGAATCGGCACCTTGCGGCTGCTCTCGCGAATCGCAATCTCTTCGCCTACGCTGACTTCGTACGAGGGAATGTTCACCTTCTTCCCATTCACCTGCACGTGCCCGTGACGCACCAGTTGGCGCGCCTGGCGGCGAGAGATGCCGAAGCCGAGGCGATAGACGACGTTGTCCAAACGCCGTTCGAGTTGTTCCAGCAGCTTCGCACCCGTCACACCCTTGAAGGTGACGGCCTTCTCGAAATAATTCCGGAACTGGCCTTCCTGGGTGAAATAGATGCGTTTGGCTTTCTGTTTTTCGCGCAACTGCAGACCGTAGCCTACAACCTTAGTCTTTTTGTCTTTCCCATGTTGTCCGGGAGCGAAGTTGCGTTTCTCAATAGGACATTTGTCGCTGAAGCACTTCGTTCCCTTGAGGAAGAGCTTGATCCCTTCCCGGCGACAAAGACGACACACTGCATCGGTATATCTTGCCAAGTTATTCTCCTTGTTAGATGACCGGTTTACAGGTATGGCTTCACCCTTCGTCCCGGACGAAATTCGCTGTCAGCTATCAGCTTTCAGTTGTCAGTAAAACCGAAGCGCGGGTTTCACTGGGTACTGATTACTGGATACTTCCTCACACTCTGCGCCGTTTCGGCGGCCGGCAACCATTATGCGGAATCGGCGTCGTGTCCTTGATCGACCGCACTTCGATTCCCGCCGAGGCCAGCGCGCGCACCGCCGATTCCCGGCCCGATCCCGGACCGCTCACCCGCACATCCACCGTGCGCACCCCGTGATCGCGCGCCATGCTGGCGGCGTTCGCCGCGGCCTGCTGGGCCGCAAACGGAGTCCCTTTGCGGGACCCGCGAAAACCGAGCGACCCCGAACTCTTCCACGCCAGCACATTGCCGGTCATGTCCGAGATAGTCACGATGGTGTTGTTGAAAGAGGCCTGCACATGCACCAGTCCGTGGGGAACGTGCTTGCGCTCTTTCTTCTTGAACTTTTTCGTCTTGCCTTTTTTCTCGGGCGCCGCGGCGCCGCCTGCTGCTGCTGCTGGTTTTGCCATAAATTCAGTTTCCAGTGGCCAGTGGCCAGTCTAGATCTGCCTGCGCCAAGGTCGGAGGCAACCGGCCACTGGCAACTGGCAACTACGCCTTAGCTGTCTTCTTCTTCTGCGCGACCGTACCTTTGCGCGGGCCTTTGCGGGTACGAGCGTTGGTATGCGTGCGCTGCCCGCGAACCGGCAGATTCCTGCGATGACGAAATCCGCGATACGATCCGATTTCGATGAGCCGCTTGATGTTCATCGAAACGTCTTTGCGCAGATCGCCTTCCACCGAGCCTTCCGCCTCGATGACCTGGCGAATGCGGTTGACCTCGTCTTCCGCAAGGTCCGACACTTTCTTCATAGGATCCACTTTCGCCGCGTCCAGAATGCGCGCCGCGCGTGAATTGCCGATGCCGTAGATGTAAGTGAGCGCGATATTCGCATGTTTGTTACGCGGAAGATCGACGCCTGCAATACGAGCCATAAAATTCCTAACCCTTCCTGCTAGCTTTCAGAAGCTAAGAGCTTCGAGCCGCGAGCCGCGAGCAAACCGTTTCTGGCTCGCAGCTCATAGCTCGTAGCTCGTAGCTTCGTCACCCTTGACGCTGCTTGTGTTTCGCGTTCTCGCAGATCACCCGCACCACTCCCTTTCGATGGATGACCTTGCACTTGTCGCAAATCTTCTTGACCGATGCCCTTACCTTCATAATTCCTCACGTAGCGACGGCCCGCCCTCGCCGGGGCCCCCGACCGCGGCTTTTTGCGGGCCGGGGTGGTCAGCCGTCAAGCTGAGCGAAGCTCAGCAGCTTATTTGTAGCGGTACACAATTCGCCCGCGATTCAGATCGTACGGAGAAAGCTCGACCGCGACTTTGTCTCCCGGCAGTATCCGTATGAAGTTCTTCCGCATCTTGCCGGAAACGTGTGCCAGCACCTGGTGCTTGTTTTCGAGCTCCACCTTGAACATGGCATTGGGCAGCGGTTCGACGACCGTTGCCATCACTTCAATCGCGTCTTCTTTACTCATTACCCTCCTGAAATCTCTCTAACCAGAGATCCCTCGCTATGCTCGGGATTTCGGCAGCGGGCTCCCGCTTCGCTCACGCCCGCTAGACGCCTCAACTTCAATCGCGTCTTCTTTACTCATCGACTCCTTAAAAAGCTTTTGGCTGTTAGCTCTTGGCCTTCAGCCAAAAGCCAAGAGCTAAAAGCTGAAAGCTCTATTGCGTCAAAATCATCGGCCCTTTTCTGGTTACCGCCACGCAATGTTCAAAGTGCGCGCTGTAACTGCCGTCCGCCGTTACGGCCGTCCACTTGTCGCTTAAAACCTTGGCCTCGGGACCGCCCGAGTTCACCATCGGCTCAATCGCCAGCACCATGCCTTCGGTCAACTCCGCGCCCTGACCCTTCTTGCCAAAGTTCGGAATCTGCGGCGCTTCATGCAGCTTCGTCCCGATGCCATGCCCCACAAATTCCCGTACCACGCTGAACCCGTTCGCTTCCACGTGCTTCTGGATCGCCGAGCCCACGTGTCCGACGGTGTTGCCGATCTTTACCTGCTCGATGCCCTTGTACAGCGAAGCCTCGGTCACTTCGAGCAGCTTCTTCAGTTCCGCGGTCAGCTCCTCGCCCACCGGCACGGTGATGGCAGCGTCTCCGTAATACCCATCGCAGACCACGCCGCAGTCGATGGAAACGATGTCTCCCGTCTTCAGCGCCCGCTTTTCCGACGGGATCCCGTGCACGATCTCTTCATTGATCGAAGTGCACAGCACACAGGGATAGCCGTAATATCCCTTGAACGCCGGCGCGGCCCCGAGTTCCGCGATCAGTTTCTCCGCGGCCTTCTCCAGGTCCATCGTCGTAACACCGGCGGCCACCAGCGTTTTCAAGTGGTTCAGCACCTGACGGACCATCTTCCCGCTCCGCCTCATCTTTTCGATCTCTTCCGGCGACTTGCGGATGATCCGGTCTTCTCCAAAACTCATAAACTGATTCTAACTGTCGCCGACTCTAACGTCGCGACCCTAGCTCGCTGACTCTAACTTCGCCGTTCCGCCATTAGCATCCTGGCCATGCCTGTCAATCACGCCAAAAATCTGCGCCGCAATCTCGTCCATCGTCCGGTCCGCATTGACCGCTACCAGCCGCCGCTGCGCCCGGTAGTAATCCGCTACCGGTTTGGTCTGGCTGTCATAGGCAGCCAATCGCTCCGAAATCACGTCTTCGCGATCGTCGCTGCGGAGCAACAGCTTGGATCCGTCTACATCGCACAACTCGTCGACGAGAGGGGGCTGAAAGTGAATGTTATAGAGCCGTCCACAGGTGGGACACGAACGCCGCCCGGTGAGCCGTAGCAGTAATTGATTATAATCCACGAGCAACTGGATCACAATCGGCGGCGGACACTTCCCCGATTTGTCGCTGAGCGATTTATCGAAGATCTCTTTTTCCAGGACACCGTCCAGCCATCGTGCCTGGGCGGCTGTCCGGGGAAAGCCATCCAGCACAAATCCGCGTTGACAATCGGCCTCCCGCAGCCGGCTGGCCACGATGCCGTAGATCAACTCGTCCGGAACCAGGTCGCCTCGCGCCATGATCGCCTTGGCTTCCAGGCCGAGCTTGGTGCCACGCCCCACGTGATCCCGTAAAAGATCACCCGTCGATATTTGCGGGATACCGTAACGGTCGACGATCCGTTTGGCCTGGGTGCCCTTCCCGGCTCCCGGAGGCCCCAGAATAATCACGGGTCCAATATTTCGTCCGGTCGCATTCTCATTGGCCATCAATAATGATCCCTTTTACTCGTATTTCCCCTCGCCGAAACATCGCCATGCTCCGCGCCCACGCCTGATCTCGATCACCTGATGTCGCTCACCAAGTCCGGCGTCCGCGAATTCGTCCGCTCTTGGGCGTGAAACCATCGTAGTGCCGCATGATCAGCTGCGCCTCAATCTGCGTAACCGTATCCATCGCAACTCCGACCACGATCAGCAGCGAGGTTCCGCCAAAATAGAAATTCACGCCCAAACCGTTCGTGATCCAGGTTGGCAGGTTCTCAAAGACCCGCCCCAGCAGCGGAAGGTGATTGAGCTTGATGCCCGCAATCATCCACTCCGGAATCAGCGAAATCAAAATCAGGTAGGCCGCGCCCACCAGCGTGATGCGGGTGAGAACATCGTTGATAAAGTCCGAAGTCCGCTTCCCGGGCCGGATGCCGGGAATAAAACCTCCCCACTTCCGCATGTTGTCCGCGACCTCGTTCGGATTGAACACGATCGAGATATAGAAGTAGGCAAAGAAAACGATCCCTGTGGCATAGAGCAAGGTGTACAGCGGTTCGCCCCATTTCATCGCGTCCAGAACCGGGCCGACCACCTTGTTGTTGTGGAACGCCGCACCCAGCATCTGCGGCAAAGCCAGAATCGACGACGCGAAAATCACCGGCATTACACCACCGGCATTCACCCGCAGCGGCAGGTGCGTGGATTGCCCGCCCATTACCTTTCGTCCAACCACGCGCTTGGCGTACTGCACCGGAATGCGGCGCTCGCTGCGTTCGACGAAAACAATGAACGCGACCACTGCGATCATCAGCACCAGCAGCATCAGGATGGCCGGGGCCGTGAATACTCCCCAAGCCGAGGTCTGCGCCTTCTGGTAGAGATCGATGACGCCGCGCGGCAGACCGACCACGATGCCGGCGAAAATCAAGAGCGACATGCCGT
>Ga0208827_1000666_pt1 | contig 15744 bp, 19 predicted proteins | sample Sb_taG_5_FD_187709 | JGI IMG/M metagenome (GOLD analysis project Ga0208827, IMG submission 187709) | Peat soil microbial communities from Weissenstadt, Germany - Sb_50d_8_FC metaG (SPAdes) (version 2) | ecosystem: Environmental > Terrestrial > Soil > Wetlands > Peat | place: Germany... | reverse complement strand
GCGCTGGCGTTGAAGAAGGCGAACATCGGATCTGGACACGTAGAGCGCGTCGGCATCCTCGACCTCGACATGCACTACGGCAACGGCACGGACAACATCATCCACGCCTGCAATTGCGAGGGCTGGATCAAGCACTTCACGGCGGGTCTCAATTATATGCGCTCGAACCAAGCGCCGGAGTTCTTCGCCGAGACGCTGCCGGAGATGCTCGCCTGGATGGCGGATTGCGACCTCGTGCTCTACCAGGCCGGCGCCGACCCGCACGTCGACGACCCTTTCGGCGGCTGGCTCACGACCGCGGAGCTTCAGAAGCGCGACGCGATGGTCTTCGAGGCGCTCGCGAAGTCCAAAGTACCCGTCGCGTGGAACCTCGCGGGCGGCTACCAGCGTGACGCTGACGGGGGCATCTCGAAGGTGATCGAGATTCACGACAACACCATGCGTGAGTGCGTGCGCGTGTTCGGCGGCGCGAAGTCATGACGGCAACTTGACGGTACGATCGCGCACGCTTACGTTGCGTTGTGAAGGTTGTATTTCCTGCATACTATTGACGTCATGACCACGCCGAAACTCACGCAAGCTCAGCTCGAGGCGCTCAAGCTCGCCTTCCCGAAGATCGAGAGCGTCATACGCAAATCTGGATCCACGCGAGAGCCATGGGCATTCGCGTTCGAGGACGACGCATGCACGCCGTACATCGGCAAGCAACTCGAGTCGAAGGGTATGGTCGTGCGTGCCAGACTCTCGACATTCCCGTTCATGATCCAGTTGCAGCTCACCGATACTGGCCTCGCTGCGTTACGTGGCGAATGAGCTGGCGACCTCCCAAGGGCCTCGACCCTGAAGTACGCGCGCTGTGCGTCGCGATGAACAGGCTCCCCGGCATCGCGACGGTCGAGAGCTGCTCTGGCCACGGCAAGACCTCGTTCTGCATCTGGTTCCACGTCACGGACTTCACGAAGCGGGGCCTGCTCACGCTCGCCCGCTCCACGTGCCCCCGTTACTACTCGACGCCATTCGAAATCAAACTCAACCACGGGGATCTCGTCCACAGCCAGGTAGCCTTCCTGCTCGAGGGACCGAAAGGCTCGCGGTCCTTCCGGGGCGCAGAACGGCTCGCCGCAATCATCATGGACCACGTGCGGGATCGCGGACCGGGTTACAACATTCTCTACGACAGAGCGTCACCCTCTGTACGGAATTCCATTCCCGAGGGCTTCGAGTACTCGAACGAGGCACGAAAAAATCTCCGCAAGCGCGGGAAAGAAGCTGCGATCGAACTCCGGAAACGCGGCGCGCGCGACCCATCCCTGAAAGCGCGCGTGGCGGCCGTCGTCCGCGCGGGGAGAAGCGAGCGGTGAAGAGAGTGAAGAGATGATCTGGTACCTCGCGCACAGCCACGGACGATCGAAATGAAGCCTGGGATGAAATTGCACCGCTTCGTGCTCGTCAGTCCCGAAGGCGAATCATGGTTCGACAACGTGCAGGAAGCGTTCAAGGCCCGAGACGCTTCCCGCTCGTCGGGCGTCTTCGTAGTGTACGTGACGCTCGAACCGACCGGCACGCGCTTCCGGGTCCTGCGACCGTGATCCGGTACCTCAAGGGCGACGCCACATCGCCGCAGGCGAAGGGCCCGAAGATCGTCGCGCACATCTGCAACACCGCGGGCGGCTGGGGCAAAGGCTTCGTGCTTGCCGTCTCGAAGCGGTGGCCCGAGCCCGAACGGTGTTACCGAGCGTGGTACCACGCCCGAACGATCCCCACGACGCTCCGTGAAGGATTCTTGATCCTTTCGTCTGGCGACTTCGGGCTCGGGCAAGTCCTCCTCGTACAAGTGCTGCCCGACACCTTCGTGCTCAACATGATCGCACAGCAAGGTCTCAAGACTGGGAGCAAAGGACCGCCTATCCGTTACGACGCGCTCGCGGCATGTCTACGCACGGGAGACCAGCTCGCGAAGGACATGAACGTCCCCGCCACTTTGCACATGCCGAGGATCGGGACAGGCCTGGCCGGTGGAAGATGGGAACATATCGAGCCGCTCCTCGCGAAGCTTCGGAGCGATGTCTACATCTACGACTACAACGGATGAAACTGCCTGCAGGCTCGGCAGCGGCAGCTCGGGGAACGCGGCACTCTCCTGTCCCGCACATCGATCTCGTGAAGTGAAGCGTTCCACCAGCGATCCCGAAGAACGACCCGATGGAGCAGCCATGCGAAGGGGAACCAGACGGCCCAGAAGACGATACCGATGACGTAGAAGAGGGGATGGAACATACCTAGTAATTGCGATCCGGGCGTCCCGTGGCCGAAGAAATCGACGAAGTCTTCATTCATGATTTCGCTTCGACGCGAACCGTGTGCGCCAGCTCGCGCCTGCCGCACTTGGGACAAAACCGCGGGACGTCCTTGAAGGCCTTCCGGTACATCTCCGTCCACCTCGCGGCGGTGAGCCCTTGCAGGTCGACGATCATCTTGCGCACGTGCCCGCCCGCGCACGCGATCGAGAAGCTCGCCTGCTCGCTCGCGTCGCCACCATCGCCACCGCCTCCTCGACCCCAACCCGTGACCATCTCGGCGAGGTATCGTAACATCGGGGCGATGGAAGACGAGGACAAGCAGAGACGGGAGAAGGCCCTCCAGGATCTGATCGGCATGGCGGAGCACGAGGGCAACCGGGCCCGTGAGGCCCGCGAGAAATTCGAGCGGCTCCGCGACAGGATCGTCGAGAACATCGACTTCGAGGATCACCAGCACAAGGACGCCATGTGCACGAACCTCGAATCGATCTTCAACTACGGCCACTCGGCCGGCGAGGCCTCCGAGACGTCGATCGCGCTCCGCGAGCAGATGGAGATCATGCACCGGATGGAGAAGGTCGCGGCTGACCGGGACAAAGCTTCGATCGAGCGCGAGGAGCGCGGCCTCGCGTTCTCGGGGCGGCAGGTGAAGGCGCTCGAGGACATCGCGGCGTTCCTCAAGGACCGCACGTAGATGCTCTCGCACTCGAGGAGCGAGCTGCGCGAGATGTCGAAGAACGACGTGGTGAAGCACGTGCTCTCACTCCAGGCGGAGAAGGAAGTCACGGAAAAGCTCTACCCCTGGATCCTCGCGGCGATGTCGAAAGAAGAACTCGTCGATCAAGCTGTCGTGCTCCAGTCCGAGATCGAATGGCAGAGAGTGCGCGACATGACGGGCGGGGGCGCGGGATGAGCTACGACCCCGAGAAGTGGTACTACGACTACGAGCCAGGGATGACGCTCGAGACGATCATCAACCGATGGTCGAAGCAGAGGCCCGGCCACGACAAGCGGGGTTCACGGCTCCCCCGCCAGAAGCTCTACGAGCACAGCATGCCCGTCGAGTTCAAGCTCGAGAAGATCTGGCCATACCGCGAGTACACGCGCACAAGATCGGAGGGCTTGAATACGCCCGAGGAATGGGACGTGCTCGCGGAGTCGCTCACGGAGAAGGGCTGGAGCCCCGAGAGACCGCTCCATTTCGTCGTGTTTCGGGACGACGCGATCCCGCCCAAGGTCGGTGAGGGCAACCACCGGCTCGCCATCGCCCGCAAGCTCGGCATCGAGTGGGTGCCCGTGTGGTTCCACTTCAACCACGGCTGACGGGATGGAGCGCATGATGGTGGTCGCACTCATCCTCATCGGGGCATTGGTCGTCCTGTGCTTCGCCACGGCGTTCCTCGTCGGGTGGCTCGAGCGCAGCCCCGGACCCCCGCCACCTAAATCTGGAAACCGGAAAAACTGATGCTCGCGACGAAGCTCACGCTCGCGGACCTGAAGCATCGGCCGCCGGACCCGTGCCCGCTCTGCCGGAGGCCGAACCTCCACCCAAGCGATCACCATCTTGTGCCGAGGTGCCGCGGGGGCGAGGGGGAGACGAAGACGATGTGCCGTGATTGCCACGATGCGCTCCACTCGATGTTCTCCAATAAAGAGCTTGAGCGCGAGTACTCGAGCGTGGACGCGCTCGTGGCGCACGAGGGTTTCGCGAAGATGATCGCTTTCATCGCCAAGCAGGACGGTCGCGTGCACTTCAAGCTCACGAAGGCGCAGCGGCGTCGCGGACGGAATGGTTAGCATGATGATCGGCGGCGAGGACACCGTCGTCATCGGCGCCCCGCTCGAGGGCGAGGGCGAATTCATCCTCTCACGGCTGCGGGCCCAGTGGACAGATGCTGTGGTCGAGCGCGACTCCTCCGATTCCGCACAGGAATTCTTCGTCTACCGGACGCAGGAGGATCACGAGGCGTGGCAGAAGGACGGGTGCGCGGACGAAAACAAGGACTCGATGATCCACGTGATCCTCGGCGAGCACTCCACGACGATCGTCTCCGCCGATCCGGGCTCGAGGACCCACGAGTTCGCGAGCAAGCTCTACAACGACGTGATGGCCCGCCGCGCCGCCATGAGGGAGGACAAATTCTGGTGGCACGGCTCGAAGTGCACCGTGGACGACGTGCTGGAGCGAACGGCGAGCATGACCAGCTCCGAGGTCAGCCAGGCGATCACCGAGATGTCCGGAGTCATGAGCCGACTCGATTTCTTCTGCAGGCAACGAACCACCGATCCGGAAGAGCGCGACCAGGCCCAGAGGGTCGTCGCGCTCGTGGCGGAGAAACGCAGGATGACGAAAAACGTCGTCGCGAAGATGCACGTGGCCGCTGAGGCCGACAACAATGGCCGCCTCGATCGTCTCGAGGATCTGCTCGACACGGTCGACCAGATGTCGGCGGACAATCCCGCCGCAGCCCTTCGCACGCTCACGGCCGCCTTGCGCACGTACTGGAAGCTCGGCAAAGTCCCGGAGGCTCCCGCACCCGAAGCACCCGAAGCTGCAGGACGCCCGGCGCGATCCAAGCGACCCCAGAAAATAACACCGCCCGAAGTGATCGTTCGTCGACGATGATGAGGCGGCACTCGATGTTCTCGAACAAGTGGCCGCATGCACTTCAAGCTCACGAAGGCGCAGAGGCGCCGCTGGCGGAACGGGTGATCCGATGATCGTCGACGACGTCCGCTTCAAGTGCGGTGCCTGCGGGGGTATCATGCGGCGATGGACCTGCACGAGGATCGAGGCGGACCCGCGCTCCAAGGGATGCGACCCGAACCGGCCGCACTTCCACGCCACCTGCGAGTGCACGCCGGGGTTCGAGATCTGTCACTACACGCACGTCTCGACGGTGCGCCAATGACGAAGCGGGTCTGCGAAGGATGCAAGGACGGGTCGCGCCCGATCAAGAACAAGGCTCGCTACTGCGACGCGTGCGCGCAGATGCCGCTCCCGTTCCAGCGCGGGCTCCGCCGCCGCACACCTTCGGGTATCGCGAAGCGCGTAAAGAAAGTTGGCGGCGCCGTCAGGAAGCGGTAAGGTCTCCGTCAGAGATCGTCATGGTGCCCACGCTCACGAAGCTTCGTCCGCTCCATACGTGACCTCGAAAGAGGGATCCCCGTATGGTGGATGTAGCCAAGTGGTTAAGGCGCTGCGTTGTGGCCGCAGTATGCGCGAGTTCAAATCTCGTCATCCACCCCGCTGAAAAAAGTTCTTGCGCGTCTCTGAAATCCATGTCCTAGTGATCGAAGACACTCTCCGCTAGCAGCGGCACACTCCAATGCACTCCATGCCCAAAACCACCATACGGACCCGAAGGCCGCTGAGCCAATCAGCAGCGCTTTCCGGGTCGTGGTGCATTTTGTGCCCAACAGCGGGAGTCGATAGCCTCACGCCCTCATATCCGGCCTCCAGCGAACCCAAGTTCGCGCGCAATCAGGAGGCCGGTACCTAGAGGTGGTTCTTTCGTTAGCGCGACAGCGCAGAAAGGGCCGCCTCGGAGACGAGAGCGGCCCTTCGGCATTTCAGGGGTCTGAAAAATTCGAAACGACGCAGATAGCGCACTAGCGATCTGCCCTATCGGCGACTGCCGATCACAGGAGACGTGTATCCAATGCATTCCAGCACCGAACGAGAGAGCTATCGCAGCTCCGACTACCCATACCCAATGGGGTGCGTTCGGAGCGGTAGTAGCTCTAGCCGGCTGTAACCCGGTGGCCTTTTGGCAAGTGGTGCAACTCCACCGTGCCCCACGAAGAAGACGAAGAGGAAGACGATGAAAACGAAAACGAAGACCGCGCCCGTGAAGACGGGCCCAAAAGAAAGTGAGGGATGTTAGCTCAGTTGGTAGTAGCAGCCGCCTTTTAAGCGGACGGTCGCGAGTTCAAGCCTCGCACATCCCACTCGATCGCAAGATCGAATACGGGACGTTAGCTCAGTCGGTAGCAGCAGCAGATTCTTAATCTGAAGGTCGTGGGTTCAACCCCCACACGTCCTACAAGTGATCGGGTTTCGTCCAATGGCAGGACTACGGATTCTGAATCCGTCAATGAAGGTTCGACCCCTTCAACCCGAACCGGTGCTCGTGGAAGCACTCGACCTTTGACAATACCTGCAAGGACGTGGCGCGCATCGTGGTGAAACGGTGTGGGCAGCCTCTCCTGTTCGTCGAAAGAAACACGGGGAGGGCCATGTGGCCCTCCTCTCATTCCTGGGTCGCTCAATGGTAGAGCAGCAAGCTGTTAACTTGCCACAAGTGTAGGTTCGAGTCCTGCCCCAGGAGCTGTGCCGGCGCGCAAGGTGCAACCCCCGTTTTGTAAATGGGTGGTCGAGGGTTCGAGATCCCACCGTCGGCTCCATGCTGGTGTAGCTCCAAGGTGGAGCGCCGCTTTCGTAATGCGGAGGGTTGCAGTTCGATTCTGCTCACCAGCTCAAGTACTTATATTCACACATTCACATCAGCACATCACGCGCCCTTCCGCTAATGGTAGGCGACTGGTTTTTCACACCGGCAATGCGGGTCCGATTCCCGTAGGGCGCACAAGTCACGAGTCACGTCCCCATCGTCTAGCTGGCCAAGGACATCGGATTCTCAATTCGAAAACCGGGGTTCGAACCCCCGTAGGGACGCCAAGGGCAGAGAGCAAGTGTAGTCATTGCATCGGTCTGAAAAGCCGACCAACTCGGTGCGATCCCGAGTCTGCCCACCACGCCTGAGAGAGACGCTTGCGCCTCGCGCGGGACCTCGGTCCTCGCCTCAGTCGTCTCAGGGTGTCGCACAATGGTAGTGCACGAGCTTTGGGTGCTCGTTGTTGCTGGTTCAAGTCCAGTCACCCTGACCATGCCACCGTGGCGGAGCCCCGGTAGACGCGCTGGCTTGAGGTGTTGTATGTCTAAGGAATGCGGTCCGCGAAGACGAGTCTGAACGAGCGCGAAGCGCGCCGTGTCGCGCGACAAGAGAGCGAACGGCGCATCCACGAATTGTACGAGCAGGGCAATGGATGCCGCCGAATAGCCAAAGTGATCGAGCGTAACGACGAGTACGTCTACCAGGTCGTGCGACGGCTTGGCATAGTCCGATCGCGAAGCGAAGCGTACCAACTAAACCATCACATACCTGCAACTACGAACGCTTTTGGTCAAAAGGTGATAACGAAGCAGTTGCGCTCCGCTGCAATCGGTGAAGCGATCAAATGGTTTCTAGAGCGCGGCTACATAGCCAGCATTCCAATTGAACCCGCAAGATACGATTTGATCGTTGAGTCGGACGTGGGCCTCAAGCGTGTTCAGGTGAAATCCACGACATTCGAAGCCAAGAAGGGGAAATGGGAGGTGCGGATCGGGCGCACGCAATATGATCCAGCAAACGTTGCCAGAACGACGGCTGGGAAGCGAAAGCAGGTACCGTATCTGATCGATGAAATCGATTATTTCTTTATAGTGACCAGCGCAGGAAAGAAGTATCTGATCCCAATCGAGTCCGTCCTTGGAAAAGGAAAACTCTGGCTAACCAAGAAGTTCGAGCACTTTGTGTTGAAGTAAAACATGTCACCGTGGCGAAACTTGCTAGACGCGCCAGCTTGAGGTGCTGGTGTCCGAAGAAAGGACGTGTGGGTTGGAATCCCTCCGGTGACACCAGACCCGCGACAAGTAGACACACGGCATCGAGGTGCCAGTGTCCGCAAGGACGTGGAGGTTCGAATCCTCTCGGTGGCACTGAGCTGACGTAGACCAACGGAAGGAGTCGCCGGCTTCAAATCCCGGACAGTGGTGGTTCGAATCCACTCGTCAGCACCGCGTGGACCTAGCCCAACTGGCAGGAGGCAGCCGACTTAAAACGGTTCAGTGCGGGTCCGAATCCCGCGGTCCACACCGTCAACAACAACATCTCCTCGTCTCGGCGGATCCCGAGCAGCGAATTCCTAATTCGTTTGACCTGCGTTCGACTCGCAGCGAGGAGGCTGAGGGCTAAGAGTAATTCCGAAAGAAAGAGAAACTAGATGAAGTTCGTACATCCCGGTGGGCTGGAGGTGGCCTACGTAGTGACGACCAGAGGCGAAGTGCACGCCACCGCGGACACCGCGGAGCTGGCGCAGAAGATCGTCGACATGAAGCGGTCCGGCCGCGACGGTAGCAAGGGTGGTAACCCCACCGCCGCTGCCAGGCTCGAGTGGTCGATCGAGAGAGTCGAGTGAAACGTTGGCTCGTGATGCGATAAGTATCGCAGCTCCTCTGTCTAAGGAGTGAAACGGGGGCGGTACCCGTACGAGCCGCTACAGGGACGAGGCGATGGTTGCCGGCGGGCCTCCAAAACCCGCGCCGAGTGAGTCCGATTCTCACCGTCCCTGCTCTGTCGGGTCGTTGCCATTTGGTTACCGCCTTGTACGCGGGTGCCCTCGGGCACCTATCTCCAAGCGGCGTCCTTCATCCGACGGTTCACGTTCCTCAAGGAGGGCTCACATGTTCACGACACGTTACGACGAGCACGGCGCCTTCTATGTGCTCTGGCGAGGACAAATAATTTACAAGCGCTGGCCAACCGGCGCGTCGCGCGTCTTTTACTTGAAAGCGCAACTGTGATCGGGGCTGTAACTCAATGGGCGAGTGCTAGCGTCGCAAGCTAGAAATGGGTGTTCGATTCACCTCAGCTCCACGACTACGGGGTCGTCGTCTAACGGGAGGACGGCACGCTGGCAGTGTGCCAATAGGGGTTCGATCCCCCTCGACTCCACCCCTTCACCCCTTCCACCCCTTCGGATGTCACGAAGCGCGTCACAACTACATAATTACATAACTACACATGGGGCCTTAGCTCAGTTGGGAGAGCGCTAGTTTTGCAAGCTAGAGGTCGCCGGTCCGATCCCGGCAGGCTCCACCGGGTGGTTGTCACTCGCGAGACGCATACACGCATAAACGATGGTTCGATTCCATCTTTCCCCGCCATATGGGGAAATGCCAATGGTTGGCAGTTAGCCTACGAAGCTAATCAATCCGGTCGCAAGGCCGCGCACCTCGCACTCGACAACCACTCGATTTGCTGGCTCAGCTCTAAGGTAGAGCGTCGTCTTGGTATGACGAAGGTACGGATTCGATTTCCGTAGCCAGCTCTGGCGCCGTTGCTCCGTAAGGAGCGAGACAACCTTGTTCGTGCATGGGCAGGCGAGTCAAAGGCACTTCCGGTACCGTGAAGGGTGGGTGCAAGCCCCACGGCGCCGCCAACACGCGGATGAAGCCGACTGGTGAGGCACCTCGTTCCCAACGAGGTTTAGGTGGGTTCGATCCCCATCATCCGCTCTGGTTCTCTGTTTTGATTTTGCGGGTGTGGCCGATTGGCAAGGCAACTGCTTTCCAAGCAGTAACATGCGTGTTCGATTCACGTCGCCCGCTCTGTGTGTTTGCGGATGAAGCCGACTGGTGAGGCACTTCGTTGCCAACGAAGATCAGGTGAGTTCGATCCTCATCATCCGCTCTGTGAGTCCGTTCGCTGGCGCGGCAGCCGGTCTGCAAAATCGGCTTCGAGGGTCCAATTCCCTCCGGACTCTCCAATTCTCGGGGCTTGACCGCCCCGAACCCCAAGCTCTCGTCCTGATGGATCAGGCAGTGGCCTTCTAAACCACATGACGTGCGTTCGAATCGCACCGAGAGCACGAAGTGAGAGTGGCAATGTCGCGTATACGATCCACACCGGATTGAAACCCCGGTCTTCGTGGTGACTCATCGAGTGCGTAACAGAACCTGGAGTCGCTAGTCACGATTCCGGCTCTTGCTTCAATATCCCTCCGTCGTGGCGGACCCACGCTCTGGTCTACGAAACCAGTTGTCTAGGTTCAACTCCTAGCGGAGGGGCCGTGGGGGTAACCAGTCCTCCGACCGTGAAAAACGGCCCCTTGCACGTCGGGCGGCGACTAAGACGTGCGCTTTCTCTCTGTCCATGCGGATCATGGCACGACCCTCCGAAGGTCGTTGACTGCGTTCGAGTCGCAGCAGAGAGGCCGCGGAGAGAGGTAGACATAGTCCTCAACAGCGCTCATAACGCTGTCAATCTGGGTGCAACACCAGCTCCGCAACCAACCGCGGTAACACTCGGAGTGAGACGATCCCCATAAGGTTGCTCGAGACAGTTCGACTCTGTCTACCGCGACTACGATGCCACGCTATCCTAATTGGTAAAGGAGCTACGTTCAGACCGTAGAATTCTCAGTTCGAATCTGAGGCGTGGTACTACTGGGGTATCGTCCAATGGTAGGACGGCAGTCTTTGAAGCTGCTTATGGGAGTTCGATCCTCTCTACCCCAACTACCGGCCGCGAGGCTGGGAGACGTCGAGAGACGTCGCGCCGAATCGTCCGGACCCTGGTTCGTGGGCAACTGCGAACCAGGGAGGCGCCAATCACCTAGGTGTGGCTCAATCTGGTAGAGCGCTCCGTTCGGGACGGAGAGATTGGAGGTTCAAATCCTCTCACCTAGACCACGCATCATGGGTCCATCGTCCAACACGTAGGATGTCTCCCCCACACGGAGAAGATGACAGTGCGAATCTGTCTGGACCTACTACGCATTATGGGAGACGAGTGAGCTGGTGAACACACCGCGTCGACAACGCGGACCCTGTCGAGTTCGATCCTCGAGTCTCCCACTAACCGCCGGTAGTTCAATAGGTCTCAGAACCCTCGGCTCATAACCGAACATGTACCAGTTCGAATCTGGTCTGGCGGACGAAGTCCAAAGTCCGGAATTCCGGCCTCGAACGTCTACAGTCTCGTCGCACGATCCTTCGCATTCGAGCCTACACGCCATGCCCTAACCGGCACCACGATGAAGGTATTCATCTCCAAAAACACGTGCTCGCGTCACTCGGATCGTGCGATATTTTTCAACCCTTTTCCAAACACACAACGGGCGTATCATCTAACGGTATAGGACACCTGTCTGATAAACAGGGAATCGCAGTTCAACTCTGCGTGCGCCCACTGCACCGAAACGGAATTTGCCATGTCCCCCACGTCCACTCTCATCCTCAACCACTACATGTTTCCCCACCGAGTCGCGTCCTGGCAGGACGCCATCACCGAACTCTTCACCGGCAAGGTGGAGATCGTCGAGTGGTACGACGAGATCGTCTACTCGAACCCGACGCGCGGCATCACGATGAAGATGCCCGCGGTCGCGCGGCTCCTGAAGCCCGTCGCGACGCACAAGAAGGGCGTGAAGTTCTCGAGGGTCAACGTCATGGCCCGCGACAACTTCGTCTGCCAGTACTGCGGCGCGAAGTACGCGATGCAGAAATTGAACTACGACCACGTCGTGCCCCGCGTGCAGGGCGGCAAGACGGACTGGCTCAACATCGTCACGTGCTGCTACGCGTGCAACGACAAGAAGGGCGCCCGCACCCCCGAGCAGGCGAAGATGAAGCTCATTCGCAAGCCTTTCAGGCCCAAGACCCTCCCCCTCGCGCAGCCCGTTCTCGCGATGAGGAACATTCCTCCCGAGTGGGAGCCTTTCACGGGCAGCGTCGCAGAAATGTGACGCGCGTCGTGCTCACGCACGACGTTTCAGGGCGTGGCTCAGTCTGGTAGAGCACTCGTCTGGGGGACGAGAGATCGGTGGTTCAAATCCACTCGCCCTGACTACTTTTTCGGAGAGTAAACCTGGTAGGACCGGGGCTCGGTTGGAAGCCGATGCGGCGACCGTCATAGGCCGCTGGGTTTCGAGTACTCTGCTCTCCGCAATGGAAAACAAACCGACATCGCGTTGCGACGGACTCGTCCCAGGGCAACCGTTCCTCGTCATCCAGCTCTTCGACCGCGAGGGCTACCACTCGTCATGCGTCGGCAGGGCGGAGGACGAGGTTCGCGAGAAGGCGTGCGGCCGTCTCAGCAAGACGCTCCTCGCATTCTCGCTGCCCTTCGCGGGCACATGGTCGAAGGAGAGCGCCATCACGCCAAACATCACGATGCCGGCCGACTTCAAGCAAGTGCTCGCCATGGTGAACAAGCCGGTGGGCGACGAGTAAAACTCACGACGAACAGGTAAACAGGTAAACGTCCACGGAAGGAAAACCAGCAAGGCGCTGGGCCTGCTTCGAATACAGTGCGGTGTCATCGCGACACTGGGGATCATCTCCTCTTCCTTCCGCCACGGAAGATGAACCGGTCGGGCGACCGGGCCCGCTTTGAACACGGTGCGAGCGCCAAGCGCGCTTGTGACTCGAGATCACCGTCTTCCTCCACGGAAATTGAACCCGCAAGGTGCGGGGCTCTCCTGCTAAGGGATGCGGCGTCATCGCGACGCTATGGATCGTCTCCATCGATTTCCGCCACGCTTGCCGTCAGATAACCGTCACTCTGGCGTCTACGTACGGCCCGCGTCGTTTCCCTCACAAGGAGCATTTGCCAATGACACGATACTCAGCACACGTCTCGAACCTCGCGACCTCCCAGGCCGAACAGGCTCGCCCCGACCAGGTGGAGAACAACGCCGGCGGCTACGTTTTCCAGCTCGATTCGTGGAAGCGCCTCGATCGGTTCCTCATCCTCGGCACAGAGGGCGGCACGTATTACGCGGGCGAGAAGGAGCACACCGTGCAGGCCGCGAAGGCTGTGCAGGAGTGCATCCGGGCCGACGGCCCCCGCACGGTCGCGCGCATCGTCGAGATCTCAGACGAGGGCCGCGCGCCGAAAAACGATCCCGCCATCTTCGCGCTCGCGATGTGCGCCGGCGCGGACAACCCCGTGACGCGCTCGGCCGCGCTCGCTGCGCTGCCCAAGGTCTGCCGCATTGGCACGCACCTCTTCCACTTCGCCGCCGACGTCGAGCACTTCCGGCGCTGGGGCAGGTCTCTCAGGACCGCCGTGGGCAAGTGGTACACCGAAAAGACTGCCGAGCAGCTCGCGCTCCAAATCATCAAGTACCAACAGCGCGACGGTTGGTCGCACAAGGACGTGCTCCGGCTCTCGCACCCCGCTCCCGCCTCTCCTGCTAGCCCCGAGCACGCGGCCGTGATGCGCTACGCAACGGTCGGTATGGCCGGCATGGCGGACAAGCGCGAGAAGCACGCACGCGACAAAGTCGCCGACGCCTCGAAGCTCCCGGCGATCATCTCCGCGTTCGAAGAGCTTCACTCGCTCGCGGCGACGCACGGCGAGGACTCGAACTACGCGAGCACGACGCTCAAGCGCTCGTGCACCCTGATCAAGGAGAACAAGCTCCCTCATGAGTGCGTGCCGAACGAGCTGAAGAGTCGCCCGGAGATCTGGGAGGCCATGCTCCCGTCGATGGGCATCACGGCCCTCATCCGGAACCTCGGCAAGCTCTCGAGCATCGGCATGACGAAGCCTTTGAGCGAGCACTCGAAGTTCATCGTAGAGAAGCTCACGGATAAAGACGTGCTCAAGAAAGGGCGGGTCCACCCGATGACCGTGCTCTACGCGATGAAGATCTACGCGGGAGGACACGGCCTCAAGGGTTCGCTCTCGTGGTCGCCCGAGCGCTCCATCGTCGACGCGCTCGACGACGCGTTCTACGCGTCGTTCGGCAACATCGAGCCCACGGGCAAGGCTACGATGCTTGCGCTCGACGTCTCGGGCTCCATGGGATCGCCCATGAGCGGGACGTCGCTCACGTGCCGCGAGGGCTCGGCCGCAATGGCGATGGTCACCGCACGCGTCGAGAAGAACTACGCGATCGTCGGCTTCACCTCCGGCGGGCGCGGCTACGGCGGCATGCACGGCGGGGACCCCTCGGCCCTCACTGAGTTGAAAGTCTCGCCGCGCCAGCGGCTCGACGACGTCGTCAAGGAGATCTCGAACCTGCCGTTCGGCGGGACGGACTGCTCGCTCCCGATGCTCCACGCATCGAAGCACAACCTCGTTGTCGACGTCTTCCACGTGTACTGCGTGGATGAGAAAACAGAGATCCTTACCGCAGACGGCTGGAAGCATCACGACGCTCTCGCCGTCGGGGAGGAGGTTTACACCCTGAATCACGAGACGGCCGAAGCCGAGTGGCAAAAGACGTCGGCGGTAAACGTGTTCCCCGCCGCGAGGCGCGAGATGCTCCTCATGGAGGGCCGCGGCCACTCATCTCTCACTACCATGGACCACCGCTGGCCGGTGCGCTGGCGCGGGAACGGCTCAAGATGGGGCCGGCGATGGAAGACCTCCGCGGACCTTAACATGGTCGACTATATCCAGTGCGCGGGCAGGGACACCGGTTTGCCGACCGAGCCCAAATGGGACGACGCATTCGTCGAGATCGCCGCGTGGCTCTGGACCGAGGGATGCTGGAACGAGTCGAACGCCTTCTCGCTCTGTCAATCGGCGCACGTCCATCCCGAGAACTGCGAGAGAATCCGCACCGCACTCGCCGAGCACTTCGGTCCACCGCACGACGGTTCGATGTACCCGGACCGCTACTCCGGCAAAGAGCTTTGGACCGAGAGCGCCGTAAGACCGACGGGGATGATCGATTGGCACGTCAACCAGGAAGGTTCAGGCCTTTTCACAGAGATCATGACCATCCCTGAGAAGGTCGTTTCGCCGCGCTGGCTCCGCACGCTCACCGCCCAGCAGCTCGAGCTTTTCGTCGAAGTCTCCATGCTCGGCGATGGACACGTCGCGAAGAACCGTCTCGCGCAGTCATCGAGGGGACGCGCAGAGTCGTTCGCCTTCGCGTGCACGCTCCTCGGCAAGCCGGTCTCGTTCACCGAAATCGACAACAAGCACAATTCTCAGGTCGAGATTGGGATGCTCCAGCGCTATCAATTCGCCCCTCTTCAAAACGCGAACAACAAGGACAAGCGTCCGTTCCACATGGAGCGCGTAAGTCATGACGGGATCGTGTGGTGCCCCACCACACCGAACGGGACATGGATGGCTCGCCGCAATGGTTCCGTCTACTGGACCGGCAACACCGACAACGAAACATGGGCCGGGCATGTCCATCCGTTCCAGGCGCTCAAGCAGTACCGGCAGAAGTCGGGCAGGAGCGCCAAGCTCATCGTCGTCGGAATGACCGCGAGCGAATTCTCGATTGCGGACCAAAACGATGGTGGGATGCTCGACGTGGTCGGGTTCGACACGGCGACGCCAAACGTCATGGCGGAGTTCGCGAGAGGATGATATAGAAAGAACGTTCGGGTCGTTGTGGCTGCGTTATCGGCAAATTACCGCAGCCGCGCTCCTTCATCCGAACATCAATTGTCGGCACTGGGTCGCAGTCATTCGCTTACCGATCAGAACGGGCTAACGCCCGCCCTAACCGACGCCTCACAAGGCGACAGCTAACCGACGCCTCACAAGGCGACAGCGAGCGACAACTCTTCATCCAGCGCATCTAACTGAAACGAGAAATACGGCACTGGGTCGTAGTCATTCGGTTACCTGGATAAGCGGGTTTC